>Ga0187872_10000523_pt1 | contig 44011 bp, 38 predicted proteins | sample June2016WEW_16_4_FD_132973 | JGI IMG/M metagenome (GOLD analysis project Ga0187872, IMG submission 132973) | Peatland microbial communities from SPRUCE experiment site at the Marcell Experimental Forest, Minnesota, USA - June2016WEW_16_40 | ecosystem: Environmental > Terrestrial > Soil >...
GACGAACCAAGGCACCATCCAGGGAGCAGGAATCATCGGGAATGGCGGCTTGACTGTTATCAATGCTCCTGGCGGGTTGATCGACGCGAATGCATCAGCCGAGACGCTGACGGTAAATCCGGGCAGCCTGACGAACGCTGGGACGCTGCAGGCGGAGTCCGGCAGCACCTTGAGTTTGAGCACCGGGTCCGGGGTCGTGACGAATACCGGCACTGTCAACGTCAATACGGGCGGCACAATGAGTCTCGCCTCGGGCCTCAACTACGACCAGACTGCGGGCGATACCAAAGTCAACGGATCTTTCGGAGGATCGGGCGCCTTCGTGAACGTCAGCGGCGGCAACATCGAAGGCACGGGCACAATTAACGGCACCGTGACCGTGTCTGGCGGCACCATTCACGCTGGCGATTCGCCGGGAATTCTGACAATCAATGGCGATTACTCTCAGTCCGGCGGCACATTCCTTGCCGACCTGGGTGGTTCGACAGCGGGCAGCGGCTACAGTCAGTTGCTTGTGAATGGCGCCGCCAGCGTCACGGGTGGAACCCTGGATGTTTCGCTGATTGGCGGTTTTACCCCAACAACAGATGAGAACTTTTTCCTCATAGTTGCCACCGGCGGTGTCACCGACCCGTTCTCGAGTGAGATCTTGCCGTTTTCGAACTCGGATTGGCAGCTTTCCTACGACGGGATCGGAACGTGCTCGCAAGATGGAACGTCGGGCTCAGGCTGCTTGGATCTGGAGTACCTAGGTTCGGGTCCGCCGGCTACCCCCGAACCCGGCACCTTCCTCCTTATGGGCACCGGTTTCTTGGCGCTCTACCGGCGGCTCAGACACTCAAAACAGCTGAAACGGTAAGTTCTCTGTGCTATATAGGGCCACTCAAGATGACAAGGCCTTCAATTCTATCTTCCCGAAAAGGGTGAAGGGATTCCTGCGGTGCTAAAATACATCGGTGTTCTTCTGCTTGGGCTCGTTGTTGGTGGCGTCTGCGGGGTTCTTTGGGGACAACGGGGCGTCAATGCACCTAAATTCGAGACGACCTTCCAGGCTGTCTTATTGGATTCCGGTCAAGTTTACTATGCCAAGGTCGAAGGACTAGGAACCGCCTTCCCGATACTACGCGATGTCTATTACGTCCAATCCGCGACAGACCCTCAAACGAAGCAGGTGACCAACGTCTTAATCCGTCGTGGCAATGAGTGGCATGGACCTCAAATGACGGTTATAAATGCTCGGCACTTGGTGATGATCGAGCCGATCGGTCCCAATTCTAAAGTAGCGCAACTGATCGCAGCGAAGGAACAAGAGAAATAGTGCTAGCTTCGATTTCACCCATTCTCTAACACCACAAAGCACCCAACGCTTCCAGCGCCGAACGTATTGCCCAATGCGGTGACGGAGAGCGCCCTCTCTCCATTTCACGATACGCTCCGCTACCGCCCCGCCTGCCGCGGTGGGCACGCGGGCCTTCGCGTACTGCGCCCTTCGTAGTTCCCGGGAACGCCAATCTCCCGAATGGCGTTTTGTTGAGTAAGCTCGCACTTCCGCGCTCTCACCTCGCGAAACCCAATCCTTCTGATTTCCGCCCGCATTTGCTACCCTCCGCTCCGGCAATCGCCACTTCCAGGAGGATGCCGCGATGCAAACCAATTACCTCGCCGTCGTTGTCTGCGCAGCTCTCTACTGGCTGCTCGGAGGCCTCTGGTACGATCTCCTTTTCAGCAAGCCGTGGATGGTTCTCGAGCACATGACGGAAGCTCAAGCCAGCTCCGCGAATCCACACTGGATCTTTCCCTTTATCCTCACGTTTCTTTTGAATCTCTGGATCGCGTTTGTCCTCGCGCAGATCTGCATCTGGCGCGACGCCAATACCGCCGCGCGCGGCGCCGCCATCGGCGTCCTTTTGTGGATTGGAATTGTGGGCCCGATTGTTTTCACCACGTACATGTTCGAAATGCGGTCCATGCAACTTTTCGCCATCAACGAATTCTACGCGCTGTTCGGACTCTGTCTCATGGGAGCGATCCTCGGCGCCTGGACAAAAAAGCCCGCCCCCGCGCATTGATCCGCCGTGTTTGACTCAACTTTTCCTGGGAACGCAATCTCCCCTTAGAGTTCCCGGCCTGCCTAAGTATCGCTTATGTGACTTTGAAGCTCGTCACATAATCTCCGATGGAGCCCCACTCGCCTTTCAGCAAGAAAAGTAAGTTCAAAGCACAAGCCAGCGACAGTTGCGTGTCCTCTGGAAGTTTGAGTTCAGGGCTCTTGCTACGACTTTGCTGTTTCTCTTTTGCTCCTGCCGCCTTTTTCCCCTGTCCAGCGCCGTGGTGCCCTTCTCCTGCCGTCGAGCTGAAGCGGTTTCTCAATGCCATTAGCCCCCAGATGTTTTTGCATCGGGCGATTGGCCTTGGCGGCTGGGACTGGCCCAGTGTTTTTTCTTGCTGCGTCTGGATCGTGAGCTTTCGAAAATGGAGCTTTCAGGCTGAACCAACACAACCTCTGATCGCACTGGAAGCACTGAAAAGGAGCATCGGTCGTTGAATAAACAGATCGAGTTCCTGCTCGATCGAGCCGAAAATTACAAAACGAACCCAGCTGAGCATCGGTCCAACTTCCTCCGCCGACCAGTCTAGAGCGACCTCTCAGCCTGTCGAGTACCGGCAAGTGTGGAAAAACTGTGAATTTCTATTGTTAATCAAGAACTTTGCTTGCCGAATGTCCTTGTGCTGATTCCAATGAATCAGGTACACAGTAGACCGCAAACGTTAAGGGTCCCAGAAGTTTCTTGGATGATCCGTGGGGGCTGAGGCGAGGATTTAGATTAATTCGTTCGAGGTTTTTCTATGCCGGTGGGCGTGTAGAGTTGAGCGGCCCAGCACAGGTCGACCAGGAAGAGAAGAGATACTCGCCGCGTTTTCCGTGGGCTGTCGAGATGAGGGGAACCTGTCTTTCCCCGCTCGAGGCATCAGAAACGAGCACCGTCTCCCTCGCAGGCGTGACCGAGAACATCGGGGTGGGCGGAGTAGGCGTGCTTACTGATCAGCTGCTTTCTCCGGGCGCAGTTCTGCGCTGCGAATTCGCACTTTCGGATAACCCCGTACTAATCCCAACGCTCATGCGAGTTCGATGGTCAAATCGCAACGCTGAAGGTGTGGGTCAATACAGGATCGGGTTGCAGTTCTTAGTATGATTCGTTCCGCTTTTTGTCCCTGAGGAGTTAGCCCGAATGGGCTAGTTGATCGGGGTCATACCTTTGGGTGAACCCACAAGAGCAGTTTCCCAGTTGTAATATTACTGTTATACCCCAGCCTGGCATCCGTACTCATCCACTTGACTGTTAATAGCTTACGGATCGCAACGGGGCAGACTAGGGACTTCGTTCGACGCTGAGCGAAAGGCCAATTCTGTTCCAGATCCACGAGGGACCTGAGGGCTTCCGATAACGACAAACTTGCTTTCCCAGTGTCGCCTGTTTTCTGGATGAAAGCACCACTGCTAAGAATTCGCGAACCTATGACAAAGTCTGCGGTAAGAAAACCGGTCAGTGTCCTGATCGCCGACGCAAACCGGATGGGCTGCGAATTGATGTCAGCTGCGTTGCGGCGCAGCCGCTCTCGGATCACGGTGGTTGGCTATGCGACTGACACAGTCGCAATCCGCCAGGTCCTCAAAAAGACGGAAGTAGACATTGCGGTGATCAGCGCTCATCTAAGAGATGGAGCCACCGCTGGCTTCGATCTGGCGCGGGAGATTCGAGCCACTCAACCGAGGACACGCGTCATTATGATGCTTGATTCGGCCAATGGCGCCATGGTTGTCGAAGGGTTCCGGGCGGGCGCGAGCGGAATACTCTCTCGCGAAGAACCGCTTGGGGTACTGTGCAAATGCATCCTCGCGGTACACCAAGGAGGAGTGTGGGCCAAGAACAAAGATTTGCGCTTCGCACTCGATGCTCTGGCCCAGCCTCCGCTAGCGCAGACAGGCGATGCCAAACTCTTAAAAAGGCCAAAATTGTTGACGAAGCGGGAAGAAACAGTCGTCCACCTGGTGGCCGAGGGTCTCACCAATCGCGACATTTCCCAGCAGCTTAAACTGAGCGAAAACACGGTACGTAATTACCTGTTTCGGATCTTCAACAAAGTGGGGACTTCCAATCGTTTGGAACTGGCCCTCTACGTCCTCAATCGGGAAGCGAGCGCGCTCCCGAGGTATAAAGAAGGTGACCGACCACTCGCGAACTAGCAGCGAGCGACGGCTGCGATCAACGCCGAAGAATTGTAGCAAACGTTCAACAGATGATGTCCGCATCCTTTGACGTTGTGACCGCTCTGAGTTTTCTGCATTTGTTCAGCCTCGAAGCCCAGCCGTTGGCAGCGATTCCTGCATCGAAACCATACTGGGTGCTTGTCTCCCCGTAGTTTGGTGCCTGTTTTGTCATTTTCCGAATGTTTTTGTCCCCGTCGAGAAGCTGCTTTTCTGCCCGTGCTGAGCCATCTTCCTCAACGTGTCTATTATAAGATTCGTAAGCCCGCCGATTAACTGTGATCTCGTAAGAGCGATTTGAATCTCATTGGGAGAGCCCATGTACGATGGTCGCGTCCCCAAGGTCGCGTTCGGGAACGGGCTCAATGGGCAAGATTGCTGCAGACTGGGTACGGACGTACCTAAGCGTCGGACTAGGCACGAATAGCGTCAGACAGAATTTGGTCAGAGGTATCGCCCTGCGGAACATACTTATCGAATATCTTACTAACATTCGTTCACTTGCCAGTTCTGGCTCGTCCGATTAAGGTCTGCACTTTCCATTTCACTCGAGCGATTGCGAATTTCACGACAATGGCGTGAATAGTGACGTTAACTGTTTGCCCATGAGTTCGCCTCAGCTTCGGGATTAAGTGCTTACGAGAACGAAAGTTCTGCTGTAAGTCACAGGGCGGAGCTTTATGGCTTCTGGAACGATCGAATCGGCGGCCAATGGTGCAGTCGACCAATCCTCGTGGTATGCGATCTATACGCGCCATCATCATGAAAAGACGGTAGCTCAGATTCTCACGATGAAGGGATTCGAGACCCTGCTTCCGCTTTACACAACCAACCGCCGCTGGAAGGACCGGACCAAGGTGCTGGCTTTACCGCTTTTTCCTTGCTACGTATTCATCAAAGGAGGTTTGGATCGCCGATTGGACATCGTGACCACACAGGGAACGCATGCGCTCGTTTCCAGCGCGGGCCGGCCGACGGCAATCCCACCCAGTGATATCGAGGCCATTCGCAGAGTTCTCGAAAGCGGTGTTCGTGCTGAGCCATACCCTTTCTTAAGACGCGGAGAGCGCGTGAGAGTCAAATGCGGTCCCTTACAAGGAGTCCACGGGATCCTCGTGCGGAAAAAGAACCTTTGGCGGCTGGTTCTTTCCGTAGAGATGTTAGGCAAGTCTGCCGCCGTCGAAGTGGATGTCTCAGTCGTCGAGAAAGTCAATCCGAGTTCAAGATTTGTCAGACCCTCGGTAGGGGCATCTCTCATGCGTTCTCTTCCAGATGTCAAGGATTCGACGTCTTCCCTCACGAACAGTTCTTATGTGAGGCCTCGCGAGGATCAAAATGAATGACGAGCTAGAAGATCAACCGTCACGCAGCTTCCGAGAATACTGGACAATTGTCCGTCGGCGAGGTTGGTGGATATTGCTTCCTTCCTTTGCTTGTTGGGTAGTCATATGGGGAGGCAGCTGGCTTCTGCCGAATGCCTACCAGTCTGAGGCATTGATTTTGGTGGAACAGCAAAAGGTTCCTGACCAGTACGTTGTACCAAACGTGACCGTCAATCTTCAGGACCGCCTGCAAAGCATGACGCAGCAAATATTAGGCCGCACACGGCTTCAGGCCACGATCAACCGTTTCGGACTGTATCCTAGACATCACGGCCTATTTTCCATGTTGAAGTCGAAGGATCCGGTTGACCAAATGCGTAACGACATCAAGATTGAGCTCGTGGAGTCGCCAGCGCATCCGGGAGAACTCTCGGCTTTCAAGATAAGTTACTCCGCCAGGTCGCCCGAGCTTGCAAAAAAGGTAAACGGCGACCTTACCTCGCTTTTTATTGAGGAGAACGTGAAAGCCCAAAAGCAGCTGTCCGAGAATACGACAGCCTTTCTTGAGAACGAGTTGACTGACGCTCGCGCCAAGATGGAAGAACAGGAAGCCAAGGTTGCAGCCTTTAAGGAGCAGCACGTCGGAGGCTTGCCTAGCCAACAGGAGAGCAACGTCCAAATTTTGGCAGGCGTGCAATCTCAATTGCAGAACACACAGCACGCGCTAGATGCCGCGAAGCAGCAGAAGCTTTATTTGGAGTCACTGCTTCAACAATACGAGGCGGTACAAGCGAATCTGGGCAACGGATACTTGGCAATGTCGCCAGAAACGCTGAATAAGGAGCTAACAGATCTGCGCGTTCGTCTTGCCCTGCTCCGATCGCAATTCACCGATGATCACCCGGAAGTCATTTCGGTCAAGGGACAAATAGACAGATTGAAGAAGCAGATCGAAGACGAAATTGCCACGGACGATGCGGCCGCTAAGAACTTCGATTCCCTCGATCCAACCAAGCGTGCGACCGTCCCCACTGAGCTGCCAGATTTGCCGCCGGGCTCACCAACTCCGATGATACAGGTCCAAAGCCAACTTAAGGCCAATCGACTGGAAATCCGGAACGATGAGCAGCATCAGAAGGACCTAGAAGCCCAGATTGTTGCCTATCAGGCTCGTCTAAACAGTGCTCCGCAAACAGAACAAGCGCTGGCAGAAGTCTCGCGCGGGTATGAAGAGTCCAAGTCCAATTACGATTCCCTGCTGCAGAAGCAGTTGCAGTCGCAGCTTGCAACCAGCCTCGAACAGAGGCAGCAGGGTGAACAGTTCCGCGTCGTCGACCCGCCAAGCCTACCTGACAAGCCCGTGGCCCAGAACCATTTCCTCATTAGCCTCGGAGGCTTGGTACTGGGAATCGCTGTTGGGATAGGTCTAGTTTCCTTCCTTGAGGTGACCGACGCACGCATTAGTGAGGAAAAGGATCTCGAGGGACTTGTTTCGGCCCGTGTGCTGGTCGCTATTCCACGCTTGAGTACTCCAAGAGAGGACCATCTTCATTGGGTGGTCATGTGGGCAAAGCTTGGCGCGACGGCTGCGATGGTGTTTTTCATTGTGCTCGGCAACCTTTACGCATACTACAAAGGTTAATGAGGGATGTACCGTAAATTTTACGGGCTGTCGCGAAATCCTTTCGACATCAGCCCCGATTCATATTTCTTCTATCCCACCTCACGGCACAATGAGGCGCTCGTCAACATGTGTTACGGCGTGCATCGCCGAAGGGGATTTGTAGTGCTCACGGGCGAGGTGGGTACGGGCAAGACACTGCTTGTGCGGTCTCTGTTAGACAATCTCAATGACAATCACATCGCGTTTGCGTTGGTCTACAACCCAGTACTGTCCGTCCAAGATTTTCTGTTGCATGTGTTGAAGGACTTGCATCTCCCGGTCGCCGTGCGCACGAAAAGCGAGGCGCTATCGAAGTTAAACGATTTCCTAGTCGCGCGTTCCAGCAGCGGCTCCACGACGGCGCTCATTGTGGACGAGGCTCAACTGCTGAGCTGGGAGTTGTTGGAAGAAATCCGGCTACTGACGAATCTGGAGACATCACAGCACAAACTCTTGCAAATCGTCCTGGCAGGTCAGCCGGAGCTTGATCACAAGCTCGACTCGCCACAGCTCCGCCAGCTCCGGCAGCGAATCGCTTTGCGGTGCCACTTGGACCCACTAACATTGGAAGAATTACGCGGCTACATCCATCGGAGGCTTGAACTGGCCGGAGCAAATTCGGAGGGCTGTATCTTTCCCGATGAAACGGTTGCCGCTGTTCACCGCTACTCCTGCGGAATACCGCGCCTAGTGAATACGATCTGTGAGAACTCTCTCATTTCGGGCTTCAGCAGACACGTAAGACAGATCACCTCGGCAATTATCCAGGAGGTGGCCACTGAGCTTCGTTTGAGTCCAGCCACAGAGCCGTCAAACCCCTCTTCGGACAGTCGAAGAGATTTGCCGCCTGCCGTGTCGGCGACTTTCGATACGGAAACAGTTCCCTCGGTCGAGACTGGGAACAAGATCCACACTGCCGTAGTTGTGTCCCAGCCGAGAGAGGACGTCCCGACGTTACCGCCAGATGTGCCTGCGTCTGCAGCGGATCTGCCGTTTATTCCGACGGCGGAGGTGTGGCGAGACACGCAGGCGGTTCCGAATTCCTCCAGTCTTTCGGAGATCTTCAAAACAAATGCGGATCAACAGAGACCCGTGGCGACATCGGGCTTCAGCAGACAGGTAAGACAGATAACCTCGGCAATTATCCAGGAGGTAGCCACTGAGCTTCGTTTGAGTCCAGCCACAGAGCGGTCAAACCCCTCTTCGGACAGTCGAAGAGATTTGCCGCCTGCCGTGTCGGCGACCTTCAATACGGAAACAGTTCCCTCGGTCGAGACTGGGAACAAGATCCACACCGCCGTAGTTGTGTCCCAGCCGAGAGAGGACGTCCCGACGTTACCGCCAGCTGTGCCTGCGTCTGCAGTGGATCTGCCGTTTATTCCGACGGCGGAGGTGCGGAGAGACACGCGGGCGGTTCCGAATTCTTCCGGTCTTTCGGAGATCTTCAAAACAAATGCGGGTCAACAGAGACCTGTGGCAACAAGTCTTGCTCTAAACTCCGGCTCTGCAGCACCAGGAGAAGGCTTTGGAAGGTGGCTTAGGCTCGGCACGCAAGTGCGCGAACAGCAAGACTCGGAATCCCAAACGCACTCGAGGTTGATCGCTACTCTTGGTGCCGTCTTGGTTCTTACATTAGGATCCGGAGTTGTTCTTTACCTGCATCGGGTAGGAGGAGATGCTGCCGCGGCCTCAACCCCGATGGAGGCGCCACGTCCGGTTACGGCCAAGCCTTTGCAACCTCTCATAAACCAAGCGACGTTTACTGCGCGACCGATTCCGACAGCGAGTCGGGCGACACCGAGCGCGAAACGCGAGGAGTCAGGTGGCGTCGGCGCAAGACCTATCAAGAGCACGACCGCCACCAGTCAGCAACCGGTGGCACATGCACCGTTAGGGGTAACCGGTACAAAAGTGTTTGGGACGTTGAACGCTCGGCCGATTCTGGAACGACGCGCAGTCGCGAGCCAAGCCGCGCCCACGCCTCCTCTGAATGTATTTTCCGTGCCCACCGACAATCATGCACTTCTCGAAATCCCGTCTGAGCTTGACCCGAAGACACTTTCGCCGCCCGAGTACAAGGTAAACAAGGCGTCCACGGTCAGAGGGACCGTAAAAGGGCCACAAAATCGATCGAGAGTGCCTCCGGAATATCCAGAGATAGCTCGGCAGCTCAATATGGAAGGCGATGTCGTATTGGACATCACAATCGATACAAACGGTGACGTCACCGATATTGATGTCGTTTCCGGGCCGGTGGTTCTGCGACAGGCCGCTCAGGCGGCCGTGCGCCACTGGAAGTACGAACCTTCAAGATCAGACGGCCAGCCGATCACGGCGTACGAACGAGTGGTGGTCCGGTTCCGGCTCTAACCTACGAACGCAGCACGCACATCATCAAGTTTTGGAAGGCAAGAAATCTCGGGAAGGCGCCACCTCGGCTGTTTGCGGAGCTGAATGGCGATCCCAAGAGAAGCTCGACGAAACCAAATTGCAGTCACGGATGGAGCGCCAATGAGTCGCCTATATGAAGCCTTACGCAGAGTGGAACTTGAGAATCATCCGCCTGGTGGAGTCCTATCCGAGCCCACTCAGGTAACCGACGTATTAAGAAGCGTCGTATCGGAACCGGCCGAGCTTGAAGATGCTGGTTCAGTACGGGTGCAGGCCTCGTCCGAGTCGCGCTTGGTAGCTCTAACGGCGCCCAAAAGCCTGGCTGCCGAGAAGTTCCGTGTTCTAGCAACACGTTTGGGCAACCTGCGTGCGCAGCGCAAGCTGAAGTCCTTGCAAGTGACCAGCAGCGTGACCAACGAAGGCAAGACATTCGTGGCTGTGAATCTAGCAGTGACGCTCGCGAGTTCTTTCGGCCTCAGGACGTTGCTGGTCGAAGGAGACCTACACAATTCGACAGTGGAATCGCTATTAGGTCTCAGCGGGTTGCCAGGCTTGAGTAACTGGTGGTCGATGCAGAGCGACGGAATCGCGCGTTTTCTTCACCGAGTGGATGATATGCCACTCTGGTTCCTCACCGCGGGCAAGAGTTGCGAGCAACCCGCGAATATTCTGCAATCGGCGCAGTTTGCAGGGGTCTTCGCCTCATTGTCCACCTGGTTTGACTGGATCGTGGTGGATTCAACGCCCATGTTGCCGCTCGCTGACGCCAATCTATGGTCGAGATTGGTCGATGGCACATTGCTCGTTGTTCGAGAGGAAGTAGCGCCAGTAGAGGCCCTGAAGAGGGGATTGAAATCTCTCGACAATCCCAACTTGGTTGGGGTTGTCCTCAATGAAGCTTCGGAGTTCGACCGGGCTCCTTACGAACGAGAATATTACGGTGACCCGAAGCACGAAGCGAAGCGGCCTGATCGATAAAAATAGTGTGACGTTGTCCTTTGATTCCAATCCTGCATACCAATTACCCTAAGCGCCCAATCCTGTTGGGCATATCAGACGCATGCCTCGTCGCCATTGCATTTGTGTGTGCGGCTATTGCGCGATTGGGTAGGCCCAATACGTTTTTCATGCTCAGCTCCGAGCATGGGTCTTCAAAGATTGTCGTGGTGTCGATCGTCTTTGTCGTCTGCATGTACTATTTCGATCTTTACGATTCGGCGACGATGCGCAATCTACGCGCGCAGGCGATTCGATTGATCGAAGTGCTGGGGACTATGTATATTCTTTCGCGTCTGTTCTTCTATCTGTGTCCCCGCCTGGAAATGCACCGAGGGGTCTTTCCGATTGGCCTTGCCTTCGTTGCACTGCTGCTGTTGTTCTCGCGGAATTTGTTCTTGGTCATGAATAGCCACTCGCAGTTCGTCGACCGGACACTGATCGTGGGCGCGGGTCCACTGGCTGAAACATTGCTGGGGGAATTGGCGTTGCGTCCCGAACTGGGTATCCGAGTCGTTGGGCAGCTGAAAAGTTTCGAGAACGGGAACGGACAATCGTCCCTGGATTCAGGCGAAAACCATCTCGAAACCTTGCTCAAGCCTATTCACCCGGACCGCATCATTGTGGCACTCGGTGACCGCAGGGGGAATTTGCCGCTGGGGGCATTACTCCAGTTGAGGAGACAAGGTGTGAGTATCCAAGACGGCGCCGAACTGTATGAGGTGGTAACTGGAAAGATTGCCATGGAGTCTCTCTGTCTGAGTTCGTTGTTGTTTTCTCCAGGTTTTCACGTTTCCTGGGTGCGTAAGACAGTCACGCGCGTTTTTTCCCTCCTGGTATGTTGTGTCGGCCTGGTCGTGGCCCTGCCCTGGATGGCTTTGATTGCATTATCCATTCGTCTGGACTCTGCGGGCCCCGTGATTTTCAGGCAAAAGCGTGTAGGACAGGACGGTAAGCTTTTCACGCTGTACAAGTTCCGCACCATGGTGGAGGGCGCCGACGGAAATGGTAACCATCGTCCCGCACAACTGAGCGATGGGCGCTTCACGCGTGTCGGCCGGTTGTTGCGGCGTACGCGTCTGGATGAGCTGCCACAGCTCGTTAACATTCTGCGTGGTGAGATGAATGTCGTCGGGCCACGACCTTTCGTTCCTGATCAAGAACAAGAGTGTTCGGAAAGGATTCCCCATTACCGGCACCGCTGGGCCGTCAAACCGGGCGCCACCGGCTGGGCCCAAGTGAACCGCGGATACAACGTGACCATCGAGGACAACAAAGAGAAACTGGCCTACGACCTCTTCTACATCAAGCACATCTCGATTGGTCTCGACTTGTTCATTGTGTTCAAAACGATAAAAATCCTCCTCCTCGGACGCGGCTCACGATGAAGCCGCCTTCGCTCATTGCCTCGTGGGTGTTGTGGATCTCGTTTGGAGTGATCGCCTACGCGTATTTTGTCTATCCGCTTTTGCTGTTCGTGTTATATGGGTTGGCTCAAATACGCAGAGACCTGTACTACCTGCTGAAGCGGTCCGAGCGGCGCGTCGGATCCCAAACGGGAGAGAGCTTACCCGGCGTCACATTGATTATCCCCGCGCACAACGAAGAAGGGCATTTGCCTGACAAAATCGAGAACCTGAGGCAAATGAGATACCCAAAGGAAAAGCTTCAGGTCGTGTTTGTTTCCGATGGATCCACGGATCGGACGAATGAAATCCTGTCCAGCTTACACGACCAGAACGCGGAGATAGTAATCTTGCCGCGACGTTTAGGAAAACCTTCAGCATTAAACGAAGCTGTCACTCGGGCACGGCACGATTTGCTTGCCTTTTCTGATACCAGCACCTTGTTTGCTCCCGATGCAGTCGAAAAGCTAATCCGTCACTTTGTCGATCCGAGCGTCGGAGGTGTTTGCGGCGCTCTGAAATTCCGCGGCAGCGGCGAGTCGCAGCAAACCGAAGGCGTCTACTGGAAGTTCGAAAACGTGGTGCGACTAATGGAAGCGCGGTTGGGAGCAACCCTCACAGCGAGCGGAGCTATCTACGCGTTGCGTCGCGAAGCTTACCGGCCCCTGGATTCGAATACCGTGCTCGACGACTTCGTAGTTCCTATGAATGCCCGAAATGCGGGGTTTCGCATTGTTTATGATCCGGAGGCGACTGCGACAGAAGTTGCACCAAGCTCAGTTGGTGGAGAATTTGCCCGCCGGATACGACTGGCTAGCGGTAGCTTTCACTCCCTCAGCGACTTCCTACGGATCCGCCTCGACACGGTTACGCGCTTTGCGTTTACTTCCCATAAACTCTGCCGATGGATTGTCCCTTTCTTTCTGATCACTCTGTTCGTGAGTAATTGTTTTCTCAGCAGTACTTTCTACCGAGTGTTGCTTGTCTCGCAAGCGCTTTTCTATGTGTGGGCCGGAGCAGGCTTTTTTTTCCAGCGACCGATGCGCCGCATTCGTTATGGGCTGCTTGGCTATTTTATTTTCGCGATGAACCTGGCGTTTTTAATAGGATTTTGTCGTTTCCTGACGGGTCGAAAAGATGTCATGTGGCAGCGAGTCAGTTCTTAGGAACGTGTTCTCTTTCGCCGTGTGGTTAGGTTGCTGTTGGCGGGAGCACCGCTTTTATAGCTGAGTGTTTCCTTAGGGGTCAGAATCTCAGTGAAAACTAGAAACAAACGGTCCAGATTGACCTACTTGTGCGTGGCCCTTTTCTTGCTTGTGTATTTTGCTCGACCCGAAGACTGGGTGCCACACCTGAACCTGCCGGTAGCCAAGGTGACCGGCCTCCTCGTGATGGCCGCATTTGTTTGGGCAGGGCGAATACCCAGGCGCTGGCCTCGGGAAGGGCGGTTTCTGATTCTGCTTCTTGCGCAACTCTTCCTTGCCATTGCATTTTCGACTGTCTGGAAAGGCGGGGCGTTTCAGAGGACACTCGATTTTCTGAAGGTCGTGCCGGTCATTTATTTAATCATGGTGTGGGCGCTGAACACGATGCCCCGGCTGCGCTCGGTTATTTTTCTTCAGGTCGCATGCGTGACTGTGGTGTCGGCTGTCACGGTGTGGAAACAATATTCATTTCACGGACGCTTGCTCGGATTTTTAGGTGGCAATTATGGCAATCCAAATGACCTTGCTACCCAGGTCGCAATTTGTCTTCCTTTGTGTATAGCGTTTCTGATTCAAGCACGATACGTAATATGGAAGCTGGCCTGGGGCGTCGTAATCTCATTATTGACCTATGTAATTTTTCTAACGGGTTCGCGCGGTGGATTTCTCGCGTGGACGATAGTCTTGGCTGGATGTGTATGGGATTTTGCTGTCAAAGGCCGCAACCGTTTTCTTTTGGTTTTCGCGGTAGGGGGATTCATTTTTCTGAGTCTGTTCGGCGGGCAACTATTTCAGCGATTCAGCGCCCTTTCGAACGGGCAACAAGATCCGGCAGCATTCGCTTCTGCAGAAGTTCGGAGAGATGTGCTTTGGAAGAGTTTGGTGCTCACCGCGAATCACCCTTTTTTTGGCGTGGGCCCTGGCAACTTTCAAGTGTTATCCGGTTCCTGGCACGGCACTCATAACTCGTATACGGAGATGAGCGTAGAGGGAGGTGTGCCGGCCCTACTTCTCTACCTGATCGTTTGGTGGCGCGCCTTCTTCTACGTGCGAGTCGTTAAAAGATTCCGCAATGGAAGATCTGAACATCGAGTGTGGGCCAAGGCGCTCATGGGCAGCTTGTTGGCGTTGCTGGTTGCCTCTTTTTTCGCGAACTATGCCTTCCAGTACTTCACGTACTTTGTCATAGCCTATACAAGCGCTCTTTTCCAGATCGCGCAAAAGGAAAAAGCACGCGCAAAACTGGCCTCGCGCGTAAATCAAGCTTTTGTTTCTGACGGGGAGCTTCAACAAGGATGGCCAGAATCTGGACCTGCGTGGTCTTCCATCTGACACCGCGGTTTGGCTGTACCTGATCGAGAATCTGGTGGGATCGTCAACCGGATCATCGAAAAGATGCATACGATGCTAGAAAGCCAAGTCGGTCGCGTGTGGAATCGAGCGTTCGGGGAGGCGATGACCGACAAATGGCAGCGTCGGCTTCTGCCCAACCTGCGATGGAATCAGGAAATCTATGGCGAGACCTTATTGGATCTTGTGACCCCAGAAACTCGCTGGCTGGATGCGGGGTGTGGACATCACATTCTTGCTGGCGGTCTGGAAGCGACTGAAACCGAACTGGTGAGACGAGCGCATCTCGTGGTGGGAGTGGACGTGCACTTGAACGACAGGCCTGGGAACACTGGACTTCTCTTCAGAGCCTGCGGAGATCTAAACAATCTGCCGTTTCCCGATGGGACATTCCAGCTTGTATCTTGCAACATGGTCGTGGAGCACTTGGCAAACCCTTCGATGACCTTTCGGCAGTTGGCAGCCGTTCTGTCTCCGGGGGGTCATCTCGTGATCCACACGCCCAATAAATGGGGTTACGTAATCATGTCTGCACGCATTGCAAAAGCTATTCTACCGCGCAAATGGATATTGCGTTTGATACGGTGGTCCGAGTCGCGCGAGGCGGAAGATGTTTTTCCAACCTTGTATCGAGCGAACACGATCCGCAAGTTGAGGTCTTTACTCGCCAACGTAGGTCTTGCGGAGCGCTCGTCCCGCCTGCTTCTCGGTCCACAACCAGTTTTTCGCCGATTCGCTCCGGTGGGTATACAAGAATTACTTTTGAGACGCATCAGTTTGCTAAGCCGCTTTTGCTTTCTTCGCTGTGCGATTCTGGCCGTCTATCAAAAACCTGTTTCCGCCTAGGAGTTTGCAGCTCCCGCCAGGGACCTTACCGGATAGGATGTGAATGCGTATGAGACTAACTGAAAAGGTCTTCACCTGCTTGCCTTGGCTCCCTGCATACGTCTGGCAACGATGGACCCGGACGGCGACGCGAGGTTCCGTTCACCTGATTTTATGCCTTGCAGACCACTTCGAGCCGTCGGTACTTCCGAAACAAGGCGAGGCCAGAGCCAGCGCAGACGTACAAGAGCAACGGCTGGAACGCTGGTGCCGCGAGATTCCGAAGGCACTCAAAGAATGGTGTGACTCCGACGGCTTTCCTTTCCGTCACACATATTTCTATCCTGCCGAGCAATATGACCCTGGATTGATCGAAAGACTTGCACAGCATTGCCGGGATGGCTGGGGTGAGATCGAGGTCCATTTGCACCACGGAACCCAAAGCCCGGATACTCCTGAAAACACGCGGCAAGTGCTTCTGAAATTCCGCGACGCGCTGGCTTGTCGCGGCTGCTTGTCACAATGGGACGGCCAGGGAGAACCACGCTATGCCTTCGTACACGGTAATTTCGCACTGGCCAATTCCGGCAGGAATCAGAACTGTGGCGTAGATGCGGAGATGAAAATCCTTGCTGATACTGGTTGCTATGCTGACTTCACGCTTCCCTCGGCCCCGAACCCGAGCCAGGTTGCCAAGATCAATGCCTTATACGAATGCTCGTTGCCGCTTGAGAGGCGCTCGCCCCATCGTCAAGGAAAAGACTTGCGGCTAGGTGTTGCGCCTGCACTTTTTCCTCTCATCATCCAAGGGCCGCTGATGTGGGATTTGTCTCGGCGCAAGTACGGCTTACCGTATCCTGCAATCGAGAACGGCGAGTTGACAGCTTCCCATCCAGCAACAGCAGAACGGCTATCCATGTGGCACAGGGCCGCAATCACGGTCGTTGGCCGGCCCGATTGGGTTTTCATTAAATTACACTGCCACGGCATGGATCCACGCGATGAAGCAGCGATTTTCGGGGAGCCCATGAAGAGGTTTTTACGCGGTATCGTGGAAGGAGCGAAAAGTACTGGTGAGTATCAAGTCCATTTTACTACTGCACGAGAGATGACCAACATCATCCTGGCCGCTTGCGACGGGCGCGAGGGAAATCCTGGTAACTTTCGGAATTACCGTTTGACGCCGTTCCGTTCCCGGCGACTCTTGCGACCCAGCGGCGTCGCGCCTCAAGTCCATCATGAAAAGGCTCTAAACACATGTGCGGAATAGCAGGCCTCATCAACACGGACCGAAGTGCGAACGCGGATGTTGCTACAGTCCGCGCGATGTGCCGAACAATTGAACACCGCGGCCCCGACGACGAAGGAATTTACGTTGAAGGCAACGTCGGCCTGGGAATGCGCCGATTAAGTATCATCGACTTGGCCGGTGGCCGCCAGCCTGTGCACAATGAAGATGAAACGATTTGGACTGTCTTCAACGGCGAGATCTATAACTTCGTCGAGCTGCGTGCCGAACTTGAACGAGCTGGTCATAGGTTCTATACGCGGACCGATACCGAAGTCATTGTGCATTTGTACGAAGATTTCGGCGCCAATTGCGTTCAAAAGCTCCGCGGCATGTTTGCCTTAGCCATATATGATCAAAAGCGCCGTCGCCTGTTGCTCGCTCGGGACCGGCTAGGCAAAAAGCCGTTGCACTACGCCTTTGCTTGCGGGCGCCTCTTGTTTGGATCCGAGATCAAGGCCATTCTGGCGGCAGCGCCGGAACTGGCCGAGATCGACCGCGATGGCCTTTTACACTATTTTTATTTCAATTACATTGCGGACCCTCACACAGCATTTAGGCAAATCCGCAAGCTCCCGCCCGGGCACTTCTTAGAGTTCGCAGATGGCGAACTCCACGTTCGCAAATATTGGGAATTGCCACGCTTCGGGACAGTTGATCCCCGGACGGAAGAGGAGTGCTTTGAGGAGTTAGAGCATCGCCTCGACGAAGCAGTCCGTATCCGTTTGATCAGCGACGTGCCCCTCGGTGCATTGCTTAGCGGCGGAGTGGACTCATCCGCGGTCGTAGCGCTGATGGCGAAGGCCAGCTCCCAGCCCGTAAAGACCTTTTCGATTGGCTTCCAGAATGCCGATTTCAACGAGACCGATTTTGCTCGTCAGGTCGCAGAGCGTTTTGGGACCGAACATCACGAGCTCATCATAAATCCAGACTTTGAACGGACGCTCGAACATCTGACTCACATGCTGGAAGAGCCCTTTGCCGATTCCTCCTTCCTGCCAACCTATTTCGTCTCCTGTCTGGCGCGTCAACACGTCACCGTCGCCCTCACTGGCGACGGCGGTGACGAGCTCTTCGCCGGTTATGACCGCTATTTGGTCAACCTACGCCGCCGCATTTTTGAGAGCATTCCCTCCTGGGCGGGCCGTTTCTACCGAGAGTCGGTTTACCCGAGATTACCGAATGGCTTTCGCGGTCGGAAGTTCGCGTACAACATTTCCTTGCCGCTTCGCGATCGGTATATTGACGGTATTTCATTTCAGTGTATTGAAATCCCCGACCGTACCTTCTTGTCTTCGGAATTCCTCGCATGGGCGAAGACGCGCGTTTCACCGGCCGAATTGTTCCGGAATTATTTCGACCAGGCTCCGGCCGCTGACCCGCTCAGCCGCATGCAATATCTCGATGCCAAGACTTATTTGACAGCCGATGTTCTCTGCAAAGTTGATCGCATGAGCATGGCCACTTCGCTCGAGGTACGATGCCCGATCCTGGATCACCCTTTCGTCGAGTGGGCCACTTCACTGGCGCCGCGCTGGAAGTTTCACCTTGGACAGGGCAAATACGCTCTCAAAAAGGTTGCCGAACGGCTCGGCGTTCCTCCTCAGGTTCTCTACCGTCGGAAGCAGGGTTTCGCCCTGCCACTGGTGCATTGGATGCGCCACCAGTTCAAAGATGGACTGCTGGCTGTGTTGCTAGAGCCGCGCACTCTGCAACGAGGATATTTCGATGAGGCGGCCGTGCGCCGGCTAGTGAACGAACACTTACAAGGCCGTTTCGACCACTCCGGAAGGATCTGGCAGCTTCTGATGTTTGAATTATGGCACCGGAACTTTCTGGAAGTTAGGGCCGCCGAGCAGCTAACTCTTTCCCCAAGCGGGATCGACGAACGCGTGACCGCAGCGCGATACTAAACGAACAGACGCCTGATAGAACGTGCCATGAGTGACCGAGAAATCGATTCGGGAATCGCAGAACCGACGATTCGACCACAGGCCAGCAACCGTCAGAGCATCTTCTTAATGACAGACAGCCTAGAGATCGGTGGAAGTGAACGACAGTACGCGACTGTGGCGCGAGCACTTGATCGGAAGCTCTTCGACGTCTCCCTAGGCTGTTTGCAACATCGAGGAGCTTTTCTCGGGGAAACGGGCGACGTTACAGAATTCGATTTGGGTGGCAGCTTTGTCAGCCGCCGCGCACATAAGTCCCGCTCGCGGCTGGCGCACTACCTCCGAGCTAGAGAAACGGAACTTGTTCACTCGTTCGATTTTTATTCCAATCTTACCCTGATCCCCACCGCTCGGTACGTTCGAATCCCGGTCATAATAGGCAGTCATCGTCAGCTCGGGGATCTGCTCACACCACTGCAATTCGCCGCCCAAAAGGCATTGTTTTGGCTGTGCGACCGCGTCGTTTGCAATTCGAGAGCTGCCGCAAATACCCTGATCGATCACGGTTTGCCCAAGAGCAAAGTTGTGGTGATCTACAACGCCCTGCCCGGCGACGCCTTCACCGAAAGCGTTCCGGCGCTGCCACGCACTACGGAAAGTTTCCGCATAGGATTCATCGCCCGAATGAATGATCCAGTGAAGAACCACGCGGGATTTCTGAGGGTGGCTGCCCGGGTGGCTTCGAGATTGCCAGGAGTGCAATTTGTGCTGGTGGGTGATGGCTCGCTTCGAGCAGGTCTGGAAGATCTATCTCGGCAGCTCGGTCTCGCAGGAAAAGCGCAATTTTGGGGAGACCGGCGGGACATTACCGCCGTGCTCGCGGCTTTGGATGTGTCCGTGGTTTTTTCGTTTTCCGAAAGCCTCTCCAACGTAATCCTGGAATCGATGGCGGCCGGGGTACCCGTTGTGGCCACCCGTGTCGGGGGAACCTCCGAAGTGTTGCGAGACGGGGAGACCGGGACCTTAGTTGCCCCTGGCGGGGAAGAAGAACTTGCCGCTGCGCTTGAAAAGCTCGCAACTCAACCCTCCTTGCGGGCAGAGCATGGTCAAAGGGCGCGGAAGATTGCGAAAGCCAACTTCAGCCTCGAGGTTGTGATTCGGCAGTATGAACAGCTGTATCTCAAGTTGCTTGCGCAGAAGATCGGCGCTCGCCAGCGTCAATCGTCCGCTGTCCTACAATGAACTCATCGACGAACGCTCTCCGAATTTCGATCGTGGCGCCCTCCACCCGAATGTTGGGAGGGCAATCTGTCCAAGCGGATCTGCTTATGCGTCACTGGCGATGCGATGCGGCAGTTTCCGCCCGCTTTGTTGCCACCGACCCGGAAATGCCCGCATTGCTCGCGTGGGTGGAGGGAGTCCGATACTTGCGCACAGTGATCCGGATACCGTTCTATCTGGCAGCGTTGTGGCGCGGGACCCGCGATGCGGACATTGTGCATATCTTCTCAGCGTCGTATTGGGCCTTCGCATTGGCTTCGGTACCGGCTTGGCTGACGGCGCGAATGTTCAAGCGAAAGACCGTGATCAATTACCGAAGTGGGGAGGCGTCTGACCATCTGCGCCGGTGGCGCACTGCAAGGAGTGTTCTCGAGCGCACCGATTGCGTAGTTGTGCCCTCCGGCTATTTGGGTGAGGTGTTCAAGGCGTTCGGCTTGAAGACGCAGGTCGTACCTAACTTTGTTGATCTGGATCAATTTCAATTTCGACCTCGCCAACCGTTGAGACCATTCATGGTGTGTCCTCGCGGATTTCACCCCTACTACCGCGTGGATTTGGTTGTGCGCGCCTTTTCTCAAATCCAAAAGCAGGTTCGGGGAGCCCAATTATGTCTGCTGGGCCGGGGTCCGGCCGAGAGCCAGATCCGGAACTTGGTGGAAAACTTACGATTAGACGGCGTTGAGTTCGTTGGAGCGGTTCCAAGGACAGAGATTGGAAGCGCGTACGATCGGAACGACATTTTTATCAATGCCTCGTGGGTGGACAACATGCCGGTATCCATCCTCGAGGCGTTCGCGTCAGGAACTCCGGTCGTAACGACTGCTCCCAAGGGAATTTGTTACATCGTCGAGCACGAGCGGACCGGATTGTTGTGCGATCCCGGGGATTGGCGAGCCCTCGCAGAGAACGCGTTGAGACTTCTTCGTGAACCCGACCTTGCGCATCAGATTGCTAACAACGCGCACGAGGAATCAAAGCGGTACCGATGGGAAAACGTTCGTTCGCAATGGTTGGATGTATATCGCAAACTGCTGGGGAATATAGTTTCGGATAATTAAATTGAACGGCCTCGCACCTATTCCACGCAGTCAAGTTGAACTCGAGTTGAGAGAATACCCGCCTTTCAAGGGAGCCACACTCTCCTTTGTGCGCACAATCAAGGCAAAGCATTCGGAACTGTTCGAATATGAACTACAATCCGCACGCTGCCAATTGTCAATTGTGATCAAGCACATCACAGAATCAAGGAGTTCCAGAATTGCCCTAGAAACGGTATCTCGAGAATTTTGCGCGTTGCAGGTACTCAAGAATATTCTGGAGCCACCGCTAAAGGACAACATTCCGTCCCCAATGTTGCTGCTGCCGAAGACTCACTCGATCGTGCTCTCAAAGCTCGTAGGAACTCCTTTGGGCAGTCTGCTGAGGCGTAGAGCGAACCGGATGACAGGGGTTTTTGGCCGAAAGAACGCGTGCGATATCGCCCGAAAAGTTGGAGAGTGGCTTCAACGCTTTCACAAATCTACGACGGACTCACCTCTACGGGTGAACACGTCGGACAGTCTTATAGAATTTGAGGAACGGCTCAGGCTCTGCCTGGACCGGGGATTGGACCCCGGAATTGCAAGGCAAATAAGAGCCGAAATCTTCGCATCCGGCAAGGAGATTAACGGTCAGATCCTTCCTGCAGCGGCACGGCACGGTGATTTTATCCCGCAAAATATTCTGGTCGCAGAAGACCATATTGCACTTGTGGATTTTGAAGCATTTCGTCAACGCGCCATTATTTATGAAGACGTCACTCAATTTTCAGCATACTTGCTACTCATGTCACGCTCTGCTTTCTATGATGGCCGGACCGCGAAAGCGATGCTCGTAGCCTTTCGGGATGCATACGGTGAGGCACTAAACGCGGTCGTCCAAAAGTTTTATCTATTGAAGGCTAGCGTAACCGAAGCTTCTGAATTGCCACCGCCTGAATCAGCGCCGGGAAGGTCAAAGTATATTGGCCGTTTTGAAAAGCAGCTTCTGGGGATTTGCGAGACCTAACTTAGAGTTTTGATTCCTAACTAAATTCAACCGAGCCTTACAGATGGCAGGTGGTGAGCCACATCAAATGATCGCAGAAAACATTATTTGTTTCGCGAATGACTGGGGAGCTGATCCACTGAGCAAAAAGCAGGTGATGCGGCGGCTGGCGCGAAAACACCGCATCCTGTGGATCAACTCTATCAATAACCGCCGACCGCGCCTGGCGCGGAAGGATCTTGGCCGTGCACTGCAAAAACTTACTCAGTTCCGGCATGGCTTGGTTCAGGTGGACGAACACATTTGGGTCCTCGCTCCCCTCTACCTTCCTTTCCACTCGTTGAGCTTATTTAGAAACCTCAATCGTAGACTCTTAGGTTGGCAAATTCGGAGAGCTGCGCGTCGATTAGGCATTGAGAATCCGATTACGTGGGCTTGTGTGCCGAATGCGGCAGACGTTGTCGGAACTCTTGGCGAAAAGTGCGTGGTTTATCACTGCGTGGATGAATACTCAGCATTCAACGATGCCGCTCCGGAGGTGCGATTTCGGGAGCGCGATTTATTAAAGAAAGCAGATCTAGTGCTTGTGTGCTCAGACTATCTGCGGGATGGAAAACTAACGTTCAATCGGCACACCCATCTCGTAACGCACGGCGTGGATTTCGAGCACTTTTCGCGCGCTGCGGAGGAGTCGACGCGTGTCGCTGATGAATTACGCTCGCTGCCTCGGCCGATTCTGGGCTTTCATGGTTTGTTAGCCGACTGGGTCGATCTAGGGGTCGTTGGCGAGATTGCACGTCAGCGTCCGGAATGGTCTATCGTCCTAATTGGAAAATCGGAAACCGATCTTTCCCCGGTTCAAAACCTGCCGAACGTTCATCTTTTCGGACACCGTCCCTACGAGCGTTTGCCGGAATACTTACGCGGCTTTGACGTTGCGATTCTCCCCTTCGTTTGCAACGAGCTAACATTTAATTCGAATCCGCTCAAGCTGCGCGAATACTTGGCTGCCGGTCTGCCCGTGGTAGCCGCACCACTTCCCGAGGTGGCAAAGTTCAGTGGTCTTGCTTTGCTGGCGAGAACGTCGCAGGAGTACATTCAAGCCGTGGAATGCCTCTTGCGGCGAGGAGAGACCGGGCCTTCGTATGCACGTTCCCGCATGATGATCCCGGAATCTTGGGAAGTGAAGATCTCCCAGATGGAAGAATTGTTGGAGTTCACCTTGGCCAGGAAAACGATGACAGCTTCGTCTCCGAAGTTATGCTAACTGAGGGAAACCCATTCAACGTCCGTATGTTTCCTCACAAAACATGGCGGAAGCGCGTCGCTCGCCTGGCTCAAATGAACTGGGATGAGTTACGTACGCGCAGCTATCAGGAAGTCACAAAGCGTGTCGATCTAGTACGCTACCGGCTGGGGGGCTCTTTCGGAAATGGATGCAACCTTAGCCGAACGGGTTCTCGCCAGAACCCACGCTTCTTTTTTTCTGCAGAAGAAGTACAGGCAATTGTAGATATGCTGCGGCAACGCATGCCTGACGAGATGGAGCAGATTGTTGCGAATGCTCATAAGGTGTGCCGTCATGAATTTGACGTTCTCGGTTTCAGAAGCTTGGGTTACGGCGATAGCGTGGATTGGCATTTCGATCCGGTGCATCAGAAGCGAGCGCTCCTTCGGCCGTGGTATAGAGTCCGTTTTCTAGATTCCGATGAAGTCGGTGACGCAAAAATCATTTGGGAATTGAATCGGCATCAACATTTGGTGACGCTGGCCAAGGCTTATCGACTGACGCATAACGCGCAGTTTTCGCAAGAGTTGATTCGACAATGGCGTGAATGGCAAAGACACAATCCGTATCCCCTCGGCATCAACTGGGCCAGTAGCCTTGAAGTCGGACTTCGGAGCCTATCTTGGCTTTGGGTGCGACACTTATTAGCGGATCGCGACGTTTTGCCGGAATCGTTCTGCTCCGAATTGCTGCGCGCACTTGCATTGAATGGCCGTCATATCGAAACCTACCTTTCAACATACTCCTCACCGAATACGCACCTGCTCGGAGAGGGCGTAGCGCTTTTCTTTCTGGGGGTTCTATGTCCGGAGATCCCTGCCGCTCGTCGCTGGAAAGATCTAGGATGGCGAATTGTCTGCGGAGAGGCAAAGCGACAGGTGTGCAGCGATGGGATGCACTTCGAGCGGTCCACCTATTATCACGTTTATGCGCTTGATTTTTTTCTTCACGCTCGCATCCTCGCCGCACTGAATGAGGTACCTATTCCAGCAGAACTTGACCACGCGTTGGAAAGGATGCTGGGTTTCCTGCACCACATCAGCCAAGCGGGGGTTGTTCCCCGATTCGGAGATGACGATGGAGGACGAATCTTCGATCCGCAGCGAAACCGCGGGGAACATTTGCTCGATCCCCTGGGTACGGGAGCTGTACTCTTCCACCGGGCGGACTGGGCAAAAGGTGCTACGGGGACCCTGCGAGAAGAGACTTTATGGCTTCTTGGTACGCGAGCCGCTTCAGAGCTTGATCGGTTGCTGTGTGACGAGCCATCGGCACGGACGCTAGGCTTTCAGGAGAGTGGAGTCTATGTGATGGCTAGTCAGGATCGGCTGGACCAGCAGCTGGTCATCGATGCCGGATGTCAAGGTTTCGGAACCGCAGGCCATGGCCATGCGGACGCATTAAGCGTGCATGTGTCTAGGGGTGGGCGAGAATGGTTGGCAGACCCTGGCACCTATTCCTATTTAGCGGGACCGGAAGCTCGCGACGTGTTTCGAAATACAACGGCGCATAACACGTTGCAAGTAGACGGCATGAGCCAAGCTCAGCCGACCGGTCCGTTTTCGTGGGAACTCCTTCCAGAAGTGCGAGTCGACAATTGGACAGTAGGCGACACATTTGCCTTTTTCGAAGGTCGACACACGGGATATCGTCGGCTGGCGAAACCCGTAATCCATCGTCGCTCAATTTTTTACTTGAAGTCCCGCTTTTGGGTTATTCGAGACGTAGCGGAAGGGGTAGGAGAACATCGGCTCGACCTCCACTGGCATCTTGCCCCGGGCATCCATTTGAACGCACAGGTGGGAAATGCCTTCGTATTCGGGACGAATGACGACCTGGGTCTCACCCTAGTGGTACCAGAAGGCCATGATTGGACGGAAGACGTTCTCCCTGGTTGGCATTCGCCTGTCTACGGGCAAAAGGAATCCACGTCCATACTCCGGTTTTCGAAGTCTGCCACACTTCCAGCGGGATTCACTACCTTGCTCCTTGCTCCGCGGGATGGGGAGAAAGCGCTAAGTGGGGGCGTGCTTACTGAAGCAAGCGTAGGATCGACGCTCCACTGCTGTGTATATCTCAGGGGTAGGGAAACTCATCAGTGGATATTCTCCACGGGCACTGCCCGCTGGCAGTTCGGGGCGTTGGAAAGCGATGCACAAATGCTTTACTGTTCTTTTAGCGGTGGCGATCGACTGACGCATTTCGCCCTCTGCAACGGATCGTTTTTCGAAATGGCCGGTCGATCTCACTTCAAATCGGAAGAGCGGGTTTCCGGCTACGAACAGCAGGATAATCCTTAAAATAGAAATTTATTAAAAAGGGGCGGCACAGATCCGCCGCCCAATCCTATATCGCGTTTGAATTCAAGAGGGGCATAACGATGTGCGGGATTTGCGGAGCCTTTCATTTTGGCGCCAGGCGTGATGTCGAACTCCAGACGCTAGAGGCTATGAATCGGCAAATCGTGCATCGCGGGCCGGACGACGAAGGATTCCACCTGGATGGAAACGTGGGTCTGGCAATGCGCCGCCTGAGTATCATCGACGTAGCGCATGGTCACCAGCCTATTACAAACGAAGACGGCTCCATTTGGATCGTGTACAACGGCGAGATCTACAATCATCGTGGATTACGGACGTTGCTCCAACAGAAAGGGCATCGTTATCGAACCGATACTGACACTGAGACAATTGTCCATCTCTATGAGGAGTACGGCCGGAGTTGTGTGCAGTACCTGCAAGGGATGTTCGCATTCACGATCTGGGATTCCAGGCGTCGAATTCTCTTTGCCGCACGAGATCGCCTAGGAATCAAGCCGCTGTATTATTGTTATACGAAGGATTTTCTTCTGTTTGCATCTGAGATCAAGGCGCTCCTGGCTCATCCTCAAGTCCGCGCTGAGCTCAACCGAAAGGTATTGCCGGAATATCTGGCATTCGGGTATATGACAGGCTTCGAGACTTTGTTTGCCGGAATTCAAAAACTTCCGCCTGGGCACACCCTCGAAACTGACGAATCGGGACGACTCGATGTCCAATCATACTGGGACGTTCCTCAGGGGAACCAATCGGATGGTCGGCCACGGAGCTACTACGTGCAAACCTATCGCGAACTGCTAGAGAAATCGGTCGAGAGCCACCTAATGAGTGACGTTCCACTGGGAGTTTTCCTAAGTGGTGGAATCGATTCGAGCTTGGTGGCCGCCCTGATGACCAAGCTTACGAAGAATCCCGTGGAAACGTTCTCTGTTGGCTACGATGAAGAAGAACACAGCGAGTTATCTCACGCACAGACGGTGGCAGACCACTTGAAGTCTCACCATCATGAAGTGAGAGTGAGTCGGCAGGAGTTTTTCAACGCTCTCCCAAGACTCATCTGGCATGAAGACGAGCCGCTGGCGTGGCCGGGAAGCGTACCGCTCTATTTCGTGGCCCGTTTGGCTCGTGAGCACGTCAAAGTCGTGCTGACGGGCGAAGGAAGTGACGAAACTCTTGGCGGTTACATGCGGTACCCTTGGACTCTTTGGAACGCGCGTCTGGGTGAGCCGTATCGCAGGCTTGTACCGGCCGCGCTCCGCCGCATGATTCGCGAGGCGATCGCCAATACCGAGGGACTGGGCGCGGTCGCGTCCCGAAGACTGGGGCATAGTTTCTTTGGACGGGATGTTCGTTCCTGGTCATCTCTTTATTTTGACAACTTCTATTCAGCGTTCTCCCAAGATGATCAGAAGCAGTTTTTACTGGACGGCGAAGCAGATACCTGGGAGTCTCCCTACTGCAGATCGATGGCATTTTGGGACGCCTCGAAGGGCGACCTGGTAACGCGCATGCTCTACTCGGATATTAAGACCTATCTCGTAGAGTTGTGCATGAAACAGGACCAGATGAGCATGGCGGCATCCATCGAGAGTCGAGTTCCTTTTCTGGATCACGAGCTCGTCGAGTTTGCCGCGCGTATCCCGGGACACCTCAAGGTCCATGGGCTTGCCGGGAAACTGATTCTCAAGGAAGGCGCGCGCGGACTTCTTCCCGAGAGCATCATTGATCGACGGAAAGTGGGATTTTCGACGCCGCTGGGAAGCTGGCTGTTCGGGCCGCAGCTCGATGGTCTCGAGGAAATGCTCCTCGATGCCCGATCGCTTGACCGCAAGCTATTCCGGCCTGCAGCCTTGAAAAAAATGTTCGGGGAACACCGGACTCGTCAGCGCGATCATACGGACCAGATCTGGAGACTTGTTAACCTCGAGCTGTGGCAGCGGATCTTCATGGATAGAGACTCGTCCTTGCTTCGCAATTAGTAAAAGATATCCGGCGGCTGCATCGACAGAAAGCAATTTGTGCTGGAAGGTTTACTGGACCACCACCGCTCGCGATTCAGCCGCGACTTCAGGCAAGTGCGCACAAGGAACTGTTTGGAACCAATACAATCGTTGAGTGAGTCTCGAGTGCCATGAAATCTGCGGTGTTCGGCGAACGTTCGGGACATTTGGTGCAGCCTGCGCTCGCGGCCATTGCCGGAACTGCCGGGATAGCCAAGCTGGCATTGTCAACTACGGCTGACCAAGAGCTCCGCGTGTGCGTTTGTGATAATGTTCAGGAGCTCGTACACCTCCAACCCGCTTGGGAAGAATTGCTTTCCGCTTCTCCGATAGCTTCCATTTTTTCTACTTGGGAATGGCTTGTGCCGTGGTGGCGAGCCTTCGGCGGCGGCCAGAAGCTCATTGTCTTGGCTTTCTATGATTCCAGATCATCCCTGGTTGGGTTGGCTCCGCTGGAGTTGATCGCTCGGCGTAAGGCGGGCGTTACCCTGCAGGTCATCCGGCTCATGGGCGATGGCAGTGGCGATTCGGATAATCTGGATATTCTCGGTCGACCAGGTTTTGAGACGCAAATCACAGCCGCCTTTCTTAAATTTCTTAAGGAGGAATTTCGCCGCTGGGACGTTTGCGAGCTGAACAGGTTGCCCGAGGCCTCCACGGCAGGAAGACAGGTATTGCACCACCTCCAGAAAAGCGGTTGGCCCAACGTGCTAAAGGCACAACCATGCTCCGTGGTGACACTTCCAGAGAGTTGGGAATGTTATCAGAAAATGTTATCGAGCAAGGAACGCGGAAAGATCAATTATCTCTCCCGCCGTCTAGAGAAAAAGCACCAAGTGCGCTTTTACAAGTGCACACAATTAAGTGAGTTGAGCACATGTCTGGACGCCCTGTTCCAGCTGCATCAAAAGCGCTGGGAGCTGCAGGGCGATCGGGGGACTTTCCGTTCTGCCGCGCGTCGTGATTTTTACTATGAAACGAGCCACCTACTTCTCGAACGTGAACGCTTGCAATTCTGGCTCCTGGAATTAGACGGGAAACCTGTTGCCGCGCTATTCGGCTTTCGATATCGCGATACCGTTTACGCTTTGCAAGAGGGCTTTGACCCCTCCTATTCCTTGGATAGTGTTGGTTATGTTCTGAGGGCGTATATGCTCAAACAGCTGATTGCCGGGGGTGTGCGCCGATACGATTTTTTGGCCGGAACCAGCCCCTCAAAAACTCGGTGGGGAGCGCAAACAGAGCAATATATGAATATCCATTTTGCGATGCCCTTCACTTGCGGGAGCCTATACCTTCATGTAATCCATCATATTCGAGAGTCAAAGGAATGGCTTCGCTCTCGTCTACCCCGTTCAGCTTGGGCAGTATTGCACCGAATCAACGTTCATCTCCGGGGCCAACGTCGGAAAGCAAGTGTAGCGGCACAGCCCTAAGCCTGCCGGGCGATTGCGAGGGCTGAACTTTTGAGTTTTCCTCGAATCGGGATGCTCATAGCCGCTATGACTAAGGATGACACAATGGAAACTGCGGAAGTCGCGAAGAGCCTCCTTGTCCGTGAGACCCAAGAAGGCGACTTTTCAATTTTGCATGACTTTCCTCCCTGTGACATTGAGAAGGCGTGGCGAGATTGTTTGTCCCGAGTGGAGTCCCCCGCACACTATAATTCTCCGGAATTCTTCCTGGAGCCGTACTGGGCTGGAAAACGACCATTTGCGGTTTTGGCTTGGGATGGCGGCAAGGTTATAGGAATTTTGACTGGGCTCCACGAAGGTGATTGCGTCATCTCAGGGCTACAATCGCGCCCCCAGATCTGCATCGATCGGACAGCTGACCCCACCGAGGCAATGGGTGGACTAGCAAGAGGACTTCTAACGGAATCACGTTCAGCAAGGCTTGTGAGTGTCTACAGCTGGAGTTGCATGCCACTGGACTCATTCGAGTCTTATGGGTTCCGTCGCCGTGAGCTAGAGGGCAATGTTGTGCTCGATTTGACGAGGAATTCCGAAGTTCTCTTCAAGGAGCTGAACAAGAAACGACGAACGAACATTCGCTCTGCAATTCGCAATGGGATCGATGTCTTTCCAGCCGCTACGCCTGAAGATACTGCGACCTTTTACCATATCTATCGCGCATGGCGCCAGACGACAAGGAAGACGATAAGCGGAGATGAGATCTCCTGGCCAGTGTTCGAGCAGCGGTTTCAGCAGCCCGAGAATTTTCGGTTCTTCTTAGCTCGGCATTCAGGCAACGTGATCGCGGGCATAACCCTTCGATTCTTCGCCGGCGGTCTGGTCGAGTATTCCAACAACAGTTCCCTTGACCAGTTCTTGAACCTTAGGCCCAACGATCTGCTGGTATGGAGAGCCATCGAATGGGCCAGCAGCCAAGGGTTCCAGCGATTTTCACTCGGTGGAGCACACCGATTCCTGCGAGAATTTGGGGGAGAAGTAGTTTCAATTTGGCGGTATCGCTTAGATCGAACTTTGCTCAGGCAGCATGACCTGCAACAGGCAGTGCAGGACGCTGCTCGGTCAAGTTTTCGCAAGTTTCCTCATCCGGTTCAGAAAACCGTGCGACGGCTTTTGGGCAAGAAAGAGCTTTAGCCCTCAGTTGTTCCACTAAGCCATTACCTCGTAGGAATCAGCTCGCGATAGAGCCGAAGAGTTCGATGCACTTGGAAAGTGGTGCCGAGTTCGGCGAGATTGAACGTTGTGTCCATTTGCGGTTACTGGAGGGTTCGCAATGAGTTTGTCACACGTGATATTCCGGATTCGCGACCGTGCCTTCGACTACTGGAACGGTATCGATACAAGTGGCGATGTCTCACTCGATCGTTTTACGACGGTGGGAGGCCACAGATCCGAGGCAACATATTATGGTCCCAGTGATCCCCTGGTGCTCCGCCAGGCTCTCGCGTCCCTACCAATCGATCATTCTCGCTATAGCTTCGTTGACCTTGGCTCGGGGAAGGGTCGCAGCGTACTCATCGCCGCTGAGTGGCCATTTCGTCACGTTATCGGCGTTGAGTTTGTTAAGGAATTTCACGAAGCTGCTCTCTCGAATCTCCGCCACTGGCCAGCACGGAAGATTAAGTGCGGAGGGATAACGCTAAAGCATGGCGATGCCACAATCTTTGAGCTCCCTTCGGACCCTCTCGTTGTCTTCCTCTTTAATCCATTCAATGGAACGATTATGAAGCAAGTCATGGGGAAACTGACCGCATCGGTTACGGCACGGCCGCGGGACATTGTGGTCCTCTACATCAATCCCAAACAAGAGCAGGTCATTCTTGGAATTCCAGGCATTGAGGTCATCAAGAAAAGCAAGTACTACAGCTTGTATCGAGTGCTGGGAGCTTGAGCGAATCACTGTCAACAAATCACGCGAGAGTCTCGGACAACCTGTCAGATTGTGCACAATTGTAAGAAATGAGGCATCGCACCAGATGCCCGGGTGCTTCGCGCGGCCGCGGAAACCAAACAAGTGCCGATAACTAAATGAATCTAAAATTCCGAGCTTTCAAAAACGTGGGCTCCAACTGGTTTGGAGCAGTCGTATCTCTGCTGGTGGGCATCTTCCTTTCTCCGTTTATCTTACACCGGCTCGGCGATGAGGCTTTCGGGTTGTGGATCCTGATTTTCTCACTCACCGGCTACTATGGAATATTTGATTTCGGCATTCGGTCGGCGATCGTTAAGTACGTCGCTGAATTTGAAGCTACAGAAGACCTAGACCAGCTAACAAAGATCGTCAACGTGAGTATCTTCGTTTATGGCTGTATCTCATTGGCGCTATTGGCAGTTGTGGGCACGGGCTCCCTATATGTCAATTCGATCTTTCGTATACCTGCGGGCTTTCATCATACTGCCCGGCTTCTTCTGCTCATTGTAGGTTCTGAAGTTGCACTCAGTTTCCCCTTGAGCGTGTTTGCAGGCATCCTGGAAGGCTTGCAGAGGTTTTATTTTGTGAACTTGACTCAGGCCGTTGCGACTCTGCTACGGGCCCTGTTGATTGTGCTCGCACTGAATCATGGCATGGGTTTATTAACAGTTGCTTTCGTCACCGTAGTGTTTCCCTTGCTCAGCTACGTGGTTTACGCTTGGAAAGTCATGAGCATAATTCCGTTACAATTCGGAACAAGATTCCTAGGCTGGGCTGTTTTCCGCCAGATGAACCGCTACAGTTTCTACAGCTTTATTTCCACTATAGCGTACCGGCTTCGCTACCAGACTGATGCCGTCATCATCGGGGTGATGCTTTCTGCCTCTGCGATTACCTACTTTTCGATCGGATCAAAACTGCTCAACTATTCCTTCCTGCTCGTCGCTGGTGTGGGACAGATCTTTACACCGATGTCCAGCCAATTCAGTGCGAGCGGCGATCACGATCGGCTCAAAAAGCTCTTCGTGCTCGGCAACCGAGCCTGTGCACTGATCGTCTTCCCGATCAGTGCCATATTGATTATTCTCGGGAAACCAATTATTGATGTTTGGGTAGGCTCGCGATACGAGTCGAGCTACGTAATTCTGCTTATTCTGCTTATACCAAGCGTCCTTTCTGACATCCAGGGGAGTTCACGCCAGATCCTTTATGGCATGGGGCGACACCAAGTCCTCGCTGTGGTAAACATTGGAGAGGGAGTGGTCAACATCATTCTGAGCGTTATCTTCATCCATTATTGGGGCATCGTCGGTGACGCTCTGGGGACGGCTATACCTTTGACATTAACAAGCTTGTTCTTTCTGCCGCGCCACCTTTGCCGATTACTTAAAGTTTCACTCAGAGATTTCATCAGCCACGCTTACGTTTTGCCCCTCGCACTCTGTATGCCCCTAGTGGTCACTCTCCTGTTCCTGCAGCGTCTGTTCCATCCACATAACTTGCTACAATTGGCAGCGCAGGCGACGATCGGGTGTCTAGTCTACGTCGGCGGCGCAATTTGGGCCTTTGTTAGCTGGGAACCGATGGGCCTGGATTTGCGACTGAAGTGCAGGCAGTACATGCGGCAGGCTTTTGGTCGATGAGAAGCCTCTCGACCGCTCTTGTTCAACGCCCACCGAATGGGTCGGATTGAAGTGCAGCGCAGATACTCGCGCTACAATACGAAGAAGTTTCTCCGTCCTTTATTTGAGACCTGAAAAAGGGACAGCGCGGTATTCATGGACCCTGTGCCTAGTCATCCCGTTTTGCGGTAAGAGTGTTAAAGAGCCGCAAGCTGAATCCGTCGTTGACTCCACAGCAAACGACGTAACACGCGCCCATCGAGCCGTACGCCTCAATTAAATCTGCGACGATTTCAATTGGGATTAACCTTGAATTCAACGACCCATTTCCCCATAAACGGCTCTCTGTTGGAGAAGAATGTCTCCTGGACCGAAGACCTTGAGGGAGAAGTCCTGCGGTTTACGCTAGGGGGACTCGAGCTAGAGAAGCTGCTCTTGCGTGCAGTTACGCTAGCGACACCGTTCATCAAACTAACTACGGATATCGAATCAAATTTACCTCCCTGGGAATTCCTGCCAAAGGAAATTGACGCTGCTGTGGTTCCCGCACAACCAGTGGCAACAGACCCGCCCTATCTCACATTCCTTTCGGACGCCATTCGATATGTTCCGGGCTGCTCGAACCGCTATTTTATTGATCTGCAAGGCTCTTTTGCTGGCTACCTCCAAAAATTCAGCGGTAAGTCAAGGAAGAACCTCACGCGTAGCGTCCGAAAATTCGCCGAGTTCTCCGGAGGGCAAATTCAATGGCGCGAGCTGCGATCCCCTGCCGAGATAAGCGACTTCTGTCGCCTTGCCATTGAGATCTCACCCAAGACATGGCAAGAGCGCGTTGGCGGGCCCGGATTTCCCCGAACGGAGGGGTTTAAGAACGCTATGATGGACCTGGCAGTCGAAGGGTTAGCGCGCGGTTACGTTCTATACCACGATGGCCGGCCTATCTCCTACATATTGTGCCGGGCTCATGACGACTGCCTCTTTTACGCTCGTCCAGCCTACGATCAGGACTATGCCGACTGGTCTCCCGGTAGAGTTCTGCTCTATCTCGTACTGGAGAGCTTATTTGCAGAGGCCAAATACAGATACCTCGACTTCGGAGATGGCACCTTATCATACAAGCAGTTCTTTTCCACAGGTTATATTCGATGCGCACGAGTGATCTATTTTCGACGTGATTGTTACAATTTACTAGTTGCGATGAGTCATTATTCACTTTCCTCAATCTCGCGCGGCAGCGGCAGGCTCCTGAAAGTCATGGGACTGAAAGAAAGAGTCAAGAAATTAATGAAAGGCGAGTTGCACGGTGCCGGCCTCTAAACTTCAAGACTGCTCCTTGAGCTCAACAACGGGACTTTGGCAACACCGCTCTCTAAAAATAGTGAGGTAGTGATGAATCTCGGCGTACGGAGAAAAGAATTTGTTAAGAGGGCCTTCGTCAAAAGCCGAGTGTTGCTTCTGGCTGGACGATTTGTGCCCTCGGGCGCGGTCATTCTGATGTACCATTCCGTACAAGATCAGCCCGAACAATTCGCAAATTCAATCGGATCTGGAATCATCCATGCCACGTCGATATTCGAAAGACAAATGGAGATCATTGCGCGGCGATTTCACCCGGTCAGGCTAGATGAAATCCTTTCATTTTTGAAAGGTGAGCAAAACTTGCCCGACAGGGCTGTCGCGGTAACATTTGACGACGGGTTTTCCGACAACTTCGAGGTCGCTGCCCCCATCTTAGACCGGTACGGAATCCGTGCCTCCTTCTACGTGACAGCAGACCTCATCGGGACCGTGAAACCGCCCTGGTACTGTCGGTTGCGATACGCCTTTGGTACAAGCCAGATGCGCCAATGGCGCTACCCGTTCAATGGAAAGATACATCCCCTGGGCGACCGCGAGGAGCGACAAGTTGCTTTATTGAGTGCGGTCGATTGTTGTGCATCCCTGGCAGGCAGGGAACAGGAAGAGATGGTTGGCCAGATTGAGTCTGATCTGAAAGCTAGGCTTGCATCCCACTCAGATGGCTTCCGGTTCATGATGAGCTGGGATCAACTGAGGCGCCTGGCCAGAGACGGCCACATTGTTGGTTCGCATACGTTGACACACCCGAATCTCGCACACGTTAGCAGCGAGGGAATTCTGGAACGTGAATTAAGCGACTCAAAACGTCAGATCGAGGAGGCAGTCGGGGCGCCCGTGGTTCACTTCTCCTATCCACACCCGGGATTGATGCCCCAATGGTCCGAACGGACCGAGGTCATGGCACAACGCGTCGGGTACTGTAGTGCTGTGACGACAACACGCGGTTCGGTTCGTGCTGGAGCCCATCCGTTACACCTAAATCGCGTCGGTGCTGGCCGCTCGGCGAATGAGCTTCTCTGGAGACTCGGATGCGCGTTTTTGCGCCGACACGCCTGAGCGGCACCTAGTATTGCAGACGCGCTTTACGGATTACGTGTCACAAGTGTTGGATCTTTTTAGAAGTACCCGTTGGGGATATGCGTAAAGGACGGCAGAACGCCACGAACCATGATGCTACTCAAATGCCTAAATTGCGAAACGAAGCTTGATGTTGCCCCGGGGCGGTGTATCTGCCCGCGATGCCGAGCTGAGTGGCCCGTCACGGGCGGCATTCCGCGATTCTTTGACGCTCCCACTTATTACTGGGGCGAGGTTGGGCGAAATGAAGCTCGGGAACTCCTCGAAGCGGCACGCGGAGGGTCGTGGGTGGAAGCAGTCCGATCGTACTTCTCCAACGATAAGAACATGCAGTCCGGCTTGCTCGACCTTCAGCGAGCGTCGTGGGTGCCAATGCTAGGACTCAATGAGAGATCCGTGGCTCTCGATATAGGATGTGGCTATGGAGCCATTACGCATTCGATCTCGCGCTCGGTCGGGGAACTTTACTCCGTCGAAGCTATTCCGGAACGGATCGAGTTCACTCAGGAGCGGTTGCGACAGGAAGGCATCGGCAACGTACGGCTCGTTCAAGCCTCTGCGACCGCATTGCCGCTCGTTGATAACAGCTTTGACTTGATAGTGACGAACGGCGTCCTGGAATGGATTGGAGAATGGGATCTGGAAGGTGATCCGCGCAGCGCTCAAATAAAGTTTTTGGGCAAGATACGGCGATTACTCAAGGCGAGCGGTGTGCTAGTCGTTGGTATTGAAAATCGAATTGGCTATGGTTTATTTCTTGGAGCCTGTGATCACTCGGGAATTCCTTACACGAGCCTAGTGCCCCGTCGGATGGCGAGTTTTATGCTACGGCACAGTTCTAAGCCTCATCACCGCACCCAGCTCAACCCTAAGAAAGAGTATCGAACATATACGTACTCAGAACGGGGATATCGCGGACTTCTGGCGGATGCGGGATTTGTCGATGTGTCATGCTATTGGGCCGAGCCTGGCTATAACCAGCCGTATAATCTCATTCCGCTCACGATGCCCCACTGGGTACAGCAGCAATTCCAGGACCTGCTGGACCATCCAGGCCCATCACCGGAGCGAAGTTGGCGCCGCAAGCTCAAGAGACTTGCTGCGCGTTCAGGCTTATTGCCCCTGGTCGTTCCGGATTTCATGTTTATTGCATCGAATCAGACGGGACGCAGCACGAAGGTCGAGACGTGGATTCAGGAGCAGTTGAATTCAGGTGAGAAGTGCAACGGCAGTGGGAGACGCCAAAAACAAGCATGGGCACTTTACACTCAACCCCTCTCATCCAAATCGGCCGTCCGGTTCGGGGATCTGGAGAGCGGTCGTGATATTGCTTTTCTTAAGGCCGTCGTGGGAGCTCAGAACAGTGTGGATAGTCTCGAAGCTGAGCTAGCAAATGTAAAAAAGGTCCGGCCAATTTTGCAGTCTATGGTCAGTCAATCAGTAAATGTTCCCCTGGACCTCGGCATACTGCGTGTCTGCAATACCTCATATTGCCTAGAATCCGCAGCGCAGGGAACAAAACTCTCCCACATCGTTCGCGAACTCCCGTATTTCGCGGACGTGCGGAGAGTCGGAAGCGACTTCGCGCGCATTATCGCGGATGTCATCGACCTCACGGTGGCGTTGAGCAATGTTTCCAATGCCGGGACGATTGATCCCGGCTGGCTAGAAATTCCCGAAGAGCTGACGAACTCTCCTGACATGCATATGATGATTAAGCGAGCACGGTATTTTGGCGACTCGGATGCCGGCTCTCGCACTGTATGCATTCAGCATGGTGATCTCTCGGTTGAAAATATTTTCTTTGACCGTACAACAGGCCGGATTGAGGTTATTGACTGGGCCGATATGGCTGATGGATTCCCACCATTGTTTGACGTGTTCAGCCTCTTCTACTCCACTGGCTATCTTTCTTTCGCGGATAAGGTTTTAAGGTTCCCCAGTGAAGAAGAGCGTTGGATCACTTCGTTCGACGCAATTTTCTTCAGTGACACACCCTTTGCTGAAACCTGTCGCAAACTCATTCTTGGGTCTTGCGAGCGTCTGAAGGTTCCTTCTCGGCTGATTCCCGCGTTGCTGGTGGAGTTTTTGATTGTCCGAGCGAACTACTATAGGTACCGGGCAAAATCAGTCGTCCAACATCGAGTTCACGTGCGATTGCTGCAGTCCTGCTTTGAGCGGAAACGTCCCGTGTTCGGGCAATTCCCCATGAGCTCGCCTTCGTCATTAGGTCACTACCGAGGCACCGAATTGAACCGGGATGTGGTGTCTCAATTATGACGCCAAGTTTGCACTAGATCGTCCCTCGCGGGACAACCAGTTTCCAGATATCAATGCCGGTTGAAAATTCCTCCGTGTGTCGGCGAAGATTCCCCACTCTTCGCGTTCCACACCTCCGTCTAAAATACGGCTTGAACGCATCGAACTTGCTCGGCCGCGCCGCTCGTGAATCGCACTCCGGCACCTTCGGCCCCTGCACATATTTGCGGATCGTCTTGCTGTCCCAGCCAGTCAGCTCGCTCTTCTGATGCTCATCGTTTGACGTTGCAGTTCTTTCAGTTCGGTAGTGTCCAGAGCTTTGATACGTACTTCATTTTTCGCATATTTTGAGAGGGAGAGGTCTGGCTAGCAAAAGACGGGGAAGGAAGCCTCGAAAAGGCACAGGGATGGAGCCGACCAAGCAGGACGGAAATCAGACGCTGGGACCGGTAATATCGATTGATGAAAGCAAGGTTCGAGCTCACCTGGATCGCGTGGTACGGGATACGGTCGAAGAGACATTGAACGCGACGCTGGATCCAGCCGCCGCTCGATCTCGATACCGCCCGCGCAATCCGGTATACGCCGACTCCCGAGCGACGCCCCAGCGCTGGCCGGCCCGGCTGACCGTATGATCATCGGCCCCCCCGCCGCCCGCACACGGAGAATTTCCTCCCACCATTGTTTCCGGCCGAGCGACGGTGCGCATCCTGCGCTTGCCGGGGCAGGACGATGAACCGCTGCTCCCAGTCTGGAATAAGACGAGTCTCCAAGAAGCGATTGGCTGCTTCAATCGTCTCTACTCCTGCCAGCCGCATCTCTTTCACCAACCGGTCTTGCGCGGTGGAAAACAATCGCTCGATCCGTCCCTCGGCTTGCGGGCTCTGAGCGAGGATCCATTCGATCCCTATTCGGTCAGCGCGCGTCCGAACTGCGTCCTAGCCGGCTGATCGCTCCACTGCTCCTGCCACTGCACCGGTCGAGAAGTGACGAACATCCCGTTTCTATCGGTGTATAAAGGCAGCGGCCGACCGTAGCGGGCCAGCCCCGCAGCGTCCGCAGGTTCTCCTCAGTGGTGTCGTGCTCGACCAATCGCCCCAGATCCGGCTGGTCGATCATCGATCATGCCCACCCAGGCGGCACCCGCCACACGTGGATAGGCGCACCTCACTTTGCTCGCGGCCGCCACAGTCCGGCCTGTGTCATCCGTTGTCACAGCTTCCTGCGACGCACTCGCAAACCCTCCTAGCCCAGCTTTTCCATCGCCGGCGTCGGCGCGCTATACCGCTGCTGCACCCGAACAATCACTCGTTGGTCGAACCGCATCGGGAATTTTCGGTTCGAGGGCTGGCCCCGCAACCGATGCAACACGCCCCGGTCGCCTCCCTTCCGGTACCCGCTGCTTCAAATGCCCCTCCCCAATGCAATCAGCCGATTCCGCTCTCATTGGCCCAAGCTCGATCCGCTTCTCTTCCATCGGTCCTCCCGGCCTCTAGAAAAACGGACCTTTCTACTTTGCACAAACCGGACATTCTCATTTTGCAGCGACAAGCCCAACCTCGCTATTGTGAAAGCGGCGGCAGAACGGTAAGATATCCGTCCTTTTTGCGATTACCACAATTCCGGGGACACGACCTATGTTCAGCCTTCAGTGGCTAGCCAAGGTACCGATAATTGCTGTGCTTCTCTTCCTGGCCCAAACAGCTCAGTCACCACAGGTTCACAATTCCTGGTCATTGGTTCAACATGTGAACGTAAAATGCAGCTCATCTCCTTGTTCAATCGCTGTCGATCCTATTCGGCCGGGCCATGTCGGCGTGATCGCCATTTTTAACTATGAAGATGAGGTGACGTTATCAAGTATTTCAGGTGCCGGCACATGGGTTCACCCAAAAGAGTGTCCAGCCTACGCAAGAGGAAGTGCCAGCACGGATCTTGCATATAATTTGAGCACGACCGGCGGAACAACGTTAATTTCAGTTCGGATATCCGGAACTATAAATGATGCTTACATTGAGTTTCTTGAATATTCTTTTGAAGCTTCAGAAGCATCGTTTGATGTATGCGGAAGCACAGCGATATCGGGAGCATTAAACCCACGTGGAGTGAGTCTTGCTCCTGCTGGTACCAACGACGTTATAGTCCAAATTATTGCTTCTGGCTCACATGCTAGTGATATTAGCAGTCCGTATAAAGATCCAGCCGATTTTCCAGGTGGATATGGAATCGGAGGATCGATCAATACAACGTCGGGGAAGGCTCCTACGTGGACGATGAGTAATTCAGGGTATGCGGAGTCAGAATCTGCAATTGCGATTACAGAAGGTCATCTCGCCACTGCTGCCGCACCCGAGTGGACACCTTCGATAAGCACATTGATTCTAGCCGGCATTTTTCTTGTTGTGGCTGTCGTGCTCGTCCTGTGGCTAATCAAACGAAGAAAGGCTTAGGGCAACATAAGTTCGGACGGACGTTTCGTTACAGCCTCTTGATCTAATACCACCCTGACCATCAATTGGACACCGTGGCAGTTCCTGACAGAGGGGCTTTCCCTGCCCTAACAATCATAGAGACGCCAGAACTATTGACCGCGCGAGCTGTTAACTGGGAACATTGAGGAAGCGCTTTCAAACGGAAGGAAGATGCACCGACCAAATTATAATGTGTCGCCGTCTATGATCTTGGTATGGTCATGACCTGCGGCACGACCATAGCCAAGCACAACACATATCTGTCGGTGGTGGCCGATGGATTGGAGCATTCATCGATAAAATCGATGGGGAAAGTCGTCGAAAACCTGTTGGTGCTAACGCCACTCTTATGGCTCTTATTCGCAACACCGTTACGCGTACAGGCACAGATTGCGTATAACGCCAGGACGGATATAAGTCCTCAGGCATATCCAAGCGTGATTCCGTGTCCGTCACCTTGGACATGCCCGATCTTGGCGAACATTGCAACGATTGCAGGCAACGGCACGACGGCAACTGTAACTTGCATCGGTGCTTGTGGTCTCACCGCGCAACAGACCGTTACTATTTCGGGCAATTCTGCTTCAGGATTTGACGGGACCGTATCCGCAGTAAGCGACTCCGGAAACACCTTCACATTTTCGAGTAAAGTGAACGGGCGAGGACGGGGCGGGGCGGTGACCGGCGGGGCACTGAGCGGTGCTGGGTATGCCATTACTCCGGACGACTTCCATACCCAGCTGTTAAGAGTTACAGATGCCTCTACGACAAGTATTGGCGCATCCCACATTTACGAGACCAGCTGCGGAGGTACTGCGGAGACGAATGTCATGGACGTCTCAGACACTCGCTTCTACATCTGCGAAAGAGGTGGCGCAATACAGATTTTTTCTTTCGACAGTTCGGCGATTTCTAATAACTCGGTCTTGACTACCCCCATCTCGAGTATAAGCGGGGACGGTACAACGGCTACTGCGACGTGCCCTACATCCTGCGGTTTTTCAGTCGGTAGCAGAGTTCTGGTCTACGGGAACTCTGTTGCAGGCATTAATGGAATCGTGTCCGTCGTCGGTGATTCTGGAAGAACTTTTACATTTTCCAGCAGGACGATCGGAAACGGCACCGGCGGTACGGCTCAAGCGGTCCCATTCAGAGCGCTGTATGCGGGACGCTACGCTGTTCCAGACTGCGGCCAAGGCGGCCTGGCGCCCAATCTATTTTTCAGTTACACACGATCGCAGGTGGCCTATGCAAGCGCATATAATTTCAAAAATAATCCGGCCATTTGCCAATACGACTTTTCGAGCACCACGACAAGCCCCACGTTAGATAACCGTAACGAAAAACAGGTTGTGGACCTCTCGAACTGCGCTTCCGCGCTACGCGGAGTTGGCCGTATCAACGGGTATCTCGACGACGTCACAGTTAGCGCTGACGATCAGACGTTCGGTTTACTGACCGGAACGACGGAGGGCCAAGGCTCAAGCGGAGTTACTTACATTGTTATCTGGAATCGCACCAAGGGATGCCGTGTTTGGAACACCGCCACCCGGGAGGTCACGGGAGATTACAGCCAAGCACCTTCCGGAAGAATCCACATTCCCGACGAGTTCGTTGCCCACAATGCCCGGATCAGCAAGAATGGAAAATACGTAGCCGTGGATGTAGCCAGCTGCCTAAATTCCTCGTGCAAAAAGGCTGGCGTTCAGATGCACTACTGGAAAATAGCGACCCTTACCGTCACGGAGCAACCGTTGAGCCCAAACGGCTGCGGCCATCAGGCGATCGGCTATAACAGTGTTGTTAATAAATGTAATACTAATGCTATACACAACGGAATCTACATCCGGAAGATCGCGAAGCCTTCGAGTTCGACGTCGTTGCCGACAACGTATCCTTTGGGTACTAGCAACAACGGTGCCCACTTGTCATGGAATACCGACAATAGTCGAGATAACAATCCGGTTCTGGCAAGTTTCAAACTGTCGAGTTTCGTCGTAACCGACGCCTGGGACAACGAAATCCTCGCCGTTGCCACAGACGGAAGTGGGACGGTTTGGCGTCTTGCACATACGTACGGTACGAACCAGGCAGCGATGTCATTCGCAGCGAAGGAGGCGATTGGCATCCCCTCGCAAGATGGGGAATATTATTTCATTTCAACCGACTGGGATGGACTGCTTGGGAATTCGGATCTCACATCGTCGGCTTGTAAAGTGGACGCTAGCTCTGGCACTTGCCGAGCAGATGTCTTTGTGGCCATATTGCCAAAAGTCAGCAGAGAGGCGCCTGGGAAACCGTCGCCTACAATCGGTTCGGCAACATCGCCTATCGTTCAACAGGCAAACGTGCTTAAGCAAACAAATTCGCGATAAAGAGGAAGACAAGGTACGCCATTTTCCGCCACGGAATCGGTCTGGTTGATAAAAAGTGAGGACAACGCTCCAGAGAGAGGAGCAGGGATGAAACCGACCCGCCAGGGGGAGGTCTGCGGTTGACACGGCACGTGCAGAATGTGGCGGATCCAAATCATCTGCAGATAGCCCTCGGGCGCGAGACGCCTAACTCGTCGAGCGTCTCTCGTTTACTCAACGGGCACCTCATCAGTTCGATAACGTCCCGATTTCTTTTCTGGTCCCATGCGCCTGTGCTGCTTGCGATCGACAAGCCCTAGTTTCTCCTGACGCAGTGCTGGACTTCGTCGCTGGTCGATTCGCGTTTCGAATCGCCTCGCATCCGCGCTCGGCACCGCTGTCCATACATTGCGACAGAAGTGCACTGCGCATCGCTGCCAACTTGCTCCCGGGCTGGCATTCCTCCATGCTTTCCGCCAGCCCCAGGCACTTATCGGGAACAAACAACTTCTCGCCAGACAGCCCGCGCTCCTTTAAGTGCGGCAGAAAGGCCGTCCAACTCGGCCTGTCTACTTGCGCTCCTTCAGCCACTGCCAAGACTTCGCGGAATCCTTCTCGATCCACAGCGATCACCCAGCAGCGATACGCTCTTTACTTCGCCGCCCGGGCCCCGCTTCAGCCACAATCCATCCCTATAAACATATAGGTTTCGTCTTCCAAAGCGCGGTTCCTTCATTTCTCATTCTTTACGTAGATCCTTCTAGTTCAGTTCGCTCTGACTCGTGTTCTCCACTGGGCTTCGGTTTGCCTTCGACTCTTCGCACGCTCACGCCAGCCAGATACACGACCAGAGCTCCTTCCACCGAGCTTTCTCCCCGCCGGTAGCGTTCGATGATCGCCGTCTCCAAAGAAGAAGCTGTACCTTGGGCACTTTCATGGTCACTTCACCCGTCGTGGTCTGCAACTTCCGCTCGTAAGAGCCTAGCCCGTGTGTCTTTCCGAGCCTTACTGTGTTCGGACCACTTGGCTCGGCAAGGCTGATCTGCTTCTGCATCCAGCGTCGCGTTCAACGTCTCTTGGACCGTATCCCGCACCATGCGATCCAGGTGAGCTTGCACCTTGCTTTCATCGATCTGTATTACCGGTCCCAGCGTCTGATTTCCGTCCTGTCCGGTGGGCTCCATTCCTGCTCCTTTTCAGGGCTTCCTTCCCCTCTTTTACCAACCAGACCTCTCCCCCTCAAAATGTGCGAAGGACGGCGTACGTTTTCTGTCCTTTTGGCCAGTAGACGTCTTTTATTGCCACGAACTAGATTGAGTCCAGCGAGTGCCTAGGAACCGATACATTTCCGGAGACCGACAGCACACTGACGCCTGTCCCATCGAATCTCGGTCAATTGCTTATCGAGGGGAGGTGGAGGGAAAAATGAGGCAGCTATTACTCATCGCAATCGTGGCGCTGTTTTGTCTACCGGTCCAAGCTCAAACTTACAACGCCAATACGACCACCGCACCGGTAGCCTACCCCAGCCCAATTCCGTGCCCGTCGTCGGCAGGATGTTCGGGTGGCGGCGCTCTGACGGGGGCGGGCTATTGCTTCAACCCAACGGATTTCGCGACCGAGATTTGCCGGGTTACGGACTTCAACACTATCGCCCCACAGAATGATTTCGAGACGAACTGCGGCGGATCGGCCGAAACGAACATCATGGATGTGAGCGACACGCGATTCAGTCTTTGCGGAACCGGCGGAGTCGTTCTCGTTTACACCTTCGACGGCTCAACGAATCCACCGACCTGGTCGCAGATCACCTCGCCCGCCGTCTACAAGGGGAGCTACTTTGGGCCGAGCTGTGGTGCGACGGGCGGTAACGCGGCGACCGGCAATCTATTTTGGAGCTTCACGCAGCCGCAGTTCGCTTATAGCCTGACCTTCAACGCGTCGAATGATCCCGTCATCTGCCAGTAC
>Ga0187872_10000524_pt1 | contig 43989 bp, 38 predicted proteins | sample June2016WEW_16_4_FD_132973 | JGI IMG/M metagenome (GOLD analysis project Ga0187872, IMG submission 132973) | Peatland microbial communities from SPRUCE experiment site at the Marcell Experimental Forest, Minnesota, USA - June2016WEW_16_40 | ecosystem: Environmental > Terrestrial > Soil >...
CTTGGCCTTCAGGCTGGGTGGGTGACTCTTGCGGGTTTTGGGCATTGACTCTCCTCTATTTTCAATGCCGCCCACCATCTAAGAAAAGGCCGTTTTCGTGTCCAAGAAATGGGGTCCACTACAGATCGCATGCCAGCCGGGCCTTCATGTTGGAGAATGCGTCCCGTTCTATTGGTGTCCTCGATCGGTAATGCTGTTTCTCATACATCGCGACAACGACCCCGATCTTACCTATCACGGAGGTCAACAGCCTATTTTGCACCTCGAGGCGGACTTACTCAGAACGGTTGAATGGGCAGAACAACAAGCGAAGCGCTGGGCATTCACGCTGTCGAATGCGGGAGCCTGCTATTTTGAGAGTCGATGCGAACTCGAACAGCTGAACGAGATCAATTGGGACGCGGTAGGTGCGAGTCAATGGTCTGGTCGTGGTGTGCCCGCGGCCGTTAAAGAGGGTAAGCAGGCTGAGTTCCTGATCGAGTACTGCTTTCCGTGGGAGCTAGTGGAACGGATCGGCATCCGCTCTAGCGCCATTGTCAATCGCGTGGATCAGGCGTTGACGGCAAGCGCGCATCGCCCAGTGATCGAGGTTCGAACGGACTGGTATTACCTGCATTAAACTATGGGTTCCTCTGTGATCGAATTCAAACAAGGCGACATTCTAGAGTCAAATGCTGAGGCGCTCGTCAACACCGTCAACTGCGTCGGTGTGATGGGTCGTGGAATCGCTCTTCAATTCAAAGAAGCATTCCCAGACAATTTTAAGGCTTATGTCGTCGCATGCAAGCGTGAAGAGTTGCAGCCGGGAAAGATGTTTGTCTTCGAGAGGCACCAGCTTCGTAACCCCAAGTTCATCATCAATTTTCCGACGAAGCGACACTGGCGAGGGCAGAGTCGCATAGGGGATATCGAGGCAGGCCTCCAATCCCTCGTCAAGGAAATTCGGGAGCGCCAAATTAAATCAATCGCCATCCCGCCATTGGGAAGCGGTCTCGGCGGTCTCGATTGGCGGCAGGTACGCCCACGTATCGAGAAGGCACTCGCACCTCTTGGAGACGTGTCAGTCGTAGTTTTCGAGCCGCTTCAGGCTGCAAGAGAACCGAGCAAAGCAGCCCGCGTTCCAGATATGACCGCAGGACGAGCTGCTCTGGTCGGATTGATGAGTCGTTATCTTGCCGGGCTACTCGACCCTTCTCTAACTCTTCTTGAAGTTCACAAGCTGATGTACTTTATGCAGGAAGCGGGTGAGCCGCTCAGGTTGAGGTACGTCGCGGCTCCCTATGGCCCTTACGCAGACAATTTGCGTCATGTGCTAAGGCGAATCGATGGATACTTCGTCTCGGGTTACGCAGACAGCGGAGATGCTCCCGATAAGGAGTTGAGCTTAGTACCCGGTGCCATTGAAGACGCCGACAAATTTCTGCTTGATCACCCCAGCACCCGAGCCCGCTTCGGAAGGGTGGCAGAACTGGTGGACGGTTTCGAGACACCATTCGGATTGGAACTGCTTTCGACCGTCCACTGGGTTTGCATTCGCGACAAACCTCCAGACGCGGCGCACCTGGTATCGGAAGTGTACGCTTGGAATGAGCGTAAGCGGCAATTCTCGCCACGCCAAATTCTGCTTGCCCGCGATTTTGCTCGCAAAAAAGGGCTGGATATCCATCGCGGATTCTCAGGATACGCGCAAAGTCATTCCCGGTTAACGCGAGACCGCCGACAGCCCGGTAGCCCGATTTGGGCTGCCACCTGCGCTCTCATACAATCACGCCACATCCCCATCAATCCTCCCCTCCCACTCAACAACATCCCGCTCGCCGCCCGCGAAAACACCATCCGCCCATGGCAAAACCGCATTGGAGGTCTTCTTGACAAACCCAATCCCTAATCCTCAACCCCTACCCCGCTAACCGCGCCGCCGTAAGTCGGGCAAACGCGCACCTCTTCACCGGACCCCGCACCGCCGCTGGCAAACAGCGCTCTTCCCTGAATGCCCTCACCCATGGCCTCACCAAACCGACAGATTCCGATGGGACGTTTCCGGGAACAGAGATACAAGAGCGGAGGAAAGGAGTGCCGGCCACCAGCCAATCTCCCGTCCTCGCCACGGAGGACCCCGCCGCCTACCAGCGCCACCGCCGCCAGTTCCTCGACGAATACCAACCGGCCACCCCCACCGAAACTCAGCTCACCCAGGAACTCATCGACACCGCTTGGCGTCTCAACCGCGTCCCTGTGCTCGAAGCCGCCCTGCTCGACCGCGCCGCCAACCCACCCACCGAGCAAGCTGCCATCGACTTCGACATCGTCGACGCCCACCGCGCCCTCGCCACCCTCGGCATGCACGGCCAGCGACTCTCCCGCCAGTTCCAAAAAACCCTGGACCAGCTCCGCGAAATCCAATCCGACCGCCGCCACAAGCAGGAGCGCGACCTCAAGCGCGCCGCCGCCCTCCTGGAACTCCATAAACACAAAGGGATCCCGTATGATCCTGCCGAGCTTTTTTCAGAAGATGGGTTCGTTTTTTCAAAAGACCAAATCGAAGCCTACGCCCAACGCCTGATGCGCCTCAACGAGTCGCGCCACATCGAACATGTGCTTTTCCACATGCAGCCGCCCGCTCGTCCGGCCAGCGCGGCATGACGAAATCAGCTGATCGCCTGTCTCAGAACCGCTACCGGCAGGGAGTTCAGGCCCGCAATGATTGCGATTCAACTGACCACTGCCAACTCCGGTATACTGAAGAGGCGAGGTGTTGATGCCGCGTTGGTTACGGTCTATCCTTTTTGCCGCTTTCGTCATCGTTCTTGGCTCGGTCCTGGGTGGGGTGTTTGGACCGGGTGTGACTGGCGTTTCTGCGGCCTCCAGCGGTCCTGAGGAGGATCTCAAGACCAACATCAAAAGTTTCACTAAGGTGTACGAGTTGGTGGAGAACAATTTCGCCGACAAGGTCACCTCCGACAAGGGCATCTACAAGGGTGCGATCCCTGGCATGTTGCGGACCCTCGATCCGCACTCCAATTTCTTCGATCCCAAAGATTTTCAGTCGCTCCGTGACGATCAAAGCGGCCACTACTATGGCGTGGGAATGCAGGTTGCTCCTCGCAACGGCAAGACCATCGTGGTAGCTCCGTTTGGCGGTTCGCCCGCCTACAAAGCCGGCCTTCGGCCAGGCGATGTGATCCTTGCGGTGAACGACAAGAAGACGGACTCGCTGAGCACCACCGAAGTGGCCGATCTGTTAAAGGGTCCGCGTGCGACGCACGTGCAAGTTACCGTGGGTCGTGAAGGTTCCGACAAGCCAATCGTGTTCGACATCGTGCGTGATGAGATTTCCCGCAACAGCGTGGAAGATGCATTCTGGGTTCGCCCCGGAATCATGTACATGAAGATCACCCAGTTCAACGAGAACACCAGCCAGGAAATGGAAGACAACTTCAAGCGCCTGGGCGAGGCTAACGTCAAAGGCTTGGTGCTGGACTTGAGAGAAAATCCGGGCGGCCTTTTGAACGAAGGCGTGGCAGTAGCCGGGCATTACTTGCGCAAGGGTGAAGTGGTGGTTTCGCATCGTGGGCGGGCATCCGCTGAGAAGCCGTACCTGGCGCGCGGCAGTTCCGCTGGTCAGAACTACCCCATCGTGGTCTTAGTGAATCGCTACTCGGCCTCGGCGGCGGAGATCGTTGCCGGCGCGCTGCAGGATCATGATCGCGGATGGATCCTGGGTGAGACAACTTTCGGCAAAGGCTTGGTTCAAACCGTTTATCCGCTGGAAGACAACACCGGCTTGGCGCTCACGACGGCCCACTACTACACGCCGAGCGGCCGTTTGATCCAGCGCGACTATTCCAACATTTCGTTCCTTGATTACTATTACGGCAAGCGTACCGAAACCAAGAACATGCAGGATGTGAAGAGCACCGATAGCGGGAGAACGGTGTACGGCGGCGGGGGCATTACGCCCGATCAAAAGTACGAGCCGCCGAAGTACAACAAGTTTCAAACCGACCTGCTGACCAAATACGAGTTCTTCAATTTCACAGCGAAGTGGTTTGGCTCGCATCCGCAAGCCCATTTAGTAAAAGGATGGGAACCGGACGCCGCCGTAGTCGGAGAGTTTCGCCAGTACATCACGCAACAGAATCTGCCGTTTACCGAGGCGGAGTGGAACGACAATCACACCTGGATTCAGCAGCAGCTCAAACGCGAAATGTACGCTACGGCATTCAGCTATGAGGATTCGCAGAAGGTGGCCATTGAGACCGATCCGATGGTGTTGAAAGCCATTGATGAGATGCACGATGCGAAGGCCTTGCTCGACAAGTCGAAGAAGCTGATTGTTGAACGCATTCAGAGGGATCCGCTCCGCTAGGGCCGTTGACGACAGTTTGAGCACGCCACAGATCACCGTCCTGGACGCAGGCGGCCAATATTGTCATCTCATCGCCCGGAAGATTCGCGATCTCGGCGTGTACGCCGATGTCAAACCGAGCGAAACTCCGGCTTCCGAGCTGGCAGGCCGCAAGGGCATTATCATCTCGGGTGGCCCCGATAGCGTCTACGAACCGGGTAGTCCGCGAATTGATCCACACATTCTTGCCACCGGCACGGCCGTGCTCGGGATCTGTTACGGCCAGCAGCTCATGACGCACGTGCTGGGCGGTGGCGTCCGAAAGGGCGATAAGGGCGAGTATGGATTGGCACGTTTGCACACCGAGCGGCCACACCGGCTGTTCGCCAATCTGAACGGCGAGTTGCAAGTTTGGATGAACCATCGCGATCAGGTGCAGTCTGTCCCAGAGGGTTTTGAAGTCCTGGGTGGTACGTCCACTTGCGCCGTGGCCGCGATGGCGCATCGGACGCGTCCGTTGATGGCGGTGCAATTCCATCCTGAAGTGGCGCACACCGAACAGGGCCACCAGATCCTTTCGAACTTCGTGTTTGGCGTCTGCGGCTGCGTGAAAGATTGGGATCCCAAGGATCGCATCGGACCCATCGAGAAAGAGATTCACGCCATTGCCGCCGACCGCAATGTGTTCTTTTTCGTCAGTGGCGGGGTGGATTCTACCGTCGCCTATACGCTATGCCTGCGGGCGCTGGGGCCGCATCGAGTCTTCGGCATCTATGTCGACACCGGCTTGATGCGCGAGGGCGAGACCGCTTACGTGCGGCGCCTATTCCAGGAACTGGGCGCCACCGATTTTCGCGTGGAAGAAGCAGAGGCGGAATTCCTGAAAGCGCTCGAAGGCGTCACCGATCCGGAGACCAAACGCCACATCATCGGCGAGCAGTTCGTCGTCGTCCAAGAGCGCATCCTGAGCACGGGACAATTTCTCGACGGAAATTGGATACTGGGGCAGGGCACCATCTATCCCGACACCATCGAATCGGGCGGCACGGCGAAGGCCGACGTGATCAAGACGCATCACAATCGGGTCGCGGGCATTCAAAAGCTCATTGAAACCGGCCGCATCATTGAACCGCTGGCCTCGTTCTATAAAGATGAGGTACGCGAGATCGGCGAAGAGCTGGGAATTCCGGGCGAGTTCCTGCATCGTCATCCTTTTCCGGGGCCGGGCTTAGCGATTCGCTGCCTGTGTTCAGAGACGGTTGCTCCGGTAACGCGCAGCGATCCGGGCTGGCTGCTGCCGATCCGATCAGTTGGCGTCAAGGGCGATTCGCGCAGCTATCATTCGGTGCTTGCGCTCGAGAACTTGCCGGACGACGAGATCGCGACCGAGCTGGTGAATCGTATGATGGACATCAACCGCGTCGTCGGGTTAGTGCACGCGCGGGTTGGAATCGCGGACATGCAATCGAGCTTCGCGACGCTCACTCACGAGCGCCTGGAACGCCTGCGCCACGCAGACGCCATCGTTCGGCAATGGTCGGAAGAAAGCGGCTTCGAGCGCGAAGTCTGGCAATTCCCAGTGGTGCTGATACCGATCGGCGCCGGTGACGAGCCGGATTCCGTGGTGCTGCGGCCTATCCATTCCGTGGATGGCATGACCGCGCAAGTGGTCCGCATGCCGCATGAGCTATTGCACCGCATGACCCACGAACTGATGTCGGTGAACGGCGTGTGCGGCGTATTCTACGATCTGACGCACAAGCCGCCCGGCACCATCGAATGGGAGTAGCTAAATCCGGTGAAAACTTTTTAGAATGTCGCGCGTCGAATAGCGCAGCGCGATGGGACGGCCGTGCGGGCAACTCATCGGACAATCGGTGGCGGCGAGTTCGTTGAGCAGCCACTCCATTTTCGTATGATCCAACCGCATGTTGATCTTGATAGCTGCACGGCAGGCGATGCTTGCCGCCATCCCACGCCGCAGATCGTCCAAGGAAGCTTTGCTGTGCTCGCCCTCGGCCATCTCGAGAATCTCAAACACCAGCTTTTCGATTTCGGCGGGACTTACGCCGCCGGGCGCCCCTTTGATGGCGATGGTGCGGTTGCCGAAAGGCTCCGAATCGAAACCGGAACGATCGAGTTCATCACCGATGCGCGCATATTCGATTTGTTGTGCCGCCGTCAGATCCAGCAGAATCGGCATTAAGAGCTGCTGCCGTTCCACGCGGCCCTGAGCTTGTTGCCGCAGTACTTTCTCGAAGAGAATGCGCTCATGGGCGACGTGCTGATCGATAATCCAAAGTCCATCGCGACCCGCCGCGATGATAAAGCTGTCGTGAATCTGTCCGAGTGGGCGTAGATCGGACAGCGCGGTGAGACTTTGTGGACCTTCCGTCATTTGACTTGCGAGCGGGCCATGGGTGTCGGGCACTGAAGACCGGATCGGTTCGAAGTCGAACCTCGGCTCAGGCGCCGCAGTCTTGTTCAGCGTAAAGACCGGCAGATCTTCGATCCGTTCGGAGAAGGTTTCACCGCTTGGCGCCGGTTCGAAGCGCTGATTCTCAATCCGCTGCGTGAAATCGGAGAACGGCAAACCGGCGGCGGGCTGCGGCTGCTGTGAAACCGGAATGCTGGACGCCGGGCGAGACGCGATCAACCGCTCGCGAATGGCATCGCGCACGAAATCGTGCACGAAGCTGCCATGCCGGAACCGCACTTCCGTTTTTGACGGATGAACGTTCACGTCCACTTCCTCGCAATCGCAATCCACAAACAAGAGCGCGAAAGGATAGCAGGCCGGCGGCATCAGGTTGTGATACGCCGAAGACAGCGCGTGCAGCAGCAGGCGATCCCGAATCAGGCGGCCATTGACGAACAGAAAAACCGAATTGCGGTTCATCTTTTGCACTTGCGGGCCGGAGACAAAGCCGCGCAGTGCAAAGACGCGTGTCGCCCGGTCGTCGGCTTCGACAACGTCCAGCTCGCGCTCGACGTAATCCAGATCGATCAAGTCTTCGAGTGTCTGGTTGCCGAAAACCTGATAAACGCGCTCTTGTAGCGTTTCCACCGGCGTGACGTCCAGCAATTGCGACGCGCCATGATTCAATTGAAACGATTTCTTGGGATGCGCCAGGCTGTAGTGCGTCGCAAGCGACGCGATGTGCGCCAGCTCGGTTTGATCGGAACGCAGAAACTTCTTGCGCGCCGGGACGTTGTAGAACAAATCCCGGACTGAAATGGTGGTCCCCGCGGGACGCGAGAATTCATCGCATCGCAGGATCTTGCCGCCCGCAATTTCGACCGCCGCTCCGGTGGTCTCTTCGGCAGCGCGCGTTTCCAGCAGCAGCCGCGACACCGAAGCGATGGAGGGCAACGCTTCGCCCCGGAATCCCAGCGTCGCGATAGAGAGCAGATCCTTGACGTCGCTCAGTTTGCTGGTCGCGTGGCGTTCAAAGGCCAGCAGGGCATCGTCGCGCAACATGCCGCTGCCATTGTCGGCGACTCGGATTAGGCGGCGGCCGCCGCTATCGACGTCAATGCGGAGATCGGTGGCCCCGGCGTCGAGCGAGTTTTCGAGCAGCTCCTTGACCACCGACGCGGGCCGCTCAACCACCTCCCCAGCCGCGATCTTATTGGCGACGTTATCGGAGAGGACTCGGATTTTTCCCATTGAGGAACCGCGGCGCGCGAACTAGGTGCTCATGGAGGATAGGAATTCGCCGTTGCTCTTGCTCTTGCCGAGCCGATCGAGCAGCAATTCCATGCTTTCTACCGGCGATAGCGGATTCAACACCCGGCGCAGCACGAAGATCCGATTGAGCTCGTCCCGGGGAACCAGCAACTCCTCTTTGCGCGTGCCGCTTTTGGTGATATCGATGGCGGGGAAAACTCGTTTGTCCATCAGTTTGCGATCCAGATGGATTTCCATGTTGCCGGTACCTTTGAATTCCTCAAAGATCACGTCGTCCATGCGACTTCCGGTATCGATCAACGCGGACGCTACGATAGTCAGCGAGCCGCCCTCTTCAATATTCCGGGCCGCGCCAAAGAAGCGCTTGGGGCGTTGGAGGGCGTTCGAATCCACGCCGCCCGAGAGCACCTTGCCGGATGGCGGGACCACGGTGTTGTACGCCCGCGCCAGGCGCGTAATGGAATCGAGCAGTATTACAACGTCGCGTTTGTGTTCCACTAACCGCTTGGCTTTTTCGATCACCATTTCGGCCACTTGGACGTGACGCGATGCGGGTTCATCGAATGTGGAACTGATGACTTCGCCCTTCACCGAGCGCTGCATGTCGGTGACTTCTTCGGGACGCTCATCGATCAGCAGCACGATCAGCGAAACTTCCGGATGATTGGCGGTGATCGAATTGGCGATGGACTGCAGCAACATGGTCTTGCCGGTGCGGGGCGCGGCGACAATCAGCCCGCGCTGGCCTTTGCCGATCGGCGTGAGCAGATCCATCACCCGGCCCGAGTAACTGTCGCGCGTGGTTTCCAGCTTCAGACGTTCGTCGGGATAGAGCGGTGTCAGGTTGTCAAAGAAGATCTTGTTGCGCGCTTCCTCCGGGGGCTCGAAGTTGATCGCGTCCACTTTGATGAGCGCGAAGTAACGCTCGCCTTCTTTGGGCGGCCGGATTTGCCCCGAGATGGTATCGCCGGTGCGCAGATCGAAGCGGCGGATCTGCGAGGGCGAGACGTAGACGTCGTCCGGGCCGGGCAAATAGTTGTACTCCGGCGCGCGCAGGAAACCGAAACCGTCGGGCAGACATTCCAGCACGCCCTCGGAGAAGATCAATCCGCTCTTTTCGGCTTGCGTCTGCAGGATCTTGAAGATCAGTTCCTGTTTCCGCAGCCCGGCGGTGCCCGTGACATTCAGATCCTTGGCGATCTGGTTGAGCTTTTGAATGCTCATGTCCTTGAGCTCCACCAGGTCGAGCGTGCCGTTTTTCTGATTGGCTTGAGGCGCACCTCCGCCATGGCGTTTGCGTCCGGTTGGCGGGCCGGCGGGCGTCTCCGCCTGGCCGTTGGGGTCTCCTGCTTTTGCCTCAGCGGATTTCGCGTCAGCTTTGTCGGCCGAGGGTTGCGGATCACCTGACTTCGGATCGGCGGACTTGGCGTCGGGGGATTTGGGGTCCGCTGCTTTGCCGTCGCTTTTGTCTGCTCTTGAGTCGCCTTTGGCGACTGCCTTGCCGTCCGTTTTCTTGTCGGATTCCTCGGGGGTGGGAGCGGCTACTGCCGCTGGGTCTTGATTTTCGAGATCGCTTGCCAAATTTCCCTCGCTCCTCGGCAGCTTACGGCCGAGAACGGCAGAGGCTCGGACTCCGGAGACTGGCTTCGGATGGCCGCTAAGCCTTGCCGCTGATCGTTGTGACTTTTCAACTTGTCCGTCTTCGTGGCGATCACCATGTATCGCCGGTTATGGAACTCCAACCACTGTTTGAGTTCCAGATCCTTATCCATCCAGCCCCGACGCGCGTCGAGGATCAAGAAGCAGAGCTGCAACGAACTTCGCTGCAACAGGTATTGTTCAATGAGCTGTTTCCACTGGCCTACGATGTCCTTCGGGACACGTGCGTATCCATATCCCGGCAGATCGACGAAGTGGTATTGGCCATCGACCCGATAAAAATTCACTAGCTGCGTGCATCCGGGTTTCGCGCTCGTAAACGCCAATCCCTTTTGGCCCGTGAGGCAATTCAGCAAACTCGACTTGCCGACGTTGCTACGCCCCAGAAACGCAATCTCCGGGAGCGTTTCTGCTGGAAACTGTTCCGGCCGCGCTGCACTGATTACAAATTGAGCGTCCATGCGGTCGGCGGCGCAACCATTACTGACGCCTTATATCGAAATTCGTTCTTCTGCCGATCCGCCCCGCACCAGTTCCACCGGCGGCGTAGTGGCCGCCAGCGGCAGCGCGACGAGTTCCCGTTCCAGCGCGATCTTCAGCACCTCATCCATGGAGGTCACAAACCTCAGTTTCATCTCCTTGCGGATGTTTTCTGGAATATCGGGAAGATCTTTTTCGTTGTCCTTCGGCAGCACCAGCTCGTAGATTCCTTGCCGATGCGCCGCCATAACTTTCTCTTTCAAGCCGCCGATGGGCAGCACCCGGCCGCGCACCGTAATCTCGCCGGTCATGGCGAGATCGCAACGAACCGGAATATTGGTGAGCGCGCTACAGATGCTGGTGGCGATCGTGATGCCAGCCGAAGGGCCGTCCTTGGGAATAGCGCCTTCCGGTACGTGCACGTGAATATCGACGTTGCGATAAAAATCGCGCGGCAGACCCAGCAGGTGGGCTCGCGATCGCACGTAGCTCATGGCCGCATGCGCCGATTCCTGCATCACGTCGCCGAGCTTGCCGGTGGTTTGCAGCTTGCCTTTGCCTTCCATTACGGCAGCTTCGGTGGTGAGAATGGTGCCTCCCACTTCGGTCCAAGCTAATCCCACCGTCGCGCCTACTTCGTTCTTCTTGTCGGCTTGCAAATCGCGGAACTTGTACGGCCCCAGAAATTCCGATACCGTTTCGCTATTGAGGACGCCCTTTTCAAGCTTCTTGGAATCGGTCCGCTTTCCGCCATTCTGCGAATTGACCACTTTGCGGGCCACTTTGCGGCTGACGTTGCCGATCTCGCGCTCGAGATTCCGCACACCCGCCTCGCGCGTATAGTTCTGGATCAAGCTTTGCAGGCCGTCATCGGTGAATTCCAGGTCGCCACCTTTGAGTCCCGTTTGCTTCATTTGCTTGGGGACCAAAAAGCGCTTGGCGATCTCCAGCTTTTCAAGTTCGGTATAGCCGGAGAGCCGGATCACTTCCATGCGGTCTTGCAGCGCCGGCGGAACGGTGTGCAGCACGTTCGCCGTGGCGATAAAAAACACCTGGCTCAGATCGTATTCCACGTCCAGATAATGATCCATGAACATGTAGTTTTGTTCCGGATCTAAAACCTCAAGCAGCGCGGCCGATGGATCGCCGCGGAAGTCCATCGACATCTTGTCGATCTCATCCAGCATGAACACCGGATTCTTTGTCCCGGCCTTCTTCATCATCTGCAGCACCTGGCCGGGAAGCGCTCCGATGTAGGTCCTGCGATGGCCGCGGATTTCGGCTTCATCGCGCACACCGCCGAGCGAAAGACGAATGAATTTGCGGCCGGTTGCCTTGGCAATCGACATCCCGAGCGAAGTTTTACCAACTCCGGGAGGTCCGACAAAACACAGGATGGACCCCTTGGGGCTCTGCACCAGGCGGCGCACAGCCAGGAATTCGAGAATGCGTTCCTTGATCTTCTCCAAGCCGTAATGATCGGATTCCAGAACCTCTTGTGCGTGATTGAGGTCGCGAATCTCTTTGGACTTCTTCTTCCACGGCACGGCCAGCAGCCAATCCAGATAATTACGCGACACGGTGGATTCGGCCGACATCGGCGGCATATTTTCCAGGCGCCGCAGCTCCGCGATCGCTTTCTCGTGAGCATCCTTCGTCATGCCCGCGGTGTCGATCTTGCGTTTCAACTCATCGAACTCGCTCTTCTCGCCGCGCCCGAGCTCTTTCTGGATCGCTTTGATCTTCTCGTTGAGGTAATACTCTTTTTGCGCCTTTTCCATCTGGCGCTTCACGCGGCCCTGGATGGTGCGATCGACATTGAGCTTCTCGATCTCGATGTCCAGCATTTCCGCCACGCGCGTCAGCCGGTCCACCGGATCGAAGATTTCGAGCAGCTCCTGCTTTTCTTCGATGGTCAACTGCAGATTCGCGCCCACCGTGTCCGCCAGTTTGCCTGGCTCGTCCACGCGAATGGCCGCAATCATGGTCTCGTAGTTCAGGTTCTGGCTCAGCTTGACGTACTGTTCGAACAGGCCTGTGACGCGCGCCACTAGCGCTTCCAATTGCGCGCCGGTGTCCACTTTGAAGTTGAAAGTTTTAACCACCGAACGGAAATAACCTTCATCCTCGCTAACCGAAATGATCTTGCCGCGCTCCACACCCTCCACCAGGACCTTGATGTTGCCATCCGGCAGTTTCAGGCTTTGAACGATGTTGGCAACCGTGCCCACGCTGTAGATTTCATCGGGCCGAGGCTCGTCGACTGAGGCATCATGCTGGGTGGCCAGAAAAATCTTCTTATCCGACGCCAAGGCTTCTTCCAGAGCCCGAACGCTAGAATCGCGCCCCACCACAAAGGGGGTCATCATGTACGGAAAAATAACGACGTCCCGGATGGGCATCATGGGAAGGCGTCGTGTGTCGGATTTGTCTTTAGAAGTTAGCATCTGAGATTAGCGTCTGGGAGTCGGTAAGCATATGAGGTCGGTAATCATCTGGGAGCCGGTAATCATGAGGATGAGTTGTGAGGGCGGCTTGGTTCCTCGCTCCTGACTTGAACCAAAAAAACGGCTCGAACCAAAAAACCAGCGGCGAACGGGGACTTAGCCAGCCTTTTCCAACAAGGCCATATTGATCTTCTGCGTCATGACCATCTCCTTGGTCACCAGGAACTCGCGGACCTTTTTGTAGGACGGAAGATAATACATGAGGTCCAACATCAGATCCTCAAGGATCATCCTTAGGCCGCGCGCGCCAACCTTTCGCTCCATTGCCAGGGCAGCGATGGCTTCCAGGGCGTCGTCGCTAAACTTCAGTCTAACATTTTCGAATTCAAAAAGCTTCTGGTACTGGCGAACGATGGCGTTCTTGGGCTTGGTGAGAATCTGGACCAAAGCTTCCTTGCTCAGATCTTCCAGGACCGCCACTACCGGCATACGTCCAATGAATTCAGGAATGAAGCCAAACTTGATGAGGTCTACCGGCTGGACGTTTTCGAGCAGATCGACGTCGCGGCGGTTTGACGCCGTACGCGCTGGCGCGCCTTCCGGGCGGTGCTCTTCCTGTTGAACGAAGCCCATCGACTTGGTGCCGACACGCTTGGAGATCACCTTCTCCAAACCGACGAACGCGCCGCCGCAGATGAACAGGATGTTGGTGGTGTCAACCGGCGTGAATTCCTGATGCGGATGCTTGCGCCCGCCCTGGGGTGGAACGTTGGCAACGGTGCCCTCCAGGATTTTGAGGAGCGCTTGTTGCACACCTTCGCCGGAGACATCGCGGGTAATGGATGGATTCTCGTCCTTCCGCCCAATCTTATCGATTTCGTCGATATAGATGATGCCCGTCTGGCAGCGCTGCACATCCCAGTCAGCGTTCTGGAGAAGCCGCAGGATGATGTTCTCCACGTCTTCGCCGACGTAGCCAGCTTCGGTAAGCGTGGTGGCATCCACGATGGCGAACGGGACATCCAGGATCCGCGCCAGGGTTTGAGCCAGGAGCGTTTTCCCAGTACCGGTAGGCCCGATCAGCAGAATGTTGGATTTTGATAGCTCCACTTCCGCGCCGCGCTGCTTGTTCATTTGGATGCGTTTGTAGTGGTTGTAGACCGCTACCGCAAGTTTCTTTTTCGTACCGTCCTGACCAATCACGTATTGATCGAGATATTCTTTTAGTTCCAATGGTTTGGGAAGCTTATGAGGCGCCCCATAAGGTTGATCGTGGCGATCGTCTTCCAGGATCGAATTGCATACGGCGATGCACTCGTCGCAGATGTAAGCTCGGGGGTAATCGTTGGGGGAGGAGATTAACTTGCCGACTACGTCCTGACTTTTATGGCAGAAGGAACAACGCAACGCGTCATCAGAACCAGCACGTTTCACAGGGAATCTCCCGTCGACTAAGACTGTACACTACCAGCGTTCTGACCTACTTCTCTGAAACACCATTATAACAGAAGGGCTCGAAATCCGCCCCTGTCAAAAAGACACTAAAAAGTCGGTCCTTGATACAGGACCGGCCGCTAGCCTTCTCACCAGAAGTAACTTAGTACCATGGTGGCCGACTTGTAGGGGTCAGGCCTCGCCGGTTACTACCTGCCCAGTGGGCCGAGGAGAGGAAGTATGGTCTTGGCCCAATAGCTCCCGGAGCTCTCGCCGCTCAGCGGGAGTAAGGGAGTTGATCTCCGCTAGTATCGTCTCGACGGCAGGGCTCATAGAAAGTCCTCGCTACCTGCATCTTACACCGCCGAACTTTCGGATATTCAGCTCTGTCGGCGTTCAATGCGGACAAGAGTTCTTTCAAGTCTGGGAGCATCCTCCACCGTACCCTTGATCCCATACATGGCTAGGCTGAGTTCAGAAACCGCATGCATCCGCTCATGCACAGGCCGACTTTGCCAGTACCGAGATTCGCCCGCTTTGATCTCGTCGAGATCGGCGACGCTGGCATATTTGCGGATCGTCTTGGCCATGCGTCTCGGTTTTAACATGCAAAGCTCACTTTTGCCATGGACATTTGAGACATAAAAAATCTGAGTAAACCGGCCGTCCGTCGTTCGCAAAAACTTACCCTGCCCGACAGACGCGACGGTTGGCATCTGTCCCTCAATGACCGATGATAGAATTTGCGAACGCCCTCTTCAAATCATTCTTACGACGGCGCCATCCGTCGCCTCGAATGGATGCAGAGTTTCCATCGGTTTTATCTTCAGTACGGCATTGGCGTATCTTCAGTGCTCATTTTTCTTGCTGTGGTTATGGCTGTCAAGTTGGATGAGCACGGCTGGGCGAGAAGTGCCAACGCCTTCATTGAGGCCATCCTGGTGATTTGCCTCATAGCTCCTGTTTGTTTCGTAGCAAACCTGTTTCTCATACGTGAGTTTCGATGCCCACGCTGTAAGGCAGAGACTGTCGGCTGGGTAACGAAAGAAGCGCAATGCTTTACTTGCGGCCTAGAGTTCGGTGCTCAGAAACCGGCATCCCCCTAGAGTGCCGCAGCTGGAGGAGCGGCCGATATTGACGCCTGTCGCGCAAAAGGAAAAGCCGGTCTCATGAAGAGACCGGCTCCGTTTCCGACTGAAGCTACTTAGTACCGATAGTGATCCGGCTTGTATGGACCTTCCAGCGCCACGCCCAAGTACTCCGCCTGCTGCTTCGTGAGTGTGGTCAGCTTCACGCCAATCTTTTCCAGGTGCAGCCGGGCCACTTCCTCGTCCAGCTTCTTCGGCAGCGTGTAAACGCCCACTTTGTAGGTGTCCTTGTTTTTCCACAGGTCGAGCTGCGCGAGCGTCTGATTCGAAAAGCTGTTGCTCATCACGAAGCTCGGATGGCCGGTGGCGCATCCCAGGTTCACCAGGCGTCCCTCGGCTAGCATGAAGATGGCATGCCCGTCAGGGAAGTTGTACATGTCCACCTGAGGCTTGATGTTGGTTCGCTTTACGCCAGGCGCGGCATTCAACGCGTCCACCTGGATCTCGTTGTCGAAGTGGCCGATGTTGCAGACGATGGCCTGGTCCTTCATGTGCTGCATGTGTTCCAGGGTGATGATGTCGAGGTTGCCGGTGCAGGTGACGTAGATATCGCCCCGGCCGAGCGTTTCTTCCACGGTGGTTACTTCGAAGCCTTCCATCGCGGCTTGTAATGCGTTGATGGGATCGATCTCGGTGACGATCACGCGTGCGCCCATGCCGCGCAACGAATGCGCCGAGCCCTTGCCAACGTCACCGTAACCGCAGATGACGCAGACTTTGCCCGCGACCATTACGTCGGTGGCGCGCTTGATGCCGTCGGCCAACGATTCGCGGCAGCCGTACAGATTGTCGAACTTCGACTTGGTCACCGAGTCATTCACGTTGATGGCGGGAACCAGCAGCTTGCCCTGTTCCTGCATCTTGTAGAGCCGGTGGACGCCAGTGGTGGTCTCCTCAGAGACGCCGCGCCAATCTTTCACAATGTTGTGCCAATGCTTGGGATTTTCTGCGTGAACCTTCTTCAGCAGGTTCTTGATCACCATTTCTTCGTGGCCCGAAGAAGGCGAGTTCACCCAGCCGTCGCCATTTTCCAGCTCGAAGCCTTTGTGAAGCAGCAGCGTGACGTCGCCGCCGTCGTCCACAACCAACTCGGGACCCTTGCCGCCCGGATGGCTGATCGCTTTGTACGTGCATTCCCAGTATTCCTCGAGCGACTCGCCTTTCCAGGCGAATACCGGTACTCCGGCGGCAGCGATGGCAGCCGCAGCGTGATCCTGCGTTGAGAAAATGTTGCAGCTCGCCCAGCGGACGCTGGCGCCGAGGTCGACCAGGGTCTCGATGAGCACCGCGGTCTGAATAGTCATGTGCAGCGAGCCGGTGACTCGGACGCCCTTCAGCGGCTTGCCCGGTGCGTACTTCTTCCGGATCGACATCAAGCCGGGCATCTCAAACTCGGCGATGGAAATTTCCTTGCGGCCCCACTCGGCCAGGCTCATGTCCGCCACTTTGTACTCGGTGGCGACGTTGTTGATGGTTGCTGTGCTCATTCGATCTCCGTGCGGGAATTTATATCTACCGATCTAGATATGTTGATATAATAGTACAGCTAGACCCATGGCGTCAATCCTCAAAAACCTGCGTCTGCTGGCCGATCCCAGCCGGCTCCGTATGTTGTTGCTGGTAGAGCGCGAAGAGCTGTCCGTCGCCGAATTGCAGGAGATCCTGGGCATGGGCCAAAGTCGTATTTCGACCCACCTGGCCCAGCTCAAACAGGCCGGGCTGGTAGAGGATCGGCGCAACGGCAAGAGTATTCTTTATCGGCTGAAACATGGAGTTCAGTCGAACGGTTTTTCAGAAATGCTGAGCGTTCTCCGGCAGGCGGCGGCTGAGATTCCCGAAGCTGAGCAGGATTCCGAGGCCCTGCGGCTCGCGCTGCGCCGCCGGCAAGACAAAATGCGATCGTACTTCGATGAGCTGGCAGGTAAGTTTGGACGAAACTACGTTCCCGGACGATCCTGGCAAGGCCTCGCAGAGACGCTTTTGACCTTGATGCCCCCCATGGTAATCGCCGATCTGGGTGCGGGCGAAGGAACGTTCTCGCAGTTGCTGGCCCGCCGCTCGAAAAAAGTGATTGCCGTCGACAACTCGGAAAAGATGGTGGAGTACGGCCGCGAGTTGGCGCGCAAACACGGCGTCAAGAATCTCGAATACCGCAAAGGCGATCTGGAAGAAGTGCCCATCCGCGATGGGACGGTGGATCTGGCGTTCTTCAGCCAGGCGCTGCATCATGCGCAGCATCCGGAGCGCGCGGTGGCGGAGGCGTGGCGCATTTTGAAGCCCGGCGGCCGGATCGTGGTGCTGGATCTGCTACGGCACAGCTATGAAGAAGCGCGCGAACTCTACGCCGACTTATGGCTCGGCTTTACCGAAGTGGAAGTGACACGCTTTTTGAGACAAGCCGGGTTCAAGAATATTGAGACGTCGATCGTGCATAGCGAGGAAGACGCGCCGCACTTCGAGACGCTGCTCGCGGTCGGCGACAAGTAATTCCGGGTTATCAGCGTTGACGAGGCTGCCAGCGGGTGTGAACATCAGGCTCGCCGAAGCCGGCCCACACCAGGCGTCACGGAAATCTTTCTTGGTAAGATCAACCGCCCTTTCGCTCGGCGGAAAGAGCAACTCTATCCGGCGTTCCGTCTCAGGAGTGAGTGGAGCGTCAGCGATGCCATATTGTCCGTTTTTCGAATGCCCGGCGACAATTCCAGCAGCGCGAGGAGGCGCTCCTGGTGGAATCCCGCGCTGCTACTCGGCTGCTTTTTCTTCCGCCGGCTCGGGTTCGCCCGCAACTTTCCGCGCGTGCTCGAACAGGAAGTTCATGGTCTTGTTGCTGCGGATCTGATAGGCAATCCGGCTCAAGACGCCATCTTTCTGCAGCTTTTTGCGCACGGCCGCCACCGGCTCGCGCTGCTGCTTGGCGATGCGCTGGACTTCGGTATCCACTTCGTCGTTGGTTGGCGCAATGGCCTCTCGCTCGGCCACCTTGTCCACTAATAGCGACGCCTTCACATCGTGCAATGCTTTCGGACGCTGTGCTTCTTTGAGCTTGGTCCAGTCGATCTTCAGTTTCGCTGGATCGATGCCGCGCTCGGCCAGTTCCCGGAATTGGTTTTCAAGCTGCGATTCAATCTGCCGCTCGATGTACGCTTCGGGCACCGGAAACTCGTGCGTCTCGATCAACTTGTCAATGAGCTCGTCTTTGGCCTTTTGCTGCGCGCCGTATTCGCGCTCCTGAAAGATGGCTTTTCGCACGGCGTCGCGTAGATCGTCCAGCGTCGGATAATCGCCCAGATCCTGCGCGAACTCGTCGTTCAGCTCCGGCAATTCTTTGGTGCGGATGGTGGTGAGCTTCGCGCGGAAGTGCACCGTTTTGCCGGCCAGCCGTTTCTGTCCGAAGTCTTCCGGATAGGTGACATCGAACTCCTTCTCTTCGTCTGGCGACATGTCACGCAACGCCTCTGAAAATCCGGTCATTGTATCGGGATCGCCCACGTGCAGAACCACTTCATCCTGATGAATGGGCTGATCGACGCCCGACAGGCTGTCGAGCGTAACCACTGCGTAGTCGCCATCCACCACCGCGCGCGGCTCAGCATTTACGAACTGCGCCTTTTGTTCCTGGATCTCTTCCAGGCGCTTCGCGATGTCCTCGTCGGAGACTTGCGGTTCGCTGTAGTGAATCGTGACGCCGCGATAATCCTTCAGCTCGATCTCCGGCGCCACTTCGAACTCGGCCTTGAAGCGCAGCGGCTCGCCTTCATGGAAGTGCACATCCTTCACGTTCGGACGCCCCACCACTTCGAGATGCTCTTCTTCTACCTTTTGCCTGAAGTACTTCGGGAGCAGGTTTTCAAGAACATCGTCGCGCACCTGCTTGGAGAACTTGGTGCGGATCAGGCTGGCTGGCGCTTTGCCTGGACGGAAACCTGGCAGCTTGGCCTTCTGCTGGATGTCCGCGACAACGCGCTCGGTCTCGCGGGCAATGTCGTCCACGGGAACGGTAATTTCGATTTCGTGCTTGCAACCTTCGACTAGCATTTAGGAGTGAAAAAACGAGGCATAGGGGCCCGTGCTTCCATTGAAACACCGAGCCCCCGGTAGAGGCAATTATTACTTGTCGCCTTTACTTAGCAACAGCCGTGAGCTTGGCGCCTTCCTTGAGGGCTTCCGCTTTGTCGGTCGATTCCCAGGTGAAGGTTTCTTCCGTGCGGCCGAAGTGGCCATAGTACGACGTCTTACGATACACCGGGCGGCGCAGCTTCAGGGTCTCGATCATCGCTTTCGGCGTGAGTTTGAAGTTCTGGCGAACCAGTTCCACCAGGTGCTGTTGGTCCACCTTGCCGGTTCCAAACGTATCCACCATGATGGAAACCGGTTCGGCCACGCCGATGGCGTACGCGAGCTGCACTTCACAACGTGAAGCCAGGCCGGCAGCGACAATATTCTTGGCAACGTAGCGCGCCATGTAGCAGGCGGAGCGATCCACCTTCGTCGGATCTTTGCCCGAGAACGCGCCGCCGCCGTGACGGCCCATTCCACCGTAGGTGTCCACGATGATCTTACGGCCGGTGAGGCCGGTGTCACCGTGCGGTCCGCCGATGACGAAACGGCCAGTGGGGTTCACATGATACTTGGTCTGCGAATCCACCAGATTTCCGCCAACCACCGGGTCGATGATGAACTTCTTCACATCGGCGCGGAGTTGGTCGGTGGTCACATCGTCGTCATGCTGCGTGGAGAGAACCACGGCATCGATGCGGACCGGCTTATTGCCTACGTACTCCACGGAAACCTGGCTCTTGGCATCGGGACGCAAATACGTGAGCTTACCTGTCCGGCGGATCTCGCTCTGCTGGCGAACCAGCTTATGGGCGAGCATGATGGGCAGGGGCATCAACTCGGGTGTTTCATCGGTGGCATAACCGAACATTAAGCCCTGGTCGCCGGCGCCGCCGGTATCCACGCCCATGGCGATGTCGGGAGATTGCGTCTGGACTACATTCAGGATGCCGCAAGTCTTGGCATCGAAGCCCATTTTGGCGTCCGTAAACCCGATATCCGCGATCACTTCGCGCGCCAGCTTCGGAATGTCCAAAATTGCCTTGGTCGTGATTTCGCCCGCCACCACGCAAATGCCCGTGGTGACCAGGGTTTCACAAGCCACACGGCTCATGGGATCCACAGCTAAGCAGGCGTCCAGCACCGCATCGGAAACCTGGTCCGCCATCTTGTCGGGATGTCCCTCACTAACGGATTCCGACGTAAAAATATGCCGCATCTTCTCTGACACCGATTAAGCCTCCTCAAGGTCTTCTAAAAAATTGGAGGGTCGTGATTTACCGACCGAGAACCAAGAGGAAAGTCTATCGCTTTTGAAGCATCCCGGTCAACGAACCGGGGGTCCATCCCTGAAGCCCCTTCGTAACTTTGGTTCTAATAAGTCATTGTAATTGGGCGTTGCATGCAATGCAAATGCGGCGGTCCTCAGCCTTTGGGAAGGTGAGGCGGCGGGCTAGGCGAAGCTGATGAAGACGCTGGGAGAGACGTTGAAGCGCTTTCCGAGCAAACCGGCTTGACGATTGCTGACCTTCCGCTTGCCACTCAGTATTTCCGAGGTGTGACTTTTCCCTCCCAGCAATACCCATAGGTCTTTCTGTGACAGCCTGTTTTGCTGCACGAGGAAGCGGAGCATCTCGTGTGGCGGGGGATCGCGGCGCAGTCCACGACGCTTTTTGCTTTCGAACTTCTCAATCAGGTCGGTGAGAACGTCGAGCAGCGCATCCTCCTCTGGAGTCCGTTGGCGGCACATCAAATCTTGAACCGTGGCAAGAGCACGTTCATTGTCGGCTTCGTTTCGGACCACCAAATCGGCCACAGAAACGAAACCAGCACGGGTTAGCCGGATCGGATCAGCTTGAGTCGCCATCGCTATTTCCACCTTTCTTTGTCGTACTCGGCGTGCGGCATCACACCGGCCACCTGGACAAGCTGCTTGTTGTAATCTATCAAGGCGATCAGCCTTAAGTTATTCCCGGCGATATTGAAGATGGTCTTTGGGTAGTCATAATCCACGCTATTGAACGTGCGCTTCATTTCTTCAGAATTCTTCCACGCGGCCGCCCTAACTACCTTCTCCCAATTCGCTAAGGACTTTCTGGCTTTTGCGTGTCGCCGGGCGAATTCATCGAGCTTGGCAGTGCCGATAATTCGCACCCGCGTTCATGTTCCCATATCCGGGAACTCGAGGTCAAGTGCAAGCTTGGGGTTGGCTCTTCGCTAACTCTCGTCGGGGCCTAGTTAATCTGGCAACTCCACGTGCTCGCCCAGCGCTCGATGCGCTTCATAACAGCGGTGGCAAAATAGCTTGATCCGAAGATGGGCCTCGTTATTTTCGTTCCACAGGCCCTCGCTCCGATAAGCATCATGGCAGATCGAACACCACGCGTCAGGCCATGGATCTTCTTCGGTTCGCGCGGACGAAAACCAGGCTTGCACGGGATTGGCGGCCAAGTGTTCACAGATATAAGTCTCAAACGCAGAGCCGTGAGCATCACATTCGATTGTCGCTCTATCCATCGCCTCAACCGATAAAATCACGCATCCCGATGCACGGTCCCAGGGTCGAATGCGGCCAGGCACACCGCGATGTACTCAGCCCCATCCGGTCCAGGAGTACTGTAGCGTACCCATTCGCCGCGCGGCGCGATGACGGCCTGCCCGGCTTTCACTTCCAGCACACCGCTCTTCGATTCCACCCGCAGTGCGCCCTTCAAGACGACGGTGTATTCATCGAACTCGGGCTGCTGGCCGGGCTCGCTCCAACCCGAAGGGCTGTGCATGTGAGCGATGCTGACGGCGGTATCCTTCGTGTTTACGCGACCGATGTACTCTTCGATCTGCTTGTTGCCGGGCACAGGGATGCGCGTGGCGCTGGGAACGAGTCGGGGCATTGGCTACCTCTAGTAGTTAGTGATCGCGATCGGTGACCAGTTCGGTGAGCGCGTACATCGCTCGCTGATTGGGTGAATCGGGAAATTCGGCCATGATGACTCGCGCGCGCTCGGTGAAGGATTGCGCACGTTCGCGCACGCGATCGAATCCATGGCGGACCTGGACCATGCGCAGGATTTTCTGGAACGGCGCTTGGTCGTAATTGCCGTCCTTGAGCACCGTGGCGACCAACTGCCGTTCTTCGGGCGTTGCTTCTTCCAGCGCGTAGATCAGGGGCAGCGTGACCTTGCCCTCGCGCAGATCGCTGCCCACCGGCTTGCCGAGAACCTTCTCGTGCGAGGTGAAGTCGAGCATGTCGTCCACTAACTGAAACGCGATCCCCAGGTTCCAGGCAAATTCGCCCAGCCGCGTCTCGGTGGCCTCGCTAGCGCCTCCCATCATCGCACCGAGACGCGCGCAGGCCGAGAACAGGCTGGCGGTCTTGCGATCCACCAATTCCATGTAGTCGGCTTCGGAGATGTCGATCTTGCCGATGCGCTCCAACTGGAGCAGCTCGCCCTCCACCATCATCTGCGTCAGCGCGATCAGCAGATCCAGCACGTGGAAGTTGCGTTCGCGCAAAGCCACCTGGAAGGCCTGCATGTAAAGCCAGTCGCCTGCCAGCACGCAGGTGTGATTGCCCCAGATGGCGTTCGATGACGGCCGGCCGCGGCGCGTTTTAGCGATGTCGATGACATCGTCGTGCACCAGCGTCGCCGCGTGGATCATTTCCACCACCGCGGCCATGCGAACTGTACCGTCGCTCACTCCGCCCACGAGCTGCGATGCCAGCAACACCAGAATGGGCCGCAGACGCTTGCCGCCGCCGTCTTGCAGATACCGGGAAATGGTGGTGACCGCATCAACACTGGCCACCGATTCCAGGCTGATCTCGCGCTCCACGCGTTCGAGGTCCTTCTTGACCAGCTCGAAGATCTCCCGCGCGGTTAAAGTTTGCCCGAGCCTGCCAAGTCCCATGGGAATCTCTCAGTTTAGCTCAGTAGCAGCCTGCGGAAGTTTTCCGTCGTAGCATTGCAAAGTTCTTCGTAGGATTCGCCGCGCAGTTCGGCCAGCTTCCGAGCGGTATGTACTATCAGCGCCGGCTCGTTGCGCTTGCCTCGGTTGGGCACGGGGGCGAGGTAGGGCGCATCTGTTTCGATGAGGATGCGATCGCGCGGCGTCGACTTCGCCGATTCCTGCACCGTGAGCGCCTTGGGAAACGTTACGATGCCACCGAAGCTGAGGTAAAAGCCGAGGTCCAGCGCGCGCCGTGCTTCTTGTGGGCCGCCCGAAAAACAATGCATGATCCCGCCGATGCCATGCGGCGTCCAATGCTGCTCGATGATCGCGAGCGTGTCCTCCCAGGCCTCGCGGGTGTGAATGACAATCGGCTTCTTCGAGGAAGCCGCGATTCCCATCTGCTCGATGAATGCCGATTTCTGTACATCGCGGGGTGAAAAATCGTAGTGATAGTCGAGACCGATTTCACCGACAGCCAGCACCTTAGGATGCGCCAGCAGGCCGGCGAGGCGCTTGAAATCGTCCGGGCTCGCTTTGGCGGCGTCGTGTGGATGAATGCCAACGGTCGCGTAGAATGCCGAGTGCTTATCGGCCATCCGTAGACCCGCTTCGAGATCGGGTGGGCCCTCGCCGGTGCCGATCGCCATCATGTGCTCAACGCCGGCCGCGAGCGCTCGGTCAATCACGGCATCGCGATCTTCATTGAAGTCCGCACTGTCCAGATGGCAGTGGGAATCAATCATGCTGAAGACTCACTTGAGACGGGCTCCAATGGGCACATCTTCGAGGAAGCCCGCGAGTACCGGCTTGCCGCCATCGTGTGATGCGGCCACAATCATGCCGTTCGATTCGATGCCACGCAGCTTTCGCGGCTGCAGATTGGCGACGATCACCACCTTGCGGCCGAGCATCCCTTCGGGTGGGTAGGATTCGGCGATGCCGGCCACAATGGTTCGCGGCTGCTCTTCGCCGATGTCCACCTTCATATGCAGAAGTTTGTCGGCGCCCTTCACGCGCTCGGCGCTCACCACCTGGCCCACGCGCAAGTCCACTTTCATAAAATCATCGATAGCGATTTTGGCGGCATCCGGCACAGGAGCGGAATGTGCCACCGGCTTCGCAGCACCGAACAGGGCGGCCTGACGCGCTTTCTCCTGCACCTCAAGTTGTTCCATCTTGAGGATGGCGCTGGCGTCCAAGCGCGGAAAAACAGCGGCCACTGAGCCGATCTTTTGTCCGGCCGGCAATTTGCCCCAGTGCAGATCGGCGAAAGTGACGGATTCAATCGGCGCCTTCATGCCGAGTTGGATCCAAATGTTGCGAGCCGAGTTCGGCATCACGGGATACACCCACGCGCAGATGATGCGGAGTGCTTCCGCGGCGGTGTACAGCGTCTCATCCAGCATGTTCTGAGCGAAAGCGGAGGTATCCTTGGCAAGTTTCCAGGGCGCGCGCTCGACGATAAATTTGTCGATCACCGAAATGAAACTCCACAGCGTTTCCAGGCCGCGCGAAAAATTGAAATCGCAGAACGCGTCCATGGTCATTTCGGTGGTCCGGCGCGCAGCTTCGGCGATGTCGGGCGCTCCGGGGGAATCCGGGATCAGGCCGCTCCGATTTTGCTGGATCAAGGTCAGCGTGCGGCTGGCCAGGTTGCCGAGGCCGTTGGCTAGATCCGCATTGTAGCGCTGGATCAGCGCATCATAGCTGAAGCTGCCATCCTGTCCGAAGGTGATCTCGCGCAGCAGGAAGTAGCGGAGCGCGTCGGCACCCACCACGTCCACGATGGGGCCGGGGCGCACCACGTTGCCGCGCGACTTGCTCATCTTGTTTTCTTCGTGCAGAATCCAGCCGTGGGCGAAAACCTGCTTGGGCAGCGGAAGATCGGCCGCCATCAGGAACGCCGGCCAAAAGACGGCATGGAAGCGCAGAATATCTTTGCCAATCAGATGCAGATCGGCCGGCCAGAGGTCGTCGTCCTTCACCGCGCTCATATAGGAGATCAGCGCATCGAACCAGACGTAGAAGACGTGATGACCTTCCACGGGCGCGCGAATGCCCCATTGGATATTGGTTCGCGTGATCGAAAGATCGTTCAAGCCTTGCTGGACGAATGCGACCATTTCGTTGCGCCGGTGATCGGGCTTCACGAAGTTGGGGTTCTTTTCGTACAGCTCAAGCAACGGCCTCTGAAATGCGGAGAGCTTGAAGAAGTAGTTCTCTTCCGTTACCGTTTCCGTGGGGTTGCCGCACGTCGGGCAAGGTTCGCCCGGCGTCACATCGTTGACGTAGGTCTCATCGCTGACGCAATACGCTCCCGTGTACGAACCCTTGTAGATGTAGCCCTTCTTTTCGCACCGCTCGAACAGCCAGCGCACGGTTTCGTGATGCTTGGGGTCCGAGGTGCGAATGAAATGGTCGTAGTCAATGCCGAGCTTGGCCCACTGGCTGATGAACTCAGCCGCCATCTTGGTGGTGTAGGCCAGCGGATTCACGCCCGCGGCTTGCGCGGCGCGTTCCACCTTGAGGCTGTGTTCGTCGGAACCGGTGGTCAGGACGACAGGATCGTAGCCTTCCATTTTTTTGAAGCGTTTGATCAGGTCCGCGACAAACGTGGAATAAGCCGTGCCCAGATGCGGCGCGGCGTTGACGTAATAGATGGGAGTGGTCAGATAGTATTTCATCGAGAGTTTTCAGGTACGCAGGCTTTTTAAGTAAGCAAAGTTCGCCTCGGCCAGGATTTGCTTGAGGGGTAAGCCGGATTCGCGCGCCAGCTTGCGGCAATCCTCATATTCGGGCGCGAACGATCCGTTGTCGGCGATTTTCATTCGCACCGTGCCGTGCGGTGTCGCGATCTCCATGGAATGCCGGGCCTTCACACGGCGCTCGGCCGAATAAATCCGCAGCCCAAGCGTGGATGTTTCTTCAAAGATCAGGCGCGCCAGCGCTTCGCGATCCTCGGGCCGCGCGATGACGCTCAAAAGCGTTCCGGGCCGGCTCTTCTTCATCTGAACGGACGTGAGTGTTACGTCGAGCGCGCCGGCTTCAAGCAATCGGTCCATGGCGTAGCCGAGAACTTGAGGGCTGGAATCGTCGATGTTGGCTTCGAGCACCGTCACGGTTGTGGATTCTTGCGCGCCGGTAGTCTCGCCAATCAAGACTCGAAGCACGTTGGCATGTTCGGGGAAATCATAATCGCCCGCGCCGTATCCACTCGCAATCACGCGCATGGGAGGCAGAGCGCCGAATTCAATGGCCAGGGTGGTCGCGATTGCTGCGCCCGTGGGAGTGGTGAGCTCCAGGCTGGGGCCCCGAGCATAGATCGGCTTTCCTGCCAGCAGTTCGGAAGTGGCGGGGGCGGGGACCGGGAGGATGCCGTGCTCGGTCTTTACAGTCCCGCTGCCGACATTCACCGGCGAGCTGTACACAGCGCCGATGTCGAGAAGATCGAAGGCAACGCAGGCGCCGACGATGTCGCAGATGGAATCCACCGCGCCCACTTCGTGGAAGTGGACCTTTTCGATGGAAACATCGTGGACCTTGGCTTCGGCCTCGCCCAAGCGCTGAAACACGGCCGAGGCGTTTTGTTTGGCGCGATCCGCGATGCCCGAGTTCGCGATGATTTCGAGGATGTGTTTCAGATGGCGATGAGTCTTGCCGTCGCCGCCAAGCACGCGAAATTTCGAGGCTGCAATGCCCCTCCGCTTGGTTTTCGCCACTTCGAACTTTGCGCCGGTACCGAGCCCTTCAAGCGCCTGCACAAGCGTCTTGCTGTCGGCGCCCGCGTCGATGAGTGCACCCACTGTCATGTCTCCGCTGATGCCGGAGAACGCATCTAAGTAACAGATCTTCATGCCATCAATTGAGGTAACAGCTCGCCCGAGGGCCCTTGCAGGAATTCGTCGATTGAATCCGAGAGCCCGGTCTCAGCGATGTTGATTTCGACCACTCGTGCGCCGGAGGATTTCGCCATCGTCGCTAAACCAGCCGCGGGATATACCATCGCAGATGTTCCGATGAGGAGAAACAGGCCGGCCTGGCGCGCGGCAGCCTCGGCCTGTTGCCAAATTTGCACTGGCAGCGGCTCGCCGAACCAGACTACGCCCGGCCGCAGCATGCCGCCACATTCACAGCGCGGCGGGATTTCGGGAAGCGGCGTTCGCCGGTCTTCGCGCTCGCGCTGGCAGTCAAGGCAGCGCAGCATCCAGATGCTTCCATGCAAGCGAAGAACATTGCGGCTACCGGCCAATTCATGCAACCCGTCTACGTTTTGTGTGATAAGAGTAAATTTTCGCGAGCGCGTTTCGGCCGCCGCAAGCGCATAATGGCCGGGATTGGGCTGGGCCTTGGCGATCAGCGAGCGGCGCCAGTCATACCATTCCCAAACCAGCTTCGGGTCGCGCGCAAAGGCACCGGGGGTGGCCAGGTCTTCAGCACGATATTGTTTCCACAATCCATTGTTGCCGCGAAATGTTGGCACACCACTCTCGGCCGATACTCCCGCGCCCGTAAGGACGGCGATGGAAGTGGCGTCGCGCAGCCATTCGCGAACGGAATTCATTGATTTCAGAGTAGCAGCCGCGCGACAAGATCCCCTGCCGGCATAGCACAGGCGCGAGCCACGCCTTGCCCAGCCCAAAGCGAAAGGTAATCCGCGAGACCTTGCTGCGCCGCCGCCGTGCGCATGGGACGAGTCAGCGAATTCTGGAGCGGATAGGGCAGGATCATGTCCTGGCGGTCATTGAGGCTTGCAATGAACGCATTCTTGAGACCGCGCGCAGGCCGCCCGGAGAAGGCTCGCGTGACAACGGTGGTATCTTGCTTCGCTGCCAGGATCGCGCGCTTGTGGATCCAGGACGCGCCTGACTCAGGGCAAACGAGAAACGCCGTCCCCAGTTGGGCCGCTGATGCGCCCGCGTTCAGTGCAGCCACGATGTCGCGGCCATCCATCAGGCCGCCGGTGGCGATGACGGGCAGCTTTACCGCGCTGGCCGCGGCGCGGACGAGATCCAGCGTGGGGACCATGGACGATTCAAACGAATCCAGAAATGTTCCGCGATGCGCGCCCGCTTCCGAGCCCTGCGCGACGATGGCATCTACGCCCGCATGTTCCAACTGGTGCGCTTCCTCCACTGTCGTCGCGGTACCGAGAATCGCGATGCCCCGCGATTTGAGGCGCGACATCGCGTCCCGATCGGGAATGCCAAAAGTGAAGCTGAAGATGGGCGGGCGCGCGTTGAGCACCGCTTCGAATTGCGCCGGGAACGGATCGGGCGCAGGCGAGGGCGCGACGGGCGGCGGCAAGCCAAGCTTTTCATGAACTTCGCCCAGGAGTTCCAGCATCGGCGTGGCGTCGAAGACGGGGTTTGCATTCCAGCCACCCGCGAACAGATTCACGTTGAATGGTTGCGAGGTAAGCGCGCGAATGCGACGGATGGTTTCGGTGATTTGATCGGGCGTCAGATACGCCGCGCCCAGCGATCCAAGGCCCCCCGCATTCGAAACCGCCGCGACTAACTCGGGCGTGGACGGTCCACCGCCCATGGGGCCCTGAATGATAGGATGCTCGATGCCAAGAAGTTTCAGGAGTTCGTTCTTGTTCACCACTCCTATTTTGGCGCTTTACAGTGGGCGTGATGAAAAGAATTCTGGGCCGCCGATGAACGCGGATGAACACGGATAGGACAAATTCAAGTTTCGGCCTTTTCATCAGCCCACTAGTGAATTTCGGGCTGCCACCACCGTCCGATAAGCTTCCTCGGGATCGTGATTGAGCGCCGTCAAGTGTCCCATCTTCCGGCCGGGACGCGGCTCCAGCTTTCCGTAGAGATGCAGCTTCACGCCGGGGAAGGCGCAAGCGGCGGGCCAATCCGGTTCGCCACTCGTCCATAAATCTCCCAGGAGATTCGCCATCGCGGCCGGCCGGTGCATTTCCGTCGACCCAAGCGGCAGCCCGCACACCGCGCGCAACTGCTGCTCGAACTGGCTGGTGACGCAGGCGTCGACGGTCAGGTGCCCGGAGTTGTGCGGGCGGGGCGCAAGCTCGTTGATTAAGAGCGATCCGTCGTGCGTAACAAAAAACTCGACGCACAGCACACCCACCACGTCCAGCGTTTCGAGAACGCAGCGCGCCAGATCCACCGCTTCTTGGGCTACATGCGGCGGCACCCGGGCCGGGGCGATCGATACGTCCAAGATGTGCCGGCTGTGCTGGTTCTCGATCGCTCCATAGTGTACGAACTGCCCATTCTCGCCGCGCGCGGCCACCACCGATATCTCGCGATCGAAATCGATGAAGGCTTCGAGTACGGCTTGCTGCTTGCCGATCGCGCTCCAGGCTTCGGCCGCCCGATCGGGCGCGTCCACACGGAATTGACCTTTGCCGTCGTAGCCGAAAGCCGCGGTCTTCAGCACTGCCGGGCACCCCAGATCCGCGATGGCGCGATGCAAGCCATCGAGTGAACGTACCTCGCGATAGGGCGTAGTGGGCAGGCCGGCTTTCGTGAGAAACGATTTTTCTCGGATGCGTTGCTGCGTGGTGTGCAGAACCGATCCGCCGGGGCGCACGGGCGCGCAACGCTCGGCGGCTTCGGCGGTGGGTGCCGGAACATTTTCAAACTCGAATGTTACGACGCTCACGTGGCGCGCGAAATCGGACACTGCGTCCAGGTCATCGTAGGAAGCCTGTATTTCCAAGTCCGCTACTTGGCCTGTCGGAGTGTCCTCATCGGGCGACAGCGTGTGGACGCGATAACCCATACGTCGCGCCGCAATAGCGAACATGCGGCCCAACTGCCCGCTTCCCAGCACCCCAATCGCAGCGCCAGGCAGTATTGGTCTTGTCACACCAACTCTTCCGAGCGGACTTTCGTGGCCTGTTCCTCGCGAAAGACGCGCAGCTTTTCGCGCAGCGCCGGATCGTGATTCGCCAGGATGGCCACTGCGAGCAGCGCCGCGTTCTGCGCCCCGGCTTTCCCGATCGCCAAGGTGCCCACTGGGATGCCACCAGGCATTTGAACGATGGACAGCAGCGAATCCATGCCCTTCAGCGCCTGGCTCTCCACCGGAACGCCGAGCACAGGTAGCAACGTGTTGGCTGCCACCATTCCCGGAAGATGCGCTGCGCCACCCGCTCCAGCGATGATCACTTGCAACCCGCGCGCCTGGGCGCCCGATGCGTACTCCACCATCCAGGCGGGCGTGCGATGCGCGGACACCACTTTCGCTTCATGCGGCACGCCGAAACGCGCCAACGTTTCACCGGCCGCGCGCATCGTCTCCCAGTCGGACTGGCTGCCCATGATGATGCCGACCAGTGGCTGCATCCAATTACTGCCCTTGCGAGAGTGTATAGCCGGCCGCGCCGTTGTAGGTGCGCAGCGTTTCGGTCTTTTCCCGATCGATTCGCGCACCAGCTTCTTGGATGATGTGGAGCGAGGCCTCCATGATCTCGGGGCCGATTCCGTCGCCATGGGCGACCGTGATAGGGACCTTGGTGGACATAATTGGGAACCCACCAAAATACCACGCGGGGCCGAGCCGCGCCCACCAGAGTTGGCTATCTGTTATTTCCGGTGCGTCAGCAGGTTCCGCAACTCGCTGGCGAGTTCCGTGGGAGGCTTATTCGACAAGGCGGTTTCTACTTGCACCCGGGCAGCCGCGCGATCACCGTTTTCGATCAACGCCACCGCGTAGTGGTAGCGAAAGATATTGTCTTCGGGGTATTTGTTGATGAGCGATTGCAGAATCGGTAGCGCCTCCGCGGTGTTGTGCCGCTTGATCTGCACCCACGCCAGAGTATCCCGCAGCTGTGGCATATCAGGCGCTTTGCGCAGCGCTGTAGTCACCATGTCCAAAGCTTGCTTCGTGTCTCCGCCGTTGTCCGCCAGCAGGAATGCCAGATTGTTGAGGATGGCTGGATCGTCCGGCGTTTTTGCAAGAGCCTTCTGGTAGTTCGCGATCGCATCCTGCTTCTTACCCATGCGGTCTTCGAGGTTGCCGACCATGGCGTCGAGACCCTTGCGATTCGGCGCCAGCTGGCGAGCGCGCTCGAAGGCCTGCAAAGCTTCTGGCAGATTGCCGTCTTTCTGCTGCAATGTGGCGAGCCGGATTTGCACATCAGCCGAGGTCGGATGCTGCGCGGCCATCTTCTGCAATTCCGATAGCGCTTCGTCGTTCTTGCCGTCCGCCTCCGCGGTAGCTACCAGGAGCGCGGCTTTTCCCGTGGATTCCGGAGAGCGCTGCGCTTCTTCCCGCATCAGCGCCAAGGCCCGGTCCGGCTGGTGCTCGGCCTCATAAGTGTTCACCAGCCCGGCCAGCGGTTCCAGGTCGGGCGATCCTTCTTTGTAGAGCTTGCGGAACAGCGCTTCCGCCTCGGCATAGCGGCCCTGCCCCAATGCGATGACCCCCAGTTGTATCTCCACCTGCGGAGCGTCCTTGGTATCGCGGGCCAGTTGCTCGGCTTCGGTCTTAGCGGCGGCGTAGGCATGCGTTCCCGTCAAACCGATCACGCGAAACAGCCGCGCGTTTGGATCGTCGCGACGGATGGCTACGGCTGCATCGGCGTGCTCCAGAACGGCGGTATAGTTTTTTCGTAGCAGCTCCAGGCGCGCTAGAGACAATTGCGTGGCCTCGGACCTCGGATCTTCCCGAGCAGCGAGTTGAAGATCTTCGTAGGCTTGATCCAGATTGCCTTTCAATAAGGACGCTTGTCCGGCCAGAAGTTGAACTCTTGGGTTGGCGGGAACCTCCTTGGCGAGCTGGTTTGCCAAATTAGCGGCGGCATTCAGATTTTGCGTCCCGCCCATGCGTTCCAGCACTTGTACTTTGAGTACGCGCGCGAACTCATTCTTGGGATCTTTGGCCAATAGGGCGTCGGCGGCCTTGATGGCTTCCGGTTGCCGTCCCAGCGTGGCCAGCGTGCTTGCGATGCGCTCCTGATAAACCTGCTGGCGGGGATGATCTCTGGCTTCGCCGCGCTGATAGTCGGCAAGCGCCTTTTCCGGATTGCGAATCAGGACATGAAAATCGCCGACCAGTAAATCCGCTTGCGGAAACTGCGCCCGCCGGTCGAGCAGGGAGTTCAGCGTCTTCTCGCCATCGTCCGGCTGCTTTCGGCCATAGTAGAACGCCGCCAGACGGAGAACGGGATTGGATGCCTTGGGATTATTAGCGGCCCACGTTTTCAAAAGCGCTTCCGCCTTTTCCCAGTTCTGTTGCGACGCGTACATGGCGAACAACACTTCGTAGATGGGGTCGAATTGCCGATGCCGCTGCATAGTTTGCAGCGCCGTTTTCTCAGCTTCTTCCGGCTGATTGGCGCGCAGCAACGCCTGCGCCAGCCCGCTTCCTACCTCCGCATTATTAGGGGCGATCCGCGTAGCCTCCCGCAAAGTTTGCACCGCACTATCGGGCTGATTGTCGATCAGAGCCAGGGCGCCCTTGAGGCGCAGCCCCTCCGCGCGATCGCCGCCCGGCGCCAGCAGCGCCGCAACCAGGTCTTGTGTCTGTTTGTAGAGGGCAGGGGGATGCCGGGGATCGCGTACATAACTCGCTAACGCCAGATTCGCCAGTTGTACTTTGGCACGAATATTCTTAGGACTGAGCGATACTGCGTGATTGAAGGCCTGATAGGCCTCGCCTACCTGATTCTGCTTTAACAGCGCCACTCCGAGACGGTAGTAAGCCTCTCCTGATCCCGGGTTTTTCTTAAGAGCATTCCGGTAGTTGAGGACGGCATCGCCGTACTGTCCAGCGGAATAGAGCTGATTGCCGCGATTGAGATATTGCGTAGCGCTCTTGCCGCAACCTGCCAGGCAAAGGATGGCCAGGGTGCACAAAATAGCAGCAAAAGTCGCCACGGACGTGCTCGTCCGCGCGTCGGTGCGATCAGCAGGAAATGGGGTAGACTTCAAATTCTTACGGTAACATGGCCTGCAGTTCATAGACTCACAGATATAATCGGCGGAATCGCCCTTTCGCGTTATCAGCGTGTAACATTTGCACCCCGTTTTTGGACTGCAAGTAGGATGTTCAGGCAGGCGTGAACGTTTCTGGCGCTTCCGCTCCAGCTTTATCGAGGAACTAACCGATCTGAATTCATCAGTTTATAGCGTGCGCTCCCCCTTGGTCCCCGCGCAGTTAGAGTTGGAACACGAACTGCCTATCTGCTTACAAGGGAAAGGAAGTCCTATGTTGATCTTGTTAATCCTATTGATCGTCCTGCTGATCGGCGCCACGCCGGCTTGGCCCTATAGCCGCGGGTGGGGATACTATCCCACCGGAGTGTTGGGCACCATTCTTGTAATCTTTCTGGTGCTTCTTCTTTTGGGGCAAGTGAGCTTGTGATTCTAGAAAAGAGGAAGAACTTTATGAAATATGCCGCCAGCCTGGCATTGTTGTCGCTCGCGCCGCTTTCCCTGGCATCGCTGATGTATGGAGCGGTGCAGGAGAATGGGGCTCAGAAGCGCGTCGCCGCCTCGGGGGAAGTCTTGAGCGAGATTCTGCACGCCAAGGACAGAGGCATTCCCGAAGACCTTTTGGGGAAAGCTCAGTGTGTTGGCATCGTGCCGAGCTTGAAACGCGCCGGATTCATTGTGGGCGCGAAGTACGGGAAAGGCGTCGTGGTATGCCGCACGGATCGCGGCTGGAGCGCGCCAGCTACGATTCGGATTGAAGGTGGTAGCTTTGGCTTCCAGATCGGCGCCGGCGAGACGGACTTGGTTTTCATCGTAATGAACCACCACGGCGTAGAGGATCTGATGAAAGACAAGTTCACACTCGGAGGAGATGCCAGCGCGATGGCAGGGCCGGTTGGGCGTTCGGGTGAGGCTCAAACGGATGCGTTGATGCGCGCTGAGATACTTTCGTACTCCCGGGCGCACGGCATTTTTGCCGGAGTATCCTTGGAAGGCTCCACATTGCGTCCCGATAACGATGACAACCGCGAGCTCTACGGACGGGAAGTGAGGCAGCGGGAGATTCTATCGGGTCAGGTGAGACGGCCTGCGGTGGCCCGCCCAATCTACTTCGAACTGAACCGTTACTCGCGTGTGAAGAGGCCTTCCTGACAGGTGTGCAATCTGGCCAGCAGATTCAGCAGCAACACGCTCATAGATAGTTTCTCCAGCTCGGCTCCCGGAGTGCGGTCCGGCTCTGGGAGCCCTCTCCTTCATTAAATGCCCTATCAGCCGCTAGAAGACTACGGCGTGGTGGGGAATTTGCGCACTACAGCCTTGATCGGTAAGAACGGGTCCGTCGATTGGTTTTGTTTTCCGCACTTTGATTCGCCCAGCGTTTTCGGCGCTATCCTCGACGAACGCAAAGGTGGATATTTCCACATCGCACCTACCATCGACGAGATCGCGCGCAAACAGGTCTATTGGCCCGACACGAATGTGCTGGTCACCCGTTTCCTTTCGAGCGATGGTGTAGGCGAAATCATCGACTACATGCCGGTTGGCGAATCCAAAGATGAGCCGCCCTATCGCGGCCTGATCCGCAGAGTAAAGGTGAGTCGCGGCTGCATGCGATTCCGGCTGGAATGCATCCCTGCGTTTAACTATGGCCGCGACAGTCATACCGCGGAGATCATCTCCGAAGGAGCTCGCTTTCGCTCGCCGAATCTCTCCTTGGGGCTAGCCTCTTCCGTCCCGCTCCAAAGCTTCTCCCAAATGGGATGCCGAATAACGGCGTGGCCGGCGAGTTTACTTTAGAGGAAGGGCAGACGCAAAGCTTTGAATTGCATAGCCTGAGACCCGGCGTTCGAGATCAAATTGGCTTGCCGGAAGAAGTGAGCGACCAGCTTTTTCACGACACGATCCATTATTGGCGGCAGTGGATTGCCAAGTGCACCTACCGCGGCCGCTGGCGCGAGATGGTGCATCGCTCAGCCCTGTTATTGAAACTGCTGACCTTCGAGCCTACGGGAGCTATTGTCGCCGCGCCCACCTGCAGCCTGCCGGAAAGCTTGGGCGGCTCGCGTAACTGGGATTATCGTTACTCCTGGATTCGCGATGCGGCTTTCACTGTTTACAGTCTCATGCGGATCGGCTTCACTGAGGAAGCCGGAGAGTTTGTATCGTTCCTGGATGCGCGCTGTCACGAAATGGATCCGGACGGATCGCTCCAGACTGTCTATGGAATCGATGGCCGGCATGTTCTGACGGAAGAGACGCTCGATCATTGGGAGGGGTACAAAGGATCGGGGCCGGTCCGCATCGGCAATGACGCCTATCAGCAACTCCAACTCGACATTTATGGCGAGTTGATGGATTCGCTCTATCTGTACAACAAGTACGGAACACCGATTTCGTACGACCTTTGGCGTTATCTCCGGCGCTTGACCGATTGGGTTTGCAAGCATTGGAAAGACAAAGACGACGCCATCTGGGAAGTACGCGGCGGACCGCGCGAGTTCGTCTACTCCAAGATGATGAGCTGGGTGGCCGTCGATCGAGCGTTGCGCCTGGCGAGCAAACGCTCTTTCCCCGCGGACTGGAGCGGCTGGACGTCCGTTCGCGACGAAATGTACGAAACGATTATGCAGCGGGGATGGAACCAGCAGCGCGGAGCTTTTGTGCAGCAGCTGGATGGCGACGCGCTGGACGCGTCCAGTCTACTTATGCCGCTGGTGTTCTTCGTGTCGCCCACCGATCCGCGCATGCTTCGAACTATCGACGCCATCAATCAGCCGCCGAAGGCTGGCGGGTTGGTCTCCGATGGGCTGGTGTTTCGCTACGATGTCGAAAAAACGCCGGACGGATTGAAGGGCACCGAAGGCACGTTCAATCTCTGCACGTTTTGGCTGGTCGAAGCGCTGACCCGCGCCAGCGCTTCCGATCCTAAACGGTTGCGCCATGCCCGTCTTCTGTTCGAGCAGATGCTGGGATACGCCAATCATCTGGGCTTGTATGGAGAGCAGATCGGACATCAGGGCCAGGCGCTGGGAAATTTCCCGCAAGCGCTCACGCATCTGGCGTTGATCAGCGCGGCGTTCAATTTGGACCGCTATCTGGATGGGCACGAAAAAACGCCGCCCGTTCGATAACCTGGCGCTGCTGTAACACCATTGTTAACGGCGAAGTAGCGAAGACTCTGCGTCGCAAACAAAAGTGAACAGCATCCGGCGCGATTCGGTCTAACAGCCAGGAGTCAAAACTCCCAATCCTACGTAAGGAGTGTCAGCAATGAAAATCGAAACCATGGAAGACCTGTTCTTAGAACAAATCGAAGATCTCTACGATGCCGAACGCCGCTTGGTGAAGGCACTGCCCAAGATGGCCGAAGCTAGCACGTCAACCTCTCTTCGCCAAGCATTTGAATCGCACTTGCTTGAAACCGAAGGCCACGTGAGCCGATTGGAGAGTGTCTTCAGGACACTTGGCAAGAATCCCAACAGCCACACCTGCGACGCGATGAAGGGGCTTATCAGTGAAGGTGAGGACGTGGTTAGCGATATAGACGAATCGCCCTTGCGGGATGCAGGCTTGATTGCCGCCGCCAACCGCGTGGAGCATTACGAAATCGCGGCCTATGGATCGGCTCGCACGTTTGCCCAGACACTCGGCCTGATGGAAGCCGCGACACTTCTGGAACAGACACTGCAAGAAGAGAAAAAAGCCGACCAGAAGCTCACCCAATTGGCCGAGAGCATGATCAACGAAGAAGCGCTACGGAGCCCCATCGCGCAACGCTAAGGATCGCGGGGCTTCCCTTCTGCCACGCAAGCACAGGAGAGCCCCTTTCTCGCTTCGAACGTTTAGACTTATCACTTGAGCTCTACAAGTTGGGTGACCCGAAACCGCCGCTTGATCCTTCTGGTAGGGGTGTCGATTATCTTGGTTTGGTATGGAGTTCTGCTGGTATCGTATGCGCTAGCACCGGCCTGGAGGACTGCGGTTCGAGAACGCGCGGTGGAGGCGCTACGGGCCGAATTCGCTAGCAATGTCCGATATCAAAGCTTCGAGGTTTCCCTGTGGCCTCGCGTCCATGTGACTGCCCGAGGCGTTGTTATCGGAAACGACCCATCCCGCCCGTTGATCCAGGCTACGAGCGCGGATGCGCAGTGCCATTTGATCCCTTGGCACATCCAGCGACTCATACTGAGCGGCTTGTCTCTGCGGATTCCTACCGTGCCAAGCACCGGGATCGGCGCGCCGATGCGGACCGTGACCGTCGACGAGATTGTGGCGGAGCGCGCGCAGGTCGACATTTTTCCTTCCGAGGGCCAAGCAACGCCGCTCCATTTTGAACTCACTGAGCTTCGCGTGAACAATTTCAATCCGGGCAGCGCCGCTGATTTCAGCGCATTGATAACAAGCTCCGACCTTCGCGCCGAGATCCAGGTGAGTGGCCGCTTGGGAGCGTGGAATTCCCCGTCTCCAAGCCTTACGCCGTTGCAAGGAACATACAAGATGCAGCGTTGCGATCTCAGCACGGTGCCTGGCTTGAAGGGTATTCTTTCCGCCCAAGGCCGATTGGGGGGAGTTCTGCAACGGATCGAAATCGCAGGCACTGCCGACGCTGCCCAATTCAGTCTTAGCTCGAGCGGCCGTCCTGAGCCCTTGCACGCGAGTTTTGAAGCCGCGGTGGATGCATCGAATGACACGGGGTCTATCCAGAATCTGAAAGGCACGTTGGGGACCTCTTCGTTTACCGGTAACGGGTTCGCTCTGAATGTTCAGGACGATCGCATCCGAGACATCGCGGTGGACCTCTCCGTTGACAATGGCCGGCTGGAAGATATTCTCCCATTGGCCGTGAAATCCGCGACATCGCCTATGGGTGGCGCCTTACGAGTACGAGCAAACCTGGAGATTCCACCTGGTAAGCAGGACATTCTCAACCGCCTCAGCCTGAACGGCGACTTTACCGCCACCAATGCCCGGTTCTCATCGGTGGACCTGCGGGAGCGCCTGCGGAATGTGAGCCGAAAACCGGAGGAGCATCTCAACGACCAGCCTTCCGGCAGCCCCCTCACGGGCATACAAGGCCATCTGCTACTCAACAACGGCGTCGCCGAATTCTCAGATCTGGTGTTCGATCTGGAAGGGGTTTCCGCGCACTTGAACGGATCGTACCAACTGGCGAGCGAGCGCTTGGATCTCCACGGGCAACTTTGGATGGCCGCTACACTATCGCAAACGGCCACCGGCGCGACGGCGTCCTTCCCAAAAACCGTGGAGTCGTTTTTTCGGAGCAAACACGGTGGCTCCGTGGTGCCAATCAAGGTCACCGGCACGCGAGCCGATCCCGAGTTTGCAATTGACGTCTCGAAGTAACGGTCAAAACCAATGCCAGCTGCTTGCAGGGTGCTATTCTCGCACTAGGTGCGATGACTCTCCGAAAGGCGCTGTGTTTGGGCGCAGGAATCTCGTTTGCGGTGACGCTGTATGGCTTTCAGCGTCCGTGGCGTCTCTATCGGAGCATGGAACCGTACGACAACGTGGAAATGCCGGCAGACTGGCAGGATAAGACGGAGTGGATTTTCGCTCGTTTGATGTACCCCCAGCATCCCCACGCTCGCTTCGGACGTTACTACGGCTATGGCGCGGGATCAACGTGGCTGGAAGGCGGAACCAGTTGGACCCAGGATTATCCGCGGGCCGATCGGCATTTCGCCATGGCGCTTCGCCGGCTAACACGCATATCGGTGCGCTCAATCGAGCAGCCCGTGAATCTCGACGATGGCGACGACGTGTACAACTGGCCCTGGCTCTGCGCGGGCGAAATGGGGGACTGGAAGCTGACCGATGGCCAGATCCAAAGGCTGCGCGAGTACCTGCTGCGCGGCGGCTTTCTCATGCTGGACGACTTTTGGGGTACCGAAGAATGGGAACGATTCTACGAAACCATGCGGCTGGTTTTTCCGGACCGGCCCATCGTCGAAATTCCCGATGCCGATTCGATCTTCCACACGGTTTACGATCTGGACGACCGCTATCAAGTGCCGGGCGAATGGGCCATCCGGCGAGGAACCACTTATCGGAATGACGGCGCCACGCCGCACTGGCGCGGTATCCTGGACGACAAGGGCCGCGTCATGGTGGCCATGTCATTCAATTCCGATATCGGGGATTCCTGGGAATGGGCCGATGATCCCGAATATCCCGAAAAGTACTCGGCGCTGGGAATCCGGATCGGCGTGAACTATGTCGTTTACTCGCTGACTCACTAACGGTTCGCAGACTCACAAGTGGTTCAGTTACCGGCTGCCTTTGGTCGCTGCTCTGCGTCCGCCTCTTCGCCCAGCCATTCCGGATGGTGCGCGGTGCTATCGTACTTTGACGTTATCTTGAACGGCTCGCACCTTCCCGCCTCCGCGAACGGCTTGGTTCTCGCGAGTAACTGAGTCACCTGTTCGTTGCTGAGCGGCCGGAACGTCTCGGCAGCCTGAAACGCCTGGTCCAGCCGCTCCATGGTTTCGCAACCTGTGATGACCACGGAAGTGGGAAGCGTAAGCGCGTAGTGCAGGCACTCGATGGCTGTAATGGTGGCGCATTCCAACACATGACCGTCCGCCAGTGGTTTCATTCCAAGCACCCCCATGCCTAACTCCACCAGCTTGGGTAAAACTTGGCGTCCGAAGCTGCGGAAGTGCGCATCCATCACATTGAGCGGCATCTGGCAGGTATCGAAGCGAAACTTGTGCTCGGCCGCCACCTCCAGCATCCGCAGATGGACCATAGGATCCTTATGCCCAGTGAATCCGATGAAGCGGGTCTTGCCGGCTTTCTTGGCTTCCAGCAAAGCCTCCAGCGGTCCGTCCGGCGCAAAGAAACGGTCGGGATCCTCCAACCGGATATTTTCGTGGAACTGGATCAGGTCCACATGATCGGTCTGGAGGCGCTGGAGCGATTCGTCGATCTGGCACGCGGCCGCCTTCTTGGTGCGCCCGTCGAACTTAGTCATCAAGAAGACTTGATCGCGATACCCATCGCGCAACGCAGCGCCCATGCGACGCTCGCTTTCGCCTAAGTGATAGTCCCAGCAGTTGTCGAGAAAACTAATGCCGCGGTCGATAGCGCTGCGGACAATGCGGCTGGCTTCGGAGGCATCCTGGGCCCACCCCAGGTGAAATCCGCCCAGACCGATCGCGGAGACTCGTTCGCCCGTTCTGCCCAGCTTGCGATAAATCATAGGGATCCCGGTACCGCTTGCTTACGCGCGCAGGCGCAACTCGCTTGTTAGACCAATTGCGGCGGATTCAGTTACGTCGCTTACTTTTGTTCGGAACGCGGCAAAGTACTAGCGCAAATTGAACTTCTTCATTTTGTAACGCAGCGTGTCACGGGTTATACCCAGCAATACTGCCGCGCGAGTTTGATTGCCGTCGGCCTTTTGCAGAGCCTTCATCACCAGGTTTTTCTCGGCCTGCGCCAGGCTGGCCTGAAAGGGCGCTTCGGGTTCCTCTGCCTGTGGTGAGTTCGGACGGTTCAGACCGCCATGGTTGGAAGCCAGGTGCAGGCTGGATCCCTGAATACGCTCGGATTCCTCCAGCACCATGGCGCGTTCCACGACATTGCGCAGCTCGCGGACGTTGCCCGGCCAGGCGTGCGACATCAGCGCGGCTGCCGCAGTGTGCGAGATTCCCTGAATGTCGCGCTTAAACTTTTCGTTGTACAGGTTAATAAAATGCTCGGTGAGCGGCAGGATGTCTTCCCTGCGTTCCCGCAAGGGCGGTAGCGACACTTGAATGACGTTGAGCCGATAGTACAAGTCCAGCCGGAACCTGCCTTCCTCGATTGCCTCTGTCAGCTTCCGATTGGTGGCCGCCACCACGCGCACGTCCACCTGAATGTCTCGAACCCCTCCCAGCCGCCGGAAGTTCTGTTCTTCCAGAACGCGCAACAATTTGGCTTGCACGGTCAGCGGCATCTCGCCAATCTCGTCCAGGAAAATGGTTCCGGTGGAAGCGATCTCGAGAATGCCCGCCTTGGACGCCCGGGCGTCGGTGAACGCCCCCTTCTCGTAGCCGAAGAGTTCGCTTTCGAGCAACGTTTCGGGAATGGCGGCGCAGTTGAGCGCCACGAACGGACCTTCATGCCGTCGGCCGTAGAAGTGCAAGAATTGGGCCAAAACGTCTTTGCCCGTTCCGCTTTCGCCTTCCAGCAGGATGGTGGACACCTCGCTCTGGGCCACGCGGCGTGCAAACGTGAGCACTTGTTTCATGGCTGGCGAGGCGGCGATAATCTTGAAGCTGCCGAGGTCAACTCTGTCGTTTCTGAGTGCTCCTCCGGAAGCCACCGGGCCGTTTGGAACTCCATGCTCGCCCCGGCCGAAGATTAGAACTGCACCATCCACTGCGCCTTTGTGATCGCGAATGGGGGCGAAACTTCCACTAATGGGCCTCTTCTCGCCGTCGCGAGATACAAGAACCGAGTCCGCAGGCAGGTCTTGGAGCGAACCGTCGAAAATCACTTGCTCCCAAGGCTTCGTAACTCTCTCTCCGCTCGGCCCGGCCAGGGCCTGGAAGATGTCGTCTAGCCGCTGGCCCAGCGCTTCCCGGGTGGATAGGCCGGTCCACGCCTCGGCCGCCGGATTGAAGAGCGTGATCCTTCCGCTCCGATCTATGGAAATCACGCCTTCTGAGATCGCCCGCAAGGTGGAAGCCAGCAGTTCTTCTTTCTCCCGCGTCTTCAAATCCTCACGATGTTTGTGTAGCGCGATCTCGATGCTGGCGTGCAGCGCGGCTGCTTGAAATGGTTTCGTGACGTAGCCCAGTGGTCCGGCGTCCTTGGAGCGCCCCACAGTGGCGCTGTCGGCGTGCGCGGTCAGGTAGATCACCGGGATGTTGAAACGCTCCCGCAAGACCACGGCTGCCACCGTGCCATCCATTTCCCCTTGAATGTGGATATCCATCAAAGCGATATCCGGCGGGTCTCCTTCGGCCTGCGCGATTGCGTCGACGGCGCTAGAGACCGCCGCAGTGACGCTATATCCGAGGTCGGTGAGCGTGTCGCGAAGATCTTCGGCCGTGACCCGCTCATCCTCGACAATCAAAATGCGTGCGGGCATGTTGTTTTCCGGCCCATCCTTTCCGGACGTCAACAAGGCACGATTACACGTGTGATTCCAGTGCTTCCGCGTTATCCAGCGGAGAGATGTCGCGCAGCCGGCAGTTCTATGAACTTCATCGGCCGTGCGTCGCAAGAGGAGATTGACAACTACTATCCAGTGTAGATCATTTGAAGGGCTGTCAACCCTTCGCGGAGCAGATAGAGCGCAGCCGAGGGCCAAGAATTTTGGACAGTGCAGTGAATCGATTCCAGTGACCCCGGCTGGAATCGCGTTGCGGAAGTGGTAATACTGGTACATTGCTTTTAAAATCTGGAACGTGAGCCGTTTTTTGGGGTTGGACCTGTGAAATGGACGCGCGCGCGCGAACTTGAGGGAGCGCGAATAGGATCCCATGAAATCAGCCCTAAGCCATAACGAAGTAGAAATTCTCGATCACCAGGTAGCCACTCTGAGCTATCAGATGTCGGAGATCGCAAGCTTGCTGGAATCGCGTTTGGGCGAAGACAACGAGCTCGCCACCTCGGCGCGCCACGCCCAGCAGGAATTTGCCAAATTTGCGCAGCGCGTACGCCGGAGGGTGTCTTTGTCGGAGACCAGCCGCCGGGAATCTGATTCGCAGATTGCGTGACTGAGGTTTTGCCTGAAGGCATTGGGGTCATGCAAAACTGAAGCGATGGATCATGCTTGATATGGACTTAGGCCTGGATGGGGCGGAAGTGCGCGTACTGGGCTCGCTTCTAGAAAAAGAGATCACTACTCCCGAGTACTACCCGCTTTCACTCAACGCTCTGCTGAATGCCTGCAATCAAAAGTCGAATCGCGATCCCGTGGTGCATTTTGACGAGGAGACCCTCGAGCGCGTTCTCTATGTGCTGCGCGACAAGGGATGGCTGCTGAACATTACAGGCGCCGGCAGCCGAGTCCCCAAGTTCGGACACCGCTTATCGGAAAAGCTGAACCTGGGCCGCCGCGAACTGGCCATCCTTTGCGAGCTCATGGTGCGCGGTCCCCAAACGCTGGGCGAACTGCGTACAAGGTCCGAGCGAATGCATCGTTTTGACGATGTCGCCGAGGTGGAAGCGGTGCTCGACCGGATGCCGGAGCTGGTCACGAAGCTGCCGCGCCGGTCGGGCGAAAAAGAAGTGCGCTATGCCCATTTGCTCTCCGGGACGCCAGTGGCTGCCGCCGAATCCGGAGAAGATAGCGCGACACAGATCGCGCCGCCGCGATCCGATCGAGTCACTTTGCTAGAAACCAAAACGGGCGGCTTAGAAGCCGAGGTCGCGCAATTGCGCCAAGAACTCGAAGCTCTCAAACAGCAGTTTGCCGGATTCCAAAAACAGTTCGAATGAGGCGAGCGTGTTGAACGACTGCGCGCCCGCCCCAGCGGATTCTTCAGGCGGTGCGTTTATCGGGGAGGGCAACCTGGCGCGCGCCCACCAATTCTCGGCTAGACAGTGTTGGTTCCGCGGAACTTCCCGCAGTCGCCTGTCGACTGGTGTGCGCGCCCACCAATCCTCGGCTAGACAGTGTTGGTTCCGCGGAACTTCCCGCAGTCGCCTGTCGACTGGTGTGCGCGCCCACCAATCCTCGGCTAGACAGTGTTGGTTCCGCGGAACTTCCCGCAGTCGACTGTCGACTGGTGTGCGCGCCCACCAATCCTCGGCTAGACAGTGTTGGTTCCGCGGAACTTCCCGCAGGCACCTGTCGACTGGTGTGCGCGCCCACCAATCCTCGGCTAGACAGTGTTGGTTC
>Ga0187872_10000527_pt1 | contig 43896 bp, 36 predicted proteins | sample June2016WEW_16_4_FD_132973 | JGI IMG/M metagenome (GOLD analysis project Ga0187872, IMG submission 132973) | Peatland microbial communities from SPRUCE experiment site at the Marcell Experimental Forest, Minnesota, USA - June2016WEW_16_40 | ecosystem: Environmental > Terrestrial > Soil >...
ATTGCGACGGTTCGCTGCAATTTGCCGTTCGCTGGCCATGGTCAGGCGGCCGCCGATGGCTTCTTGCTGGAGGGTTTTTCCAGCGCGAGGACTTTGCCGTCGATCATCCGGTCGCCGCTCTCGCGCAGCTGCCGCGCAAAACCGCCGCGATAATCGGCGATGCAACGCAGCACCTTGTTGCGACGCGACTCCAGCGATGCCAGCAACCTGTCAAGCCGCTCGAGGTCCTCGGCGGAAGTTCTGATGGCCTCCGCTTCAATGGCCGACTCATTGTGCCGCCGTTCGCCAATGTCTGGTCCAGTGGCAGCGTCTGACAGGGCGACTGCGCCGACGTGACACTTCGGTCAACCGAATTTGTCGACACAGCGTCTGAGTCACCTTCATCGGATCGACGCCGATCTGATGCCGCAAGACCGCTCGGTCACCGAAGTGCCGTGCACGCGCAGAGGAAACGTGCTGGTGCTGATGTGGGCCGGGTCATGACGCCGTTCGAGGTCATACCGACTCCTAGCCCTTTTTCGGTTGCCCCTTTCGCAACCGGACGCCGGGACCCCCGCCGTTCTCGTTAATGAATTCGACGCCTGCGTTCTCCAGCGCCAACCGTATCTTCGTCCCCGTTTCATTTCGCCCGCCCAAGGGGCCATCTTGAGCTTCCAGCCGCTTTATTGTCGGGACCGAGATATTGGCTGCAGCTGCCAACTCGCGTTGCGACCAAGCCAATAACGCTCGCGCAGCCTTAAGCTGACGAATCGATACTTTTGGTATTGACTCTGAAGCCATATGTCGATACTTTTAGTATCTAACTGCGCGTAACTCCTTGGCCTTAGTGGAGGATCAATGTCTCAGGCGCTTTCGAAGTCAATCAGCGAATCCGAGCGCCGATACTTCGTCGGCGGCTCGGACGCCCGCATTATAATGGGAAGCGACGAAGCCGCCCTGCTGCGGCTATGGCGGGAAAAGCGCGGCGAGGTCGAGCCCCAGGATTTGTCGGGCAACCTCATCGTACAGCTTGGGGTCGTGACCGAGCCCCTCAACCGGCATTGGTTCGAGCGCAACACCGGCCAAGTCCTCGCCGGGGTCCAGCGTCGGGTCCAGCATCCGGTCGTGCGCTGGATGGCCGCTACGCTAGACGGCATGGTCGAAGCCACCGGAGCGGTTTTCGAGGCCAAGTTCATGCTGCCGTGGTCGTTCACCGAAGAGGGGGCGGCCGAAAAATACATGCCCCAGCTGCAGCACAATATGTGGGTCACCAATGCCAAGCTGTCGGTGCTGTCAATCATCACCGGGGGTGGCAAGTGGGTCGAGATCAGCATCTCGGCGGATCCGCTCTATCAGCACCTCCTGCTGACGGCTGAGAAGAAGTTCTGGCGCTGCGTCGAGAGCGGCGAGCCCCCTCGCCTGTTCGGCGTTGAGCCGCCACGGCCACGGATCGAGGCGGTGCGGATCGTCGATATGAGCGCCTCCAATTCCTGGGCCGAGTTCGCAGCGGTGTTCCGATCAACCCGCGGTGCCTTTCTCGAGCACGAGAAAGCCAAGACGGAACTGAAAAGCCTGATGCCGGAAGACGCCAAGGAGGCGATCGGTCATGGGGTTCGAGCCAAGCGCTCGAAATCCGGCGCCATCAGCTTCGATGTGCTCGAGGTGGAGGGGAGCCATGCAGCGGTCCAGTGAATCGATCGGGGCTATTGCCGCGGCGTTGGCCAAGGCACAGGGCGAACTCACCAATCCGGAAAAATCGCTGACGGCAACAATCCGGTTGGACGGCCCTGGCGCGGCTGAACGGTCATTCCGCTATGCCCCGCTGTCGAGTGGTCTCGACATCGTGCGCAAGACCTTGAGCCAACATGAAATCGCCACGGTGCAAACCACGGCGATCGACCAGACGGCCGGCATCGTCAATCTCACCACCGTGTTGGCGCATGCCTCGGGGGAATGGATTGCGTCGGATTGGCCGGTCTGCGCCATCAGCGAGACGACAACGCCGCACCGAATGGGTGCGGCGCTGACTTATGCTCGGCGTTACGCCCTATTCACGCTGGTTGGGATTGCCGGGGAAGATGACCTTGATGCACCCGATCTCCAGGCCCCTGCTGCCCAGAACGAGGGACCGGAGCAGCCTCAAGTCCGCGGCAATGATCGGCTGAATGGCGGTCGGCGATATTCCACCCCGCAACGGCTGTCCCATCGCCGTACGTCGGCCGCTTCGCTCTCGACCAAGCCAATCCTCGAAGCCGGGGCATCGGCCGCTCTCTGCCGGCAATTGCTGACCGAATTGGCGGAAATCGCTTCAGCCGAGCAGGCCGGGAGCTGGGCGCGACGCGTCCTCGGTGCCAAGAACAGCCTGACCGCGGCCGATGCTCGGCAAGTCGAGGACGCGTTCCAGGCCACGCTGGCAACGCTCAACAGCGCGGCTGACATCGGCGGCGTATCGTCATCGCCCGCGATATCCGCGCTCCAGCCTTTTTCGTCACTGGAGCGGCAGCCGGTCGAGCCTGTCGGAACATCCATTGCCGACGGCATCGATAAGAGCAGGTTGGCGCATCCCGAGCCGCGCCGCTTTCGCGACAAGGACCACGTCAAGTTCGTTGCCAAGCAGCCCTGTCTGATTTGCGGCCGCAGGCCGTCAGATGCCCATCATCTTCGGTTCGCGCAGCATCGTGCGCTCGGGCGCAAGGTGAGCGACGAATTCATCGTCCCGCTATGCCGCGGCCATCATCGCGAGGTCCACCGATCCGGTGACGAAGCCTCATGGTGGAGCAAAGCCGGAATCGACCCCATCGGCGCCGCCCGGACGCTTTGGACCGAGACGCACCCGCTTCTCTCGGTTGCTGAAGCTCCGAACCCTGATCAGTCGACAGCCTCGCGGGCAGCGATCTCGGACTCAACATCCGTTCCGCGGCGGCCCAACGGCACCCGAAATCGCAAAACAAAGCCAATTATCGCGGCTGGCGCTCAATGACTTCCTTCAGGCAGATCGAGGCCAACCGTCGCAACGCGTGCAAAAGCACCGGTCCTATTACCGAAGAAGGTAAGCAGCGCTCCCGCTGCAATGCGGTCCGCCATGGACTGACCGCCGAGACAGTGATCGGTGCGCTAGAGGATGCGGAAGACTACAAAGCGTTCGAAGCGGCCATCATCGCTGACTATGATGTTCAATCGGCCGTGGAGCGGGAGCTGGTGTTGCGGTTAGCCAGCCTGTTGTGGCGACTGCGGCGCGCCACGACAATGGAAACCGGCCTGTTCGAAATCCAGGCTGACTATCTCCGTGAATTTAGGCAGGGCAGCCAGACACCGCCAAAGTCGCAGGAAATTATCTATGCAACGTTCGGGCAGGCTGATTGTGTCGATGCCAATCCGGATCGAGCATCGCACGGCATCACAAACGCAACGGAAGCCCGGCCCAGCTTAGGGCCGAAATCTGTTCATCCCACTACCGACCTCGCACGTTGCTTCTTGCGTCTGGCCAATCTGCCGAGCTACCCACTCGACCGGCTTAGCCGGTATGAAGCAATCCTTTGGCGTCAGGCCGGCCAAATCCTGTTTGCCCTCGATGCATTGGATCGTCGCAAACCACAAGAGAGACGGCGTCGTTTCCGCATCGGTAGTCGGCAACACCTCGCGGCCGATGGATGCGGCGACTATTGACGTGCCGGATCCACCCATCACCCATCGATGCGATCGACGCAAAGACCGCGACGGCGAGCGAAGCGATCGGGATAGTCTACCGCCGAGGATGGGTTCGTTTCGCCAAGACGCCCGACGAAGATAGTTCACCGACTTTCCCACGTGCTCCTGGCGATAAAGGCGTCGGGTTTCTTCCAAAACCTTATTGGGTAGATCGGCTCGTTCGTTTTTTCACGAAACCAATGCAACCCCAGTTGGTAGTCGGCTCCATACTTCCGAGTCGGCGCGCAGCCCGGGCCTGTGTCGTATTCCAGCCATGTACCTTCTCTTTGATGGCGCTCATGACGTTGGATCGCATCGTCATCGTCGCAGCCTCTTCAGGACTGTCCTCGATGGCTTCCCATACATTGGCGAAGGTTCGAGCTTTTGTCATTTAAATCCTCATTTCAGCGCTCGTAGTCGCGCGGCGGCAAGCGCTGGCCGGATAAACTTTCTCAAAAACAACCCCATGCAAAGTAGGCTCGCGCAAAGTGGGCTCGCCGGGGGAATGCATACTGCCGCCGTATTGTGGACGAGCCAAGTGCAGATTTGCGGCATGCAGTGCTGCATGAACGTCGCCGGGCACGCAGCGTGGTAGTGTAGGCGCTCCTCAATCTCGTTCTCGTCGTATCCGGCTCTGCTGACGGAATTGCGGGGACCGGGCCAGAAATTAACCCTCCACTCTTCGAATTTTTCTTGAAAGGACCGTTCACCCTATCATAAGCCGCCAGGGCGCCATCGAAGTGGAGTGATTCTCATGCGCCCTGAACCAATCCAGACATTCAAAAGTGAGGCGACCCCGCAGGAGCGGGGCGCGACGATTAATAGTCTCGAGGACACGAAGGCTACGCCCGCGCTTCCTCCTGAACGTAGGAAAGCGGAGTACCAAGCTGCCGAGCGCAAGCCCTACCGGCAGGAAGCCGAAACGCCAGCACCTCGGGTTGTAGTCACCTCGAAGTATTATCCAAACGAGAGTCTTGATATGGAGCGCCTGGTGGAGGCGTTCGGAAGTGAGGACCGCGATTTTGTTAATGGCCTTGCCCAACAGCTGATCTTCGTCGGTGCCCGTTTAAATCTTGACGCGCTTAGTTTCATGATTGCGGTGATCAAGGGCATAAAGCCGAACGATCAGATCGAGGCCATGCTTGCGGCCCAGATGGCCGCCACTCACATAACAATGATGACATTTACGCATCGACTTGCGCATGCTGAGGACTTACCACATCAGGACAGCGCCGAACGCACGCTTAACAAGCTCGCGCGGACCTTCACGACCCAGACGCAGGCGCTTATGCGCTACCGGACCGGGGGCGAACAGAAGGTCACCGTGCAGCGCGTGTCGGTCAATCAAGCGATCGTCGGCAACAACATAAGCCAGGCCGCACATGAAGACGCGCTCGAGAAGCCTGCGAATGCAACGCACGCTCTGACCGATGCGCGGCAGCACGCGATGGAGATCATCCGCGAACCGGAACGAGCGCCAGTTCCGGCACGGCGTAGGCAAAAAGATGATGGGCAATCATCCGCGTAATACCGGTCCGATGCTGTCGAGCCGGCGGTGTGGGGCTAAGACGCGCTCGGGCAAGCCCTGCATGTCTCCCGCGGTGAGCGGAAAAAGCCGTTGCCGGATGCACGGCGGTGCGCCGGGATCGGGCGCTCCACGCGGCAACAAAAACGCACTTAAGCATGGGCTCTTTACCGGCGAAGCCATTGCGGAACGCCGGCAGTTGGGCGAGCTCATGCGGCGATCGCGCGAGCTAATCGAAAAGATCAAGTGAAAGTGGATTTCGCTTAAGCGGTGACGCTATTTCGTTCCTCTTTGCGATTTCCGAGACCGGACGTCGCCACCTTTGGCCGGCGTTGAATCGCCAGCAAATAAGCCGCGGCGGGTACGTCGGGTGCGCGCCTCCCTTGTCCCCAATTTTTTAGCGTCGGAAGTGGAATTCGATACAATGCAGCGAAGCGGTGTTGCGATATATGTAATGCTTTCCGGATCGCTTTCACGTCTGGAATCTTCACTGTAGTTACGCGCACGCCGGATACCTTGCGGCCACCAGCGTGGGCTGTTGCCTGCTGCATGCTCTCGATCAACTCTTCACCGAACTTGCCCATGATGTTCCTATTTCCTGTGGCCGCCCCCGAGCCTACGTCAGCCGCTAGCTCTTCTTCTGTTGCCAGTGCCGAAATCGGAGGTCGGGCCCGCCACCGGCGGCTGACTCAACCGTCGTGCGCAAGCCCAGCCACGGCTCCTTTTTTCCGTTCCTCGGGAGAACGATTATGAATGGTCATGCCGCAAATGCTCTAAGCGCAGCTCTTGGATTTCTTGCCACGATCGTCAACAGTGAACGGGCGGCCGGATCCGGGAGGACGCGACCTTGTTCCCAATTGCGCAATGTTGCGAGCGGGATCCTGAGCGCTCTCGCGAACTCGGCCTGTGTCATATGAAGCTGCTTGCGTAAAGCTTGCGGAGGGATGACTGGTGCGAAGTCCGCAAGATCGTTTCTTTCCTGGCCATCCTCTCTCATGTGCCGGCGAATGTCGGCTTCGGTCGTCGCATCGATTTTGGCTCGATTGATGCGCGGCTTCATTTGGCGGATATCTTCCATTGTTCGGCGAATGATTGCCATAATCTACGCTCCTTCCTATTAGCTAGCCGCGCGACCGCTCCTCAACTGCCGCGAAAGCGGCTTCGTTCAATCCCGTGCCGCCAAAAATCTGCCAAAGTAGTGCTAGTCCTTGCGTAGGCCTTTGAACCGGGATTCCCCAGATGATTCCCGAACTGGTGTTAATCGAAATTCACCGGCCGGCCGTTTCTACGCATAGCCTGCATGCTGCCGTCAATCAACGACAAGCGGCGCCGTCATCCCGGTGCGTCGTAGAGCGCCGACGAAGGTGATCGTCTTCCTGTGGCCAGGCGGCACACGACCCACCAACCGTTCGCTGCGCGCACAACGGCCGCTCAACCGCACTATCTTCGTATTGGCGGCGGTCTCGTCGATGAACACCAGCCGGGCCGGGTCAAACATGCCTTGTTCTCGCATCCAGCGCCGCCGCGCCCGTGTCGCGTCCGCGCGCTCCTGCTCCGCCGCGCGCAGGCTTTTTTTAAACGTGATCCGGTGACGCTCGAAGAAGCGCCACACCGCGGTGCGACTGCCGTCAATCCGTTGCTTGCGCATCGCACAAACCACCTCGTCCAGCGTCAAGTCACGCTGCTCCGCAATCAGCCCCAGCAAAAAATCCGCGCGCGCCTCCAACGGCGAGGTACTTCCGCCCCGCGGTTTCGCCGCGCAGCGTCCCGTCTCTTGAAAGCACTTCATCCAGATCACCGCAATGCTGGCGCTGATCTCGTAGTGTTCCACGGCCTCACGCCGCGACGCGCCGCTTTCCACCCGCGCGATCACCCGTTCCCGAATATCCGCTGAATACGCCTTCGGCATCTTTCCACCTCGCAAAATCGAATCAATGCCGATATACTCGCTCGTCTACTCGCCCCTGAGAATCCTCCGATTCAATCGGGCCGGAAATTGCTCTAGCGTCTGCATTGCCGACAATATAAAATATATCGACATCGGCCTGTCAAAGGAGAAGATCGTGACTAATCCATTCGAAGACGAAGGCGGCGTGTACCATGTGCTAGTTAATGACGAAAGGCAGCATTCGCTGTGGCCGAGCTTCGTCGAGGTGCCGCAGGGATGGACAATCGTGCATAGGTCGGACACTCGCGCGGCAAGCCTGGATTTCATTAATCAGAATTGGACCGACATGCGGCCAAAGAGTCTGATCGAAGAGATGAACGTATCGTCTTTCCTTGGCGAACAGAACCGTGATCACGCCGGTGCGACGGGCGAGCCGACGGGCGGCATGTCGATCGGGGAAACGACGGAAACGGTCGACTAGCCTGCGTTACGTTATCGAGCGCGCGCAGCGGCGGGAAGTAAAAATCTGGACTTCTACACTTACGTTGGCTGACGTTCCTAATCGATCCTCGATCGGCCCAATCACTAAAGCCCGCGGCTTTGCCGGAGGATACTTACCTCAGTGCCCACGGAGAGGAAATTGGGGAAAGACGACAAATATAGCACTTATGCTTGGTGCAACGGTCAAATCAGTAACCGGGAGGAAGGGGCTCCCTCGGTTGCAAGCGCTTCATTACACCTGGGCACGAGCGTATTCGATGGCATGATGGCATATTGGAATCGGGATCACTATTACATCCATCGTGCGGAAGCGCACTTGGTTCGGTTTCGCGAAGGCGCCAAACGCATGGGATTGCCTCTTTCTTGGTCGATCGAAGAGATGTTCGCGGGCGTCAATGATCTGCTGCGCCACGAACCGATAGGAACAAAATATGTGCGACCGATTGCGTACAGACGCCCTCCCGAATTGTGGATTACCGGTTCCGAAGGTCGCCCCGCGGACGTCAGCATCTTCACGGTTCGCACAGAGACCCATCGTGACATCGATGCCCCGCTCGGCTGCCAAATCTCTCCGGTTGAGCGGATTTCGAGCCGTTCCATTCCCGGCCAAATCAAAGTGAGTGGCTCCTATGTCAATAGTTTCTTTGCCCGAAGAACTGCGGAATTGTCGGGCTTCGACGACGGTATCATGTTCGACCGCGAAGGCCGTCTCACCGAAGCGTCCGCTGCCAATGTGTTCGTCATCATCGCTGACCGAATTGTAACGCCGCCGCCCAATCCCGACGTCTTTCCCGGCATTACGCGGCAGGTAATTTTGGAACTGGCCCACGCTAAGGGGATCGAGGCAAAGGAAATGGATCTTCGGCGCGACGATTTGGCGACCATCAATGGTGCATTTCTGTGTTCGAGCCTGATGGAAATTCGTGGATTGTCGCGGCTTGGTGAGCGCACACTGCCGACACTTGAGCATCCCGTATACAATGTTCTTGTCGAAGCATTTCGCTCGGTGACGCATCAATGAATCGCGTCGCGACGCACTTTGCCTCCGTGCTCAAAATTGCCTAGATTGCGATGACCCGCCGCGGCACGAGGGGTTCGAACGACGATGATTGAGCCGCCAGAGGAGCGTCACACGATCCTGCGCGACTGGAACGACACAGCGTGTCCCATTTCGTGCGCCACCTTGCCAGAACTGTTCGAGGCGCAGGTCGACAGGACCCCTGAGGCTGTCGCAGTGGTGTTAGAGGGCCAGAGCCTCAGCTACCGGGAACTCAACACTCGCGCCAATCAACTCGCGTATTACTTACGGGGCCAAGGCGTCGAGCCCGAGGTTGTGGTCGGACTGTGCGTCGAGCGATCGCTGGAGATGGTCATTGGGCTCATCGGCATTCTGAAAGCCGGCGGCGCCTATTTGCCGCTCGAACCCAGTAATCCGCAAGAGCGCATAGCGTTCATGCTGAAGGATTCCTATCCGCGGTTGATGCTCACTCAGGCTCATCTGTTGGACAGATTACCGCGTGACGTGGTGCCCACATTCTGTCTGGATCGTGATTGGCAAATGCTTGCGCGTCAATCAAAGAAGAATCCTACGTATTCGATATCACCGCAAAATCTCGCTTACGTCATTTATACATCAGGATCAACAGGAGCTCCAAAAGGCGTTGCCACTCTGCACCGAAACGTCGTCGGCTTCACGCAAAATCAATCCTACGCGTCGTGGTCTACGAGTGAGACAATCCTCCAAATCTCCCCTCTCGCCTTTGATGCCTCTACTTTCGAGATATGGGGTTCGCTTCTAAGCGGCGGCAAACTGGCGCTCATGCCGCCTGGTCGATGGACGTTGGCGGACCTCTATCGCGAGCTTCAGTTGCGGCAAGTCTCCTTGTCGCTGCTGGTTGCACCGACCTTCAACACCGTGGCACCAGATGACTATCCGCGCCTTGCAGGCGTAAAGCAGCTTTTCACCGGCGCAGACGTCGTCTCGTATTCTCAATTCCGCGACGTGCTGGCAGCGTCAGGTGATTGTCGCCTGACCAACTGCTACGGCCCCACCGAAACGACGGTATTTTGCACGACATTCTCGGCCCAAAGTCCGGATGAATTGCCCGACTCGCTTCCTATCGGTCGGCCGATCGCCAATATGCGCGCTTACGTTTTGGACGATGGGCTAGAGCCTGTCCCAGCCGGCGTTGCCGGCGAGCTTTACATCGCGGGTGTAGGTCTTGCGCGGGGTTATTTGAACCGTCCGGCACTGACCGCAGAGCGGTTCGTGGCCGATCCGTTCGGTCCTGCGGGTAGCCGGATGTACCGCACGGGTGACTTGGCGCGCTGGCGCGCGGACGGCGTTTTGGACTTCCTCGGCCGCGCCGATCAGCAGGTGAAGATCCGCGGCTTCCGGATCGAGCCGGGTGAGATCGAAGCCGCGCTCACGCGTCATCCGGCCGTGGCGCAGGCCGCGGTGATTGCACGCGAGGATATTCCCGGCAACAAGCGGCTGGTGGCCTATGTCGTGCCGGCTGCCGGCCAGAATGCCGATCCTGCAACGCTGCGCGCACATCTCAGGCAAAGCCTGCCGGCCTACATGGTGCCGTCGGCCTTCGTGGTGCTGCTGCAATTGCCGCTCACTGCTATCGGCAAGGTGAATCGCAGCGCGCTCCCTCCTCCCTCGGATGATGGCGCCGGAGTCTCGGAGACACGCCTGGCTTCGGCGACAGAGATGCGGCTGCTGGCCTTTTGCCGCAAGATCCTTGGTAATCCCTGCCTTGGTGTGGATGACCTGCTGTTGGATGCTGGTTTCCATTCGCTTGCCTTGGCGCAACTGACCTCGCGCATCAAAGAGGAATTTGGGGCGTCGCCGGCCTTCTCGAAAATGTTCGAGCGACGCACGGTGGCCGAATTGGCCTCTTTAGTGGAGGCACAAGGCGCCTCCGGGGATGCTGCGTTGGTGCCTCTGGTCCCGGCGGACAGGGAAGGGATACTCCCCCTGTCATTCTCTCAGGAACGGTTGTGGTTCCTGGAGAAGCTCCATCCTCACAACTTGGCCTACCAGTTCCAATCGATTTTGCGTTTCCACGGCCAGCTCGATATTCCGGTGCTGGAAAAGTCGCTCAACCTTTTAGTGCAAAGGCATGAAATTCTTCGCACCTCCTTCCCCCAATCCGGCGGTCGTCCTTTCCAGCACATCCATCCCTTTGCGCCCTTCACCCTTTGCACGGAAGATGTCGGAGCTTCCGAGGCAGAGCTTCGCATTAGCCGGATCATTCGCGAGCCGTTCGACTGGGAGCGCATGCCCCCCGTGCGCTGGATGCTCTTCCGGATTGCGGCGGCGGAACACTGGCTTTTGCGCGTGGAGCATCATGTGCTGCACGATGGCTGGGAATATGAGATCTTCCTTCGGGAATTATTCGAGTGCTACGACGCTCTGACTGCGAATCGAGCGCCCGCGCTGCCACCATTGACGGTGCAGTTTGCCGACTTCGCCATATGGCAACGCCGTCAGCTTGCCGCGGGTCGCTGGGATCGCCAGTTGGATTACTGGCACGAACGCCTGCAAGCCCCGCCACCGGCGACGCAACTCCCGGCGGATCGTCCGCGCACACGTGATCAGACCTTCGCCGGGGCACAGTTTCGCCAGCCCTTCACCGGCGAATTCTACGCTCAGCTACTTGCCGCCTCCGCGAGCGAGGGTGTGACACCCTACATGTGGCTGCATGCGGCCTTCCACGCTTTCCTCTTTCGCTACACCGGCCAGACGGACGTCATCGTGGGCACCGGAGTTGCTAACCGGCAATCCGCGGAAGCGCAGAAGCTGCTGGGCATGATCATCAACACGGTAGCCCTGAGGATAAGCTTTTCGGGTGAGCCGACATTTCGGGACGTATTGTCACGCGTCCGGCATACAACCCTGGAAGCCATCGACAATCAGGACGCGCCCTTTGACCACGTCATACAGCGACTGGGTCCCGGCACTGTGCTGTTCAACAGCTTTTTCGATACCTATGACAAACCCTACCCGTCGTATCAGAACGACGTGCTGCGCGTGGACCACCGGATCGGTATCAACAACGGCACCTGCAAATTCGACATCGTAGCGCTTGTGGTCGCCAACGAAGAAACGCCCGCCATCCTACTGTGGGAATACAATACCGACCTATTCACGCAAGAGACCGCATCACGAATGATGCGCCATTTCCTTGCGCTGCTAACGGCAAGTGTCGCGAATCCCGAATTGCCCGCCGCTGCGCTACCGATGATGTCTTCGGATGAAAGGATGAGCATCATTGGAATGGGCGCGGGCAAAAAGGACGTACTAATGCGCGATCGTCGCCTTCATGAAATTTTTGCTGGCGTCGCTGCGGCTCGGCCCGATGCCGTGGCCATAATCTGCCGCGACACACAACTGAGCTATCGCGAATTTGACAAGCGCGCGCAGACGCTCTCGGATCAACTTCGCGCTGCCGGCGCCCGACCTGGCGAAGTGGTGGCGTTTTCTCTCCCTCGCGGAGCGCAGGCGTTGTGCGCCATGCTGGCGATCTTGAAATGTGACTGTGCCTATCTCCCTCTCAACCCCAAGCTTCCCAAAGCCCGTCGGCAATTACTTCTACAAATTGCCGGATCGATGCTGCTGGTGACGACCGAAGGGATCGTTCGGTTGAAATCGGGAAGGCCGCCGTTTCCCAACCCGTTGTTGGAAGATGCTGCCTACGTCCTGTTCACTTCCGGATCGACCGGCTCGCCAAAGGCCGTCTGTGTGCCGCATCGAGCCGTGGCGCGCCTGGTATGCAACGTCGATTACATAAGTCTCGATGCCGGTACGCGCTTCCTGCAACTTGCGCCGCTCTCGTTTGACGCTTCTACGCTGGAAATCTGGGGACCCCTGCTCAATGGAGGCACTGTGGTCATTCACCCCCAGGATTTGCCCGAATTCGCCGAGCTCGGCCGTACTATCGCCGACCATGGGGTCACCACAGCATGGTTGACTGCATCCCTCTTCAACCAGGTCATAGATTCCGCTCCAGAGATCCTTCGTCCATTGCGGCAACTGCTCAGCGGCGGCGAGGCGCTTTCCGTGACGCACGTAGTCCGCGGGCTGGACGCGCTTCCCAGCACCACGCTCATCAACGGTTATGGTCCAACAGAAGCGACCACCTTCAGCACCACGTTCAGGATTCCGCGCGAATTCGACGCGACCTCCCGAAGAGTGCCCATCGGGCGGCCCCTTCCTGACACGCAGGTCTATGTGTTGGATGAACGCCGCCAGCTTTTGCCGATTGGCGTGCCGGGAGAGATTTTCATTGGCGGTACTGGGTTGGCCAGTGGCTACCTGGGCGATGAGGTCCTTACCGAAGCAAAATTCGTGCAGGACACTATCAGTGGCCGACCCGGGGCACGCCTGTATCGCACTGGCGACCGCGGACGCCTGCTGCCGGACGGCACCTTGGACTTCATCGAGCGTCTCGATCGCCAGGTGAAGATTCGCGGCTTCCGCATCGAGCCCGGCGAGATCGAGTCGGTGCTGGCCCAGCATCCGTCGGTGCGGGACGCGGCCGTGGCCGCGTGGAACGGTGGTGCCGCGCAACGCGAACTGATCGCGTACGTCGTGGCGACGCCGGGTCATGAGACCGGGAACCTACGCCGGTTCCTGCAGGAAAGGTTGCCGGACTACATGGTGCCGGCCAAAATCGTGGTGCTCGACGCCCTGCCAATGACGCCCAGCGGCAAGCTGGACCTCCAAGCGTTGCGCTCAGGGAGCGTGGACGAGGACAAAGGCGAGGACAGCGTGCGCGAGTGGGTAGCGCCCCGGACGCCGCTCGAGCAAGTGCTGGCGGGCATCTGGGCAAACACGCTCAAGATGGAGAGAGTCGGAGTGCATGATGATTTTTTTGCTCTCGGTGGCCATTCGCTGCTGGCACTCCAGCTCATGCACGAGATGAATACGGCCTTCGGAGTGGAACTTCCGGTGCGACTGCTCTTCACGGCGCCGACGGTGGCCGGTCAGGCCCGCGAGATCGAGCGCGTGCGCGCGGCCCCCGATGGACAGCAGCATGCGACTTATCCGCTGCTGGTCCCGCTGCGCTCTCGCGGCACCAAGCCGCCTTTTTTTCTAGTGGCCGGCGGGTTCGGCGGCGAGGCTGAACTGATCGTCTATGCCGGGCTGGTCCGTTATCTGGACAGCCGCCGACCTTTCTATGGCCTGCGGATACGGGGCGTGGACGACCTGGTAGAGCCGGACGAGACCGTGGAGGCGATGGCTGCTGAGCACGTTGCCGAGATCCGCAAGATTCAACCGCGGGGTCCCTATTTTATTGGCGGGGCGTGCGTGGGAGGCGTCGTGGCTCTTGAAATCGCCCAACAGCTCCGCGCCCAGGGCGAGTCGATGGGATCGCTGATCCTCCTGGACAGTCGCTATCCGAGCTGGGGTTGGCTCTTGCGGTACCGGCTCTGGCGCGTCTCGCACCTCGAAGTCATGCCATTGATGGCGAGCTGGCGCCAAGGCCAAGCGCAGTTTCTGGCGCTGCTCAAAACTAAAATCAACGCGCTGGCCACTCCATCGGCGCAGATACGGTTCGGCCTGCAATATCTGCGCAGGCTACTTCGCTATATTCCCCAACCTTATCCAGGGCCGGTCACTCTGATCGTGTGCGAGGCACGAAGGGCGCGCAATCCGACATGGGTGTGGAGGGACGTAGCGCGCGGAGGCTTGGACATCCATTATGTGCCCGGCGACCATGACACCCATCTTCATGAGCACGCGGCTGTTACCGCCGCCCAGCTTGATTCCTGTTTGGAAGCGGCCCACAGCCGCCTGCGGCACACCGCGCCAAGTGCGGCCGGCCGCAGGGATGTTGCGCGGGCCGGACACGGCTTTCGCCGCAGGGGCGGTCACTTCTCAAATTGAAGGGCAGCCTGGCCTACCCGCATGGAGCACATCCCATGACCCTTGCTGCCAATCCTGAGAGCATACGCGGTGGATTCGATATCCCGGTGGCCTTGATTGTATATAATCGTTCAGAATTTACACGACGACTCATCGCCGCGCAATGGGTCGGGCTCACGCTCGAATCCAATAAGTGTAGACGGTGCGGGCGGGCGGGGCCGTGCGATAGGAGTGAAATATGGCAAAGGTGGCTGTTGTTTGTGGGGCGGGCGGCTTCATAGGGAGCCATTTGGTAAAGCGCCTTAAGCGCGAGGGATATTGGGTGCGCGGGGTCGATATCAAGCGACCCCAATTTTCTGCGAGTGCAGCGGATGAATTCTGCCTGCTGGACCTGCGGCAACCGGAGAACTGCCGCGAAGCACTTACACTCCAAAGTGGCCGTCCGGATGAGGTTTATCAGCTCGCCGCTGATATGGGCGGCATGGGGTTTATTCATAGCGCTGAATGCGAAATCATGCGTAACAACGTACTGATTAACGTGCACATGACGCATGCTGCTGCCCAGGTCGGAGTACCCCGCTATTTTTTCTCGTCATCGGTTTGCATTTACCGCGACATGATATCCGGCGAACCCGAATTGACCGAAGAAGGTGCATATCCGGCCATGCCGGACAATGAATACGGCTGGGAGAAGCTCTATGCCGAGCGCACCGCAGTGGCATTTGGGAAACGCTTCAATATGGCGGTACGGATCGCCCGTTTTCAGAACTGCTATGGGCCTGAAGGTACGTGGCGGGGCGGACGAGAGAAGGCACCGGCAGCTATCTGCCGCAAGATCGCCGAAGCCGCGGATGGCGGTGAAATCGAAGTGTGGGGCGACGGCTCCGCCGTGCGCAGCTACACTTATGTCGACGATATGGTTGACGGCGTTTATCGGCTTATGCACTCAGACTTAGAAGGTCCCGCTAACATCGGCGACCCGGAATATGTAACGGTTGATGAACTCGTGAAAACAGTTGTCGCTGTATCAAGGAAGCGCATCACAAAACGTCATGTAGACGGGCCGGTGGGCGTTCAATCGCGAAACTTCAGCAATGGGCGAATAGAATCGCTCGGTTGGCGTCCGGAGTGGCCGCTGCGCCGCGGGATCAAAGAGACCTATCCCTGGATTGCCGCCCAGGTAGAAGCCGCTCATAAATCAGCCCAGGTGACAACCGCTCATTCATAAGCGTTGTCTCAGCACTGCGGGGCAGTGGCTGCGTCGATCGCCTCTACCGCGGCCCGCACTTGCCGAGCCTGCGCTGCCTTCATGCATTTCATGGTTGCCGCTGGGGTCGATGCTGGCTAAACTAGTGCGCCTTCTGCCACGACACGCCAGTCTAGTCGATCTGCGTCATCCGCTCGGTGATGTCAAACCTTGCACGATAGTCGGTGACCGCCTCCCGGCACTCGACGACGGCGCCGTAGTCGTCGATGATGACAAAGCCGCCGATTTATGCATTAAAAAATCATTGCCGAGTAGCATATTGCCGAAGTAACATTCGGACCGAAGGGTTGGGCTTGATCAATACCAAAGAACCGGCTGTATCCGCCCCAATTGTCATCGCTAGACGTTGGGATGGTCTGGGCGCTCGCTTGGCCGCCATGGTCAATGCATGGTCAGTGGCACGCGCGCTCGACCTGGAGTTTCGATTTATTTGGCCTCGCGACGGCGAGCCGAAGCTCCGGAATCCGGCAGAGCTATTCAGCGCAGATTTTCTGAGCGTCTTCGAGATCATAGCGCCCGAGCCCGCAAGCATCATTTCGGACTTTGACCCTACCGCGGTGACCGCTTGCGAAGCGCGTCGGCGATTTCAGGCCACATCAGCGACTCCTTTTATCGATATCAACGAGTGCTTCGATATACTCGCCTTTGCCGGAGAGGACGCCGGCACCGCCGCCGCACGCTTTCGCAACTGCTTCGGAGCAATCGGTTGGAACTGTAAAATCCGCGAGGTGATCGCATTCTTCTCGCGCTGGCGCAATGACAAGAGGTACTCAGCTATTCACATCCGACACGGGGACATCGTTTTCGGCGAGTGGCGCCATGTCATGGCTCATGAAAAATATATTCCAACACCATTCATCCTCTCAGCGGTCGAGACATTGTCGGGCGCCGATCATAGGCCCGTGCTGGTTGTGTCCGATAACGATGACTACGTGGAATGGCTGAAACAGCGCTATGCTGGCATCCATACGGCTCGCGACATCTTCCCCGGCTATATGGGTCTTACCGAGCTCCAGCGGGCGCTTGTCGATATTCTAGCAATGTCTCGATGCGAGCCTATCGTCGCTTCGCCGCGGAGCGCATTCAGTTGCCTCGCCGCCAACGTGGGCCCTGCACCAATCATTCGAGCTGACCGGATGTTGCCAAAGGCACAAGAACTGCTTCGTGGCATCGAACATGGAATGCGGGAAATGGCGCGCCGGGACTGCCTGCGCTCCTTGCTAGCCCGGGACATTTGCTGGTACCTGGATATATTCGGAGAATCACTTCAGCTGTCGGAACAGCTTGTATTAGCCCAGCGCGCCGTCGAGCTCGAAGCGAAATTCTTGGGAGCGCAGTGCCGGCTTGCCCGCATCGCGGCGTTGGCTGGCAACCGTCGCCAGGCCAGGATTGCGTCCCGCCGGGCGCTGCGGATCGCGCACAGGTTCGACAAGCACGCCGACCCGCTTGTTGAGGGTCTCAGTACAATCATTGCTGCCGGCTGCTTAGCCGTTGCCGAACACCTGCGTATGAGCAAGTTCACAAGAGTACTGGCAAACGTGATGCCCGGCCTGCTTGGATCGTATCGCCGCCTCCGTTACAGGATGGTGATCAGGACGATGAAGCGAGACGTCGGGCTCTGCGAGAGCCTAAACCCTCATTGGCTGGACCGTCGAGGTATCGTGCTGAATCTCCACTACCAGATCGCGGCGATCGAATTGCTCCTGAATGGAAGCAGCCTTTGGGGCCACCTTGTTGCCGGGGAGATCATTGCTGCTAGGGATCATGAAACGAACCTCATGGCATTACGTCGATCTGGCTTCGAATGTCACCAGGCTGATAAGTTTTTCGACCCCGTGCTCCGCGACCTGGAGAGAGTGACAATACGCTTTGCACGCGCCATCGGGGAAGCGATGGCCGAAGCGGGGTTTAATCGCCGGGGTCAGGGGCTTGGCTCGGTCGACGGGATTTTCAAGTCGCTATCTGGGCTACAGTGGATATCGGGCTGGGCCGCTGATACCAATGCAGATCGTAACGTCCTCGCGGTTGGTTTTAGCCAGGACAAGACTGCGTACGGAGGACCCATATTCATCACTCGCGACGATGTGGCAGCAGAGCTCAGGGATCCGGGAGCAGCCAAGAGCGGGTTCGCCTTCCCCGTACCGCTCCACGTGCGCGCTATTCGCGGGAATGATGCACCGAAGCTATTCGCCCTGACAACATCCGGGCTTCAACAGCTGCCATGACCGTACAAGACGCGGTGCAAAATATCGCTGGTGTGGACAGAATCACCAAACAGATCACGCTCTACACGTCGCTGCCACCCGGACTGACGCGCGAGGTCGCCCATATCGAAACCGGGCACTCCTACCTTACTGCGTGCATAAGCTCTTGGAAAAAAGCGCAGTTCCGGGTCGTCAGTCTCAATAGCGTTCATGAAATTGAGGCACTCGCAAAGCTTAACTACGATGTCGAATATGAGCAAGTACCCGGCGATCGGCCTAAAATCGCGGATTTTCTCTATGCAATCCGGACCTCCGGGAACCCGGTTGCCGGTATCATCAACGCAGATGTTTTCTTGGTGGACCATCCGCCTGTATTGGAGGCCGTGACGCACCACGCCGCAGGCGGATTGGTGATTGTTAGGCGTACAAATATCGATCCTGTCAGCCTGCGGCTGGCTGGATTTTATCCTTATGGATTTGACGCGATGATTTTCAATACCCAACCCCTTTCGGAAATCAACCTAGATTTAAATGATCTTTTCATTGGTCACCCGTGGTGGGACTATTGGTTTCCTTTCGCATACGCTGCGGTCGGAGGGAGATTGATGACGACCGACGCGCCTCTTCTTTTCCACGTCGACCACGTACAAAGCTGGCGATGGCCCGATTATATTCGTAGCGGCGGAGCAGCGATCAAGAACTTACTGAATTTTCCTGGACAGTTGCCCCAGGATTTGGTGGCGGAATTACGACGGTTGTCCGTGCTTGAAAGTATTACATACGAAACTCTCCAGTCATTTGCGCTCTTCTGTTTGCCTCGGCTGATGGAAATGGCGCAACTAATCCGTTGCCCTTGGCCGCCGAGTGATAATCATTTGCTCTCAGCTCTAATTTCACTCTTGCCGAATGTCGGTCCGTTCGGTGAATTGAAGGATGCTCAAGCTGGCATGATCCCATTGGAAAAGTACAGCGGCGATACGGTTGCGCCGGACCGACGACGATCTGCGGACGCTATCGCTGAAGCAGCTGCTCGGGTGCCGTACTTGCAGGCAATGGACGGAAGCAGCTTGGCCGACCGGCTCGAGAAGTTCGGCAATGGCCCGGTGCGCAAAGCAAATCCATCATTTGCCTCCTTGCTTCTCCAGGTTGCCGCGGAACTAGTCCTTTACGACAAGGAAGGGCCGCTGAACGGACAGGCCGGCCGTCAGCGCCTATTCCGCGCTCTCGTGGCGCATTTTCAATTCGATTTTTTGGTGGAAACTGGAACATATCGCGGGACGACTGCCGAGTGGATAGCCCGCGAATTCGACGTCGATCTCTACACGTGCGAGATAGACGAACGGCTGTTCTTACAATCGAAAAAGAAACTCGCCGACTTGAAGAATGTCTTTGTCGAGTTGAGTGACTCTGTCGAATTTCTAAAGCGCTTCGTCTCCGAGCATCCCCCTGACTTGAATGTCTTCCTCTATCTGGACGCGCACTGGCTGGATCGACTTCCGCTGCCAGAGGAAATTGAAGTGATTCGCCACCATTTGCCGAAGGCGGTCGTCATGGTTGATGATTTCGAGGTTCCAAATGATCCTGGATACGAGTTCTATGACTATGGTCCTGGCAAGCGCATCGGCTTACCCTTGTTTGCTCATTTGCGCGGCGACTGGCATGCATTTCTTCCGACGCTTCCATCGTCAAAAGAGACGGGATCTCGGTGCGGCGTCGCCGTGCTTGCTTGGGACAGCGATGTCGGCCACCGGTTGGCGAATGTTCCGGGGTTACGATTAGTAAACGATTCGGACTGGGCTGCTGCGCTAAGAACAGCCGTTGTCGGACCCGACATCTCGACAGATAGCTGTGAAGGCTCCATCGACCTCTTGAATGGAGCGCCTCCTAGGCTCTCGAGGACGAGAATACGGGATTTTTTGTCGGTAGACGGTTGGATGACGATTTCCGTGAAGGAGGGTATTGTGCCAGATGCCGTGTTTGTGACCCTCACCGATGAGCAGGGCCATAAACTCTACAAGAAGGCTCGGCGCGTGCCACGTCCGGACGTCAACCGGGCTTTTGATCGACCCAATTTGCCCGATCCTGGGTTTCGGGTTGATATCGACATCAAGAGGCTTAAAGGAGATTTTATGGTGGGGGTTTCTCGATTTTACAATTGCAGGCTGGAAAGCTGCGAGCAATTCAGGTTTCCAATTTCGATCTGACCAGCAACGCTCTCGCGTGCGCCTTGTTCACTTTGCTCTTTTGTGTTTTTTATCGCTCCGTCAAGGGCTGAGGATTCCGATATAGCAGAAGCCAGCCCGTCTCGCCGTCCAGCGGCGCAAGCTTTTGCCATCCGAACGATTCCGGGTGATCAAGCAATTCACGAGCCTCGGGTCGCGCTTTGAGTTCACGCATCATGCCGGGCTCGATGAACAATACGTTGATCCGCTCACGATCAAGAAAGTGGCTTAGACTTTCTGGCGCATGCCACGACTTGAATATGTCATAGCCTAGAATTCGGCCGCCTCGCTTGCCGAGGTTTAAGTATGAAGTTAGTTCGCCGTAATAGTCGCCGAGAATGCTTCGGTTGTTTGCGTTAGCCAATTCTGCCGCAAAGGGCCGCAGCCTTTCGTAGCTCGTATACAGCGGTCGGTCGGATGGGTGCTCCTCGTAATACGACGGTAGCGCGATGACGAGAATTGGCACACCAATCATCGCCAATAGATTGACGCCGAGCAGCCGCCGCCGCGGTATCAAGGCATAAACGGCAGTCCCGATCATCGCCATCAGTGCAAGCGTGGTAGGGTACAGGTAGGAAGGGCGCGGACGGATCGCGAGGAACACTGGAAGAGACACACAAATCAGGGCCAGCAACATCAGCCAAAGGCCCTTGCGCGGGCGAAACCAGTCCGCGGCCCACTCGTCCCAACGCCGTGCGATTGCGACGCCGCCGCATACAACGGTGACGATGCAGATCAGCCCCAGGACCAAGGCCGCCACGCTACCCACGTGACGCACCGGCCCATAATCGGGGTTCAGGGTTCCGGTCATGGCATCAAAGAGCGCGACTTGCAGGCCACTCGGCACCAATGAAAGATTCCACAAGAAATACTCGCCGACCGCGGCGGGGTTGGCCGCAATCATCTGTGGAAGAGTGAGCCAGGGCTGGCCGAATACTGACTGCATGATCTGCCGGCATTCGAACCAAGGATTCAATTTTGAATCGGCATGGATTTGCAGCCACGTGAATGCATAGCCCTGGCACATATTCAGTGCATGTCTGTCATGGGCGGCATCCGCGATGTGCTGGTACGGAATGAAAGACCGCCACACGAATAACGCGCAGACGCCAAATGCGATTGTGAGCGGGAGCGCGTACGCCGCCATGCGGCGACGCCAACCAGGACCGGCCGCGGCCCGGGCGTCGCGGAGTTCGTTTATCTCGCGCAACAGGCAAATGATCGCATACACGATCACGCCGACAAAAAGCTCGAGACGCGCCAAAGCCGCCGCAGCGACGAGAATGGCTAGCGCACACCCACGCCACCACGGCGTGTCTCCCGATCCGGCGACGATCAATGCGGCGAGCACGGGTAGGAACGCGAAAAGGTGAACCTCGTAGAGAACATCGAAATTAATTGGCAGCACCGCCCACCACGCCGCGATCAACAACGCGAGCGCTGGCGGCAACAGCTTGCGCAGCACCGCCAACACGCCGAGTGTGGCCGCCATTACGATAATCGCGCGGTGGAGAATGGCAGACGTGTAAACGTCGCCCACAAGATAATGAATCGTCCCATAGTAGGCCGTGTAAAGCGGCGACCAGACCGGATCGGTGAGAACGTCCTGAGACCAACGATAGGCCGAACGAAAATAGCTGCTCGTATCGCCGTACGCGATATCGCGCAGCCTCCATATGGCCCAAATGACCTTTAATTGGAGCGCCGCGATCAGCAGATAGCTCACCCACCCCATCGCAAGCAGGCGATTGACGATCGGCTCGGCCAACGCAGTCGAGAACTGCAGGACAACACGCGCCTGTGCGGACAACGCCAGCCTGTTCGGCGGCTGCTTCGGCGATTCAATCTCGACGGCCATGCCGCAGCACCTTCGAAATTCCGCTACCCGTCGATGGCGTGATGTCGATTATGCGAAGCGCGGGCGGGCACAGCAAGGCTCTGCGACTGCCGTCGCCGGCGGTCCCGCGTACGGCCTTCCCCGCCTGCGCCCGGGGTCCTTGCCGCGGGACGGCTTGCGCGGATCGACGAGCGGCGGCCCCTTGATGATGCTCAGCGCACGAATCTGCTCGGGATCGTCGAAATCACTGTCGGCGCGCAACCCCGCGGCGTGGATGCCGGCGATCATCAGGGCGGCGATCAGGCGCGCCTTCGACAGCGATGAAATCGACATCAGCGCCCGCTCCCGGCAGAAGCTGATCGCGGCCTTGGCGGATTCGAACCGCTGGCTCGACGATCGCTACTGCATGCCGACCGTGACGGCCCCGGAGTGCCCCGCAGATGCGCCGGCGGCGGGGCGCCTCGATCTGGAAATAGTGTTCTCCTCCGCCATGGTGGAGCTGCTCGAACAACACATCGGCGGAGCCTGCGACGACAGCGAATTGCTGCGGAAGCTGAGCGGCGTCAAAGGCAGCTGGTAACCCTACTCCTCCGACTCCCCAAACAACCCGAAATGATGCTTGCGGGTTTGGGCGCTATGATCTCGCGCAGCTCGCGCCATTATCAGTGCGTCCGAAATGTCGGTCGTATCTCTCTCACCACATCCCAACTATCGATTTGCTTTGGGTGGACAATCGGAAACGTCATCGGTTTCGCACGGCTTTTTGCACGATCTGATTGAGGATCGAAAGTATGAGTGGCGTCTGGCCCATACCCTATATTTTGGACGAGATCATGCCGCGGGCGGATGGAAAGTCCGCCAGCCTTCCAGCAGGAGAACACAAGCTGAAAATCCCATGCATCAAACCCGTTTCGGACCATATCGAATCGTTCTGCCCATAATAGTGCGTCGCGTCGGTCACCCACGATCCGCTGTAACCAGTCAGTTGATCGCAAAGTCGGCCATGAATCGATATTGTCATCATAGATAGCCCAGGTCCTGCGCCAAGTAGCCCACCCATGGCAATTGGGATGAATGGAAAAGTAATAACTTTCCGGCCCACAAGGAACATGCGACAAAATACTCATACCAGATACGATCATCACCCTTGGGTCATCTCGGTACCTAATTAGCAGTTCGCGGCAGAACGGGAAAAATGTCGGATCAGGTATGCAATCGTCCTCTAGAACGATGACTTCTTGAACGCGCTCAAACACCCAAGCGAGGCCTGTCTGGGGGCGTTTGCGACAACCCAGATTATTGTCTGCCGCATTCAACTCAACTTCACAGGGCCAATCGATCTCAGCTACGGCGGCGCGAACCTGCTGGCACCGAGTGTCGTCACCGGAACGTTCAAGATTGGGGCCATCGGCGATGATGAGAATGTGTCGAGGACAAAGTGGGCGAAGCGCGGCGATGAGTCGTCGTGTAAATTCTGGACGATTATATACAATCAAGACCACCGGGATATCGAATCCACCGCGTATGCTCTCAGGATTGGCAGCAAGGGTCATGGGATGCTCTCAATCGATTGCATGAACAGCGGCTTTTCCCGCGCCTTCTCCAGCACCAGCTTCGATGGCCGTCCCAACGCCAGCGAGGCATAGGCTTTGCCGTAGCAGACCTCGAAGCGCAGGTGGACATGACGGCTTGAGCCTACCTGGTAAGCGGGATCTGGCAAATGCGTTGTGCGTGCGGTCGTTGCCGCCAGCGGCCGATACTGGCTTTGCTTGCGCCGGGTCTATTCGGAATCGCCCGTGCGCTTACGATTGCGCAGCACAATAGCTTTTTCGGTCGGGCTGATAGTTATTGGCCCTGCGACCTGCTCCCATTCTCTAGACTCCATGAGACGGCGGTTGATTTCGGTCACCAAGCGATTGATATTGACCTGCGTCGGCATCTGCGTGCCGCTGTCGGATGTAACAAGAAAATCGACATTTTTGGCGGCTGACTGAATAATGCCATCGACCAGTTCTTCGTCAGTTGCGCCCGCTACTCGCGGCGATCCGACAGAAAGATCAGTCGTAAGACCGAACGCGGCAAGTTTCGATCCGGCAATGATCGCGGTTGGACCTTTGATAAATGGAATGTGCTGGTCAAAGAACATCGTATTGAAAATGCCTCCCTGACTTAGCTCGGCGGTATAAAGACAAGCGTATCGGAAGCGTCGAGGCTGCCCTGACTGCGCTACGGCGTTTGTGATGGTTTGTACGACCTCTCGGATCCCGTCCTGTCTAGGTATCCATGCCGCCACATCACGGGTGTTTAGAGCGATACCTGCGGCGGCATTCAGCAAACCGGCAACGAGAAGAGCGCCCACGACCAACACCGAGATAGGTCGGGGTAAGGACGTTTGCGCGGCATCGATTGGATCGAGCAGGAAGAGCATGACTCCGCTGACGCCGACGATCGAAACAAATGGATTGAGGCCCGAACCGCTGATTACCAGATAGCCCAGGGGCACCGCCGAAAACAACAATGGACGCCAGTTGAGTTGTCTTTCGGCTACAGTCCCATGTTCGCGGGCAAAGCTCGCATACGTGAGCAATGCAGTGAGTGTTAGGATGACCAGCAATGTAGTGCCGACGTGATCTAGCGCGAATCTGAGATGAACGACGCTCTCGGACAGCGGTAGTCGCGCGTTGGCATCCGGATTCCAGACGAAATAATAGGAATGGAGGTAATTGTAGTTGCTGACAAAGAACCAGCCCGCGACTACTGCGGCGACGCTGCCGGCCAAAAGCCATCTGATCAGGACTTGTCGGTGGTTTTTCCTATCGGCGATCAGATCGACCAGGGCGCAGACACCAAAAATTGGCACGATATAAACTGGCGAGGTCGCTCGCCCCAGGCACAGCAGGCCGGTCGTCAGGCCCAGCAATGCCCACCAGCCGAGTGCCCGAAACCTTCGCACAATCAGGTAATTCGCCATCACAGTTGTGAAAAGGAAATATTGCAGCAAGTCCATGCGGAAATCGGGCAGTCCGCCGTTGCTGTCGAATACTGCGACGATCAGGACAAAAACAGTCGAGTAAGCAAACGCCTCAGCCCATGTGCGGCCTCTGACCTTAAGGAAGTATAAAAAGATCGCGAGCTGCATCCAGGCGGCCGCAAATATTTGAATCCAGACGCCGACAGCGCGCGACGCGATTGCAAATCGCGCGAAGGGTGCAAACAGAACCCAGGGGTACACGACAGTGCTTCGGTAGATCTCCCCCGACAGCGCAGCGACCGTTCCGTCACTTTGCGCATTGAGCTCCATATTCGCAAGGACATCGTCGTAGGACAGCGAATCGAAGAATGGGCCGTAATGGGCGTAAAACAACGCATTGAGCGCAACAGCGTAGAGGCCCAACATAAACTGGAATGCGACAATGGCGACCACGCCCCAAAGCAGCAGCGCATTCTGCTCGCTCGGCGATTTTGTAAATCGTTCTATTTGCCACATTCTATTGCGCGACAGCGGCGTTGCGTATGTCACCCGGCGGGCGAGACTGGGAACCGATCTGCGTAACGTGATCAATCTGCGCTTGGAATGCTCCGATCGGAGGTGCAATGGATTGGGCGCCACCGGCAATGCTGATGGCGAGACTGACGAAGCACAGAATGACGGTGGCCACAAGAATTACGAGCGACACACCGACAACGGTCGTCACCCATCCTGGCGTCGCGATGCCGATGAACTTCTGGATGATCGCGATCGCCGAAGCGACGATACAAAGCAAGAGGAGTGCTAGCGCGCCGAGGATTATTCGTGTCAGCACGTTTTCAACGAAAACGGCCATCGCGCGCAAACCATGAACGACAAGACAGACGAGATTCATTTGCGAGGTGCCGTGGAATCGTTTGCCTCGCTCGGTCGGCACTTCGATGATCGGCACGCGTGAACGCAGGATGGTCGCCGGCAGGCTCAACCAGAACTCGCCCATATTGGCGACGCGTCGCGCGGAGGCAAACGGCAGCGCCAGAAAATTTCCAAACCCGATCCGGTGACCGGTGAGCAAGAGAAACATCAGCCGGTAGAGTTGGTAAAAGATTCGGAACATCAGGTCTTCGCTGCGCTTCTTCCGCTCTCCGACGACCACAACAGGTTCATCGTCGTCGATCGCCGAAAGCAGCCGAGGCACATCGTCCGGCTTGTCCTCGCCGTCGGCATCCATGATGACGACGGTGTCAGCAAGCTTGTTTTCCACCGCATAGGCGACGCCAATTGCGATGGCCCGCTGATGTCCGACATTTCGCTTTAGCGTAAGAATGAAGCCCGCAAATATGCTTTTCAACCGCTCGTGAAAGCTCTCGGCGAGCGGCGGCAACGAACCATCATCCACGATCACCAGCGCAACGTCCCCCACGCGGTCGCGAAGCACCACCGCGAGTTGCCCGATCAATTCGACCAAGCTTGGGCCGTCGTTGAATACCGGCAGGACAATCGCGATCTTCTTCCGCGCCACAGGCACCGGGGGCTCCGCCTACAAGCGTTGGCAAGCGTTAGCGCGCCGCCGACAAAATGTCGTCGGTCAGCGAGCTTACAACCTTGACAGCCCCAACGTAAAACCCTATGTCCTGAGCAGTCTTTGGCACTCTGCGAGCTAGAGTGCTAATAGACTGAAAAATATAGATTTTATGTCCAACTCCAACAAAGTGGGCGGTGATTTAGCCGGACATGGCTCCGCCTCAAGAATCAGGCACTTGATCTGTGAGCACGATCGAGCAGCCAAGACCATTCGGCGCGCTGACACCGGACTGAGACATTCGGATGACTGATTGCCACGCTCGCCGTGTGTCCGCCGCTTGGTACGAGGTCAGCCATTGTCCAGTCCGTACAGGGCGTTCCTCCCAGGCGCAGTAGGGGAGAACCGTCCGGCCGGCCGGTGGAGAAGGCATCAAGCGGGAAGGATAATCCCGCGCCGAGAGCCTTTACAACGGCTTCCTTGCGCGTCCAGGTCACGAAAAACGCGAAAAGCCTCTTCTCGACTGCCAAGCGGAAGATGTCCTCGACTTCAGTTAGAGCGAAATGATGGCGGGCGATCTCTGCGAAATCGGTGATATTGCGCACCTCTTCGACATCCACTCCCACGGGGGCGATGCACGAGACCGCCACCAGCGCCACGTCGCCAGAATGACTGAGATTGAAATGCAGGCGACCTGCGGGATTTGCAAGGATAGGCCGACCATTCGTTTCGGGGACAAAAAGAAGCGAGGCCGGCGAGGCTTGGAGATAGCGTGCGATGAGGAGGCGCAATGCGGCGTGACGGCTGATATACCGCGCCCGCAGACGCTCGAAACGAAAGCGCTCCGCGCATTCGAGCTCGTTCGCGGAGAGGAGCGTATGCAACATCCCTTCTTCATCGGCGGGCAGGGTCGTTAGCGAGACCGCCCAGCAATCGACTCGGTCGGTCGGGAGCGTGAGGGGTGTATTACCCTGTGCTACCGCTGGCCAGTATAGCAGCGTGGTCATCCCTGGCTTCGCGCCGCCCAGGTTTGCGTCGCCCAATGTCGAAACAGAATGCAAACGTGGCGTGGGGAAATACCGAACGTGCGGCCGTTCTCCTCAAGCGTCCAGCCACTCTCACTCACGAGCCAATCGATAAAGGCACCGGTGGCTTCGGGTAGAGACTCGTCGATTCGGAAGTTAACGATCTTCCCGTAATCGCCATAGGGCCGCGGGATAGGTAACGCGATGATAGTCGGTCTTCCGATGATTTCCATTCGCCAGCAAATCTGCGGCACTGACACTAGGGCATCAAGTGGGAGTGCGATCGAGCCTTGAATCTGCGCCAAGCCAGTATCGCGCCGACGGTACGTTCCACCCGTGCTAACAGGGAAACTATTCGGGTTGTTACCGGCGGCGTGAATCCGCCCAACGATGGCGGAGGAAGCAGCCTCGCGGTGGTCAGCCGTCGACCACGGTGGTCGAGTATGGCTGGGTGGCAAGGCCCTGTAAAGGCGAGCCTACGGCCCCCGCCTCCGGCGCGGCTGACGGCCTTGACAGGGCTTGCTACCCAGCCTTCCTTTGCCACCAAGCGTTCGATGGCAAGGAGCGGCTGAAGTCGACGCAAGTGCCATGCCAACTTTTTTCGCTGCGCCATATTTGCGACAGGGCCGCGCCATCCCGGCGGTGCCACCCGACGCCATAAGGTGATGGTTTGCCCATCGGGCGTAGGCCAGTACTGCACCGGGACGAAAACCCGCCCGGGAGCCTTTGGAAGCGGTCAGCTCCACGCTGCGACAGTCCGAACTGACCCAGAAAGTCACTAACGCTTCTCGCGTGGCTCTCGTAATGCTAGACCCGCGCGTGGTTACGGCGCCGCGCCTCCATGCTCAGATCGCCGGCATCGCCACCATCGGATCACTTGCTGCAACCCGTCTTCAAAGGAGGTTTTCGGCGACCATCCCAGGATATCTCTGGCGCGGTCAATCGATAAGATGGAGGTCGGAATGTCGATTGGCCGGCCCGGTTTCCATGTTATCGGCAATTTTGTTCCAAATTGCGGTTCGATTGCACCGATCACTTCGCGCAAACTTCGGCCATGGCCGCTGCCTATATTGAATACGCGCTCAACGCTTTGATCGATACTGGCGGCTACCAACGCATCAATAACGTCGTCGACGAATATGAAATCGCGCACAACCGATCCGTCTCCCCATATGTCGATGTTCTCATTGTGGAGTGCGCGCGAAATCAGAGCTGCTATGATCCCTTGATTTTTCGTTGCAGTCTGAAATGGGCCAAATGGGTTTGCCACGCGCAGCACTCGGAAACTAAGGCCATAAAGATGTTCGTAAAGCGCCAAATATTTCTCGATTGCAAGCTTGCTGATACCATACGCGGTAATCGGATCAGTGGGCGCGGTCTCCGGCGTCGGAAGCTCCTTAGCTGCGCCGTAAACGGTGCCGCCAGAAGAGACAAAAACGATGCGTTTGACCTGGAGTTCTCGACTAATATCAAGGAGCGCAAGCGAAGAGATGACATTTTGCCGCACGTCGCCAGCCATGTCGAGATTGGCTGAGTGCGGCGTGGTGGTGTGGACCAGATGGAATACGATTTCATAGGTTTCGATGGCGGACGCCAATGTGGCCGCATCGGAAAAGTCGCCCTGATACCACTCCACGCCTTCTAGCTCTTCCGGGAACAAGCAGTGACGTCCGAAGGCGCGAACACGCAAGCCCGAGGACGCCAGCCGGCGGGACAGGTTCATGCCCATGAAGCCGCCGCCGCCGAGCACGATGCAAGAGGGTCCGCCCACACTCATTGCGGTGACCTGCGAAATTTCGCAGACAAGCCAGCCAGTAGGCGCTCGTCATAAGCTGCGATGAATTCCCCGGCCGGGCGCGAGGCGAAAATGATAAGGTTTTTTGGGTAAGTCATTCGGATTGTGAGGATTGGGCGCAACCGCTTCTATGTCTAGCCATTACCCTAAAATGACGACATTGTTAGTATTAGCAAGCTGGCGGGGTTCACGGCAATATCCAGGCCGAAAGGGACATGACAGCATTGCCCGTCCTGAGCTTATCCATGATTTCGCGAAGCCGATGAGCACCAAGCTGCCTGACGAGGCCAAAGCCGCCTGCGATGCCGCCTCCCTCCGGCACGGAGTTTCCGGCGCTATTGATTCCAAGGATTGGATTTTCTGGTTCCTGTACGATCTTGCCGTCTTTCCGAGCAAGATCGCTGCAATCGATAACTATTTTGCGGACGGTGCTGACTGCGCCCGCAAGCTTCGATCGCTGATCGAGGAGCAGCGCCCGGTCGCCGGAGCGCGGATCCTTGAATTCGCAGCGGGCTGGGGTCGCGTGACGCGCCATCTGCGCAAAGTTGTGCCGGAAGCCGAGTTGCTCGCCTGCGATATTCACCCCGGCGCGGTTGCCTTTATGCGCGAGCAGTTGGCGACCCCCGCAGTCGGCTCGGTCGGTGTGCCGGAGCAGTTCGATCTCGGCCGGCGCTTCGATGTGGTGTTCGTCCTGTCCTTTTTCTCGCACCTGCCCCGGTCGAACTGGCGGCGTTGGCTGTTTGCGCTGGCGGCGCACACCGCCCCCACGGGCTCCTCATCTTCACCACGCACGGCGAGCGCAGCCGCGTGAATCACGGCAATCCCGCTATCGGCGCGGACGGCTTCTGGCTCAAGCCGGAAAGCGAGCAGCAGGACCTTCCCGGCGGCGAGTACGGAAGCGCCATCACGCTGCCGGCTTACGTCCTCGGCCAACTCGCCGGAATCCCGAACATGCGGCTTGTCCGGTTCGAGGAAGGTTTCTGGTGGGGTCATATCACCAGGACGTGTGCGTCCTGCGCCGGAGTCCATAACCATGGAGGGAAAGGACGGTCCTGCCGATGCGTCGCGCCTCTCATTCAGCCTCGCTCTGCTGGCACTGACCCTATTCTTTTTCGTGGTCGGTGCGCGATGGATCTGGGTCTACCGCCATGGGCAACCGCATGACGGCGATGAGGCGACCTATCTTGGACCGCCTTGTCGTCGCTGCTGTTCTACTTGACGGGACCCCACGTCATCGTCGGCTTTGCGGTGCCGCTGCTGGCCGGCATCGGTTGCATCCTAGCAACCTACTTTCTTGAAAAATCATTGGGTTCGCGGCAGATTGGGTTGGCCGCCAGCATCTTGGTCGCGTCCTGCCCGGTCATCCTGAACTATTCGCGTAGCTACAGCTTCGCCTTGCCCGCCACGTTCGCCGTCACCGTTGCGCTGGTGGCGCTTGTGAAGTCGAACCGTTTCGAGCGAATCAGCTGGGCGATGCTGTTCGGTGTAAGCGTGGGCCTTATGCCGCTGGCGCGGACGATGACCATCGCCTTCATTCCTGGCGTGATGATGGCCGCCTTCGTGTACACCGTCGCGGAGCCGGTCTATCGTGTCCGGCGTCTGCTCGTGCTCGGGGTTTCATTGCTTTTTGCGATGCTCACGGCCGCGACGTGGCTCGGCCCAAACGGCAGCCTTGTGTTCCGATACCTGTTCAGCTTCGGCTATGGCGCCCGCGCGTTGGAGTTTGGGACGGAGCAATCCAAATTTGGCCCGGATGCCTGGTTGAGTATGCTCAGGGCATTCTGCAACCACGACATATATTTGCCGCACCTGGTGGTCATCCTCGTGGGCGGAGTGGCGACGTATTTCGCTGCCTGCAGCGAAGCCCTCAAGACCAGGAATGTGGCCTTCGTGGAGAGCGTACTGCGCTCGCGAATGCTGCCGATCCTGATTGTCGTAGCCGAGGCATTGCTGGCGCTCACGTCATCGCTCAATTTGGGCAGCGCGTTCTTCGCGCCGATCGGGCCGGCGCTGCTGGTCATGACGGTCTGGGCGTTCCTCAGAATCAGCAGCCACCGATACTACAGGCTGACGCTGGCATGGCTGCTTGCGGCCGTGGCGATCGTGTCCAGCGCCCCACTCATCGACCTCCGTACCCCTCTTTCTTCGCAGTGGTCGGCCGAAGTGCCGGTTCTCGGCGGCGTCACAGTGACAGATGGGCGCGGCACTCTACAACAATATGAGGCCGTAGGGGGCTTCGGTCCGGCCGACGTTGCCGAACCGATGAGCCCCGTCCGGGCAAGGGCCTGGCTTAACCTCGATACGGAAACGGCAGCGACGATCTCTCGAATGAACGGGGTCAGGGCCGTGATCGCATTCGGCTTCCGCCACCACCTTTAGAACGTGGCGACGGTGAATCTGCAGCAACTGCTCAACACCGGCGTCAAGTTCGAAGCGCACATGGTCGCGCCCACGGTGACCGGAGAATCTATTAAGGCTACCTGTCCTGGCCGGCCAGCGAGGGCGTGGATGCCTGCGTCCTCCTGACATCTGACAGGGTGGTCCGCGGCAATTTCGTACCCGTGATCAATCGGGCCTATATGCAGGAAGCGGCGGAACAGGCGGGATTCAGCCCGGTGCAGCGATTGCCGACCCCTGATGGGCAGAGTATCACGCTGTGGAACCGCCGGGTGGCGCCGCCGAACTGCTGCCAATAAGACGACAATGGCACTATATCAATCACTCCCCTGTGCTCCGAGGCTCGGACAGCAATAGATTCAACAAATTTCACGACGGACACTTGGACTGACGTCTCCACATTGTTACCACCCGCCCGTCGGGCAGTGACCATTGATCTACAGGGGAAAATCCCGCCGTCCTAGCAGCCGCTTCCATATGCTCCTGATTAACTACCGGGTGCATTGCTCCGATGTTTTCCGGTGCAGTTAGCAGAAAACAGGCCGCAGCCGCATCTCCTCTGGTAAGCCATTGTGCATAACCGTCACTGGACTCACGCGTTACTTCGGTCGCAATTGCTGTCAAGAAGAACTGGCTTCCTCCACTTAACAATTGCGCGAGGTTAACCGTGTTCGTGTTGTAGAGGTATCCACGCAGGCCGAATGCGGTGACAACGTTTCCACTTGCGACTTCATTAAGCCTCCGAGCTGTCATTTCACTCGCTTGCATCCACTCCTGCCCAGTCGATGAATCAACGGGCATAACCGGATTGTCGCTCGAATACCCTCCACCAGCTTCGTACTTCTGAATAGCACCACGTCCGTCTGTAACTATCGTCGGTCCGAGAACCGGAACGCGGACTGTCCAGGGACGCGCCACTGTGAGCGTGAGATCCAACAGAGGTACGCACGAAATGATCGCGATGAGAATAGTGAAGCTCGTAACGACCCGTTCCCAATTCCTACTTTGCCCGAACCTGAGTAGGCTCCATACAGCAATCACTATCATCGTCGGTACGAGTGGCGCTATGAAGGCACTGCCTCTGTTTCGGGATGATGTGAGTGCTACAACACCTAAGGCGACAAATAGAATGGCGGGAAACAGTTTGGCTCTCATGACCAGACGGCCCGTCGGCCACCATCCTTTCGTGCAAATCAGGCGACCAATCGCGATGATCAATAAAATGAGTCCAGCAATCAGCAGCACTAAATCAGGAAGATAAACGTACGCAGCAAGATACTGAATGGTCAATAACCAAGGGCCGATATCGAACAGGGACTGCTCCGCTCCGTACTCTGCACTTCGATAGCCATAGCCAAAGTCCAGCAGGTACTGCAGGACTAATGATCCATTGGGAACGAGCCAAGTCGCTGCGGTGATAATTGCAAGGACAAGAGATAACAACAGAACGATTATGCGGCGCCTCCGATTTTCGGTTTTATCAACAGCTTGTAGAACGGCAGCCAGAACGAGTGCCGGCATAAAGCCGATTGTCATAGTGCGGGTCAGCGGCATCAACCCGAGGCACAATCCAAAGATGAGGGCCCATTGGGCATTGGCAAATCCATCGGAGCGCACGAGCGCAAGCAGCGCAACAGTCGCCACGGCAGTGGCGGGCAAGGCGAAGCTGTAGCTACGGGCGTAATTGATCACTATGGGGCTTGTCGCGACAAGAACGCTGGCAAGCAAACCGAGACGCCGTCCGTTCATTGAGGTGCCGAGAAAATAACTTGCTATAATAGTCACGACTCCAGCAAAAATTGTTGTAGCAAAGCCGGCAAGAGCTCTTGGCCCGAGCACCATGTACGATAGGGAGGACAGTGCTGTTGTAACGGGAGCTTGGACGCTCGGCATTTCAACGGCTTTCAGCCAGCCCATAACACCATCGGACATCAGCCCTTGAAAATCCATCAAAGAATATCCCAGGTAACCCGCCTCATCAATGTCGTACGGTTGGCCGCGTCGAAACAGCCAAATCCATCTCACGTTTATCAGGATAAACAGGAAGACGACTACGCAAAGGTAAATCGCATCGCTAGATCGATGTTTGTTCTGTTTCATGTGCGAAAGACTTGGCCTCTGGAATGTCCTAGGATTTCTTACATTAATCGGAACGGCGACGCTCAGTTCCGGAGCGTGCCGAGGCGATTCTGCCTGACAGGGTACCGGCCGTGGCTCCTCGCCGCCGACGCCGGCGCGCGGCGATCGGTCAAGGTAGACATGAGCAGCCCCATTGAACGAAGCCGATGCCTTTGACTAATGCCGCTCGCGTGCCGGCGGGTCAAGGGCGCGTGCGGATCGCGGCAGGGGAGTCGCTTTTGGCCTGAAGAGTAAGCGGCAAAGGGCTTGGGGGTAACGGGACAAGTAATGAGAAATGTTGTTGGTGTGCCACGCCACGCCGTGAAGTTCTTGCGCCAAGAGCGGTGATCATGTAGCTTGATGCGGCGTAAGCCAGCGAAAAGGGGCGGTTGGGAAACAGCCCGCGCGGCCGCATTTCTTTCGACATGTTTGTACGGATAAACCTCCCGATACTATCCAATCTCATCAAAGAAGGCGGGCGGCATTGCGGGTGCGGTGATGATCGGTAGTGAGGTCGAGAAGGACACCAGCTTCGAGCTTATCGGGTGGGTCGAGTTCATCGGCAATCACCGGGTTGCGGGTTGGGTGTGGAACAGGAATGAGCCTGCGGCACGGTTGGATGTCGTCGTGCGGCAGGGCGGTGTGGAGTTGGCGGACATCAAGGCATGCGCCTATCGCCCGGATCTGGAGAATGCCGGCATCGGCGATGGCCGTTATTCGTTCGATGTGCGATGGGCTCAGCCGCTGCCCAATGAAGCGTTGAGCACCGTGAGCGTCGAAGTGAAAGGCAGCCGGCACCTCATTCCCGTTCTACCCACTGCAATTCGTGACCTGAGAGATTGCCAGCTCAACGTCTACAATATCAAAAAATTGTACGCGGAGCCGCCGTCGAAGTTCGGCGTCATTCGATTCGATCCGAATAACGATTGCAATCTTCGCTGCGTCTATTGCCACAACCATCGTTCCAAGGACGTAATCGATGTGGAAGAATTCCGTGCTTTCATCCACCATAACGTCGTCAGTACCGGAGATTTCCAGGTCGGGTGCATCATGGAGCCGACGTTGGATTCGCGCCTCGCCGACTTCATGCTGATGGTCGCCGCTTCGCCGGCGAAACCCGAGGCGGCGTTCGTGCTGCAGACGAACGGCATTCTGCTGCATCGTCACGACTACGGAAAAATGAAAGAGGCGGGACTCAACCAGCTGCAGGTCTCGCTCGATACGGTCGACCCCGGAACGCAACGTTCTCTCAGGAGCGGCATGAGCTTGCAAAAAGTTCTTCGCAATATCGCAAGCTTCCGCCAGGCTTGTCCGGCGATCGATGTAACGCTCGTCGCCACGGTGACGAGCGAGAACGTCGGGAACATGGAAAATCTGGTCGATCTTGGGCTTGGCGTGGGAGCGCATAATTTCGTCTTTCGCGAGGTGTTTTACCATCCCGATAATGACGTCGTGGATCATGAAAGAATGCCGGGATTGCTGTTGAAGCAAGGCGACTTCGCGGCGATGCGGGAGAGAATCCTTGAAAAATTTGCGGGCAGTAGAGCAAGTATTCAATTCGCCGATGAACAGTTCCTGGAAGATTCGACGCAAAAGATGCTGTCGGACTCCGCAAGGCGTTAGATCAGCGGCCATGCCTGCGCTCGATCTTTTCAATTGAGTGCAACACACTGCGCTTTTGCAAGCCGCGGCCGCGGTCGGCTACCAGGTCATCCCCGGAACGTGGGTTACGGCGAACCCGTACCCGGCGTGACGCGCTACGAACGGGAGCAACCGCTCGAGCGCATGGAGGATCGTCCCGTCGTTAGGCAGCGGTTCTTCAGGATAGTCGCTCGAGCCGAGCTTAAGGTCGAACAAGGGTTTCAAGACCGCCGCGCGAGCCCAGAACATCGTTCCATTTGGATAATCAAAAAACGGCGCCAATGGCTCCTTGATTCCCATTCGCCCGGCAAGGTGTTCAGCGATTTCGCGGTTATTGTCCCAATCGCAAAGGTGTGGATCACTCGGAAAAACGATACCCAGTCTTTCATCGTTGGCAAAGCGCTCTACGATGACGTCCATCATCGGATGTAAATCGCCGAGCAGATTCTGCCAAAGGAACTCTCGCCACGTTTCGCCCATGGCTGCGTCGACCGCAAGACTGCGCTTGCCATGGACATGTCCAATGAGGTCATAGTGTTGAGCGATCTCTTCAGCATGAGCGGTGAGCAACGGCCCGATATCGCGCCCACGATTTGGAACAACCCGGATCAATACCTCACCGCGCGCATACCGGCGGGTAGCACTACGCAATGATCTTGCCTTGGCTTTCGTGTCGGTAGTCAACATGAGGTCGCAACGGGAGCTATTGCACTCCAGCTTTCGCAAAAAGTCGCTCATGAGCTCAGGATAATAAAAATGAGCATGTATGGCGCAGCGTAGCTCGGGGCTCCGCGCGGTCCCGTTGCCGCGGAGAGCCGGGGTAATGACCTCGTGACACCACGGACCCTCGGGCTTTCCGCTCCAGATGAAGTGCGCTAGCGGATTGACGTTCGCGGTATCGTAATTTTTTGAGTTATCGTGAGCGTACACCTGCGGGTGAAAACCCGCGCACGGACGCCGGAAATAAAAATCGGTAGCCGGCTTACAGCTCGTGCCCACGGCCGCCCAGCGTGCAAGAAATTGCCGAATGGCATCTTCCCGAGTCGCCGTCAGCGAGTTTGGCGGCAGAAACATGGTCTCGTCGAAAAGCGTGTCGTCGCGCACTGTGATGAAGTCCTGCGCGCGCTGGCGCATGATATCAATAGCCTCACGCCCGAGTTCATCCAGCCGGCTCACATACCGGTCCATATCGAAGGTCGCGTCGGCGAAGTAGCGCATCGCGCTTCCGAAGCAGGCGCGCACTTCCTCATTGTTGGCGAATTGCGCAATCACGTACGCCGCTGCGTTTACGTCGAGATGAGGTACCACACAAGGCCGCAGTGAAGCTTCAGCGGCGAGCAGCGTGGCCATGCCGCTCGCGTTGTCGAAACATACGACAGGCAGGCCATGGAAGGCCGCGTCAATCGTGACATTGGGTAATGGATCAAGACGTGAACTGAGAAAGAAAACATCGGCCATCGCGTAGGCGGGCTCCAGGTCGTCGATCGCATCAATGATCGCGACTTTTGTCGCAAGCCCGGAACGCATGATTTGTTCACTAAGATATGTCGAATAGCCAGGATCATTCAGGAGATCGTAGCCGTCGCCGATCCATATGAAGCGCACCGGTCGCTTCAGATCTAGCGCCGAAACCGCCGCCGCACAGGCCAAAAACAGATCCACTCCCTTTCGAATATGAACAAAGCCGGCGCCTAGCACGACCAGGGCATCCTCACATCCGCTTGGCCGGAAGATGTCGCGAAGTCCTTCCGCAGCGGCAGAGGGCGCCTTTGTAGTTCTCCGCCGCGGTACATCACACCGACCTTGAGGAAGCACATGGATCGTTCGATTGGCAAGATGAGGATGCTCGCTTGTAGCTGAGTTGGCAGTCATCTCGCTTGAAAAAACAATTTGGGTCGACCAGTCGAGACCCTCGGCCATGGCGCCCTTGGGTCGGGTATATGAGGAGAACTCATGGATCAGCGATATCACCGGAACGAAGGCCTGCGCGAGGGCGGGAATGAAAAAACGGGACTCCGTGCTATTGGCAATCGCGTACGAAATTGAATAGGTGTCCAAAAGACGCCGTACGATATACTCGCCTTCGACGGGGTGCCATGCGGCTTGACCAACTGGCCCGATTACAGCGGCGCAGCAGTCCTCAAAGTCCCCAACCAACTCACCACCTGCGATCATCAATGCCACAACATTGTACCGGTGGCGCAATCGCACCGCGACATTCCAAGCAACAATCGGCGCTCCGGTCCTAGACGCCTCATGGCTTATTAACAGAATGGTCTCGCGTCGTTGATCGAGGCGCGAGCTATCTAAAATCAGTTCATTAGCGATGCTTACGGGACGTCGGCCCTCCTGCCGCCCTGCTACTACATAGTGACTGAGGGAGTTCACTACGCTTCTTGCAATATCGGGATAGCGTTGGCGATAATATTTCGGGTTAAAGGCGTCGGAGGGAGGAACTCCCATTTGCTCGCCGACGATGACATAATGCAGCGCAGGATCTAGGTCATCGATTCGATCGAACCGAGCCGCATATCCAACCGCGTCGAACAGGGCGCTACCGCGTATGGGAGCTGCCCAATGTTCGGCCTCCGCCAGCGTGGCATAGGCAGGCGCCCCGGCCGCACGCAACTTTAAATGGGTGATTGCTGGTGGCCCGAAATATCCCACGCTTCGATAATATGGATACAGAAATTCACCCTGAAAGCCGGGACCGGGTTCGAGGCCTGTCCGCCAACCCTCGACGAGATAGTGCTCGACTGCATCTATTGCTGCATCAATTCCGGCTGCGGCACGGTAAGTGTTGTGATCGAATAACCCGCTGTCGCGAAGCAGCCTGCAGTCTGCTTCGAGGGCGTCGCGCGAATGGTAGTAGTCAGCAGAGGTACCGTCTTCGCGTCCCTTACGTTCAAGAGAGATCGCCGGACGGTCATTCGCTGGTCGCGCTGCGATGCCGGCGGGATGCCCGACTTCCGTCACCTGGTCGATCGCGGAAGGGGTGGCTGATCCGCCCACGCGCCCTTCTGTTAATCCGTACCGAATTAAGTGAAAGAGCGGATTGAATCCCGCCGCCGCAACGTCCGGGTTATGCGACAGATATCCAAGCGTGCTGAATGATGAGCTCGGATCGCGTCCTTCCCTCGCACCATATGTAACGTAATGGCGAATGGGATCGATGCCCGACGCAGCGACGTCGGGATAGTTCCTTAGGTACCATTTGCTATCGAGCAAGCCCGAGCGAGCGATGGCGCGAGTAGCGCGCCAGTCCCGCAGCGGCGCGCGCGAGCGCGTCCTCAGAACCCGCCAACACAGCATCAGAGGATAACCGACGGCGCTGTATCGGAATCGCCCGGGCAGCCGTTTTACGAATCGCAAAGGCGCGGTGATGCGCCACGATGTGGACGCTCGCAGGGCCGAAATCGTCCATTGGAGCCCAGCAATGTTTGCATCCCGCTCGGTCAGTGCATCCCGGAGCCCGCCTAGCTCGCTATCGCGTTCGGCGAGCGTCCGGTCGAGCACAGCAATGTTCGCGTCCCGCTCGGTCAATGCATCCCGGACCCCTCTCAACTCGCGATCGCGTTCAGCGAGCGCCTGATCGAGCGCCGCGACCTTTGCCTCGCGTTCGGCGAGCGTCCGGTCGAGCACAGCAATGTTCGCGTCCCGCTCGGTCAATGCATCCCGGACCCCTCCCAACTCGCGATCGCGTTCAGCGAGCGTTTGATCGAGGGCGGCGACCTTCCCGTCTCGTTCTGACAGCGCGCCGGTAAGCCCAGCGATTTGGCGCTCAGCAGTAATCTGAAGATGCTCGGCTCTGAACTGAAAGGTGACGGCTGAGCCCAGTCGGCTATAGGCGCGCTGGATATAAGTATTTGCCTCCACGCTAGCTTGTGCTGCAAACAACGCGAAAACCTGATCAGGCAGCTCTTTGCCAATACCTAGGACACCGAGTCCATGTCCATGCGAAAACTCGAAATGTGGATGTGCTCGGCACAATTCATTCCAAAGCCTAAAAACACCGAAATCGCGCTCACGCACATTGGTATCATGGAAGAGAACAACCGCTCGATCCGATAGCTTCGTTCGCCAGGTCTCAAAATCATGCTTCACGTCGTCGAAGAAATGACGTCCATCAATGTGGAGCAAGTCGATCGATTCATCGACGAAATGGCGCGACGCGTCATCGAAGGTTGAGCGAATTAATCTCGAAAAAGCGGAATACAGCCGATCATTTTGGCTGCAAACCTCGCGAAAGACTTCTTCGCCATAAAAACCGGCATGCTCGTCACCCTTCCAGGTGTCCACGGCGTAGCAACGAGTTTCTAACTGCAGGCGTTGCACTGCTTGGCAGAACGCGAAATATGAAAAGCCGCTGTGCGTTCCGAGCTCAACGAAAGTCCGCGGACGAAGCGCGCCCATCAGCCAAAATGCGAAGGGCGCGTGTTCGAGCCAGGCAGAATCGGAAAGTATCTGCTCCGGCGGCCAGAAGCATGCGGGCGAAATGCAGGCCCGCAGAAATGCGAACGCTTCGTTATCCGATGAGGAGATCAAAGTCGGCAACATTTGTCCTTTTCCTTGGACAGCCGTGTTCCGAGACGCCTCGCTAACGACCATGGTTCTTGTCATCCCGCCTCCGACCACTCTTTTAACGCTCATTTTCGTGTTTCCGACCTACAATCTCATACATCGTTGCGCATGAGGGACTGACACCGACATTAGCATTGTCAACACTTAGCGATCTCCCTCAGACAAAGAGTTAGACCCTGCTTCCAGTCAGGAAGCACAATGCCGAATCGCTCGCTCAGCCCATTACCCCCGAGCCCGGAATTCCTCGGTCTGGCTGCCAACGTTGGATATTCTTCGGTTGGAATAGGACGGAGTCGAGGCAAGCGTTGCGCGGCAATCAGTCCGTTGCGCATTGCATACTCCATTATAGCGCTGCCAAAGCCATACCAGCTCGTCGTGCCTGACGCCGTCAGGTGAAAAAGGCCGGACACAAAGGAGCCGCCGACACGTTCCGCGAGGGCCTGCCGGACGGCGTAGGCCGTGGCATCGGCAATATTGCGCGCCCAGTTTGGAGTGCCGACCTGATCCGCGACGACTGGAAGCTCGTCTCTTTCGCCCGCCAACTGCAACAGCGTTCGCACGAAGTTGCGTCCCCGCGCAGCATAGACCCAGCTGGTGCGGAAAATGAGGTACGCGGCGCCAGCCTGACGAATTGCGATCTCGCCCGCGAGTTTGCTGCGGCCATAGGCATTGACGGGATGTGGTGTATCCTCCTCCAGATAAGGAGCTTCCTTGGTACCGTCGAATACGTAGTCCGTCGAATAATGGACAAGCAACGCGCCGCAGGCGCGGGCCTGTTCCGCCAAGACGCCCGCTGCGGCGCAGTTCACGGTCATCGCCAACTGCTCTTCGCCTTCGGCCTGGTCGACGGCGGTATAAGCGGCCGCATTGACGATGACCGCGGGACTCATATCGCGAACCAGAGCCGGCAGGCGTTCGGGCTGTGACAGATCACACTGCTGGCGATCGAGGGCCATGACTTCGCCAAGCGGCATGAGGCTTCTGCGCAATTCCCAGCCGACCTGGCCGTTGGCCCCCAAGAGCAATAGCCTCATGGAAAGACCTCAGCCTCGCGGAGTAACGCGCCTGCTCGATCCTTGGCGGAGAGCGTCGGTTCGTGGTCCGTCGGCCACTCAATCCCGATCGCGGGATCGCTCCACAAGATGCAGCGTTCGTGCTCCGGCGCATAATAATCCGTGGACTTGTAGAGGAAGTCCGCGCTCTCCGAAAGCACGAGAAAACCGTGCGCGAAACCGATCGGGATCCACAATTGGCGATAATTATCCTCGGCCAAGTCGGTGCCGACCCACTGGCCGAAAGTGGGTGAGGATTTTCGCAGATCGACTGCCACATCGAATACGCGCCCTCTCACGACGCGGACCAACTTCCCCTGGGGCTGCTTGATTTGATAGTGTAGGCCGCGCAGAACACTGCGCCTTGAGCGCGAGTGATTGTCCTGGACGAACCGTACATCAACGCCCGCAGCATCGCAGAACTTTCGCTCATTCCAGCTTTCCAGAAAGAGGCCTCGCTCGTCGCCGAAGACGTCTGGTTCGAACATGACGACGTCGGGGATCGCCGTTGGCGTCACCTTCATGATCTCGTTTGTCCGTTTTCTTCAGCGATTCCAAGCAGGTATTGACCATAGCTATTCTTGGCGAGAGGTTCGGCCAGCCTCGCGAGCTGTTGCGAGTCGATGAAGCCCATCCGATAGGCGACCTCCTCGGGGCAGGAAATCTTCGTACCCTGGCGACTTTCAATCGTTTCGACGAATTTCGAAGCTTGCAGAAGTGAGTCGTGCGTTCCGGTATCGAGCCAGGCAAATCCGCGTCCGAGAATCTCGACTGAAAGGTTGCCACGTTCGAGATACACCTTGTTGAGATCGGTGATCTCAAGCTCGCCGCGGGCAGAGGGCATGAGGCGAGCGGCGATATCTACGACCGCGGGATCGTAGAAATATAACCCAGTCACCGCATAGCTGGACTTCGGCTTTGCCGGCTTCTCTTCGAGCGAGGTCGCGCGTCCTTGCGAATCGAACTCCACGACACCGTAACGCTCGGGTTCACGGACGCGATAAGCGAACACTGTCGCGCCTTCGGGACGGTTCGCGGCCCGTTGCAGATACGCGGCCAGGTCGTGACCATAGAAAATGTTGTCCCCAAGGATCAGGGCTGAGTGGGTCCCAGCAATGAACTTATTCCCGATAATGAAAGCCTGTGCCAAACCGTCTGGGCTCGGTTGCACGGCGTACTTGAGGTTCAACCCCCACTGACGACCGTCGCCGAAAAGGCGCTCGAAGCGCGGCGTGTCTTCGGGAGTCGAGATGATAAGAATCTCACGTATGCCCGCGAGCATGAGTGTGCACAGCGGGTAATAGAACATTGGCTTGTCGTAGACAGGCAGCAATTGTTTCGAAATTGCCTGCGTAATCGGGTACAGCCGCGTGCCGGAACCTCCGGCAAGAATAATACCCTTACGCTGAATTGGCGTGTTTGTCATAGTGGAGAGCGATCCACTCCCGATATGCGCCACTGGTGACATTTGCAGTCCATTCACGATTTTCGAGATACCAACGGACGGTGCTGCGAAGACCGCTCTCGAACGTTAGCTTCGGCTTCCAGCCAAGCTCACGTCTAATCTTTCTGGCATCGATCGCATAGCGATGATCGTGTCCCGGTCGATCTTTCACAAATGTGATTTGCTCCTGATACGATTTACCATTGCGCTGCGGCTGCTGTTCGTCCAGCAACGAGCAAATCATTTCAATGACTTCAAGGTTCGTCTTCTCGCTCGAAGCGCCAATGTTGTAAACCTCCCCGGGCTGACCTTTTTCCAAGACGGTCCGGATCGCCGCGCAGTGGTCGGAAACGTGAAGCCAGTCGCGAACGTTCTTGCCATCGCCGTAGACTGGCAGCGCTTCACCGGTGAGAGCCCGGTGAATAACAAGCGGAATCAATTTTTCAGGAAATTGATACGGTCCGTAATTGTTGGAGCTATTAACGGTGAGAATCGGTAGGCCGAACGTACGATGAAAAGAGCGCACTAGGTGATCCGATGCCGCTTTGCTCGCCGCGTACGGACTGTTGGGCGCATAGGCAGTTGTTTCTCGAAATGGCGCAGCGCCGACGTCAAGAGAGCCGTATACCTCGTCGGTGGAAACGTGGAGAAAGCGAAATCCGGCCTTGTCGTCTTCAGCTAACTCATTCCAATAGGCGCAGACAGCCTTGAGGAATCGCAGTGTTGCGACAACGTTCGTCTGAATGAACGTATCAGGATCATGAATAGATCTGTCGACATGGCTCTCGGCAGCTAAGTTGATTATGGCTCTCGGCTTGTACTTTGCCAGAATCTGGGGGATCGCATAGGCATCCCCGATGTCCGTTCGTAGAAAAACGTGCCTCGGATTGCCGATGACCTTAGCAATATTCTGTAAATTGCCCGCATACGTCAACTTATCTACATTGATAACGGTGTCGTTGGTTCCGTCAATCCAATACTGAACGAGATTTGACCCTATGAATCCCGCTCCGCCCGTGATCAACATTGGAAGTTTCCCAACCCAGAACTTCCCGCCAATTATAAATTCGCCCTTAGGGTTGTACCATCACAATTTTCTTTGTCACGCTGAACCACGCACGCGATCGGACGCTTCAACTGGGGGTCGTAAGCCGGGGCGGTGAACATCCGGCGTGATCGCTGGCATTCGCCGCGGGCCGCTGAAATTCCGCATCAATTCGCGGGTAATTTTGAGGGTACAAACAGCGTAATAGGGGCAAAACTCAGGGCGGTCGGGGTTGGGTGGCGACCAATTCCGGCAGGTATGGGATGGCCGGGCTGCCTGGGACAGCCAGTCTTGAGCCGAGGTAATCCCAGAACGCGATTC
>Ga0187872_10000531_pt1 | contig 43743 bp, 27 predicted proteins | sample June2016WEW_16_4_FD_132973 | JGI IMG/M metagenome (GOLD analysis project Ga0187872, IMG submission 132973) | Peatland microbial communities from SPRUCE experiment site at the Marcell Experimental Forest, Minnesota, USA - June2016WEW_16_40 | ecosystem: Environmental > Terrestrial > Soil >...
CGTTCCACCGCCATCTGGCGGAACTCTAACGGATGCCTTCCCTTTCGCGTCATGGACACTCGCAGCTCCTTTCCCTGCAAAGTGTGTCAATTGCGAGTGTCTCACTTTAAGGGTTCAGTCCACAAAGGAACCCGGCAACCGTGCGCGATGCTATGCATGCTCCGATACGAGGCCGCTGAGGCCGAACAATTTTATCTGTGCGTCGGAAAGGAGCACGTACACGGCGTTCTCTCGTGAGACCGCGATGCCACGTATTCCGCTGCCAAATTTGAGTGTCCGCACGATGGCGTCAGTGGCGGTGTTGATGATGGTGATGCTGTCGCCATTACCGACGAGGACGTGGTTGTCGTCGGGGGTAAGAACGGTCTGCGTGACGCTGCTTTGCAAGGTGTGCGTTCGTACTTCGGTCCGGCTGTGTAGGTCGATGATTGAAAGTGGAGAGCCGGTGTTCCCGGTTGTGGCATCGCGATGGCGAAAGTCTCCTCGTGCGACGTAAAGTTTGTGGTGTTTTGTGCAGACGGCGACGCTAACCCCGACCGCCATACCGACGATGGTTTCTTCATCCAGCAGTGTGTCTGTTCGTGTGTCGATGACGAAGACGGGGTCTTGTCCGTACCCGCTTTGTGATGCGATGTACAAACGGTGGTCGTTGGGGGAAATGGCGAGTCCTTCGGGGCTGTTGACGCCGCGGATGGTTTTGCTAATGCGATGGTGGTGAGCGTCGATGACGCTGATACTTCCTTGTGGGATAGGGCCTTCGTTGCTCACGTAGGCTTTGTCGCCGGTGGTAGTGAACGCGATGGATCGTGGTAGTCGTCCGACAGCAATTCGATTTTCGATAGTGTTGTTGTGTCCGCGGTCGATGACGATGATTTCGTCGGAGAGCGGGTCGGTGATGTAGAGGGTATTGGCGTCGGGATTGAGAGCGAGGCGTTGTGGGTGCGCTGCGGTACCGGATCGGTTCAAATCGATGGTTGCTTTCGTCTTTAGGCCCCGGCCGGCGTCGGGGAGGTTTTCAATGACGATCAGTTTTCCTGCCTCTTCTTCGACGGTGTAGATCTCTTTGCTGTCGGGGGTGATGAGGATGGCTGCGGCAGGTGGCGCGTAGAAGAGTTGTGTCGGAACTGTTGTTAGGATGGTTGCGCCGACTAAGTCCGCACGTTCCTGGAAGGTGCGGACCAGTCGTTCATACCCGTTGTTGTCAAAGAGGTTGACCCACTGCCAGCGACGGAGTCGGTCGGGAACCTCGCATTCTTCGAGTTTGACGGGTACCACGAATATTGCGCCTTCGGGTTTTTCGTCGGCCATGTCGAGTGCGAGCTTGATCTCTTTGTGGACGTATCCTTGTCGGGAGATGGACCGTGGGGAGAGGCATACGATGACGAGGTCCGCGGCGCGTACGGCTTGGCGGATTTCTCGATCCCAGTCTTGTCCCGGGAGTATGTTTTCCTCATCGAGCCAGGGGGTGAAGCCATCGCGCTGCAATTGCTTGTGAAACTTGCGCACTGCGTCCTTATCCTGCGACGAATGGCACAGGAAGAGTTGGAGCGTGCGTGACCTCGGTCGCTGCACTTCAGCCATATGAAGCCAGAATACTATCGCGTGATGGCGTTCGCGGAGTGGTAACGGATGCTCGGAGCGGAGAACGGCGTCGCACTCAATAGGTTTACGCACCTGCGTGTGTATCGCAAGCTTGGAAGGCATTATCCTTAAATAGCAAATGAAGCCCTTCCTTGTCGGCCAAACTGTCCGACTTTCCGACGCGGCCACAATTGCGCCACACGTGCAACAGTCCCCCTCGGGTCTTTCGCCAACGCACCTCGCACAAGCGGGCAAGAGCGCGGTGATCCGAACCGTGTACGTAACCACTCATTCCGGAACCAAGTATTTCTTCTACACACTCGACGACTCGCCCCTACTGTGGCCGCACGCAGCCATCGCCATTTCTTCAAGACGATTGACGGTGAACCATGCGCGGCCGATGGAACCTCGCTCACCGCGAGTTACGAGCGGCCAGTCAGGACCGCTACCGCTTCGCACCCCGAGAAATACGGCCATGCACGCAGAGACCACAGCGGCGAGCACGGCCGGGACGAAGCTCTACGTGGGTGGGCTCTCCTACAGCATGAGCGACACTGCGCTGATACGTCTCTTTCGTCAGTTCGGCAACGTCGAAGCGGTGCGACTCATCATGGACCGAATGACGGGGCGATCGCGAGCCTTTGGGTTTGTTACATTTCAAGACGTTACGGCTGCGACTAACGCTGCCGTTACGCTGAATGGCAACGAGGTTACCGACACGGGGGAGATGGCCTCAACGCATCAAACGGAAGAATATCTCGTCTGGCTCAAGCGCTCATGGACTGTCAGCGCGACAGACCTCCAGGAGTATAGCGACGAAAGCGACGGTGCGATGCGAATCATCGCAATCCTTGAAGAAAGCAGCCGTCGCCTCGCCCAGTGCATCGCAGACTATCCGCACGCCTTGCAACGATAGAGTGGCGTGACTTTGAACGTATGCTCGCAGCAGTTTTTGAGGGACTCGGATTCGGCGTGACATGCGGTCGAGGCAGCAAGGATGGGGGCGTCGATCTGCGCCTTACCACACCCTCCAACACCTACGTCGTCCAGGCCAAACATTGGGTTTCTGGCAAGAAGGTTGGCGCCAGCACGCTACAGGCAACAGTAACCGTCGCAATGCTCGAAGGCCACGGTGGTGCAATTGTGCTCTCCACTAGCGGCTTTACCCGAAACGCCGCAACTGCAATCACGAGCCTGCAACGAGCACGACTGCGTATCGGGGAACGGTGGGAAATCCACTCGCTCTGCCGCACCTACGTGAGCGTGGACCACGGCCTGCTTCGACCGCTGGATCCGGATGACGTCCTCAAAATGCACACTCGATCACTCTAATAAAGGCAAGAGCCTCAGTCTATCGAATGCCCGCATCCACGAACGCACAAGGCTTCCAAGCGGAGTTTGGCAAGATGCGCAGGATGGCGGACGCTTCCGAAGGTGAGACAGCTCCGCCGGTCCCATTGAGTAGAATGGGACGCGTAGAAGACCCACACGGCCAAGAGAATGAATTATCACTCGATATTGGCGGAAACTGGGGCGCTGGGCGTCCCCGACGTCATTACCTTTTTGCGCGCCGAGCTTCCGCGCCGTTGGATTGCAAGCTATAAGGGTGCGACGCCGCGCCCTACGAATATTCTTTGTATTGAGTTGGCTTCGTTCGTCTACATTTTTGACTTTGTCACCGAGCTTGAGGTCAACGGCGTCCTTGAACAGGGAATCGTGCGGGAAGATCGGCTCGTCGCTGGATACGGGCTGAGCACCGTGGATGTGGGCAAACGAGAGACAAGTCGGATGCGTGGCTGGGTCGGTCCGACAGAGAAGTATCTTGGCCGCGGGCGGGATAAGGGGCACGTGTTTGGCCGGGCGCTCGGCGGGCCGCGTGGATGGCTTGGAGATCAACCTGTTTTCGCAAGCGCGAGCACTGAATCGAGGTTGGTCCGCCGAGGGTAAGCTGTTTCGCAAAATGGAGCAATATTGTGCCGAACACCCCGGCACGTTCTGCTATTTCAGGCCTCACTATAACGATCACCTGTCCTGTCCGGCATCAGTCGAATTCGGCGTTCTGCTGCCTGAAAGGAAGCTTTGGAGCGAAGAATTCCACAATTGACTCGGGATTCACTAAGGTAGGTCGGCCCCAAGGCGTGTTAGTTGCACAGCGCGGATCACTCATCGAATTCCAGCAGGATTTAAGTTAGTGCGAAAGATCGCAGGGCGTAGCACCTGGAAACCGGAGGACCACATTTCGGGACTGCCGGAGTAAAATCGGGACGATGTACGCAACCTTCGACGAGCGTGTCCAGTGGCCTCAAGGTGATCCTCTCGCCTGCGACTCGTTCCGGTCATGGTACAGCCGCCAGAGCAGCGCCGGCCGGAGGTGACTCCGACAATGCTGTCAAGACCGAAGCCAACGAGAAGATACTGACCCGGTGATCGATGCAGCGATGATGGAGCAAGCCTTCGAGACTGTTTTAGGCGACGATGAAATACTTCAGAACTAGACCGCGCTGGACTAGCTGACTGCGCTCTGCGGTGGCGAGATTCATCTATTCTCAGTATGCGACAGGCGCGAACCGAGCGCCTGAAGAAACCACACTGACTCATGAATTCGGACAAGCTAACAACTGGCGCATCTGCCACGGAAGCAGGGGCTCCGAGAGGCCGTATAGTCTCTGCGTAATTGGGAGCACATCTGCAGTGGTCGGATTGGGATCGGCGGCAGCCAAGCGAGACGCCAAGTCGGAAATTGGCCGTGGATTGAAAATACAGGCCACTTAGTGGAGCAGTTTTGGAGCAGGAGACCACGCTCACGGCGGGCGCTGATCACCGGGGAGAGAGCCGCGAAGATCCCGGTCGCACTTGTTCCCTGGACGGACGTTTCGGACAATGAGAACGTGGATGATTTCACGCCGCACGAAGCAGCACATGCTGAGCCGGGAAAACCTCGCGACCAGCAAGGCCCAGCGGAAAGCTGCCCGCACTGCGGGCGAGCGATGATCGAGCAGTCCGAAGATCACATCTTCCCTCAATTCATGGGCGGGACGCGGACCATCCCTTGCTGCAAACCGTGCAATGACCGGTTCGGTCACAGATTCGAAGGAAAGGCAGCTCAATGGTTTCAAAAACTCCACTTCTATTTCGCCACGCAAGGATTGCACCTCAAGGTCCCTCAGATTCGGTGGAAAGAAGCTTTTGAGCAGGACGGTAGGCACTATGACGCGGTCTTCGAAAATGGTGAGGCGAAATTCACGCTTTCTCGGCCGACTGTATCGATCGATAACGGTGTTATGAACGCGCAGTTTGGTTCTCAAGGGCAGTTGAAACCAGTGCTGTCCAGTCTCCGAAAGAAATATGGAATCAGCCCCACGCCGGATATTGAAATTACGCCGACGATCATGCCGAGGACCGAGATTCGCATGGGGCCTGAATTGCCGAGGCTAGCGATCAAGATGTGCTCGGCCCTTGGCAGTCTACTTCCGGCCTTCATCTCGGACGAGCTGTATTCTTCATCCAAAGAAACGCGACGCTTAGTCGGCAATGTGACCTATGACTTTCGTTCGCACTTCCCTGGCAACGAATCTCGGCCCGCCTTGGCGCACCTCATCTATGTCGAACGCAGGGAGACAGGACTTCAAGGAATTGTGAGATTCTTCGGAGCTCATCAGTATTTTTGCAGGATCGGGCCGCCAAGCAGCCCGCGCCCGTTGGATGCGCTCATGGCTGTTTTAGATCCGGTCGAGGGAGCCGAGTCCTTCCATGCGTTGCCCCCGCTCAACTTAAGTCAACCGCCGAGCGAGATGGCGGAAAGCGCCGTTGCCGCCGCCACCTCAGCATGGGCCACACAGCTATCCCAATCCGCACGTCAACGCGGTGCATCGGAATCATTCGAAGTGACCCTTCGTACCCGCGTCCCTGATGAAGGCGAGGGCTGATGCGAAGCCAACGCCCCAAGAAACCATCGCCCTCACGAGTAAAAGCTCCCAAGGCCGATCTTGTTATACACGGCGATCAGCTTTTCACTGAATTACGGGAGTTGATTGAGAGCTGTCGAAGCCGCTTGGCGCGCTCTGTCAATCGGGAACTGGTGCTTTTGTACTGGCGGATCGGCACACGTCTTGCCAAAGAGGTGCTCGGCGGTGAGCGAGCCGGTTACGGCGAGCAGATTGTCTCTACACTGTCGAGACAATTGTCGAACGAGTACGGGATCGGCTTCAGCCGCCAAAATCTGTTCCACATGATGCGCTTTGCGGGATTCTGGCCGCAAGAAGCCCGCGTCCAGGAACTTGCTGAACGCCTAGGCTGGAGCCACTTCAAAGAGATCCTCTATCTGGAGGATTCGCTTCAACGCGACTTCTACGTGGAGATGTGCCGCCTTGAGGGTTGGAGCGTTCGCACATTGCGCAGCCGGGTCCGCGGCATGCTCTTTGAGCGGACCGCCATCTCGCGGCGCCCGGAAAAGACGATTCAAGGCGACCTTGCCGGCTTGAAGGAACAAGACCGCCTTACGACCGATCTCGTTTTTCGCGATCCGTACCTCCTCGATTTCCTCGGCCTCGCGGACTCATATTCCGAAAAAGACCTGGAAACGGCGATTTTGAGGGAGCTGGAACGGTTCCTGCTTGAATTGGGGGGCGACTTCACATTCGTCGCGCGCCAGAAGCGCATCACCGTAGGGAACGAGGACTTCTACCTCGATTTGCTCTTCTATCATCGTGCCCTACGCCGACTCGTGGCAATCGAGCTAAAGCTTGGGCGATTTGAGGCCGCCCACAAGGGGCAAATGGAGCTGTACCTTCGCTGGCTGGACAAGCACGAGCGCCACCATAACTCCGAGGCTTCCCCAATTGGGTTGATTCTATGTAGCGCGAAGGACGAGGAGCAGGTGGAGTTGCTCCAACTGAGCGAAGGTGAAATTCGCGTTGCCGAGTACCTCACGGCTCTTCCCGACCGCGCGTTGCTGAGATCGAAACTCCATGCGGCAGTGGCGCGCGCCCGCGAGCAATTGGCCGTCCGAAAGGCGACTGACGATTGATTTGTTCGGTCTCGCTGCAGAGGGCGAAGGAAGACGGAGGCCGGAAGTCATTCGTCGTCGCCTTGGGAACCACCTCTGCTACGCTTCGCGGATTTTTGAGTACCAGTAGAAAAAGCAGTCCAGGGCCAGCATGTCGGGCGCACCCGAACTGCTCCTGAACCTCGGCATCATCTCGCAAAAGGCCAAGTATTTTGTTGATGGACGCATCCCACGCGGCACGTTGTAGCCGAACGCGGCTAGCGTCTCAGCTATCGGACGGTTATAAACGGGCCACTGTGTCGGTCGGTGGACCGCGAGCACCTTGGAAACGATGTTGAGTCCCACGCCGGTCGCGCGATGTCTCCCATCTTGGTCTAAAACGGACGCCAGCCGTTCCTGGGTCGGAATCTCTTCGTTTACCAACTGACGAAACCCCTCCTGGATCTTCAAGTGCTGTTTCCACGCCGCCGCCTTCCAACCTTGCCGGAGTCGGCCAAAATCCCATTCGGCGTAAAAGTCGTCCCAGCCCTCGCGCGAGAATTTGAAGGTGGGATATCCGAGTGAAGCCTTGATGCGTTTGGCCGCCGCCATTTTTTCCTTCGGATACCACCCTCTAAAGTGCGCAGACTTGAAATACCTCTTTGCTTCCGATACGGCCTCCTTCCATCGGATCAGCTCAGAATGATGTTGCTCCGCAATCTTGACCTGCGTTTGCCGCTGAGCCTTCAGAACGGAGGCAAGGTGTTTGCGCGCCTTCTTGAACCTTGGCTCGTATTCCTTGATGTCCGGACGGGTGCGTGACCGCGTCACCTCTTCGTCTGTAAAAGTGCTCTGGAACCAGCCTTCAAGTTCATCCAAGAGCTTCTTATCATTCACAAATACCGAGCATTCGACGTTGTTGCGGAACCCGCCAGCCGACAGATTGGCAGATCCCACGATTGCGAATCGCCTGCCGCCCCTTGAGATAAGTAGGACCTTCGGGTGGAAAGTGGCGGCATCACCAAGGTAGAGCCGCGCCGCCGCTCGTCCCTCTCGCACCAGTTCAAGCCAAGCCTTCAAGACCGAAGGCCCCGTCTGGCAGAAATCGAGGCCTGTCAGCAATCTCGATTTGGCCCCCGATTTCCGAATTGAGTTTTCGATTAGTTCCCAGCCCGACCAATGTGCGAATGCCGTGGCCAGACGGATTTCGGAAGCATTCTCGATGCTGCTGCATAGGTCGAAATTCGTCGGGAGACCGATAACAATTGCCGGGCCACTACCAAAGAGACAGCGCGAATTGTCCTGCGCGACATCGGCCATGTTTCCTCCTGTCCGGGTCCTTATACATCGAGACGGACGCTCTAAACAATCTGTGCTCTAGCGTCCTTCCGGGCCTCGGATCGGACCCGAGCTCCAGTTTGCCCACGTTGTCTAACGCAAAGCTCGCAGACGCTTCAGGGTTCCTTCGGCCCGTGCGGAGAGTCCCATTTTTTCAAATCGCTGGTGAGCCTGGTTCCAAAGTTGTCGCGCCCTTTCTGTATCGCCGCGCCTGCGATGGACTTCGCCAAGATACTCTTCTGACGCGGCTTGGCCGACAGGCTCACCGATCTCAGAATAAGTACTAAGTGCGGTCTGAAGGAAACGCTCAGCAGATTCCATCTGATTTCGTTGCATCTCGATAACGCCAAGATTCAGCAACGAACTTGCCACTCCCTCACTTCGCTCCATCTGAACATTGATGTTCAGAGCCTCACGGAACGACGACTCGGCGTGTTCTGCGTTTCCCTGGCTAAAGAGAATGGCTCCCAGCCCGGCGCTTGAGATTGCGATGCCCTCTTGAAAACCCAGTTGACGGCTCAGGGAAAGCGCGCGGGAGAACATCTCCTCGGCGGCGACCAGCCTACCCCAGTCGAAGTTCAAAACGCCCAAATTCGCGCATGCGGTCGCGATCTCCTGGGTCCGGCCTCGCCGTTCAGCAATCGCCAAAGCCTCCAGGTGCGCGCCCTCGGACTGTTCAAATTCTTTCTTGTCGCGGTAGAGCAATCCAAGGTTGTTATAAGCTCGACCTTCAATATCGTCTCGGTCAGCTTTGCGCCCGTTTTCTAGCGCCAGATGGAATAGCTGCTCCGCTTCCGCAAAGTGCCCTTTTCGCTTCTCGATAATGCCGAGATTGTTCTGGACCTGGGCCATTCCGTCTAGACGGCCCAGCTCTTGGTGAATGGCCAGGGACTTCCGGTGCATCTCTTCCGCTCCGGCAAAGTCGCCGGAGAGTTCTCGGACTAGGCCGATGTTGCCGTAGGCAATCGCTTGCCAGGTCTTATCGCTTGCTGAGGCCAGTTCTAGGATGCGATCGAACATCACTTCTGCCTGAGCTCGACGACCGGCTCGCAGGAGGAAAGCTCCATAGCCGCGGAATCCTTCGGGATCGTCACCTCGGGCGACGGCGCGGGCAAAAAGGGTCTCGGCTTCTGTTAGCCTGCCTGCCTCGGCGCAGCGCCACGCCTCTTCGAGCAGAGCCTGATTAGGGCTAGTGGATTTCGGAGCGGAGATCTCATCACTAGGAGGCGGCATGAGCGGTGGCCGTGGGCTGCCCGATCGTCCCTTGCCGAGGTTGCCGTCCTCATGGTCCCGGCGCCACTGCGCCAACAGTCCGCGGAGGTGACGTTCGAACTCAGCCTCCCGATCGAACGCGCGGAAAAGCAGCTCGCGTGAGGTTTCCAGCTTTTCGCGGAAACGGAGTACGTTCTTCAGTTGCGGACCCGGATCGTTCAACTGCGCAGAGCTGACGCCTTTGAAGAAAACCGCGATCTCCCGTAAGGAGTGCTGCGGATCGTCGTAACAGCCCTTAGCGACGTAATACTCCTCTTCTGTTCCTGACGTATATGGGGAGTTTTCAGCGCTGTCAGGAGGTGTCCCCCAGCGGTCCCAGAACATGAGTAGAAAATAGTCGGAACCTCGGATCTCTTCATTGATCTTCGCCTGGGGGCGTCCAATGCCAGGCTGCGTATCCTCCCAGCCGACGGCCACGAAATGAATTCCGCGCTGACCAGACTCTAATTGGTTGTACTCAGTGATGATGTCCCTGAAAGCGAGCCGTTCCTTTTGGAGGCCTCCAGGAGATGCGAAGAAGATGCTATATTCCTTGAGGTCGCGGGCCATTTTCTCCCATCATTGCAGAACGTCACTCCGCGCGTGACGTCACGGCTACCCGAGGGCATCCAGCATCATCATCGTAAAATCATCCGTGTGAATATCCGTGCGGCACGTAAAGTTGACTGTCCGTGGAGAGCCTCCACGCGGGCGAACACGATCTTCCGGAGCATGGTGCCGCCTTGAACGCCAAGTGTTCTGTCAAACCGTTCTCGTGCAAAAGGGCTGTAGCAGATGGGTCAGTATGACATCGGTCTCAACGTTTGTGACGTCGCGCGCTCCAGAACGCCCCGCGATTTGGCGAAGCTGGTCGGCTGTTCGTCTGAAGTGCGATGGGAAGACATTGCCAGACGGGAGGCTTAAGAGCAGCGTCACCTTGATGTGTCGGTCGGGGCTGCCTCACGGGTGAGTTCGCCGAGAAGCCATTGGAGTTCTGCTCGCGCGCGGCTTATGACGTGGGTGTAGGATGCGACCGTGACGTTCGCCGGCATGTTCACAAGCATCCGCGCATCGAACTCCTTCCCCAGGACTACGACGTCGATCGGCTGCAATTGTGAGATGAGGTCATCGCGGTACTGCTCCGCCTGACCGACGTCTCGACGGTCCAAGGTGTGACTAGGGCGCTTGAACTCCACGAGCTTATAGCGTTGCCCGAGTTGGGTGAGCAGCAATAGGTCGGGTCGGTGCTGTGCTCGCGGTCCCGTGAATTTCTCGTCCGTATACTTCTTGAGGGTGGAGGCAAGTGTCTTATTGGAAACGATCAGGGAGAATTCTGCGCCGAAAACCCACAGGTTTGTCGCCAGTGCCGTATGGACTGCTGCTTCTTTCGTGTCCGGGTTGGTGATGAGCTTATCTAGCTCATCAAGGAATCGTAGGCGGTGTTGTGCTTGTTGAGCGATCCGTCCCGTCTCTAGGACGCCGAACTCGGCAAGTGCGACGGCCAGCACAGCAACGTCTTGGTGTTCCGCCGCGTCGAGCTGTTCCAGTACGGTGCGGTACTCATCACGCTCTAGGGCATCGAGGACGACGTTGATGATGGGTCGCACTTGTTCTTCGGGTTCTCCGTAGAAACGTTGCATGATGCGTTCCATAGCGGTGTGCGCGAATCCTCGCCGGTATGCGGGGACCTGTGCGAGGCGGCGGTTGATCTCCTGTTGCAAGCGCGCACGCTGGAGGGTAATATCCCGACGGAACGTCTTGTCGAGTTGTTCACGCACGCTGGACTGTACCCAGTCGCTCAATGCTGCATATCCTTTACTGTTCTCCAAGATTCCCCATCCGGCAGCGGTGAGATCGTCCTTGAGTCCGTCAGCTTCGACTTCTCCGTAAACGCGGCGCAAGAGTCCTTTCGGGAGATCCTCGGCGTTTTCTAGACCGAAGTGTTCCGGCGGACCAACGATGGTGCCCCCGACGCGGATGGCGATGCCCGCGTTTTTCACGGGTTGCTTTTCCTCGGTGATCTTGAAATGCAGCTTGACGTTGCCGACATCGGGAAGATGGTTCTCTTTGGTGAAGCTCTCTCCGCTGATGTCGGCGACGCCGAGGGGTTGGTTGTTGACGAGAATGGTGAAGTCGGTTTCTCTTCCGTAGTCGAGCATCAGGAGTTGTTTGAGGCGCTCCGGGTTCGGGAAGGCGAGGTGCTGGTGCAGGCAGGAGAGGGTGATGGTCGTGCCATGTACTTGCGCGTCGCAGGGTGCCGTGGTGAGGGGAAGAGGTAGCTTTTCCAGGTCCGCGGTGCTGGACACGAGTTCTTGTTTGGGGATCGTGAGGCAGGTGGTCTGGCCGCGGGCGTTTGTTTCCACCGTCATGATTTCGGCGATGATCAGACCGGCGAATTTCCCGATGCCTTTGCGTCCCTTCACCAAGCGGTGCTTGCCGGGCGTGCGCTCGCCCTTGCTGGCGCGGCGGTCCCGAGCGACTTTGAGATACTCCTGGCGTAGTTCACGCTCCGTCATCCCGGTACCGTCATCGCGAACTATGATCGGGGCTAACGTCATTGCGTCCGGTAGCGCGATCCACACGGTGGGCGCGTCAGCATCCCACGCATTGTCGACGAGTTCCTTCAGCGCCTGTTCGGTGGACCGGTAGGTCTCCCCTAGCAAGGTGGCCAAACGCGGGTCCACTTGGAAATTCGCATGTCGCGATTGCACGGCTACCCCATCCGTTCAAGGATACCCTTGTGATGCTTGTAGTTGCACGCCTTCGATGCTGGCTTGCATCGCTCCGTTACTGTCGGTGTTGTAGCGCGCGGTTGAGCAGTTCGGCGACGGGTCGTCCAATGTCGTCGGTTTTTGCGAACAGAAACTGGAGTGGCGTTGCCATGGTCTTCTCGCAGCACGTGACGGCAGCGACAGTGTGCAAGTGCTGCAGTGATACTGGTCGCGCTTTGCTGTTTTTGAAGAGTTCGAGGACGTTCGCCTCGCCTTTCTCATCGAACATGGCTTGGTGGAGCGCTCGGGCTTCCGCAGCCAGTTGGTCCGTCACCTCCTCGGCGGTTCGGAATACGTCGTACTCGGGGTCGGCACCGTACTTGAATTCCTCCGGATTCAGGAGCGGCCACGCGCGGTCGTGATCGATGACGTTTTTTCTGCTGATGATCACAAGACCGTGGTCCAGTGTCGCGTTGTTGATTTGGCGGACGCCATCCTCGATGTTCGTGAAGTACGCGCTGGGCTTTGCTGGACATCCCTTGTCGTACGAGTTGAGCATTTTGCATGCGATGCCCCACCGTGCGCCATCGATGGTCACGAGCACATCGGGATTCTTGCCCTTCGAGGATTTCGTCGGGTGATCAAGCTGAACGTCACTCCCAATCCTCAGAGCAGCGAGCGCGATGAGCAGTTCGAAGAGTTTTGGTGCGAGCTGATCCAGCACGTTTGTCCATTGATTCTGCCGGACGCCGCCCTTTGCAAGCTCCTTGATGTGCTCCAGGAGTTGCCCAAAGTCAGGCCTGGTTCGTGCGTCTAAGGTGTTATGCAGGAAGGCGTGGAGTGCGAGTGCATCACGGAACTCCTGGCGAATGTCGGCTTTGAGATCGCGTAACGTGGGATCCCAGTGCCTGAGAAGAATGCTGGTCATGCTGCTGCACGCGATGCCCAATTCTGAATCATCGCGGATGACGATACCGTGCCGTGCCAGTAATTGCTTGAACTCTTGGACGAGACGTTCGGCATCAGCGAAGCTGACAAGATCCTGCGCGCGGTCGGTACACATAGCGAAACTCAAAGCGTAACACTGCTACGGCCAGGTGCTCCGTACCTAATGGCTTGACCCTGACGGATTAACGTCGGCCGCCCGCGGCCATCTTCCAATCCTCTACGTATGCGTGATGACAGGTGAACTGTTGAGGTCAATAATCTGAGCGCCCGCCTCTCTCCCTAATTCTTCCAAATGCCTGTGATGAGTGAAGAAAAGCACTTGCGTCCGTCTCGCCAGATTACTCAGCACTTTGAGCGTGGCAGATGCCCGCCCATTATCTGCGTTGATAAGGATGTCATCTAAGATCACGGGGCAAGGAGATACGGTCTCAACATGGTGCTCGATGGCGGCCAGCCGCAAGGCAAGATACAGTTGGTCGCGAGTGCCGTCGCTCAATCCGTCGATTTCTACGTTTTCTTTGTTCCTGCGAATCGCAACTAGCACTGCTTTGTCATTGTCACCAAAGCCGGTCGTTAAGCCGCAATAGTCCCCGAGTGTAAGACTTGAGAACAGCTCGCTCGCGCGATTCAAAACCGGGCCTTGATGTTTCTCACGATAGCTTTCGATTGCGCGCTGAAGAACCTCAGAAGCAAGCTGCAATCGAAGATAGTGCGCCAGCGCTGGGCGAACGCGCCCCAGGGCATCCTCGGCCTTCTGCGCCTGTAGAGTGGACTCGTCGCTAGATTGCAAGCGCTCAAATTCCTGCAGCAACGTGCCGTACGCGCTGCCGGTCTTAAAGACCTCGTCCTGAAGCTCCTTCTGGCGATTCTCGCTAGAGGCGATTGCCGACTGAAGAGAATCTAGATGGTGGCCGGAGGCCTCCTCTTCGATCTCCCGCACGTCGGGAGCCGCATTGCGCTCGATCAAGCCCTGAGCGATCCTTTCATACTCCTCCCGTTTCTCCGTTTTCTGTTCAGAAGCGGCAATCGTGGCCTCAAGTTCCTGAGCGCTATTGCAGCGCGCAAGATCCATCAGCTTCATCAGGCTGGCTTCGGCACGCTGCACCTTGCTTGCGTGGCCAGCGATTACTTCCTCATCTCTCGCGTTCTGCTCCTCCAGAGTTTCCCGCTCCGTCTCTGCCTTGCCGGTCTCGACCAATCGCGAGTGCAATTCCGTTACAGCCACGTCAGGAGCGCAGGAATTGAGTGATGGATCAGTGGCGGCGACAAGAAGCGCCACGCGTTTTTCAAACAGGTCGATGTTCTCTCCGATTCTGGTCACTCGGTGGTGCAAGTTCTCTGCATCTTTAAGGTGGCCAAATACCTTTTCGAGAACCGCGATTGCATCTCCTACCTGCTCGGGCGTACGACCTTCGGCCAGTAGCAACTCGCTGACGATCGCAGACCACCTTTGCGCCCAGCCATCTAGTCGGGTCTTGCACTCGTCTTGCTTAGCCTGACGCTTCTCTGCCGAAAGTTGATGTAACTGCCGGCGGATGTCCTGGATGACGCGCCTCCGCTCCTGAAGATCCCTCGCGAGTCCCTCGGCGACTCTGAGTAAGATCGTAAGAGAGTCATTCTCCTGGACGGGCGTTGTCTGCAATGGCGCTAGACAATTTCTGATCTGATCGGCGGCCCTCGCAACCCGGTCCATCTGCAGCCCCAGATCCCCCTCTTTTTCGTGACATTGTTCGAGCCGATCAAGAATGGTCTGGCGCGTCTGCATCCACTCTTTCATTTCTACTGGCGAGAGTGGTTCAAATCCGAGCGCTGGCCATTCGCTTACCCACTTTTCGCGGAGTTCGCGATCCTCGCTCTCCAGTCGGGCGCTCTCTTCGGCAATACGAATCTGATCCCGGCGAGCAGTCTCGATCTCCTTAACAAGCCGATCATGGATCGCGACGTCCTTGGCGTTTGCGAACCGCACATCTGCGATTTCGTCCGCGAGACGAAGCCGCGTGGCGAAGTTTGATCCGAGCGGGGAAGAATCTCCGGACTGTTCCTGTGCCGCCTCGCTCGATAGCGTCTTCTCAAACGCCGATGCGTAAATGAGCGCCCATAGACGATCGCGGTGGCTACGAATCTCAATGAGTTCATTTTCTCCGGCGCCGCCGATGTTTCCGGCTAGGCGATCAATCTCAACTTGTTTGACGCGAAGTCTTTCCGTCGCTTCCGAGAGTTGAGCCTTCCGTTCTTTTCGGGCGACGCTCTGCTGCTCCCATTCGAATACATGCCGTTCAATTGTTGTCAGCAGTGGCGTTTTCACGGTCTCGAGATCCTGAATGCTTCCCGACCATCCCCGCAGCTTTTTGATGTCACGATTAACGCCCGCAAACATGCGTTCAATGTCGGATTTGAGACGCGCAATTCCCTCTTCGGAGTCGCCCAGCGATTTTGCTTGGTCGATAGCTGCGATGAGGGTTGCCGGATCGCCGAGATCGGGGCATCTATCAAGTTGTTCGAGAAGACGATCCTTGTCCTCTCTCGCCGTCCGTGCCAGCTCGTCGGCTTGCGCAAGAGCGGTGGCTAATCGTGCATGTTCTGTGATTAAAGCGAAAATCTCCGACTTGCCGGAGTACGCGACTCGCACTCTTTCCGCATCAGTGATCGGCCTATCCCGCCAGATTCCCCTCCATTCCGCTTCAGCGCGTTGCATTGCCTCGGCGCGTTCATTCACTCGCTTAGGTTTATCGTTTACGCTTCGGTGATAGTCATTCGTTTCACTATTGAGTTCCTCGATCTCCTTTGCATGATTCTTTAAGATGCTGTCGACTTGAAGAGCCCCGATCCGGTCCTTTCGTTGGCTGATATGCTCGGTCAGCATCTGAATCTGACCAGTTGCCTCTGTGTGGGCACTGACAGATTCATCGCGCTCCCTGCGGGCGGACACAGGCAAGGAAGGAACGTTTTCGAGAGCGAGAAGTGCTCCACGCAGCTCTTGGAGACGAGCGACATCTGGCTTGTTGCTGGCTATTCGGCGCAGTCGCACGAGTTCATGTAGCAGTGAGTCCGATTCTGCTTTGAGCCGCTCGTGTGTCTCCTTGGCTCCATCCAAGTCCGCCTGCTTCTGTTTGATCGAGTTGGCCGAAATAGCGAGCCTCCGAACTTCCGCTCTGGCAGTCCTGTATTCCTCAATCGCGCAATTGATGACTTTGGTCCGCGATTTCGGAGAGAACAACTCTTTCGTCTCGGCATCCAGTCTTTCGAGTAGCGTCCTCAAGTCCAGTAGCCCAGCGGCTTGAAACAGTGCGCTGCCTATATCTCCCTTGCCACGCAGAAGCTCCTCGCCTCCTTCGCGAAGGCGCTGATGGTTTAGTCCAAAGAACTGCTCGAACCGTTCTCGGTCGAGCTCCCGAAGAAAGGCGGTGACGAGACCTTCGGGGATTTGCCCGTCGTCGAAGTTTAGGAGGGTTCCGCTAGTTCCCTTGCGCCGCCGAAAAGAAAACGTCTTCTCGCCGTCGGAAATTGTTGCCCCAATTCGTAACTCCGAAGTCTTGCAGCTATGAACGTCCACGGTTCTCGTCGGCACTCCGAAGAATAAAGAAGAGATGCCTCTCAGCAGGGTCGATTTCCCGGCTTCGTTGTCACCGTAGATTACGTAGTAATCAGGCGCCGTGATGGGAAGGTCGATACACCGGTTGGAGAAGTGTCCGTACCGAAGAAGTTCAATGCGGTCGAGTCTCACTGAGCCTCCGAGACTGACAGGCGGGCGAGCAGGAGGCCCTCAGCCTCTTCAAGAGCTGCGATCATTGTCGGCGTATCCAGATCTATGGGCTCTGCTCCCTCTGCGATGTCAGGCGGCAATTTCTTCCGGAGCTCTTGGATTGAGGTGAAGTCATCGAAGCCCGCAGGATTACTGCGAAGCGCCGCCACCATTCTGACAATTTCTCCAACCGGGTCGTCGCGTGTGAGTAGAGATGTTCGATCAAAGCGGGGTAAAGTCGCAACTTGTACCCGCTCGATCCACAGCAGGCCATTTCCACACTCGTTGGCAATGCTGATGGTTTCGTTGCGTACTTGATCCAGGTCTCGGTTTAGCTCGATGTGCGCATCTGTCGTGCCGGATATCCTCAGACGAACTGCGGTAACTCGCTCGTTGGTCTGAAGGGTCACGCCTCCGAGGGCTGTCCGAAGTGTGTCGTAGACCTCGTCGGCATTTTGGCAACTGGACGCATCAATGCAGGTCTCAATCCATGGCACAACCGACGTGGAGATCGGTCCGATTGAGATCGTTCCAGCCTCAGAAACAGTGACCAACTCACAGCTCTTTTCTCCCTGCTCCTTACCGTGACGTCCCTGAATGTTCCCCGGATAAACAATATAGGGATCTGCGCAGAGAACCTGCCGGTTGTGCACGTGGCCAAGAGCCCAGTATTGGTAGCCTTTGCTTTTCAGTGTCCGGAGCGAACACGGGGCATAGTTCGCGTGGTCAGATATCCCACCAAGGTTCGTATGCAGCACTCCGATGTTGAAAAAGTCGGGGACCGGCGGCGGGTAGTTGACGGCAAGATCCTCAGTTATCTCGGGCGTGGAAAAACTCTGCCCATGGATCGCCAGCCGCAATTTGTCATTCGAAAAGCTATGCGGCTCGGTAGAACGAAAAACGTGTACGTTTTTGGGCGGACGCAGTTGCTTGATCAGTTTGCTTGCGGCATCATGATTTCCATAAATCAGATAGACATCGATGCCGGCATCCGCCAGACGGGCCATTTGCTTGTTGAAAAATAGCGCCGATTCAAAGCTCTTGAGTCCGGTGTCGTAAAGATCGCCCGCAATTATAATAAAATCAACGCTTTCGGAGATGGCAGCATCCAATACTTTCTCGAACGCGCGGCGCGTCGCATTCCGAATCTCCTTTATCGGAGCACCTGGGTACTCAGCAAGACCCTGAAGCGGCGTGTCAAGATGAACATCTGCGCAGTGGATGAATTTCATGTGCTCGGATTTCCCCCGTGCTGCTGATATGTCTTCGACTCAGTGGATCTCGTTTCAATAGACTCCCCCACTGTATCCGATCTGTGACTGTTCCCCGGCCGAGAACCCAGTGAGATGTCCTGGAGGCATCCGTATTGTGAGGGAGGAGCAGCGTAGTATCTATGCATAAAGTCTTCTCACTAACCGCCGTTTGCAGAATGGCCGGAAGCACGAGGCGCGGTTCGCGTTGTGAGGCGAGCACCATTCCCGATTCCAATTCGTTCCGCGGTTCCACAAAGTGCGCAGTTACGGCAACTCGTGTGGTGAAGCGCCCTCATTGAATAGTTTGTAACGGCCTCCTTGATCGTGTGCGGCAACGGCGTCAATAAGTATGGCTGAAGGAAATGGCGAAGAACGAGCATCGCCATGGAAGCAGCGCGCATATTGAGATCCATGACGGCCGGTGCCTTCAACCGAATATCCGCGCTGTAGCCCATCTTCAGGACACGATCTTGCTCGACGTCGCTATAACCCTCTAATCTGACGCGGTCTCTTGAAACCACGCCGGAGCAGATCAGGCACGGGCGCCCCGGTCCCACTAGCGAGACCCGCGTATCGACACTTTGCACTTGCGTATCTGAAAGCCCGATCTCAGTGCCGATGTCGATAAACGGAATGAGGAATTGATAAGCGACTTCACACATCACTAGTCGGGGCCAATCGCAATCGACACACCCGACGATAAAATCGCAACCCGTTAGCTCTCGGGCCACGTCTGCGCGCGTGATGTTGCCGCCATCGATCACGGTTAGTCGCGTCGGTAGGCCGGACTCCGTGATCACCTGATGAAGGCGGTCAGCCTTTGATCGGCCTTCCAGCACGTCTTCCTCACGGAGGTGGAGCACGCGGTTCAGATTGGATGTTTCAGCCACGTCAAAATCAAAGACGACGATTTCCCCCGCTCCGGCACGGGCAAGGAGTTCGATGACGAGAGACCCGGTTCCACCGGCTCCGACTACGCCTATCCTCATTTCACTCATCCGCGATAGTGCCCCGGCGCCTGTGAGTGCAAGGGCTCGATCAAACACTTCGCTGGCCGTTGCCGCGGCAAGGGGTTCGCCACGAAGCGACATTGTCTCGAGGGTTTCGCCGATGATCATAAGCCGGTCCAAGACGATTGGCTGGTCTTGGCCAGCCGGCCAGATTCGACCAGCGATGGCCTTTCGACCGAGAACCAAGCTGCCAAACACGCCATTTGGTTGGAGCTCATGCAGGTTACACATCAGTTTGGGATCTTGCGCATCGTCATAGAGCGAGAAGGCCACTCTTTCATCGGCAAGGGGATGGGTGTGAACGGTGAGGAAGCCCGCCAGGCGCCGTTCTCGTACTCTCAGAAGAGCGCGTCTCAGGAACGAGGCGGAAAAAACCAAACCGTCCGCGCTGGATTCGGCGACATCACCGGAGCCGGGCAACAGGACTTCGGCGACCAGGAAGTAAGGATTCTCGGGATGTTCGTTTTGGGCGATTAGCAGGATGCACCCCATTTCGGGATGTAGTTCGACATCGTTTCGAAACGACGGGCTTGTCGCCTGCCGGACGAGTTTATGGTGCTGTTCAGAGATGCGGAGGTTCATTGGGTGACGCCCCGGCGGAGAAAATATCCGCGACAATGTGCAATGTGTGAAGAAAGACTGTCGTGAGCCGGATTCCACGGCCGGTTTACCGCGTAGTGCCAGGAAATGAGGCCCCACTCCCGGCCATCGATTGTCGCGCGGGCCTGCTCATAGGGAATTCCGCTCCCCTGATGCGATAGTGAAGAGCGATCGAGGTAAAACGCGTCAAGGCCGCCAGCCGGGTATGTCGCGGGCACCGCAATGAGTATCCTCGCCCTGGGACTCGACCAAGGCGGGCACGGGACGTCGAGGTTGGAAACCTCGACGTATTCCTGTCCGTTCTGGGAGAACCGCCTTACTTCGTAGCCCGCGGATAAAAGTGTCTTCGCGTCTCGTTCAACCGGCCGCGAGTCCTGGAGAGATTGCAGCCCACCAGCTGACGATCCGTAGCGCCCGTCTTTTTGTGCCTCGAATCGCTCACCCCGTTTGAGATTGAGCGGCACGTCGGGCGGGAGAAATTCAGAGCTATTGCAGTAGTAGAGACTGTACTCGGAGGGGCTAAAGCCAAAGGCTTGCAGCAGTTGTTTCGGAGTGGCGTTCGCAGAAGGCGCGATGCCCCATTTGGTGTTTATTTGGACGACGAGCTTGAATTCAATGCCGAAGTGGCGGCTGTCGCCGTGAACAATCGCCAGCCAGAGCGGTTCACACAAGTCAGCGATCGGCTCGCTCCAATGACCACTCCTCTTGAAAAAACGGAGAACGTCGAGCGGTTGAGCGTCGGCGCTCGGAGGCAGGACGGGGATGCCCAGTTTGACTCCCCCCTCTCGCATCAGCTCCAAAAGGGATGCACCGAGATGCACCTGCAGGTGGTTGTGATGACCGTCCGGCCATTCCCGAATTCCCACCCGAACCTTCAGGGGAAGGAGTTCGGGCGGCAAAACACCATGCCGCGCGGATTCGTGGAAGTGGCTTGGAAGCGCCTCGGCCGGATCGGTCACCCAGGCTTCTTCAGAAATTAAGTCCGTTGTTATAACCTTGTTGCTATCCATAGTTTTGATCTCCAGAGGAATTTGCTTCCTGCTGGTAGTTGCGGTCCAAGCCCTGAAATCGGGGGCAAGGCGCGACAAAATATTTTTCACACAAATTTTCTGGGCGGACCCCGGAAACAGTTTCCTGGCCCGCAGCTACCTGTATAGAGCGAATGAGATAGCCCCCAATTGAGTGTCGGTCTGGGTGGAGCAAGACGTCAGATCTGCAGAAACGGCCCCGGAAGGCGAAAAGATGAAGACGGTCGATCCCGAGACAGTAAAACTGCTGCGCGGTTACACAGAGGAAGAGTGGCTCACTTGGTACAACGCCCTGGTCGTGATCGCGAAGCGGGAGTGCAAGAAACGTTATTGGAGGACCGGCAAGGATGAGCACCTCCCTAAGGGTCATTCCCCAGAGACGGTTGTCCAGGAGGCGATTGCGCGTTTGTTCGATGGTAGGCGACAGTGGGACCATCTCGAATACCCGGGGAATAGTCCGATAGGCATTCTTCGCGCAACCGTGGAAAGTATTGTGGGCGACCTTGTCCGGTCGCAGGAGCACAGACGTTATGCGTACCTGGAATCAGCAGCGGACGACGGCGACGATGGCGACTCCGAGGGACGCGCGGACCGGCTTGTCCATCGGTCGCAAAAGAATGCGTATCAACTCTCTCTTCCGCCAGACCGGAGTGTGTATTTGAGCGGCGTTCTATCGCGGATACAGGCGAGAGTTAAGGACCGGCCAGATCTTTCGAGCTATTTGACCTGTCTTGACCGAGGGTTGAAGCGCAGCCAGATAGCCGACGAAATGAAGGTGTCGCCGGATCGAGTAGACGAGCTTCGTAAGCAGTTTCTCGCCAGAACCGAAGATATCTATCAGGAGCTCTTTGGGGGAAAACAACAAGTGCAGAAAAAAGGGGGCGCGTGAGACGCGCAGTTTATTATGTCTGAGAAAGACAATACAGATAGAGTTTTTGACGGCCTAACCGCGTGGATGGACTCCGCGGACACGATGGACCTCGCCGAACTTCGTCGGATCCGCCGCATGATGGGGGATGACGTTGAAGAGAGCGAACGGGAATTTCTTTCGTGGCTTGGAAACCTGAAGGGCGGGCTTGACGAGGCAGCCACGGTGCTCGAAATTGAGAGTATTCTTTCGAGCGCAAAAAAGCTCGGACTCGATGCGCCTGGTTTGGCCGATGCTACTGGACTGAGCGTTGTACTGGTCATGAAGCTCGATCGGAGACTGATCGATTTCAGAAGCATTCCCGAGAAGATATTCGGTGTCCTCGCAGCCGCTCTTCACGCGGCCACAGCGGTAGTGACTGAATACCTTCGGCAACCGCCGGTCCTTGCCACAGAGGCCCGTTTTCGGGCAAACGAGAATCCGAAGGTTCCGGAGCCGCAGGACTTCTTCGATGCCGTCCGTTCCGACAAGAGCATCAGCGAGGAGCGAAGGGTCGCCCTTCTCGCCCTTTCCGGGGAGCGCTCAGAGCACTAATGAGCCACTGGGCCGAGATCCGAGCACGCGCGAGGGAGAAGCACGCCCAGCTCGCCGCTGCTGCGGGTAACGACCACTCGCCTCGGGGGATGCTCAACGCGGCGGATACCGCCGCCGGGTATCAGCGCATTCCACTCGCGGCGGGCGACCCGCTCCTCTACGGAGCGGAAGCCTGTCTCTACGGTGGCTTCATCTGGTTCAATTCGGATCTGGAACCGTGGAGAGTCGTATTTAATCAAGCCCATGAGTACGCGCATCTGTGGTTACACGGCACCACTCGGGTCTGTACTGATTGTGAGTTCGATGTCGAAGCCTCCGAAGATGAAAGCCCGATCGGCGTGGACCGGGTTGAGGGCTACGGACCCCACGAGCGGCGGGAACTAGAAGCAAACGTCTTTGCGCGTGAGCTTCTTCTTCCCTCGGACCTTCTGAGAAAGCTGTTCCTGGAAGATGGCTTGAGCGCGTCAGAGATAGCGCAGCGGATGGGGATGCCAGAAGGGCTGGTTTTCCACCAGCTGTCAATGGCACTCTTCGCACCGGATGCAATTGCGGTCGGAAAGTCCACACCGGAACCCGCTCTTGACGACAGTCAGAAGGAGGCTGCGCACACGGAGGTATGTCCTTTGCTGGTCAAAGCGGGTCCAGGTACCGGAAAGACGCGAACCCTGGTCGGTCGCATTGTCCACGTTGTTGCTGAAAAGAACGCTCACCCCGAGTCCATTCTGGCCCTGACGTATTCCAACAAGGCAGCAGAGGAGATGAGGTCGCGCGTTGGGCGCGTCCTTCCCGAAGAGGCTTTGAGGATCTGGATGGGAACGTTTCATGCGTTCGGCCTAGAAATCCTGAGAAAGTACGGCACTCGCTTGGGATTGCCCGCAAGGCCGCGGGTGGTCGACCCGGTGGACGCCATGTACATGCTCGAAACGGCACTTGGCTCATTGGACCTCAATTACTACCGGGACCTCATTGAGCCCGCCAGGTTTCTTCCCGCGATCCTCAGTGTGATATCGCGCGCCAAAGATGAACTAAAAGGCCCGGACGACTACAGGAAAGAAGCGGAACTGATGCGAGTGCGTGCCCACAGTCCCGAAGACATCGAAGCGGCCGAGAAGGCATTGGAGGTGTCTCGCGTTTACGCATACTACACCAAACGTCTCCAGGACGAGGGTGCGCTCGATTACGGAGACCTAATCAGCCGCTCCGTTAACCTGCTGCAGAACCATCCGGACATTCGAGATGCGCTCCGAAATCACTACAAGCACATCGTCGTCGATGAATATCAGGACGTGAATACAGCAAGCCGGATGCTCCTCCGTGAACTCGCCGGAACTGGGACTGGCCTTTGGGTTGTGGGAGATCAACTTCAGGCAATTTACCGGTTTCGCGGAGCAGCTCCCGCGAACATGGACGCGTTTACTCAAGACTTTCCAGGCGCAAAGGTGGTGCCCCTGAAGGTAAACTACAGATCGCGAGAGCGGATCGTGAGTTCATTTGCGACGTTCGGCGCTCAGATGACCGCTGGTGGATCGGATAAGTTTCTTGATTGGAAGACAAACCGAAACGACCAACCGGGCGAAATCTTGTACGAAGTCGGTCACGACGAATTCAGCGAAGCTGACGGGATTGCAGCGGAAATTAAGAGGCAACATGACAACGGCGTGCCTTTCAAAGACCAGGCCGTGCTCTGCCGGACCCACACGGGGCTTGCCAAACTGGTTGCCATTCTTGAAGCGCGAGGCATTCCGCTTTTTTACCTTGGCGATTTGTTCGAGAGACCAGAAATCCGGGATCTCCTGTCCCTACTGTCACTGGCGTCGGAGCGCAAAGGCAGCGGACTGCTTCGAGTGTCTCAGTTCTCGGACTACCAGATAGCTCCCGCGGAGGTGCTGGAATTGTTGGATCTTGCGCGAGAGCAGTCCGCATACTTTCCGAAAGCACTCGAATTGGCGGAAGCCAGCGATAAACTTTCGGTCCATGCAAAGACTCATTTTGCGCATCTTGCACGGGCTCTTGACGGCATCACCTACAATACGTCGGCTTGGTCAACCCTCGGCCACTTTCTCTTCACCCGAAGCAATTACGCGCGCCACCTCTGCGAGGTGCCGGGCGTCATGGGGGCGCAACAGCGGCTTGCCGTCTATCAGTTTGTTCAATTTGCCCATAGAATGCGGGGCCATCCGCACTTGCGTAAGGAAGATCCGAAGAAAGCCTTCTTGGACTACGTTCGTCGGCTTGAACTTTATGGTGAAGAAAAGCAGCTGCGGCAACCGCCTACGTGGGCTTCTTCAATCGATGCGGTACGCATGCTTACAGTCCACGCGAGTAAGGGTCTTGAATTCCCAGTCGTTTACCTCGCGTTGATGGCGAAAGGAAGGTTTCCGTTAAAGAGGCAAGGAGCGAGCTGCACACTCCCACCGGGCTTGCTGCCGGCGGGAAGTAGAGATTGGCACACGGAAGAAGAGCAATGTCTGTTTTTCGTTGCGCTCTCGCGTGCAAAGGACACCCTATGGCTTTCTTGCGCCGCGCGATACGGAAAGCAAACCAGTAATCCTTCGGAGTTCCTCTCCGAAATAGCTTCGTGCCTTCCCCGAGCTGTCGATGTGGACCCCACACTGGCGGTGGTCGCAGGTGCCGCACCCGAGCCAGGCATAGCGCCACCCTCAGCAACTCTCAAGCTCTCCAGTCGCGAAGTAGATACCTATCTCAGGTGTCCGACCCAATACTTCTTTGACGTGGTACTTGGCCTCGGTGGCCGACGGACTAATCCAGGCTATCTCCAATTTCACCGGTGTGTATATCAGGTTCTCGCGTGGATGAGTTCCGAGCAGGCGTCCGGCAGGACTGCGGAGCACGGTGCAACTCTGGTCAAATTGGAGGAAGTCTGGGTGGCCTATGGCCCACAGGAACATGCGTATGCAGAATTCTATCGGCAGGAGGCGGAGCGTTTGCTGAGGGATGCCGTCAACCGAGTAAGAAGTTCCAGCGGTAAGCCCCTTGATATCGAATGGGAAGTCCCGCTCGCCCACGGCGTGGTAACGGTAAGAGCTGATCACATAACCTTGCTTGAAGGGCCGAAGGGCAAATTGCTTGCTATCCAACGGTGGCGAACGGGAAAACCACCGAAGAAGCCGCAAAACGATGAGGTCTACTCGCTCTACGCCAAAGGTGCCGAGCTTGCGTACCCTGACGCTCAAGCGAGCATCGAGACGCTCTATCTTTCAACGAATGAAGTCGTACCGAACTCTCTGACCGAAAAACAGATGAGAACGGGCCTTCAAAAATACGATGACGCTCTGGCAGATATTCTCCTTGGGGACTTCTCACCTAAGCCCAGCGACTGGATCTGCCCACGATGCCCGCACTATTTCATTTGTCCAGCGGCGTCGTTTAGTGATCCAGGCGGACCACCAACCAAGCGGCCCCGCGAATCCCCTAAATGAGACGGAGAGAAAACGTATCTCTAAATTCCGCATATTCCCTGGTCGTCCACCCCAAGCTGCTGCCGTAGGCTTTATGCGGTTCGCTTGCGAGCGTTGTCAAATCTTGCTGCGACCTTTCCGAACGGGATGGACACGTTGCGGCTTTCCGTACAGTTGGCTCTTTACCGGTGTCCTGCAAACCGGGGACGTGCCACGCGGAGCTCCCGGCGTTCCAGGAAACCAGCTAGACCTGTACGGATCATCATTTGTCGCCGGCAATGCACGGAGCCGCGGCAAACTGACGAAAACGCCCTAACCGTGGATGCGTCTTAAGGCTATTCGCAAGCATCCCCAGTGGAACGCGCGAGGCAGCCGAGCGACGTCCATGACGTGTATGAGGAACACGCACCTGCTTGCCAGGCAGGAGGATGGTCTCCGTTGCCTCCAACTCGGGAGTTGTGATACTTGAAACTCAGGAGACCGTCGAATGAGGGCAGCTTGGTACGAGAAGCAGGGGCCAGCTCGGGAGGTGTTGGTGGTGGGCGAGATGCCCGATCCTCATCCTGCAGCCGGCGAGGTGCGCATTCGGATCGTGGCCTCTGGGATAAACCCTGGCGATATCAAGAAGCGTCAGGACTCCTTCGGCTACGGCATGCCGTATTCGCGCGTCATTCCGCACAGCGATGGCGCCGGGGAGGTGGATCAGGTCGGCGACGGCGTATCTCCTGAATGGGTCGGTCAGCGCGTCTGGTGTTACGGCGCACAATCCTATCGCCCGTTCGGTACGGCCGCGGAGTTCACCGTGGTCCCGCTGGATCATGTGGCTCCCCTGCCCGAGAACGTGTCGCCGGACCAAGGCGCTTGTCTCGGAATACCCGGCATTACTTCGCACCGAGCCGTCCATGTGGGGGGCGCTGTAGCGGAGCGGGCGGTGCTGGTGCAAGGGGCCGGAGGGGCCGTTGGAATGTGCGCGGTCCAGTTGGCTCGACGCGCCGGGGCGCGCGTGATCGGGACCGTCCGTTCGTCCACGGAGGAGCCAGCGGCACGGGCTGCAGGCGCTCACGAGGTGATTCTGAATGACCAGTCGATGCCGAAACGCGTAAAAGCCTTGGCTGCTGAGGGCGTCGACCATATTGTTGAAGTGGCGTTTGGAGCCAATATAGATGCCGATGTCGAGATGCTGAAGATGGGCGGCTCGATCGGCGCTTACGCCACTGACAACTCAACGCCCAAAATTCCATTCTGGCTCATGGTCTTCAAGAACATCCGCCTGTTCTGCCTTGGGAGCGACGATTTTCCAAAGGAGGCTAAAATAGCGGCGGCACAGGGCCTTAACGACGCCCTTCAGGCGGGGTGGCCTGGATTCGAAATCGGGGAGCGAATTCCCCTTTCGGAGATCGCACGGGCACACGAGTTGGCGGAACATCCCGTTCGGCGTGGGCGCGTCGTCGTCATGGTGTGAGCGGAACCTCCCTGGCCAACGCGTTCAGCTCGCTCATTTCCAGTGCGACGTTGCCTGGCTCCGTCGCGCCCTGAAGCCGAGTGGGTTCACGAACAGTTCAATCGAGCGAACAAAGGGCTCGGAGGCGCATTATCCAAGACGCGCAAGGTGAGGCCGCTTACTGGATTTGTTGAACGCGACCGCCGATGCGCTGGCATCGACGTGGGACGAATATGCTGAGTTCAACCGCGGGGACGATTTCAAGACTACGATTCAGTGAAATAAGAGGGGATCTCCGCCACGATCTCGAAAACGGCGAACGAATCGCGGCACGTCTATCGAAGAATGGTGTATGGCTATCACGCAGGAAATCTTCGAAGCGTTTCTGAAATGCCACACAAAGGCCCATCTGATCGGCCACGGTGTTGCCGTCGACCAATCAGCTATCGATTCGCCGTTGAAGGAACTGGATGATACCTACCGGCACCGGGGCTCGGACGAATTGCGTGCAGTTGTGGCCGACGGCCAACTGTACATCGGCACACCATCCGTGCAGGCAATCAGGCGGCGGCTCTACGCCCTTATCGCTGACTGTAGCCTGTCAACGCCAAATCTGAAAGCCGAACTCCACGGACTACGTTTAGTTCGTGGAGCCGGACGCGCCGATGGGAACGACTACATTCCTTTCCGATTTCTTTATAACGAGAAAATATCGAACACCGACAGGCTGTTGTTGGCCTTTGACGCGTTCGTCTTTTCGCAGGCGGTCGGAATAGATCCGCGCCATGGCGAGTTCATTCATGGACGGGAGCAACGGACGGCAAAAGTACCATTGACGCCGCTGTATAACAAAGTCCGGGCTGCCCTAACGGCTATTGCCGCACAAGAGGCACAATCGGCGCCTCCGCCCGTTGTACTCAACAAGCATTGTGCGGAATGCCAGTACGCGCTGCACTGCGGCGCAATCGCCAAGAACGCAGATGACCTCAGCCTTCTGTCGAAAATGAGCGAGAAGGAACGCGAGAAACATCATCGGAAAGGCATCTTCACGGTGACGCAATTGTCGCATACATTCCGGCACCGCAAGCGTAGCGGCGAAGCTCACCACGACCACGCATTGAAGGCGCTCGCCATACGAAAGAATCAGGTTCACGTCCTTGGTAAAGTCGCGTGGAGTTATTCGGGCACTCCGGTTTATATAGACGTCGAAGGGGACGCGGATCGCGATTTCTACTACTGCATCGGCCTCCGCTTCGAGGTTGCGGGCTCGATTGTGCAGCGCTCGTACTGGGCCGATGACCCGTCCGACGAGGAAAGGATGTGGGTAGAGTGTCTTGTCGCACTGAACGCCATCGATGAGCCACGGCTGATCCACTACGGAAGCTATGAAACATCCTTTCTCCGGCAGATGAAAAAGCGCTACCCGAACCCCGGACCGGAAATCGCGCTAGACGGTCTTCTTGAGTCAACAGTCAACTTGCTGGCTGTCGTTTATGCCCACGTCTACTTTCCGACATACTCTAACGGCCTGAAAGACATTGCGCGACATCTCGGCTTTCGCTGGTCGCACCCCGCGGCGTCAGGCTTGGCTGCACTAAGTTGGCGGCGACAGTGGGAGGTGTCGCGGGAACCGGAGTTGAAGGAGAGGTTGCTCATTTACAACCAGGAGGACTGTGCCGCCGCGCAGACCGTGGCAGAGGCGCTGTCGGCGCTTTCGCGATCCGGTTCCACAGACTTTGTAGACGCTAGCGCGCTGAAACGCGAATATCCCAAGCGCTTCGGGAAAATCGACTTCGCGCTACCGGAGTTTCAGCAGATCAATGACGCCGCCCAGTGGGACTACCAGCGCGAGAGAGTGTATCTGCGATCCAGCAAGCGTCTTCGTCGTCGGCAGGAGATATTCCCGACGAAGGCTGTCGGGCGAATAGACCGCCGCGTAGAGGTAGAAGAGGAACGGCCCGCCTGCTGCGCCCATTGCGGTGGGACGGAAATCAAGCGTTGGGGATGGCTGAAACGTGTTACTCACGACCTCAAGATTTCTCGCACCGGCATCCGGCGATGGGTGGTTCGGCATTCCTTCCCGCGATACGTCTGCTCGAAGTGCAACGCCACGTTCCATAAATTTTCCCTCCCTCGCCGCAAATACGGCGCGGCCCTCTGTGCTTACGTTCTATACCAGACCATTGAGATGCAACTATCGCAACGCGCTGTAGGAAAAAGCCTTCAGCAGATGTTTAGCATTCCAGCTTCCGGGAATTTAATCAACCGTCTGAAGGCAAGTGCAGCCCTGCGTTACGAAGACACATACAAGGCTCTTCTCAAGAAGATCGTGAGCGGCACGCTGGTGCACGCCGACGAAACGCGGACCAACCTCATTTTGAAGCAGGGGTATGTCTGGGTGTTTACGAACCATGAGGAAGTCGCCTTCGCATTCAGCGAGAGCCGGGAGGCAAGCACACCGCAGGACGTTTTGCAGGAGTTCCGAGGCGTGCTGGTGTCCGATTTCTATACCGGCTACGATTCGATCACCTGCTCTCAACAGAAATGCCTCGTTCATTTGATGAGGGACATCAACGAGGACCTATGCAAGCAGCCGTTCAACGAAGAGATCACGGATATCTCCCGGAAGTTCGCCGCCCTGCTACGGCTGATCGTCGAATCAGTGGACCGATTTGGGTTGAAGACTCGACACCTCCGTAAGCATCGACCGGCTGTTGACCGCTTTTTCAAAGAAATCCTCGGACGTGTCTACCAAACCGAGGTGGCGACCGGATACCAAAAACGATTCGCGAAGAATCGGGATCGATTGTTCACATTTCTGGATCACGATGGCGTGCCTTGGAATAACAACAACGCTGAGCATGCGATCAAGGCGTTTGCACGGTTGCGAAATATTTGTGGCGGTACGAGCACGGTCAAGGGTATGCGGGAGTACCTCATTTTACTGAGCATCAGCGAAACGTGCAAGAACAAGGGCGTCCGGTTTCTCGATTTTCTATTGTCAGAAGAATCAGACATGGACCAATTCGCAGCCCGAATGCGGCGTTCGCGCAGGCAATCGTAACGAGAAAGCCGTTCGCATCTCTCGAAAGTAGAGACGGGGCGGGGTAGCCTTAAGTCTTCAAGTGAATTCCAATCACGTTTTCGGCTGATGCCTGATCGCCGCTTACTGCGCTGACCGGCTTTGAGTGGGATGGGGCAAAAGCGAGGAGCAACGTCCGCCAACACCATGTCTCCGTTGAAGAGGCCGTCACGGTCTTCGGCGACACAATGTCAATCACGCTGGACGATCCGGAGCATTCAGCCGACGAGCGGAGATCTGTGACAATCGGGTTCGCCAATCGAGGTCATTTGCTGGTGGTTTTGCCATACAGCAAGCCCGTGAACTGAGGATCAGCTCGGCTTGGATTGCGATTCCCCGGGCCTTTTCTATCCCGGGAGCGCTCTGGGACCTTAACTGCCGCTCACTGCTCGCTGCATCCTATTGTGTCGGCGCCCCTGCCGGGTAGGCATGTGGCCTCACTGCATGACTTTTCAGGATCACGCTCCACTACCCGACCAGGCGGGACCCATACTTAACCGGGTCCCGCCGGATGGCGCGGATTGCGTTACCCCGCACTGAACTCGGCCATCGTCTTGCCGGGATACGGGACTATTGTCATCATGGAGGCATGCAAACAGTCTTTGAGGCGGCGGGTGGCAAGGACGGCCTGCGCCGTCTTGCCGACGCCTGGCATCGTCGGGTGATGACCGATGATGTTGTCGGCCACGCGTTCAGCCACGGCTTCCACCCCCAGCATGTCGAGCGACTCGCCGCTTACTGGGCCGAGGCACTCGGTGGCCCCAGCACGTATTCCGACTCCTATGGTGACGAGACCACCGTCGTCAAGATGCACAGCGGCAACGGCGAGCACGAAGAAATGGATGGCCGTGCCATTGCCTGCTTCGACCAGGCTCTGGTGGATGTCGGACTAGCCGACGACGGTCCGCTGCGACAAGTGCTGCACGACTACTTCGCTTGGGCGACCACGACAACGATGTCCCGCTACCACCAGTCCGCTGATGATGTGCCTAACGGCCTCAGCATCCCACACTGGTCATGGGACGGACTCCAGGTTTAAAACTCCGCGGCTGACCTACACCACACCGGTACTAGCCCCAACTTCGAACCTGTTCGGCACTTCATATTTACCATTGTGTCGGAAACACCCTACCAGCCGAACGGGTAGATCCTCGCTAACGGCGCAGTGTTTAGAAAAACACACTGGCTGAAACGGTCGCAAGCTCTTGCGCGCCTTGAAACCAATAGAAGGCGTTCACCTGCTGAGTACGCAGGTGCGCTCCGGCATTCTTAACTGCCTCGCCAGCTTGCGTAGACCGGAATGCGTTGGGGCTCGGTAAAGTGTGACAGAAACTGTGCCGCGACTGAATCGGCCGCGACGAACATCGATTTGAACGATGCTCGGCGGAAGATGCTGCGAGAGCGCAGTCCCAGATCAGCCAACTCATTTCGGACCAATCGGTTGTAGCCACGAGCGTCAGTGCCATCGTCCTCTCTCTAGCCATCCTGACCTGCCGTTCTTCTGTGATGCTCGCTGTGACGAAACTGTGCTCCACCAACGCCGGCACCAGCGTGGAACGGCCCGCGCGTTGGGATGGGACAACGCGAAGCTGCCATTCGGAAATGTCCCTGACACTCAACACGAATGCCACCACCTGGTCAGTACCCCTGTAGGATGTCACTATATTAGTGGCACAATTCCATAGTGCGGCGCGGCGCTACGAACTCGACAAGCGCAGAAGCCGCCGCGTTGACGAACCTCACTCTCGCCTCTTGGTTTGCGGTACGCCACTGAACAGCGCTGGGTCTCTCGTGTGCTACCGCGCGTGTTGGAGCTTTCGGTGGGGATGCCAAGGAGGAGGGGCATCATCCGAGCTGTCATTCACGAAGGCATTCTCGTGCCGGTCGCTTACACCAAATGATTCTCTGGGACCACCGGCAGTATCTCGCGGTCGGTTAGCCCGAACGCGCTGAAGCCAGTCCGATTCCTGACTCGCATTGTCAGTAACTCCCGACCACCGCATCTGCTATGCGCTCTGAGACTGCGGAAATGGTCATCACCGGATGGAATCCGATGGACGTAGGAATCACGGATCCGTCAGCGACGAACAAACCGGGATAGCTATGCACTTCCCCATGCGGCGAGACGACACCCTCGGATGGCGACTCCGAGAGGTGGCAACCTCCAAGCGAATGGACCGTGATAATCTTGCGGAAGATGTTCCAGGTGGCCAGCGGCGCGAACGTGCCACCGTATGCATCTGCGACCTGATGCATCGCGGCCGACATCTTCTCTATTAGTCGACGGTTCTCGACCTCGTAGTCCCAGTCGATGTCGAGCGTATCGTTCTTTAGGGAAACGCGTCCATTTGCGTTGTCCCGGCCGATGGCGAACAGGTTGGTCATCCGGCTGGGGTCGCCAGCGTGTGGGCCTGGCAGGAACGCCGGACGGCTGAGGATTCCCTTCCTGAACGCCCATGGCAACAGTCTTTCTAGGCATGGCCACAATGGCGAGAGCACCCGCGCCCATTTCCCACTGGTCTGGCCCAGCGAGGCGAGCACGGTCATCACCGAACGATTGAACGTTGGTCCGGCAAGTGTGAATTGGGGAGCCGCATCGAAGAAGCGCATCACCGACGTCACGTCCGGGCCTTCCCAGGGTTTTAGATCAGTCCTGCTGTTCTGAATTGAGCCCAGGAAATCCCCGTTGCCCGAATACCCATAACCCAGCTTCCGGCTGATGTTGGGCAACGTACCTTCGCGGTTGCGGCTCCGCAGCAGAAGGGTGTTCGAGCCGAGTGTGCCTGCCGAAACCACCACCCGCTTCCCGGTGATCTGAAACGCGTTGTCGGTCTCCAGATCGACGCCGTGCACCCGATAGCCCGGCGCAGCCGGCTCGATGTGTGTCACAAAGATGCCGGTGCGGATCTTAGCGCCGAGCGCCTCTGCCTGGGGCAGATAGTTAAAGTCCAGAGTGTTCTTTGCGCCGTATTGACAGCCGAACTCGCATTCAGCGCATAAACGACAAGTCTCGCGGCCCGGCTCACTAGCGCCGCCCCATTTCACGGCTTCGTCCGGATCGAACACGGGACGACCCATCTTCGCGGCGGCTTCTTGAAACAGGTCGCGTTTCACGAGTTTGATCTGTGGAGGCACCGGCGCCACGGCAAGCATCTTCGCGACTCGATCGTAATACGGATCCAGCGTGGATCGGTTGATCGACTTTGGCCACCGGGGATCGTCAAACACCAATGGATCCGGACGGATGTGAATATTAGCGTAGATGAGCGATCCCCCGCCCACTCCGCTGGCTACTACAGCGGCGATTCCAGAGAAGAACCGCACCTCGTACAGTCCCCGGGATTGAGGCCGTCGCGGATATTGCCAGAACAACTTGTTCGTATCTCTGATGTCGCGTGGGAATTCACCGGGGCTGTATCGCCGGCCACGTTCCAGTACCAGCACTCTTTTGCCAGACTCGGCCAAGCGGAGCGCATTGATGGAGCCGCCGAAACCGGACCCGATGACAACGGCATCGTAGTCTGGTTCCGAAGGTGTCATTTCCCGGCGCCTTCCAGGTGATTGAGCATTAGTGGGTACACATCTTTGGCTGCGTTCTTGCCGAAAATGCAATCGATGTGACCGTATCCGGGGATAACATTGCGCGTGTATAGGTTGGCTCCGTTGGTCTTCCGCAACAGATCGTAGGTGATTTCAGTACTCTCGGGCAAGAAGCATTCATTGCGTTCGCCGTGGATGAAGGCGATAGGAATCGCCAGGCGCTTCAGATTCGGCAGGTAGACGTCGGCTCCATCGAACGAGACGAGGTGGCCTTTGCGGCCCATAAGGGCCAGCTGTTCAAAGGCACGCATGTTCGCGATGCCGAACATCTCGTGCAAACACTCGTGTGTCTCCTCATTGAGTTGCTCATGCTGGTACAAAGGCGCGTACATAAATGTGATCCGATGGCAGACCGGATTGTGGCAGCGCTGGGCTGCTTCGATCGGATACAACTTCAGGGTTTCGTCAAACAGCCGGTCCTTCCAGTCGGCGTGCGTATCGACGTACGCAGTCAGTGATTTAATTCCGAGCTTGTCCAGGAACTCCGGGACGTGGAGCCCGGTCTTCAGGTTGACTAGCGTAGGAGATACAATGTGCGTGGCGATCTGCGAACACACTGCTGAGCGCACACCCTCCAGTCCTGCCAGCATAGCCATAAAGAACGTCGAAGACCCGAAGCAGTGCACCAGCATTTGGACGGTGGGGGCGCCGGTCAACTCCCGCACCTTGTTGACCGCGGCGGGATAGTCGCGGGTGGCAATGTCGTCCGCGGAAAACTGCGTTCCCGAGGCTGGAAGATCGATACTGGCGCGAAAATCCAGCAGCCAGACATCGAAACCGTGAGCATAGAGGAACTCCAGCAGATTGGTATCGATGGTATCCATGGAGAAGATCAAACTGGAGACACCCAGGCCATGCGAGAGAATCACGGGTCCTTTGCCCCCGCCCCGGTAGCGCGTGAGTTTCAGCTGGATCCCGTCGCTTGTTTTAAAGAAGTACACCTCGGGAGCACCCACCCGCAGGAGTCTCTTCTTGCGCGGCGGAGCGTCGGGATTGAAGACGGTGGACTTGGCGAAGATTCCGCCATACGTCTGATACAGGACGCCGGCGAAGTATTGTCCGAAAGTGGCCAGCGCCTTCAGCCGCTCCGCCTCCGAAGCCGCGTTGACCGCCTCCATGGTTCGCAACTGGCGTAGGAAGTCCGCCGGCAAGATTTTGAGGATTCCCTTGCCGATGACTTTGCCTCCCGGTGTGCTGCCGTCACGCACGGTGCAGAAGAGTGTTGTCGTGTCATACCAGAGATCGAAGCCCGGATTGTCATGGACGATCTTCATCCCTTCGAAGTAGTAATCTTTGCCTTCCTCGGAACTCAGCACCATCCGGTACCGCATTAACCGCGTGTCCACGTGATCGGGATCAGTCACGAACAAATTGAATTGCCCGTCGCTCACTTCCAGCGGCTTGGATGAGAGAACGGGCGCTGTAACGGTGCCCATCATCTTCGCCGCGTGGTCCGGGTTAGAAACCATCTGAGCTACATCTTCGGAAACGATAGTCAGCGTAAACTCGAACGGGGAATTATCGGCACGGCCTTGGTCAGAGGCTCCCTGGAAATCCCCCAATACCTTGGTTGAGACCCAGCCTCGCATCGTTTCTGTAAAGCGAATACCAGGACGGGGAGGATCTTGCGGCTTGCTCGGGCGCGAAGAAAGCGTGTAGTCGATGGTCCAGCCTCGATCCTTTGCTGCGAGCGCACAACAGCGTTCGGCCAAGGCGGATATGGTCAAAAGCGGGTTCACTCCGAGCGGACAAGGTATGACCGAGCCGTCCGAAACGTAGAGACCCTCATATACCGCGCTGCCTCGGTCCCCGGAGAATACCTGTCCTTTGTGATTTACCACCCCCCGCGTGGCGTCTGCTCCGATGATGCAGCCGCCCAAGGGATGCACGGTTATAAGGTTATGATGCGTTAACGCGCTCCAGGTCGGATTCCTGACATAGGTGCCGCGCAGGGGCTCGGTCGAGGCTGCGAGGCGGTCGTTCACCGTCTTGAATATAGGCTGGTCGCCAACGCCTGGCCATTCGATCCGCAGCCGGTCTCCCTCAAGCAGCATGCGGCCGCCGCCATCGTCGTGGGTCATCACCAGATAGGTCTGAGTGTTGCGAACCGCTCCGTGGTAAGGACCCAGCACCAGGCTCTCCGCCTTGCGCAATTCAGCCTTGGCCCACTCCAGCGGCCCCAGATACTCAGGCTTTCCGACCAGAGCCGCAGCCGCCGATAACGCTCCCGGAAGAAATGCAGCCAAAGGACCGGGAATGGATCCTTCTTCGATCACCATCCCGTCGCGAAGGTTGGCGGTGTCGCGCATGTCGATGATCCCTGAGATACAGGGACCGACCGGTTCGCGCCCTTTCTCCGAATGATGCCCGAAGCCAATTCCGTCGATCGGCTGGTCACAGTTGTATCCGAAGCCGAGGACGTCGCCGTTGCCCGTAAAGTTGTTGCCGATGCAACTGGAGACTGGCAGCCCCTTGGCCGCCGAGCGCAGCAGGATCTCCGTAGACCCCAATGTCCCTGCCGCGAGCACCACTACGTCTGCGTTCACAAACATGGTGGGAGCAGTAAATTCTTCACGGCCTTCTTGAAGCAAGCTGAAGTGGACCAGCCACCGGCCATTCTCGCGCTCAAGATATCGGACGGCGGCCTGCGTGTAAATCTCCGCGCCGTGATTGACCGCGTCCGGCAGATAGTTCATCAGCGTCGTATTCTTCGCGAAGTGGTTGCAGCCTGACACGCAATCGCCGCACAAGACGCACTTCTTCTGCTCCACGCCAACGTGGTTTATTCCGTCCTCGAACGTGACATTGATGGGTGGCATGTAGAAGTTGCCGCCGAGAGACTCGGAGGATTTCCGTAGCGCCTCCAGCTTGTGGAGTGGCGGGCCGGAATAAGGCGCCGGCTTCAGCATTTCCATCGCACGACGGTAGCCATCGTCCACCAAGGTGTCCATATCGGCGCGCAACTCGGCAGGCCAGCGAGGATCGTCAAATATGCGCTGATCGGCCTTGAGTGCGACATTGGCGTTCACCAGGGAAGTGCCGCCCAATCCGCATCCCACAAAAACATTGATGTCGCGGCTCAGATGGAAATCATACAGCCCGGTGTGCGAACCGACGTGCCCTTCCGGTGCATCAACCTGCATCTGCTCCACCGCTTTGACGGCGTTTTCGGGATACTCACCCGGCTGAAACTCACGCCCGCGCTCCAGTACACATACTTGCTGACCGGCACGAGCGAAGCGCGAGGCGGCAATGCCGCCACCGTAGCCGGAGCCCACGACGACAACAGTGTAATGCTCCTTGATGTTTTCGATAGGCACCGATAGCCGATTCATGTTGCCTCCTACTTGTCGGACAAAAACACGATTTTTATCAATAATGGACGACTTGGTAGCGAAATTTTATCACACTCCCAACTTATGATATAGTTGCCGTTTCCGGATACTGCCTAAAGCATTCGGTGATCCCGCCGAAGCGATACGCCGGAGCAGGAAAGGAGCGAGATCCATGCCCAACGGCGTAGTCCACACGCATGGTCGCCGTAAGAATCCCGTCCATCTCGCAACGCTCAACGGCTCGCCGACGGTGGGTAGGTCCGCGCTCGTCAATCACTTCAAGAGCGCAGCTAGCGCCCTTGCTCCGACTTCGAACTTTCCCAGACTGTCCGCCTTCCTCCCGCAAAATCTTTGGCCGTGGGTCTGGAGGTACCTCAAATACGCGTTCACTAAACGTTATCCGTTTCCCGATTATACGGGCAGTGGTAAGAGCGGCATTTACCCGATAGCTGCAGCACCGGCAGGCAAAGTTTCCATAGCGGTCGCGGGCGATTGGGGTACTGGCACACAAGAAGCCCAAACCATCGCGGACCTGATGTGCAACAACAAACCGGACAGCGACAAGCCCGATTTCACGATTCATCTTGGCGACGTTTACTATGTCGGCGATGACCAGGAGATCGCAGAGAACTGCTTTGGAAAATCGACCAATGGGCTTGAGGGAGTGGTCTGGCCGCATGGACGCCAGGGAAGCTTCGCGCTTAACGGTAACCATGAAATGTACGCCAATGGGAAACCGTATTTCACCACATTCCTGACGTCGCTAGGGATGAACGGCGATCCCGCCGGGCAAAGTGCGAGTTTTTTCTGTCTTGAGACCGATCAATGGCGCATCCTCGCCATCGATACTGGATACAACTGCGTGGGTGTTCCGATTCTCAGCCAGATCCCTGGGATCAACACGATTCCCTTTATCGGCGGCGACTGTCACCTCGAAAACGCTCTGCTATCCTGGTTGCGCAGCACCGTCAAACCCCAAGAAAAACCGAAGGCTACGTTACTGCTCTCGCATCATGAATACTTCACGGCCTTCTCGGACTATGACTACACCAAGCCAGCAAAACAACTCATGGAATTCTTTCGGAGTCAGGAAGTCATATGGATCTGGGGGCACGAGCACCGGTTAGCCATCTACGATAAATTCAGCAAAGACGGCGGAATCACAGTGTACGGACGCTGTCTCGGCCATGGCGGGATGCCCGTTGACCTCAGTCCACCCGATCGCCAAAAAGCGCCCCTGCGATATTATGACCCGCGCTCGCACCAACTCGACGATGGCACGGCGGTGGGGCAGAATGGCTACGCGAACATCACAATCGAGCAAGCCACGCTCACGCTAGAGTACCGGGACATAGATAACAATCAACTGCTGATCGAGACTTTCACTCCCAGTGCGAGCGGCACTCTTCATTACACTGTGAATGATCCGACAGGCATGCTCAAGAAGTTATAGTCTCTTTAGAGAGTTGCAGAATTGCCCACTTGATAGCTGCCGGCTGGCTGGTCACTCGGCAGACCGCACGGACGAAGAACAATGAAAAGCCCACCGATCCACTAGAATCAAGGGTGTCATCTTTGGGTTAAAAGCATTCAGGCCCCCCCCATGGCGCTCTGGTTTTTCGAAGGAGATCGGAATCATGGCAGCAAAACAGATTGTTTACAGCGAAAATTCCCGCCAGGCGATCCTTCGCGGCGTGAATCAGTTGGCTGATGCGGTGAAGGTCACTCTCGGCCCCAAGGGCCGCAACGTGGTCCTGGAGAAGAAATTCGGCGGGCCCACCATCACCAAGGACGGCGTCACCGTCGCCAGGGAAGTCGAGCTCAAAGATCCGCTCGAGAACATGGGCGCGCAGATGGTGCGCGAAGTGGCCTCGAAGACCTCCGATGTGGCTGGCGACGGCACTACCACGGCAACCATTCTGGCGCAGTGCATCTTCCGCGAAGGCGTGAAGGGCGTGGCCGCGGGTGCCAATCCCATGGCGCTGAAGCGCGGGATCGAGAAGGCCGTCGAGGCGGTAGTGGAGGAAATCAAGAGGTACTCCAAGACGGTCTCCGGCGATATGATCGCTCAAGTCGGCAGCATCTCCGCCAACGGCGACACCACCATCGGCAATACTATCGCAGAAGCGATGAAAAAGGTGGGCAAGGATGGCCTCATCACCGTGGAAGAGTCCAAGACCATGACCACGGAACTGCAAAGCGTCGAGGGCATGCAATTCGACCGAGGGTACCTCTCACCGTACTTCGTGAGCGACCCCGAGCGGATGGAGTGCGTGCTCGAGGATCCCTATATCCTGATCCACGAAAAGAAGATCAGCAACATGAATGACCTGCTGCCCCTTCTGGAGCAGATCGCGCGCAGCGGCAAACCTCTCCTGGTTGTCGCCGAGGAAGTAGAAGGCGAAGCGCTGGCCACTTTGGTGGTCAACAAACTGCGCGGCACCCTGAACGCCTGCGCCGTGAAGGCTCCCGGCTTCGGCGACCGCCGCAAAGCCATGCTGGAAGATATCGCCGCCCTCACCGGCGGCAAGGCCATCTTCGAAGAAACCGGTATCAAGCTCGAAGGCGTGAGGCTCGAAGATCTGGGCCGCGCCAAGCGCGTCACGGTCGACAAGGACAACACCACCATCATCGATGGCGCCGGCAAGGCCAAGGACATCGAAGGCCGCATCAAGCAATTGCGCGCTCAGATCGAGGGCACCACCTCCGACTACGACCGAGAGAAATTGCATGAGCGCTTGGCGAAAGTCGCCGGCGGCGTGGCTGTGATCAAGGTGGGTGCGGCCACGGAGACCGAGATGAAGGAGAAGAAGGCCCGAGTCGAGGACGCGCTGCACGCCACCCGCGCGGCGATCGAGGAAGGCATCGTTCCGGGCGGCGGCGTGGCTCTGCTGCGCGCGGCTGCGGCCTTGGGCAAACTGAAGGCGGAAGGCGACGAGAAGATCGGCGTCGATATCATCCGGCGCGCCTGTGAGGAGCCCTTGCGGCAAATCGTAGGTAACGCGGGATTCGAAGGCACCATCGTGCTCGAGAAGATCCGCAGCCACAAAGAAACCAACCACGGCTTCAACGCCCAGACTGGTGAGTACGAGGACCTGGTGAAATCCGGCGTGATTGATCCGGCCAAGGTGACTCGCTCGGCTCTCCAGCACGCTGCTTCGATCAGCGGTTTGATGCTGACCACGGAAGCGATGATCAGCGAGATCCCTTACGAAGCCTTCGAAAGCGCGGCGATGGAGGTGTCCGAATATTCTGTCCGCGCTGAATCACGGCCGTTCTATGAGACGCAGCGCCACACGAGCTCAGGATTCGAGCCGTTCAGCGCGCCGATTGAGGAGCTATTTCAGACGGTGCGTCCAGGCTACTTGCGGACCATTGTCGAAGGAGTCGACGGCGGAAGTGAAGACTTCCACGAAAGCGGACCGCCTCCGCCGAGCGATCCGAGTGGCCCCCAAGATCCCGTCGGTTCAAGCCGTGGCAACCCTCAGTTCTACTTTGTGCTCCAAGGAGAACGAGTCGACCGGGACCAAGTCCGGTACGGCGCAGATGTTGATCTCATCTTCAACTATGACGCGCCTCCGAAGGACGCGCTCGCCACGATGAAGGGAAGCAAGCTGCGCGCCAGCGGCAAGCTCGGAATCTATATCGCGTTGACCGGTCTTGAGCTCCGCGAGGAGGGGATGTCATACCGCGAGGCGGACTTCAAAGACGGCAGCCTCGTCGCACCCGTGAAATTCCTGCTGCGCGCCCCGCCGGAGGGTCTGGCACAAGCACGCATAGACGTCCGATTCTCCGTGCGAGGCAGCGACATCTACGCTTTTCCCCTGCACGTTCGTCTCGTCGAGACCATCGAGAAGGGCAGCTCCTCCAAGCGAGTCGTCGACCTGGACCTGGATGAATTGGATGCTCTCGACCGCACCCCGCGAGACGGAGAGCTTTTAATTGACGACTCCGATTCTGGCTGGCTGGTGACCTACAGGCATAAGTCGGACCTCAACCCGACGATCAAGATTGACAATCTCAAGTCTGGTCAGCTTGCGACCGAACTCGGCCAAATCCAGGAGCTCTTGAAGGGAGTGGCTAACAACGCTATCTGGAAAAGTCTTACTCAGGACCTGCAGTCACCGCCGAATCAAGGCTCATTGCGCGAACAAATGGATCACGTCCTGGCAGCGGGCTCGCAGCTCTATAAACTGCTCGCTTCCACGTCATTTCAAGAGATCCTCGCCAAGATTGATGGTCTGGAGAATGGGTCGAGGATATCGATCCGCACGAAGACTGCCTTCATACCTTGGGAGATCATGTACCCCCTGGATTACGATGACACTTGGGACGATTTCGTTCCAAGAAGGAAAACCAACTACCAGCCCGAAAGGCTATGGGGAAACCGATTCCAATTCGAGACCCGGCTGATTACCGATGAGGAGGGTAAGGTGCCGCGCCCGCGCCAGCCCGATCCGCTTTGGGTGAGCATGGTGATTGGCGAGACCGTAGCCGGAGTGTCCGATTCCACGAAGGAGGCCGTCCAGTGGCAGCGCGACTATTTCAAGACCAAGTTGTCCACTGTCGGTGATCTGCCAACTAAGCGCAAACAGATCCAAAACATATTTACGGCACCGGACTATCGCGCCACATTTATTTATTTGCTCTGCCACGGCCAAAGCAAGGGCTCACCGAACAGCGCTGACGTGCTGGAGATTAGCAAGGACTATCGGGTTACTCCCAATACCCTGATCACCGATTGCGCCTACACGCGATACCCCATCATTTTTCTGAATTCCTGCTCATCGGGAGCTATCTCGCCCCTTTCGTTCACGAGTTTCCTGAAGGGGTTTCGCAAGAAGCGAGCCTGCGGTTTGATCGCCACATCATTCACCATTCCGACGCGCTTCGCTGCGGCGTTCGGCGCGACGATACTGGACGGCTACTTGGCTGAGAAACCGATTGGCGAGGTTCTCCTCAGCGCTCGCCAGAAGCTGATCAAGAAAAACATCCCACTGGGTCTCTTTTATACCCTGCAATGCCCGCTCGATGTCCTTGCACCCGCAAAGCCGAAGGTATGACGGAACGCAGGATTGTCGTAATCGTCAGCGATCTGCACGTGAGTGATGGAGGTGCGCATGACGATTTCGTCTGCGGAGGAGGCCAATTCCCCAGATTGCTCCACGAATTGGCTTCCACGTCTGAGGGTGCATCCGGCCAGATTGAGCTGTTCATCAATGGCGACTTCCTCGATTTCGTGCAGGCGTCTCCAGAGACCTACAAACTCAATTCCGCAAAGTACTGGTGTTCTGAGGCCGAGTCCCTGCGCAAGTTCGACGCGATTCTCAATGGACATCCTGACGTGTTCTCCGCACTCCGCAACTTCCAGGAAGGGGGGAACGCGGTTACTATCGTTCCGGGTAACCACGATATCGACCTTTACTGGTCCGAAGTAAAAACGAGGTTGCGCTCGGCAGCCGGACCGGTCACTATCGACCGCGCGCAGGTGTGGTATCAGCGGTTTGGGGGAAAACTGCGAATCGCGCATGGCAATCACATCGACCCTGCGAACTGTCTCGATCACTGGGACGAGCCACTGCTGCTGGCTGACCTCGCCGTTAAACGGCTTGAAATGTGTCCGGGAACTTTATTCGTGGTCAAGTTCGTGAGCTGGCTGGAGAAATCTTACCCCTTCGCGAACAACCTGCATCCGGAGACCAAGCTGGCTGGCCTTCTAGCAAAAGGTGATCGCTTCGGATTCGCATCTGCAGCGTGGATGCTGACGCGATTCGCAACGCGTCATCCCGTTTCCGTCCTTGAGCGCGACTCCACTCCGAAGACAGGCGAACATCTGGTTAGTGCAATTCGTGACGACGACGCGTTCGCTCAAACAGCGCTGGAGCTCTACCGCGAGCTGCGGCTCCAACCGGACGCTTCTCTCGATAGCATGCGGTCCGATTTGACGAACGAAGACCGCGTGGCCGAATTCATGATGGACAGCCTGGCAGTGACGGATGCGGAGAGCTGGCTCAATCTCTTTGATCGAGCCGAGCCCGCTACATTGGACGCAGAGGACCGTTCGGGCGAGACGCTGGCCATTCAACGATCAGGGGCACTCGAAAAGGCAGACTGGAGCCAGGAAGCCAGGATGCAGCGGGAAGTCGGGGCCGAAATTGTCGTCATGGGCCACACGCATCTGCCCGATACGCTGGAGGATGGCGTGTTTCGATATTTCAATCCGGGCTCCTGGATACGGTACGTCGATAGCGAAGATCTGAAGGGCCTCACACTCGAGGATCTGAAGCGCGAAGATGCCTTTCCCTACCAGTTGAACTATGTCTGGGTCGAGCAGGCCGTTGACAGCTCAATCCGCGGTTCGATGATCTGCTTCGAGGAACAAAAAGGCCAGTTTTGAGAAAGCCGGATCACGGAAGCAACTAAACCTCGACGGCGGGCCATTCTGTTCTTCCCGTCGTTGGGTTGTGGCTGGAATGGGCCGAGTGTAGGATGCTGTCAGGAACAGTGACACAACCATAGGATATTGATAGTAATCACGGCGCGAATCGCCACAATGCGTGACACAGAACCGTGCTGTGGCTTTTGCTATCAATACCCGCCATTTCCATTTACTCTGGCATCCTACAACCCAAGCGAGTGCCGGTGCTATCTGCCGCTTCTCACGGCTCTTCGAATCAAGCACCTGCCGAGTAGGGATCGGAATCGGTTCCAAGGGTTCCATCATTTTTCGCTGAATCCTAACAATTACAACAATCTGGGGAATCTGCTTTCGCTCAAACAGCAAACCCCAGTGGTTGAAATAGATGGAGTTCGGGCACAGTTTTGGCACAGCAAAGGTGGGGTGAACCCCTCCACTGAGACAATCCGCGATTGACACACCTGCCATTTAATGATTTTCGCTACTCAAACAGCCTCTTCTCCTTCAAAATAGCCCTCGGCTGGTGAAGCGGAGGTGGGC
>Ga0187872_10000532_pt1 | contig 43726 bp, 33 predicted proteins | sample June2016WEW_16_4_FD_132973 | JGI IMG/M metagenome (GOLD analysis project Ga0187872, IMG submission 132973) | Peatland microbial communities from SPRUCE experiment site at the Marcell Experimental Forest, Minnesota, USA - June2016WEW_16_40 | ecosystem: Environmental > Terrestrial > Soil >...
CGATCTGGTATCGTTTCTTCATAGCGACTCTCTCCTTTTTCTTGGCAGAAAAACTACCCTCGGTCATTATGACCGGGGTTGAGAGTCGCTACTTTCTACGAATTAACGGGCATCCTCGATTGACGAAAACTCCGAAATACAGCAACAATGGAACTCACGAAGTCGTTTAGACCAACACGTTTGCTCCACAAAGCTTTTTCAAGCGTATTGGAGACCCCTTCCAAGTAGCAGACTACTCTACAGCGCTCACGTAGTGGGGGATATATCCTCCGGAGTTTCGCAAAGTAACTTGGTTTCGCCGCCTGTGTTGAGCGGAGAAACCAATCAATCTATTTATGGGCTATCCGGGCGGTACAACCGTACTTGCCACCGTGGGACCTTGTTATTCCTTAATTCATCAATGAGGTTCTTCCTGTCAAACCTAGAACGTCCGTTCTTTGTTAGTTACGAACACGCAGCATTTGTCGCTCAGCGATGGTCAGGCAAGACCAATGACGAGTGGGGTCTCTGCCGGGCACTCAGCATCTCAAATCGATTCACCGGGGGTAGCATCACTGTGGGCAAGCATTGCTGCACCACGACGAAGTACGCCCGGATCGCGCAATTCGCGCCATTGCATATAACCGAAGCCGACGAGAAGCAAGATAGAAAACAGGTATGGAGTTATGTTGTATGGCCAAGGAGTCACCGGATAGATGGTAACAAACAGGACGGGCGAGAGTGCAAGTGTGGCAACCCAAGGCGCCACTCCATGCCTCCAGAAGGAAAAGCTCGCGGGGTGTTCTCGACGAACATAAGAAGTCAGGGCGAGGTTCGCCATGGAATACAAGACAATGACCGCTAGCGTGGCAATGGTCTCAAGAAAACCGAAGATGTATTCTGGGCGCAACAGGAATCCCACGAGCAAAACCGCGGTGACGCCAGCGATCTGCACAAACGCAATCGAGAAAGTCGGAGTCTGGTGAGCAGGGTGGATTTTCCCAAAGCTTGCCGAGAGTGTGCCTGCCCGACCCATGGTGTACAGCACGCGCGATGCAGAGTTGGCGCAAGCGAGACCAACTCCGATTGAGCTATTGATGATAGCAAAGACGACGAACCACCAGGCAGCGCCCCAAAGCGCGTGGCCTAAAACGTAGTATGGATTAGGACTAGAGGCGAACTCAGCCATATTGCCCGTACCCCAACCTACGGCGCTCGCATAGGAAGTGAATACATAGAAGCCACCAATCACCGCCAGCGAAAGCATGATTGCACGTGCAATGAATTGTCTCGGTAGGCGAGCCTCCTGGGCTAGAGGCGCGGGCCCTTCAAAGCCGCTTAGCGCAAGTATGGAGAAGATCGTTCCTGCCAATATGCCTTCGAAATGATGGGGTGAGGAGACTGGGTTGAGAGGCGCGATGTACTTAGAGCCCGGTCCCGGATGGACTAGGAGGGTTATTGCCAGTGCCAACATAATTAGAAGTTCGACTCCGCCCAGAAGCGCCGTGACCCGCATCGATAGCTGGATGCCATGGTGAGTGAGTGCCCAGACGACGGAAAATGCCACCAGCGTTAGCACCCACCACGGCATATTCACTTGAAATTGCATCCGTAGGATATCGGAGAGTAAATACCCCAGAAACCCAATAGCACCGGCAGGTCCCAAGATGTCATAGACTAGATAGCTCCATGTTGCCATAAAGCCTGGGCGACTGCCGAGACCACGAGTAGCGAAGGAATAATAGCCGCCACTTGAGGGCATGAATCGACAGAATTCTGAAACGGTATTGCCGATAAAGAAGCAAATAACGGTTGCCAAAAGCAATGAGAGCGGCATGCCCGGTCCTGCCTTTAGCGCGATAATCGGGAACGTGAACACTATATTGGTCGCAGGCGCGATGTGTGTAACTCCCTGGAAGATCAATTCCGGCAGGCCGAGCGAATTGCGGCGCAACTGGGAGCCTGCAGAGCTACTAGGTGTATAAGCGCGAGCCAGGGTATCTCCTTTGTGCGACCACCACATGGGTGGAAGGTGGATTTGTCGAGCCCACGGCAAATGGCGGTTCACCGCGTCAAGCTGCATTTGCTTGCAGGAATATAGCGCTGGTGAGATTTGCTCCAGTAAACTGTCTATCGAATTCTGGAATGCGAGAGGAGCGCGAGGTCGCCGATCCCCACCCGTTCCAGCGAGTGCGCGTTCATCCCCGGTTGCAAAACGCCGTCGTGAAATCACTGCAAAATGAAAGCTTTCATATGATAGCCCAATTTAAAAGGCGTAGCGTAATTCAAGCTGAACTTCTCGTTGGTTATCGGTCAGGGGTTGCTGGTGATGGCTTGGCCACCCGGGACATTGGGTTAGCTTCCTTGGATCTGAACTTTTGTGGATGATTGAAAAGATTGAGGATCTCGGCGCTTAATAGAGCTCATTCTTGCCTCCTGAAGGAGCAGCAAAGTCATTGAATTCTGCGGTTTTGGAGAAGCTGCGGAACAGACTGAATACACACTGCGGCCCAAAACAGTAGAGAAAACAAATTGACGAATTTGCATGTAAGTTGGTATCATGTGCACGACAAAATGAAAGGTTTCATTTTGCCTCGTCTCGACGAGGACCCCCATTTGCCTTGAACGTAATCAGACTTACGCCCTCGCTTTCAGCCGCCATGGCGTTGCCACCTGGCCAATAATCACCGGTTTCCATCCTGTCTCAACTACGCGGACTGGTCTTACTGATTTGCCGTCCACGTTCCGAGCGACAGCTTGCAAAGGAGTAGGTTCATGCGGGTACTTATCGCTGGTGAATCCTGGACGATTCACAGCATTCATCAAAAAGGATTCGATAGCTTCACCACGACCGACTATGCGGAGGGCGTCAAATGGCTACGAAATGCGCTTGTGGCAAACGATCACATCGTGGACTATCAACCAGCCCACGTAGCCAGTCGAGATTTCCCCGCAACCGTCGAAGAGCTCTCCAAATACGATTGCGTGATTTTGAGTGACATCGGCGCGAATACGCTCTCGCTTCATCCTGAGACGTTCACGCGATCTCAAGTCCTGCCGAACCGGCTGGGAGCACTACATGATTACGTGCTGCGAGGCGGTGGGTTGGTGATGATCGGGGGGTGGATGACCTTTCAGGGTATCGAAGGAAAGGCGCGTTACAGGGGCACGCCTGTGGAAAAGGTCTTGCCCGTGCGAATGCGAGAAGGGGACGATCGAATTGAGGCGCCGCAAGGTTTGGCAGTAAAGCTGGAAATGGCGACGCATGAGATCGTGCAGAATATCGAGGGGGAGTGGCCACTATTGCTCGGGTTGAACGAAGTCGAGCGTGGTGCGGATGCTCAACTCATTGCGTCGGCGGGTTCGTTTCCCCTCCTGTTAGCAGGGCAATTCGGTAAGGGGCGAAGCGTGGCATTTACATCCGACTGCGCTCCCCATTGGGCACCTCCTGAGTTCGTAGAATGGAAGCACTTTGAGCGTCTTTGGAATCAGATCGTCGTCTGGTCCTCAAATGGAGACAGCAGCAAGTCGGCAGCGTCATAGCAAACCGCTATCGAAGATTCTTTTTTTGCGGTAGCTTTTTCTTCGACGTCGCGTGCGGTTTCGGGCCAGGTGGTGCTACGGATGCTCGAACCTTCAGCTTTGTCGGAAGGACGTGCTGCATTCTCGTTCCGCCCTTTCCCCCCATCCGATCAACGATGATCTGGGCTGCCTTAGCGCCCAGGTTGTAGCTGGATTGCTCAACCGAGCTGAGGGTTGGCGTCACGAACTCTGCGAACTCAAAATCATCGAAACCAATGACCGAAACATCTTCGGGGCAGCGCAGGCCGAGATCTCGGATCGCATTAAGTGCACCAATTGCCAATAGGTCGTTCGCGGCAAAGATAGCGGTCGGCCGAGGGGTCAGTTGCAAGAGTGATTGAGCCTTCTCGTATCCGCTTCGTTTGTTGAAGCTGCCCTCTTGAATGTATTTGGCTGAACACTTGAGCTTTGCTTGCCGCAACGCGCGTAAAAAGCCCTGAACACGCTCACCCGAGTTCGTGAATTGCAATGATCCGCTGATCATGGCGAAGTGTCTGTGTCCCAATTCCACCAGGTGTTTTGTAGCTTGGTAAGCCCCTTCTTCGTTCATGCTTGTGACAGTATCACCAGTCCAACGATGAGGAAGGCGATCTACATAAACTACTGCCGCGCCCGCATTGCGGTAGTCCTGCGCCAGTTTTGTCGAGCCATTGATATCTGAGGTCATAATGATGAGACCCGATGGTAGATAAGTCTGAAGCTCGCGGAGATAGGTCTCCTCCTTGACGAAATCGTTATCAGAGTTGCAAAGAAACAGCCGATATCCATTGTTGAATGCCGTGTCCTCAGCACCTTTCACCACCGCAGGAAATAACGGATTAGCGCGCACAACTGCCGGCCGGGTGATTGTCCAGCGTCGCTCTGCCCCTTCCTGCGCTTCGCCTGTGGAAAACATTCCGCTCCAAGCCGAACGCCATTCCGGTAGACGACAAAAACTGTTCGCCTTCCCACCGGAATCGGCGTTCACCTTCAGACCGGAATGCTGTTCGGAATCACAACGGAATGGTGTTCGGCTTCAGACCGGAATCGCGTTCACCTTCGACCGGATTCCCCACACGACCTCGAATGACCTCTATTGACCACAAAAACGGTATCACTGGTATCACTTTCTTGATGGCGGAGAGCCAATCCTCTCTCCGCCTCGATTCCGACCCGGACCCGAAAAAATTTCTGGCCGCGGTATCATTCCGGTATCAATTGGTATCACTCCGTAACAACTCGGGATTGCCGAAGATTCCAGGAGCGATGCGTTGGGTTGTGGTAGGGCACAGTAAAGTCGACCACTGCGTCGTTTAAAGCTTCTTTGGCAACCTTTGGATTGCCGCCTGTTGGAATGAGGAAACTTGGTTGCCGTTCACCGAATAGGTCATTAGGGGTAGCGTTGCCGTTTGGCGCAAGTCGTTCCGTTCCAAAGTCCATTATCGATGTGAATATGTCGAATGTAAAGATCGGCAGTTTTTCCGACGAAGGCTAAATCCGCTGGCGCTAATGATGGAGAATCCCTTACAAGGCTGTCGAGCGCGCCGCTGCGCATCCTTGTCCGATTTTAAGAAAAGGGTGAGTAGACCAGGGCAATGGCTCTTGAGGGCCTTCAGGCAGACTACTTAAAACCCAAAGGAGGGTTTGCGGAAACATTCGATAATCCGATGAACTTCACCTGCCTCACTGGAACTCAGTTTGGACTCGTAAGGAGCGCCCGTCACGCGTTCCGCGATCTTCAGATAACGTAATGCTTCATCGAATCCGCCCCAAACATTCCCGTACTTGAACAATCGCCACGCCTGAATCATATCCTGCTGCAGATGTCGAGCCTTTTCCATCTGCCCTGCACAGAAGGCATCATAAAGTGCGACTGCTAAGTGGGGGAATATATTATGCAGACCTCCAATAAATCCCGAGCAGCCCATCTGCAAAGCAACAAGGCTGAGGCATTCGTTACCCGTAAAAACCGAGAACTCCTCATCATCGCGCGCCAAATACAGTAGATTTTGCAGATTAATACAGTCGCTATCACTTTCCTTAATTCCGATGATGCGCGGAATCCGTGTACGCAGGGTACCAATCGTTTCTGGAAGGATTCGGTTCTTGGTCATCACTGGATTGTCGTAGACAAGGATAGGAAGATCAACGGCAGAAGCAATGTCTGAGAAATAGCCGATCAGTTGTTCCTGGGTAGTGAAAAAATAAAAAGGTAGCAACACTGAGAGGTAGCTTACTCCACATCTCTGGATTTGCTGTGCTTTCGGCAACGCGCGACTGGTACTCGTTTCGCCCACACAACCAATTACAGGAACGGCCCCATGTACCTCGTCGACAACAATGGAAACAGCCCGAATTTGTTCTTGGTCAGTGAGGAAAGCGAATCCACCCATCGTGCCGTTTGCCAATATGCCGTGTACGCCAGCATTCAAAAGAAAGCGGACTAATTTGCGGAGGCTGGGTTCGTCGACGCGATCATGGTCGGTCAAGGGCGTTGCGATCGGCGGAAGAACACCGTGAAGAATCGATTTCTTTCGCATCCGTATCCTTTAAGGACGGTTTAATGCTTTCGTACGTCACCCTGATGGCCACTCAAGATCTTTGGGAATATCGCCCCCTACTACGGGCAGTCTGAATCAGCTTGGGCAAGATGTCACCGAAGCTGCTTTGGGGAGTAGGATTTCCTAAGTCAAAATATAGGCGGCGAAACAGGGGGTACAGCTCGTCATAGATGCTGCGCTCTTCGGGTCGAGGAGTGAACTCGATATATGCTGGGCATATATGGACCTGGCATTCTTCAATGCTGCGAAAAGTGCCGGCCGCGAGGAACGCAAAAATAGCCGAACCGATGCCGGTTACCGTACTATTCGGCACCAGGACAGGTCGGACCAAAACATCGGCATAAATCTGATTCAATGCTGGATTATTCTGGGGAACTCCACCCCCGTTGATCACACGGTGCATAATGACACCGTGTTCGCTAAGGCGATCCAGAATGATCCTTGTTTGGAAGGCTGTGCCCTCTATGGCAGCAAAGAGTTCGTCCTGCGCCGTATGTTGCAGATTCCATCCGAGGGTGACCCCCCCGAGATTAGGATTTACGAGAACCGAGCGGTCACCGTTATCCCAAGTCAGACGCAACAGCCCAGTCTGGCCAGCGTGGTAGTTCTCTAACCCCTTGCTCAATTGCGCCACGGTTGTGCCCGCGCGTCGGGCAACAGCGCCGAAGATATCGCCTGTAGCACACAGTCCCGCTTCGATCCCAGTATATTGCGGGTGCACACTTCCTTTCACTATGCCGCAAATTCCCGAAATCAATTCAGTTTCGCGCACATACGTAATGATGCACGTGGAAGTTCCGACAACATTTACGACATCTCCTTCTCTTGCTCCGACGCCGATCGCATCCCAATGTGCGTCCAACGCGCCAACAGGAATGGGTATACCAACACGCAATCCCAATTTCTGTGCCCAGTATAGAGACAGCCTTCCAGCAATCTGATCTGAGGTAGCATATTCGGCTGCAAGCTTAGATCGAATTCCTGCGAATAAGGGGTCCACTTTAACGAGAAAACTCTCTGGCGGAAGGCCGCCCAGGTCGGCGTTCCACAACCACTTGTGTCCCATTGCGCACACGCTGCGTTTCACGTGCTTTGGATCCGTAATCCCGCAGAGAGTAGCGGCGACCATATCGCAGTGTTCAAAGGCGCTGACCAGTGCTTGCCTTTTTTGGGGATTGTGGCGCAACCAGTGCAGCAGTTTCGCGAATCCCCACTCTGATGAATACACACCTCCACACCATTCGATAGCTTTGAGACCCTCTCGGCGTGCCATTTCGGTAATCTCGGCAGCTTCGTTCCGAGCACGATGGTCACACCAGAGATAGTAGTGGTCCAAAGGAACCAGCCCTTCTCCTACGGGAATCACGCTTGAACCTGTCGTATCGAGAGCCATCGCTGCAATTTGTTCACCCGACACACTGGCTAGTTTCAAGGCTTGACGTGTGGCCTCAACCAGCGCATGCATGTGGTCATCATGAGACTGCGTGGAGTAGTCTGGGTCGTCCTTCCTTTGATGGAGGGGATATTCAGCGAGAGACGAGCCCAGTAAGCCAAGCCTACTGTCTACGATAGAAACGCGAACGCTTAGGGTGCCGAAGTCTACTCCTGCAACAATGGTCATGCCTGTTTTTCTGCTTTCGAATTAACAGAAACGATGAAAGTTGAACATGTGGATTCGCCAAGTCGCCGAACTAGTCACGGTTTGAGCACTGAGGTAGAAAAATCTATTTTGCATTCTCGAGCAGTCCCGAAACACTTCGAGGACAGTTCTTGCTTAAATACTGAAACGAGCTAAAAGGCAGACTCTGCCTCACCACGCCCTCAGTACCTGCACGTCTTCCTCAATTTCCGAAATAGAGACCGGAGCCAATCCGGCCTCTTGCAAGGTCTGGTTAAGTTCACTGAGACTGGTTCTCTTCGCGGCAGCCCACGCGCTGATCTGCTTCCGTGCTTCTTTTTTCGACTGCTGGCAGAGTTCTAAGACCTGCGGGGGCACGGTGCGGTCTCCTCCTTCGACAGCATTGAGCGCCGCGTCAAGACCGGCGTTTGCGCTGATCAACCCATTAATGTCATGCGATTTCTGCATGTCGCCGGCTAGAATGTCATGCAAAACTTCTTCAAAACCTCTCATCTTCTCCAGCAGAACGTGATGTTCCGCCAGTTGCTCTGGCGTCAAATCAGCCAGTTCACTGTGCACCAAATCGACTTCTGCCAAGGTAGCACGGCTCTGCAGGGACTCATCGAGAATCTCCCTGCCTAGCCGAAATTGTTCGTTTAACAAGGAAATGCTGGCCGACGATCTCGGATCCATGGTCACCGTCGGCCGCTGCGTGAAGTGTTTGCCATCAACCGTCAGCTTCACCTCGTAGCTTCCTGGCGGCACGCGTGGGCCGCTAGGGGCAGCGCTGCCACTCTCATTATCCGCTGCCGTATTCCCCGAGTATCTCCATCGCAGATCCCACACAAAGCGATGCATTCCCGCCGCGTTCTCGATGCGCAGCGGCGGAGGGAACCAACGATCGGCAACGGCTGCGTGGGACCTCCTCTCTGCCTCCTTGTCGGTGCTGGAGAACCGTCGCACGATCTCGTGCTGTTGGTCAAAGATTGTCAGCGTGACCTCGTTTGCACGCCTCGGCAAAACATAATCTAAAACAGCTCCCTCCGGAGGGTTGTTGGCCGCGGGTTCTTCCGGGGGTAAAGGCGTCCCGGAAAAAGCGTTGTTATCCACTCGAACTGCGGTCGCGGGCCGGAAAAAGCACGCACTCGGACACACAATGCCAGCGTAGATTTGCCGCAGGGGCTCCATGTCATCCAGGATCCAGAAAGACCGCCCATGGGTAGCGACCACTAGGTCATCGCCGTGGATCTGCAAATCGCGAACGGAACTAACAGGCAGATTGAGCTGCAGCGGTTGCCAGTGGTCCCCATCATCAAAGGAAACGTAGAGGCCAAGTTCTGTTCCCGCGAAGAGCAGACTCTTCTTCTTGGGATCCTGGCGAACCGCACGTAGAAAGGCGCCCGACGCTATACCGGTGTCGATCCTTTGCCAGTTCTGACCGAAGTCGCGCGTGCGGTAGATGTAAGGCCGGTAGTCATCCACTTCATGACGATCGATGGCGGCATAGGCTTCCCCCTTGTCAAAATGGGACGCTTCGATCATCGAAACGTTGCTCCATGCGTTGAGCCCTTTGGGAGTTACATTCGCCCATGTTTTCCCTCCGTTGAGCGTAATGTTGTACCAGGACGTCCAGGGCTTTCCGTGATCGAGGCTGATGCTGGCACCCTGATCCGAACCTAGGATTAGATTTGAGGAGTCCTTCGGGTCGACCCATAGCTGGTGATAGTCGTCGCCACCCGGCGCACCGCGCAATACCGAAATTGTTCTGCCGCCTTCGCTGGACCGGTACAGCGCGATATTCGGCACATACAGGACATCCGGATCGCTGGGATCAATGGTCAGCGAATTGAAATACCAAGCTCGGGTGGTGAGGCGAGGATCGCTGTTTTCCCGGGTCCAATTGTACCCGCCATCATCGGACCGGTAGAGTCCCGAGGCTTTCGCTTCAATGAGTGCGTAGACCCGTTTGCCATCCGCGGAGATGGCTACGCCGACCCGTCCCCAATCTCCATCGGGCAGACCATGGCTAGTAAGCTGGATCCATGACTCGCCACCATCTGCCGAGCGATACAGTCCACTTCCGGGCCCAGAAATCGGGGCGTAAGTGCTCCACGGCGGCCGCCGCGCGTTCCAAGTTCCGGCAATAAGCACCTGAGAATTCTTTGCCGCAATTGCCAAGTCGGAGACGCCTACGTCGGGTCCTGTGTTCAGAATACGTTTCCAGGTAACACCACCATCGGTTGACTTGTAGACGCCGCGCTCCTCATTCGCGCCGTATGCGTGCCCCAGCACTCCGACATATACGATATCGGGATTTCTCGGATCGATGACGATACGGCTGATCTGCCGTGAATCCCTCAAGCCAATATTTCGCCAGCTCTTGCCCGCATCCGTCGACTTGTAGACTCCATCTCCGGAAGCGAGGTCTGATCTAATGTCGGATTCGCCCGTTCCTGCATAGATGACATTTGCATCGGATGGTGCGACTGCGATTGCCCCGATGGAAGCCACCGGTTGGTCATCGAAGACTGGAAGCCAAACCGTACCCGCGTCAGTGGTTTTCCAGACACCTCCGTCGACAGCTCCGAAGTAAAAAGTTTTGCTGTCTCCGGGGACCCCGCACACCGCAACCGCGCGTCCCCCGCGAAACGGACCAATCAATCGCCAGCGTAATCCGGAGAAAAAGTCAGGAGACACACCCTGCGACAGGGCGACGCGGGGGTTAAGGTTCAGCGCCAGGCCGATCAGGACGAGAGCAACGACCCTCGATTTAAGGTGCGGTACACGCACGTCATCCGACCTATTCATAAAAATTCACAAACCGGAAGTCATGTCAGCTCGTAGAGTGGGCGGGCCGCCCTCTCCAGCAGTTCGATTGCTCACCGAGCGGGCTTATATCCGGGCCCGCGCAAAGCCCGTCCCGGCCGCTCGTCAGTGATCTTCCCATCGAGCACCACCGGCCGGCCATTTACGAAAACATCTTTCACACCAGCGGAGTAATGAAGAGGTTCATTGTACGTAGCTAAATCCTGAATAGTCGCTGGATCAAACAAAGTAACGTCGGCCATCATTCCTGGCCTCAGGATTCCGCGATCCATAATCCCGACCCGGCTCGCTGCCAGCGACGTCATTTTGCGGACCGCCTCTTCCAGTCGCATGGTGTGTTCTTCGCGCACGTACTCAGCCAGGACCCGAGGAAATGTGCCGAACGCCCGAGGATGTGCCTTGGTCATGCTGAGCGGTCCCTCTTCGGACTGGGCCGGGGAATCTGAGCCGTAAGTCACCAGCGGATTCGAAACGGCTGCGCGCACGTCAGCTTCGTCCATAATCGAAATGACAACCTGGCTTTCGCCCAAAGCATACGGGGTCGAGCCACGATCAGCGAGTACCAGATCCATCGCTGCGTCTCTCGGATCCTTTCCCATCTGGCGGCCAATTTCTTCGAGTGTCATGCCTTCGTAATGGCGCAGGTCGGGATTCAACACCTGGATCAACAGCACGCCTTTGCCCCCTCCGGAACCCCGCCACTGGTTTTGCCAGTCAGTGCTAGGCTCATCCATTTCCTCCTTCGCGCGGGCGCGTAGGGCTGGATCTTGGAGTCGCCGCGTCATCTTCTCCGCTCCTCCCTCGGAAATCCAACTGGGCAAACATGCAACCAGACCATTCGAAGCGCGAGCGTAGGGGTAAACACTGGCGCCTACATCCAGGCCACGCGCGCGGGCTGCCTCGATTCTGCGAAGAACTTCCGGCATCTTTCCCCAGTTCTCGGGATACGCGGTTTTCAAATGCCAAATAGTGGCGGGAATGCTCGCACGCTGCGCGATGGTGAATACTTCGTCCAGAGACTCAAGAATGCTATCGCCCTCTGAACGCTGATGGGTGAAGTAGACGCCACCATATCTATGGGCAACTTTCGCCAACTCGACGATCTCATCGGTAGACGCATAGACATCGGGAACATACTGCAGGGCGGAACTCACTCCGAACGCGCCCTGCTCCATGGCTTGGGCGACCAATTGGCGCATTTGATCGAGTTCGGCGGCCGTGGCCTGCCGGTTATCTTTTCCGACAACGTACTCGCGCAATCCACCGGCGCCCACAAATGTACCCAGATTGATGGCTGGCCGGGAGCGCTCAAAGTGGCGGAAGTAGTCATCGAGCGATCGCCAATCAACGGTCACCCCGTATTTCTTTGCGCCCGGTTCCAGATCTTCGAGCAAACGGTCATTGATGGGTGCGATCGATGTGCCTTCCCCTGTAATTTCGGTCGTTACACCCTGGGTGATCTTGCTGGCAGCGCGATTGTCGACGAAAACGTTGAATTCTGATTGACCCTGAATATCAATGAAACCCGGAGAAGCCACGAGGCCCCGGGCTTCCACTCGCTTCTTAGCCGCGGCGTTATGCAGATCGCCGATGGCCGCGATGCGATCGCCGATGATTCCGATATCTCCGATAAACCAGGGAGCTCCCGTCCCATCGGCAATGCGAGCACCGGTGATGATGTAGTCGTAACTGCTCTGCTGCGCACGACTGGTAGCGGTGCAGAGTAATGCGGCGAGCGCGGCAAAAATGAATGTTAGCTGTTGTTTGGCAATCATTGGCAAACCCAACTTTCATGAACCGAACTGCCCGGTGAGGCACGATGAACAAATCCGGCCCTGTGAAATTTCTGAAAAGAAAGAGTGCAAGGAAAGGTTGGTGTGCCGGCAGTAATAAGTTCTCTCACCGGAATGTTTTCCGCCTGGAGTGTCTCCACGATCCGCATCAGTTGATCGTATCCCGCATGTGCCTGTGCTTCACGCTCCGGCAACGCCATGCCCCCAAGGTGACCGTCGTAGTAATGCAGACCTCGAAACTCCAATCCGGCTCTGTGAATAAGTTCTGCAAGTTTTACTACTTCTGCAGGTCGATCTTGCCCAACTCCCGTGCGATTCATTCCCGGATTGATATCGATAAAGATCCCCAGGCCTGCGCCAGCCCAACTCTCGAGTTGGCACGCATCGTCCACCAGCACCGAGATGGCAACCTGCGGGTGATGCGCGGAGATTTCTCGAAATCGTATTGCGTTCGCTCCCATCGCCGGATAAGCCACCAACACGTCCCGGGCGCCAGCACGAATTGCCGTCAGGAGTTCCAGGCTGGTTGCACATTTGAACGCAGTCACGCCACGTGCCGTCAGCATGCGCGTGACATGACCGAGCTTTGCAGTCTTCACGTGCGGTCGCCAACGATCGGGGTTGTGATTCAACAAGCGAAGCGTCGTTTCAATGTTAGCCAGCACAAGGTCTCGAAAGATGAGCAGCGCCGGGCTCAGAATGTCTTTTGTGTCGCGCACCTCATATGGGTGCGTGGAAAAGGCCGGCGTGGCATTGTCAATATTCAAGAATCAATCCTTGCCGAGCAGTAGTTAGCGATCGCTATTGCCAATCGCCACACAGATTCACATTGATCCCGAGTTCGTCCATCATGGCGGCTTTTGCGGAAAGCGCCGCACAAGCAGCATGAGCATCGGGCGCGTAAGCAACCTGTATATGGTTCGATTTGTGCCGAGCCATGAATTGATTAAGGCTGATGCCTGGGAGAACGGCGTGCATGATGGGCCACTGGGGCGTTGTGATGGACCAGCGCCGCTGAGTCTCGGAATCGGGCAGCGACACCGCCTGGGCACGGCCAATGTCGGCGTTCAATTTTGCATTTTCGACGAATACCCGGCTCCATACAATTTCTCCTGGTTTACTGACACCCTTGATCGTGCCGCCTCCCAACGGAAAATACATTGGCGGCTGGCGTTCACTGACTGCATCGTTATAACCATTCGCGAAATGGCCGGGAGGAACCGAACCTGAGATTTCGAACACCCACACAAGTTCCTCGCGGCCATTCATTGCGAAAGGTTCGCCATAGCGGACGTCGTGAAGCGTTGTCTCCGGCTCAAATCCGAAGCGACGCCAAACACGGTTTGTCACCAGCGCATCAAGGCCTGCGCATTCATCTGCTTCATTGAAATGGGGGAGGGCCAAACCTTCGAACAGAACTCTATTCCCGTCAGCATCTTTTACCGGAGGACGATCGACATTGTTCAGAAGGCCCTCTGCGAGATCCGAAGCCGGGCAGATATCCTTCAGGCCTTGCTGATACTGAATGCCAATGGCATCACAGCCAAATTCGTCTGCGATTCGCAGCGCGGCAATGTACATTCTGCACTGCTCGAGAATCTGATCGTTTGTGAGATCACGGGCCGGATCGGATCCAGTCCGGAATTTCATGCCTTTGCTGTCGAGCCAGGTACGAACCTCTTGCGCTTCACGCTGCGGCGTACGAAGCATCTCGGCGTAAAGAGCAGATTGGCTGAGCCGCTCTTTGTACACTCCAACGGCATGCAACAGCTCGTCGGGGATGATGGCGTTGTACATTCCCATGCACCCTTCGTCGAAAACACCCAAAATGGCCTTGTTGCGCAGGAGCTCGCGACCCAGTTCGCGGCCCGTGCTTTCCGCTTCGGGAGACAGCTGGCACGCTGCGAGCGGCCGAACATGGCTGGCATCGTGGATCACAGGTTCGTGATTCAACCAGCGGCGAAGCCCATCGAGGAAGTAGTCGTCGTTGAAATCAGCGCTCCACAGCGTGCTGTATTTAACGCCGGCCTTCGCCATCGATGCGTTTAAGTTAAGCATGCCAACCAGTCCCGGCCACTGCCCGGACCAATTCGCTACCGTAAGAATTGGTCCTCGATGAGTCATGAGACCGGGCAGAACATGATGGCTGTACTGCCATACAGCTTCGACAACCACCAGCGGAGCCTCCGGCGTAATCGTGCGAAAAACGTCGATGCCGTGGCGCTGGCTGTGAATGAAGCCGTGCTGTTGCACCGGATCAAAGGGATGTCCGCGGCGAACGGTGTGTCCGCACCGGCGAATCGCGTTCATCACGGACTGTTCCACTTGGTTCTGGGCAGGCCAGCAGGCTCGATTCGCCGACAACCGCAAATCGCCGCTCGCAACCAGGATCACCTCTGCGTTCTGCATGCTCTACCTTTCAAGTAAAAGCCACCTCACGGATTCTTCCTCTTCGACCAAAAGCGAATGACGTAGCCTGGGCCAAATAGCACCATGATTGATCCCCACCAGATTCCGATGTGGAGGTGAGACATGGCGACCGCGTGAGCAGGCGGTGCAAATAGGCCATAAAGTCCGGAGCCAAGAATCAAGACGCCATAAATTACAAGCAGCGCGCCGATAAAAAACCACACAGAAATAAAGTGCTTCTCCACGATGTGCCTTCTTCACCAAAACAAGATGTTCAGTGCCACGAACGCAACCCCAACAGCGGCGGCCCAGGTCATGGGCCGCTGGAAGATCGGAAACGCGCGCTCAGAGGGCAAATCGGTCAGTCCATACACCAATCCCTCAAGTTCATGATCGGGCCTTGGTTTCGTGACCAGAGTGACGACTACGGTGACGAGAACATTTGCGATGAGCGACCACATTGCGCGATACATGTTCTCCGACATATCTTTCGCATACCCGGAAAATGCAACATAGCTCAGCGCGCCGGGATCGAATCTCACCCAGAGCCATAGCACAAAAGAAGTCAAAATTCCCGCAAGCAACCCCCAAAAACCAGCCGCAGGCGTGGTTCGTTTCCAAAGCATACCTAGGATCACGGTGCCGAACATGGGCACAATAAAGAAGACAAAAACTACCTGCGCATAGACGATGATGCTGGAAAAATTCATTACCAGATAAGCCGTTCCGATGCTCACGAACACTCCCAGCAGTGAACACCAACGACCCACCGAAACATAATGCGCTTCAGAGGCTCGTTTCCAGATAAGAGGTTTGTAGATGTCATACGTCCACACCGTGGTGAAAGCCGTGACATTTCCGGCCATGCCGGACATGAAGCCGGCGACCAGCGCCGTAACTCCGAGACCTAAAAGCCCGGGTCCACAGTAGCGAGCCAGCATCAAGGGGAGTGCTTCGTTATAAGTGTGTACGTTCGGGAGTCCGCCTTGGCTCTCAGGAACCAGGTGATACGGTAAGACCGCGAGCGCAAGCAAGCCTGGCACGATGACGATCAGAGGTACAATCATCTTGAAGAATGCGCCGATGATCGTACCTAACTGGGCCGAGCGAAGATCCTTCGCCGCCATCACCCGCTGCACCACGAGAAAGTCGGTTGTCCAGTATCCGAACGAGATCGCCAGGCCCCAGCCGAATACGATTCCCGTCCAGTGGGTGCCCATGGCATTGTTGGAAAATGTTCCGGTTGTGCTCCACATGTGGAGGAAATCCTGGCCGGGAAAATTCGCCTCAATCCGGTGGACCATGCCGACCCAGCCGCCAGTTTCCATTAGCCCCACCACGGGAATCACGAGACAGCCAATCCAGATGAGAAAAAACTGAAGCACTTCATTGAAGATTGCCGAAAGCAGCCCGCCTGCTGCCACGTAAATCGCGACGGTCAGTGACGAAACCCAGATGCTGAAATGAATATTCCAGCCGAGGATGACCTTCATGATGATCGCCATCGAGTACATATTGATGCCGCTCATCAGGATCGTCATCGCTGCGAAGCAGATGGCGGAAAGCGACCGTGCCCCTTCCCCGAATCTCAGCTTTAGATAACCTGGCACAGAATGCGTTTTGCAGATGTAGTAGAACGGCAACATCACGAGCGCCAGAAACAAGATCGCAGGGATTGCGCCGATCCAATAGGCGTGGGCGACGAGAATTCCGTACTGATACGTTGCCGCGGCGTATCCCATCATCTCCAGAGACCCGAGGTTGGCGGAAATAAAGCTGAGGCCGGCAACCCACATGGTCATTTCGCGGCCGGCCATAAAAAACGCTTCGGCGCTAGTGGTAAACCGTCGCAGGTAGACGCCTAGGCCCAAGACTGAGCCGAAGTACAAAACGATGATGACCAGGTCAACAGGACTGAGGGATAGGCGCGCTTCCGTAGCCTGGAGCAAGCATGCGGTTGCCATCTACTCGTTGCTCCCGGTTGCCTGCACCAGTGGCAGGAGCACGCGATCCAGTTCCTCGTCGGTCAGATCAGCGGGCGCCGCCTTCCGATATATCCCCCAGCGCTCCACCTGCTCTGTCGTTTGCCCCGGAGGTATCTTGGTGACGGGACCGAGCGTCTCGACTTCCAGAAAATCGCTGTTGGTGAACATTTCGAACGAACACCCAAAATCTGTATAAGTCTTCGACGGGTCCGCCTTCGCTCGCTTAACGAACACCTCACCGTTCAGCAGATAGGCGACCCATGTATTCGGATTGAACGAGCCCAGCTTCTGCGGATCACTGTTTTCCGGATCCTGGCGTAGCGTCAAATATTTTTTCGTAAACTTCCAGCGCGGATCGGCAAGGTTCGTGTACGCCCACATAACCAGCGGGTTCGTCGCTTCGAGATTGATCGGGTGCCGGCCCCGCGGCGGAAATCCACTCACTGCCAAACCACTCGGAGCCATCATGGTGAGCGCCCAGGGAGCAAACTCAAGCGTGAATAAAGAATGATTCGTAATGCGATGCGAAACTGTCACGGTGGTCCCGGAGGCGGCCATGCTGATCACGATTTCCTTCTGCAGACCTGTAAGCGGTTCGACGGGCTCGCGAGCAACGAGCCCCGCCGGTGTCAGCCGGATCTCAACCGGAACATTGTCCGGAGCCCAGGTCGCGACGGGATCTTCAGGCGCTTTCCACACACGATCTCCGCCTCGTAACTGGAACTTTTCCTGTCCGCTTTTTCCCAACTGCTCCGCAAATTCCTTGAACAAATTTTGCCCGCCAGCAAATCCGAAGCGGATAATGCGTGGCCCCACGTCTCCGGTAACGATCAGCTCGATCTCGCCGTTGCTGACCCGGTAGCAATTCTGCCAGCCTTTGTACTCCGTTTTTTCGACTTTCACAGTAGCGCTCATGTTTGTCGTGATGAGTGCAAGCAGTACCGGTAAGATCGTGCGAAGCATCCAAACTCCTTAGATAAGACTAGGGTGCTAATGAAAATGGACAAGATAGGTGAAAACGCGAAGATTGCGCGTCGCTTTCTCATTTTCGGACATCCGCGATGTACAAAACGGCTCCCTCAGGGTGCAACAATTTAAGAGCAAGATTGCTCGTCGCTGAACGCTTCACCGCTCTTCGTCACCAATGGGGTAATAGATCGCGTTCAGGAAAAGCTTGTAAGTGCCATGGCTTTGGGCACGGAAAAGCGGCCGGAAACCGAACATCACAATACGGCCCTTGTCATCCTTTATGTCGACAACAGCTGCCTTGCCCGTCATCCTTTCGCCACCAACTATCCAGCCCGAAAGAAGTTCGTTCTCCCCGGGATAGCTTGCCGCGATCCGTGATTCCACCTTCACTCTGTCCGAATCGAAGATATCCATGGCGAGACTGTTGCCCCCACCGTCCCGCGAACCGTTAAACATTGCTGCGCTCTCGGTTGGCATGCCAAAGCCCAAAGGCTCGTTGGGATCGACGGTGATTCGAATGATTGAGTTCGGTACGAAGAACTTCGAATGATCAACATCTCCCAGCGCATCGCGAACCGGCACTTGCAGATCCTTCATCGCCAAACCGCAGGCCTCGTTAATCGCTACAAGAGTCCCGCCAGACTTGATGAAGTCCTTGATCGCGTGCAGGCCTTCTTCGCCAATCCCACCCGTGTATTCTGGTGGCAGATTCGGTTCAATGTCTGGCCTCCCAGGTTGTGGTCCGCGCTTGCCTGTCACAATCGTGTCACGGCTTTCGTCGGGCAGAATTAGCACGTCAAACTTACTCGCCAGTCCGCCCTCTTTCACGTCCTGGTTGTGAAGGGTCACGAAGGGAATGTGCAGATCGTCGAACACGTAGCGTGTCCAGCCTTCGTCCATGCTGGTTTGGTACGACTGATAGAGGCCAATGCGCGGCGCCTTGAGGGCGCCGAGTTTCATCCCCTCCGTGCTGTTCAGCGCCGCTGGCGTGATATGCCATTCGCTGAGCAGATCGGACACCGCAGTCTGCCGCTGACCATCCTGTTTGATGACGAAGGCGCCGGGAGCAAAGGTCTTCTGTCCCACGGTAGCCGGCGCGAGTGTCCGCGAGACACTGCCGCCGTGGGCGAGCACTCCGGCGGCTACCGCATAGGAGGCGTTTAAGCTGGGATCAATTACGAGATAGGCCGGATTGCCGGACGGCATATTGCCGGCGGGATAAACCGCCTCCTCAACGGGTTTGGTGCGCACGTGAATGGGTTCGCTGATGCGGTCAGTACTCACGCCCATCAGATACGGCAGCGTCCAACCAGTGTTGTCGTAGGGCGCAATTGGTGGGCCGTCGGGATACTGGCGGAGGTCGGGGTACTTTTGCCGGTCCAACAGTGTGATCGCCTGCGCACGGTAGGGTTGGGCCAGCGGCACGATGAAGGAACCCGCAGGATAGCTCTTATCCCCGGCCACAAATGCGTCCTGAGCTTGCTTCACCTCGAGCCCGCCCATCAACAGAGAGTTCACCATCTTGATTGCTGTTAGCGGGTCGTGCTGGTCGGCCGAAATCACGAACCCGCCTTCGCCGCCTTGCGCCTCAATACCTTCCTTGTTTATCTTGTAGAAATTAAGGAGGAAGTCGGTCTTATGCTCGTGGGCAGTGCGGATAGCGGCAAAATTGAAAATGAGTTCATTATCCACGATGTCCTGAAGATGCCACCAACCGCCCAGCCACGGATGCGGCGTGTTTACGCCGACCCTCGTCAGACTCTCTGGAAGCTGGTTACGCGAAACATAGATTGGGGTGGCCACTCGCGCACTCGCCGCCTCTGTTAGGAACGCCACTATGTTGTGAGTCCACGAGACTTCGTCTTCACCGCCAGTCCACCAACCTGTATAACCTTCATTATGGGTGATGCCAGTCTTGCCAGCTGCATCGAGGGCGTAGCGCATGTTAGCGCCCATGACCTCAATACCCGTCCACACCAGCGAGTTAACGTCGGGAAGGAACGGATCGCCGTAAGGAGAGATAAACTGACGGGGGCTGGTGATCCCGCTCTGATGTTCTGAGATAAAGATCTGGGGCAACCAGTCTCGGAACAGCACACTGCCTTCGGCCTTGACTTCCGGCAGATTGAACATGTAGAAGTCGCGGTTGTCGTCGTGGCCGGCATAATGATGGTAAAGCCACGGCATAGGTCCACCTTCATATTCGGTGCCAAGATATTTCCGGTACCATTCCGTGACCATCTGCTCGCCATCCGGGTTCACGCTCGGGATCAGGAGAACGATCACGTCACTTAATACCTTTTCCACATCAAACGGAGCGTCACCCTTAGCCAGCCGGTAAGCCAGTTCGAGTGACATCTGGCTGGCGCCGATCTCAGTTGAGTGAACGTTACATCCCATGGCGATAATAACTTTGCCGTCGGCGACGAGCCTGGCGACCGCTTCAGGCGTGAGGCCCCGCGCGTCACGCAACTGATGGCTGATCTTTTTGTATCGATCAAGGTTCTTCATGTTCTCGGCCGTGGTGATGATCGCCATCATGTCCGGCTTCTCCAGGACTGTTTCGCCGATCTGAACTATCTTGACGCGAGGTGACTCGGAAGCTAACTTCTGGAGGTATCCAACGATCTGTGCGTAATCGGCGAGTTTGCGGTCGGTTCCTGGGCGGAAGCCCACGTATTGCTCGGGCGAGGTCTGTGCCAATCCGAAAAGGGACGCCAAGAGCAAAATCGCCATTAGCACGATGATTGCTTTGCTGCAACGATGTTTATGAACGGCGCGCACAGTTCCTCCAAGTACTAGCGGGATTTACAGGCTCTCTACCGGCTAAGCTGCCTGCCCGATGTCCAGATCACCGATTCGCCTTCCCCGCGCCGGATGTTGTCAGACTCGACTCGCGCGTTTTGCGAATCGACGCAAGCACCTCAATCGCTTTGGCCATCGCCGGATCCTTCCCCGCCGCCAGATCGGAAGCGGCGAACACCGGAACCTGTATGTCCGGCGGAATTCCAGGCCCATCAAAGGCTTTCCCATCCGGAGTCAGAAAAACTTCATTGGGCAAGCCAAATCTCCATCCATTGGGAAGTCTGCGGCCCAAGACATCGGAGAACACTCCCTGCGTGTTCTCGCCTATGCGCGTGATGTGCGGCGTCCGCCCCATCAGCGCCTGTGTGAAGGTTTCCCCGGCACTGACCGTGCTGGGTCCGGTCAGCTCCACTACCGGACCCAGCAAGTGTGGCCGCGTACTTGGCCTGACAACACTCGGGTCGCCGGGCGTCCACTTGTTGCGATCCCCGGGATCGGCCCGAGCGACTTTGGTGTAAGCCAAATACTGGTGTGCCGTCAGCCGTGACGCAATCGCCAGACCGAGGGGATCGGACCCACCGCTGTTGATCCGGACATCGATCACAAGACCTTTCAAATTGGGGTCGGAAAAGATTGTGTCCAGCGCATTCTCCAGCTCCGCCAGGCCTGATGCGAAATCGCCCGCGGGGCTGAAGTCGCTGAATGAAAGAATCCGAAGACATCCTGTGGTTTCGTCGAGGTGGCTATACTGCACTTGGTCTTCGCAGAATCGCTGCACCGGACCATTCAGATATTTATCGGTGACCCGTAGCACGCTCTTCGGCGAGCGTAGAATCCCCAGCCGAAATCCGTCGAAGTTCATTCCGATCGCTGGGGCACTGATGCTCGTATGGGCGTCGCCCAAAGGCTGAATCATGCCGGCAAGGACTGGAAACAGGGCCAGTGGGCTCGTGTCCGCCGTTACCTTCGGCCGATTTTCTGCAACTACCTTCTGCCAATCGACGTGTCTGAGATCGAACGAGATGTACTGCTCAGCCCAAGTTTGTGCGAATACTTCGAAGTTGTCCGGGGGGGTGTCGGGCGTGAGATGGTCGCAAACCTCTAGCATCCGCGAGAGGCGATCGATCCGCATGTCGGAGGCTGACCCATCGAAGTGCAAGACCTTATGGTCGTTGCTGCCACCAGATCGCACGAAGAACGGCCACCCCTCTGTCGTCTTGAAGGTGGCCTCGCGGTCCGACATCGCGCCTGTGGAACGAGTTGCAGTGAATCCTGCCACGCAAGTGGTTGACGTGATTTCGAAGGCTTGCCACTCTCCGCCTCGAACATTGAACACATAGCCATACCCTTCACTGCGCCAAGCTCCATCGAGGGATTGCACCGTAGCGGGTGTAACCGAAACGAGAGCCGCAGTAATAAGAAGAGCAGGAATCTGAATCGCCCATTTCATTACGTGTTTACTGGACCCGCTTATCATGTCATCTCCCTGGAGACTTGGTTTCTTCCGTGATCGACAATAACGCATCCGGCTTATCATTTTTGAATTTCAATTCCCGACTCGCCTCTGCGAATGCAACAGCAGGGCAGCGCTAACGGGCCAGGTAGCGGGCCAGTCCGTTTGGCTCACTACCCAGCGCGGAGTGCAAACATCACAGGTTCGAGAGCCGCACTCGTGTGACGCCCAATCAGAAAGTGATCCGGGCGCTCAGCATCATCTGGCGCGGGCCTGCGGCGTCATAGGTTTGCACGTTTGAGATCGTGTTGAAATTGGAATAGCCAATATCCAGACTCGTCGGCGGCTGATAGTTCGGATGGTTGAATGCATTCGCCACCGCTGCTCCCAACCTAAATTGCACCCGCTCCTTGTAGAGTGGAACCGATTTGAACAGTGACAGGGATACAGCTTGGGTTCCGGGACCAACTACCGAACCCATCTGCGAGTCCCCGTATCGGCCAATGTTGTTCGGAGGAATTGCAAAGGCTGCGGGATTGATCCACTCGTTGATCGTCTTATGTCGGGGATACAGAGGCACCCCGGGAACTCTATCCGCGCGCCCGTCGCCGTTGAAAATCTCCCAGCCCGTCCCGGAGGGGTCGGCGCCTTCCGCCTGCACCGACAGAAAAGGACCGGTCTGGAATAGCACGACGCCAGCGAGTTCCCATCCGCGCACGACTCCGTTGAGTAGCGCATTACCTTTGTAAGTGAACGGAAAATTGTAGATAAACGTTGTCTGGAACCGCTGGCGCCGCGTAAACGAAACGTTGCCGTAGTCCTGGTTTAGATTGTAGGTATTGCTCGGAACGTACCCATCGTCGCCTGTGGTGAACGAGCGTGGAGAGGCGCCTTCGATATTGGACAAGTTTACAGCGTGGTTGTAGCTGGCTTCGAACTGGAGGCCGTGGGAAGTGCGCTTGTTTAGATCGATCGTAAAGGCTTCGTAATTGGTTCGCCCCCCGGTTGTAAAATCATAGATCGGGCCAACTTGGGGAAATGGCTCTGTTGCTACCACCGCGGCATAACCTAGCGTGTTGGGTTGAACTTGATTTATCTGCGGCAAGTAGCCCTGCTGGCCGCCATGACTGCCGTCATAGGTCAGCCGGAGACCGGTTTGGAAACCGAGGTCCCGCTCATAGGTCAGGTTCCACTGGTGGACGCGGGGATCCAGATGATGATAATCATAGGCAGTACAGATAAGGTCGGTTCCCGGCACCGCTTGCGGGGTGGGGAAAGGATGTGGGCTCGAGGCAGTTAATGATAACGCCGGGATGTTGCCGTTCGGCCCGCTGAAGCTGTTCGTGAAGAAACCATCAAAACCGGACTCAATGGCAAACATACCCTGGACCGCTTCAGCAGTAAGTGTCTGGTAGTATAGTCCATAGCCGCCTCGCAGAACGTTCTTGCTGTCCTTGGTAATACGCCATGCAAATCCGACTCGTGGGGCAAAATCGGTTGTCGGGGTAAAACGCCCGATGGGGGGAAGTCCTAGTTGCGACGCGAGTACGAGGGGCGTTGGATAGAGGGAAGTCGCCACGTTCGGATTCACGTAACCGGCCGCTGTTTGATTCGGCAGCACGAAATCGCCATGCACTGATCCGACGCCGGTGCTGCTTGGACAAATTGAAGGCACGTACGTGTTTATTGTAGCGTTGCAGTTGATAGGGGTATAAATGTTCGGATCGAAGTTCGCCTCGTTCCAGCCGTAATCCTGCATGACGGGTTGATATTCCCATCGCAGACCGTAGTTGAGCGTGAGGCTGCGCGTCACTTTCCAACTGTCCTGGCCGTAGAAAGCCCAAATGTTCGCCCAACCATCATATGAATCCTTGGTGCTCGTCGCAACCGCCGTTTCATCCGGGATTCCCAGCAGGAAAGCGGCGAACGGATTCCCAATCAATGACGCGGTTTCGGAGTTATTGAAATCATACGATCCATAGCGGTTCTGGAATGAGTTGGAGCGATAGGCGGTCAGGTGCTGGAAACTTCCGCCGAATTTAAACGTGTGGTTGTCCCGCACGATTGTCAGGTTATCGAGCGCCTGGACGACTCCGCTCCTTTGCACCTGGCCGAAAATGCTGGAGGTCCCCGTGAAACCAGAAATCTCGAAATCCGGAATGACATTGAAACTGGGCGCCGGAAAACCCGTTGGTAGTAGCGGAGTCAGACCGAGTTCGGAGGCAAGGGTAGGGCCTGACAGCTTACTAAAGCTAAAGTTCTGGGGCGAGCCGTCCCAGCCCGCGCGGAGTTCGTTGATCACATTCGTGTTAAAAATGTAGTTGTAGGCGCCCATCACAGCCCAGTATTTCTGGTAAGTAGAAAACGGACCGGCCAAGGGTGTGCCGGCATTACTCTCACCGCTCAAATTTAGCGCTAATGTGTTGGGCGTTTGCGATATATTTCTGATCTTGTAGGTCCCCCGGATGAAGAACGACTGCTTCGCATTGATGTTCCAATCGAGCCGCAGATCGCCCTGGTCGCTGCTGATCGGCGTCGGAAAATTCTGGACATAGTTATTCACGATAGAGTTGGGTGGCCCGGTATTCGGCGGCGGGAACATGTGCTGCAGCACATTTTGCGCGTATGGCGAGATCAGATTCTGCGGAATTTGGTTGTTGGGGAAGAACGTACATGGCGGCGAGCTGCATGCCGTGTCATTGGGGTTGAAGGGATTGCCAATTGGCGTCGTAAAAACGGAAAGATCGCCACTGCGCATCGCTAGTGAAGGCATGCTGTCGACTATCACTGTCTGGCTGGGCAGGCGCAATCCCTCGTAGTCCATGAAGAGGAACGTCCGGTCCTTCACGATGGGCCCGCCGAGACTGGCCCCGAAATCGTTCATGTGGAGCGACGGAACCGTCAGGCTAAAAGGGTTCCGGGCATCGAGCGCAGTGTTCATGACATTGTCGTAAGCGTCGCCGTGAAAGGTATTGGTTCCGCTCTTGCTGATGGTCGTGACATTGGCAACAGAGCCGTATTCTGCCGTGTTGTCGCTTTCATTGATGTGAATTTCCGAGATGGCGTCAAACGATGGAAACAGCTCCGTGGCTGGCCCCTGGGCAAAGGGGCTTTGGGTGCTGAGGCCATCGATGCTGGTCGTCACCTGGGCCGGTCTCAGGCCCGCGACGGAAATATTGTCGCTATTGTCGATTTCCACCCCGGGCTGGGTCGTCAGCGTGGTCCACGCGCTGGTCGAGCCCGATGCGCGGGTCGCGATGGCGACCGGAAGATCAGTGAGTTCCTGGTTGGTCTTGGTCTCGGCAATGTGGGAGACCTCGGTTGAAATCGGGGCTTCGCTGGCCGCGCTCACCTCGATTTGCTGGTTTGCAGTGCCCACCTTGAGGCTACGATCAACACGAATCTTCTGCTGGGTGAGAAGCTGAAGGTCGGTCACTTTCTCGCTCGCGAATCCCGGCGCTTGGATAAGAATCTCATATCCGCCGGGCATGAGATTCAGCACCCCGTAGTCGCCGTTTGCGTCAGTCTTCGCAGTTCTCCGCTCGCCAGTACCGACGTTTGTCACAGTGATCGTGGCACCCGGGACGACCGCTCCCGAGGGATCGTTTACTGTGCCAACGATAGAAGCGAAGGTTGTTTGTGCCCGAGCGCTAGAAAGCGACAAACCCAACATCGAGATCCAGACGCCGAAGATGAGAAGCGCCGGTAACCCGGCAGCAAACCTTTGTTGCCGCTGATGCAGAATAGCCTGTTGCATTGAAATTGACATAAGCCTCCCCCTCCGCTTTTGTGAGATTGCGTCCTGCTGATTGTGCTTCCGGTTCCCCAGAAACCGGTTCCCCAGAACTGTGGCCCGAGGGCCGTCCTACGTTTAGGTTTTGGAAACATAGAACCGGAGAGTCGGCTAAGTCAAGAAAAATCGTATACTGGCCAACAAAGATCGTATACAGTCAAATGAAGGTCGCAGCGATAGAACATTGCTTGGCGGGTCATTTGCCGGATCACCGATTCTGTGAAGTTTTTGGACTCTATTGCTGAGCACATGCTCTTGGACGGCGGCTGCTCTGGATATTGCCCTTGAGCCGAGCATAGGAGAAGGGGTCATTGTTGATTATCGATTTTGCTCGAAACTCCGTGAGCTCAACGAGAGTGGTAAATTGCCAATCGATGCAAATCGCAATACTTACCGGTTCGCGGCGGTCAACTCTCAAGTAAGCTTCGGATTGTATCTGGAATGGATCCGCGTGCTCAGGGCTAGAGGTTCGCTCGAACTTGATTTTGTCTACTGGTCCGAGCAACAAGAGGTCATTCGGATCAACTTGGCGGCATAAGCCGACGCAGATGTTCAATAAGATGGAGATGGCAGGCAGGCAGTCGGTACACAGTCATGTGCCTTTGCTACAATGTCGAGGTTTACCTTGACGTTCTGGAAGCGGTCCGGCAGAACTGCCTTCTGGCTAGACCAACAGCCCAAATGTTAATGCTACCTTCGGCAAAACTCGTTGTACGCCCCACTACCGTTGTAGAAGCACCACGCCTTGAAAAACTGTTGGGCACAAATATCGTTTTCGTAAGTGAAGCTTTCCAATACACAGGAAGTTTCAAATTTCGTGCCGCTGGCAACGTCGCCACTACTGTACCCCACAAAATGCTCATCACAGCGTCATCGGGAAACTTCGGCCAGGCGCTGGCATTTGCTTGCTCCCTCGTCGACAAATCATGCATTGTCGTCATGCCAAACACCTCGGCTCAGATCAAGATCGAAGCCGTTCGCAAATTCGGAGGGCAGGTAGAGTTTGTGGATGTAAGAACCAAGAGCCGCCAGGAGCGAGTCGCTGAGCTTGCCCTGAAGTATCCCGCTGCCTACATCGCTAGCGCTTATGATGACCCATTAGTAATTGCCGGAAACGCAAGCCTCGGAAGAGAAATTGCGGCGCTTGATTATCCATTTGACGGTATTGTCGTGCCAATCGGAGGAGGGGGCCTGGCGTCAGGACTGGTTCAGGGGGTCACGGAATCACGTGATGGGATTGAGATCATCGGAGCCGAGCCTATGCTCGGCAATGATGCGGCGCGTTCGCTTGCGGCTGGGGAGATTATGCGCAATGCAACTGAGCCTCAAACCATTGCTGATGGCGCACGGACGATAAGCCTTGGCCAACATAACTGGGCGATTCTTCGCCGTGGGCTGTCGGACATTATTGAAGTATCCGAGGACAAGATTATCGAAGCCGTCAGGCTTCTCTTCCTGCTGGCGAATGTGAAGGCGGAGCCCACTGGAGCGCTCGCTCTTGGGGCCGTGTTGAGCATGCGAGAACGATTCCGGGATCGCTGTCTTTGTTGCATGGTCAGCGGCGGCAACGTCGATCCCAATGTCTTTGCCAATATTATCAACCGCTCTTCGACCGACCCAGTGGCGTCGTCTATCAGGAGTTCGTAAATGAAACAGCTGAGAACACTATTATTGAACCGAAGCGATGTCTGCTCCCTTTTGTGTTTTCAAGAGTACATGGAGGTTGTTGAGAATGCTTTTCGGTTGTACTCGGAGGCCAAGACACTAAGACCGGCTATGATGCACATCGATTCCGTAGACGGCGAGTTTCATATCAAAGCCGGAGGACTGGACCGGGGGAAAAGATTCTTCGCCTTAAAAGCGAATAGCGGGTTCTTTCGGAACCTAGAGCGATTCGGGATGGCTAACATCCAGGGGGTCATCCTCCTTTACGACGGCGAAAACGGATTTCCACTCGCGATGATGGACTCCACAGAGATAACAATAAAGCGTACGGGAGCTGTTGCCGCGATCGCCACAAAACACCTGGCACGCCCGGAAAGTTCAATTGTGACGATTTGTGGTTGTGGTACACAAGGTCGCATCCAGCTCTATGCTATGAAAAGTGTATTGCCTATAAAAGCGGCATTCGCTTTCGACGCGGATAAGGCGAGAGCCCGGTCCTTCGCAAAGGATATGTCTAAAGAACTTGGAATTTCAGTGGAAGCCACGGAAGACCTAGGCAGAACAACTCGAGAGAGTGACGTCTGCGTAACTTGCACGCCATCACACCGATATCTCTTGACGAAAGAAGACATCAGCCCTGGCACTTTCATCGCAGCGATGGGGGCGGACAGCCCCGAAAAACAGGAACTCGATCCAGAGCTTTTGAAGTCGAACAAGGTTGTTGTTGATATTCTCGAACAGTGTGCCAGGGTCGGAGAGTTACACCACGCCATCGATCGCGGGATGGTAAAAGAAGAGGTTTACGCCGAACTCGGCGAAATTCTAGCCGGAAAGAAAGCTGGGCGGACCTCGAAAGAAGAGATCACGATCTTCGATGCAACTGGAACAGCCTTACAGGATGTTGCTGCGGCTATAGCCGCGTATGAAAAGGCAGTGCGTGCAATGCGAGGAGAATGGTTTGATTTCTTCGCGTAAGAGCCGCCACCTTGTTGGTGTCGAGCGGCGTACGTAGGACGATGTGGTCGGTCTCGAAATGGGGGTGGTCGCCCATAAGGGTATGCACGGCGATTTTGAAGAAGTCTCCGTCCTTCTCCATCTGGCCAGTCTTAAGCAACCTAAATAGTTCGCAAGAAACCGATACTTGTCTTCCGTCAGCGTCGCGCCGTGTCCCCTCAGCGATGCATTTCGAATTCCACAAATTCTTGGAGCGTGCGCTGGTATTTATCAAGCCTGAAACCAAGCTGCGGTGGTCGCGGAGCAGGTGCCGGATATTAAAAAGCTGTTCGGGCCAGCTCTGGTTGACTGGGTCAGTATTTTCAAAGCGTTTGCCCGTATCAAGTCTGGTGCGGAGAGCACTCCGTTCCTGGCGGAGATGAAAAGACCGCTGCCAAGGAGAAATTCCAGAAGTTCTCCGCAACAACGGAGCAGGCTCGGTACAAACAGCTCCCGTTCCCCATTGCAGTGGTCCGGCGAAACGAATAAAGGCTTAGCACTTTCCCCGGTCCGAGAACTGCGTGCACAAGCCTCGTAACTTCCTGTCGAACAAAACCTCCTCTTGTCCTGTTCGAGAGAAGCGCTGCGATAGCTTCCCTCAGGACCGGGTCTCGATACTCTTCCTCTGAAAAAATCTCTTTCTCGCCTTGAAGTCAGAGTGCAACCGATCAATAAGCATTAGATCGCGTGTCGCAGTGAACCGATCGCGCTCTCGCTCAACAACAGACCACATCCTGCTGTAATAGTTAGGTTCGGTGGCCATAATGTCGCCCATAGCGCCGGAAGCAGGATAGCGGAGTCATTTCACGGATGCCGACATCTCCGGAAGCAGGGCAGATCCTGGCAGTTCGCCCTCCCAGCGTGCGATCACTATACAAGCGAGGCAATTGCCGAGGACGTTGACCGCGGTGCGTCCCATGTCCATGAGCTGGTCGGTCCCGAAAAGCAGAAAAATCGGCGCGACCGGCAAATGAAACGAACCGGCCACCGCGAGAACAATCACGAGCGATGCGCGCGCCACTCCGGCGGTGCCCTTGCTGCTGATCAACAGAGTGAACAGCATTACAACCTGCTGGCTAATCGTGAGATGAATCCCTGCCGCCTGCGCGATGAAGCCGATCGCGATGGATTGATACAAGCTGGAGCCGTCGAGATTGAAGCTGTAACCGGTGGGGAGAACGAAGGCGACGGTTTCACGCGGAACCCCGAGCAGTTCCATTTGTTCCATCGCGAGCGGAAGAGCCGCTTCCGAACTCGCCGTGGCGAAGGCGAGCGTCACTGGCTCGGTGATCGCGGCCAGAAATTTCCTGAGTGGAACTCGAAAGACCAACGCGATGGGAAGCAGCACGCCCGCGATGAAGACCAACAGCCCGACATACATGGTCGCGAGCAGTTTCAGCAGCGGCAAAAGAACTCCCAGCCCCATATGGCCCACGGTGTAAGCGATCGCGCCGAACGCGCCGACCGGCGCGGCCCACATCACAATGCTGGTGAACTTGAACATCGTTTCCGAGAGGCTCTCGGCCAAGGCCAGCATCGGGCGGCGTTTGGCTTCAGGCACCAGAATCAGCGCAATCGCGAACAGAATGCTGAACACCACGACCTGCAGGATCTGGCCTTCCGCGACGGACTTCGCAATGTTCTCCGGGAAGATGTTGGTAATAATCTCCGTCGCAGTATGCGGAGCTGCGTTGAGCGCCTCGGCCGAAGCGCCGGCGGGGAAATGTACGCCGTCTCCGGCCTGGCTGATGGTGATGAAAAACCATCCAATCAGCAGCGCCAGAATCGAGACCGCCCAGAAGTACACCAGCGACTTGATGGCCAGCCGGCCGACTTTCTTGAGATCCGGGTGCCCGGCAACGCCTACCACCAGAGTTCCAAACAGCAGCGGCGCAACAATAACCTTGATCAGGCGCAGAAAGATCGTGCCCAGGAATTGCAGCTTGACGGCGAAGGTGGGAGCATCGTGTCCGAGTTCGACTCCGGCGAGCAGTCCGACGAGAATCCAGGCGGTGAGCGAGCGGCGGGATGCCGCCCACGCGGCGACGCCGACGACGGTGAACCAGCGCAAACCAGTCGCGACGACGACGAGGATCCGCGGCAGTTCGGATCCAGCGAGGAATGTGGCCACGATCGCGATGGTCGCAAAAACAGTGGAGGCGAGGGCGAGTTTGTTCTTCATTGGCGGGCTAGCGAACAAGGAATCATACGCTGCACTGCGGTGCTGAATCTTTCCCATGGCCGAACGTTGATTCGAAGTTTTTCGCCAGCCGGGCGGAATAGTCCCAAGCAGTGATCCGTTTAGGATTGAGAGTAGCAAGAGTCATGGCTAAGCCACGCTCCAAACATTAGGCTTGATACATCGCCAGTCCATACATCCCCTAGACTTCCCGACTTTGTTCGCTCTCAGCGTCCAGCATCTGACTGATTCCTAATGCTTCCGATTGCTAACGGCCCGAATGCGCTCGTCGAGCCTCGAGAGAAGCTGCGGGCCGACCTGAGTGGCCAGTGGGCGGCGGGGGCATCCACTTCAGCACCGTGAACAGCTTTGTTCAACAGTAGTATTAGTTCGTCCAGGAGAGAGCCTTTCTCGATGTGAGATCGCGTCCCTGCGTTCTCAGAAGCTGGAGAAGTTGTCCTATTCCCAGCCTCTCTACATTCAAGCCTCGCCCTTTTGCAATTAGACGCAGCCGGCGTTGAATCTCAATCCGAAGTCCTGCAAGGGAAAGATTTCGGGGAGCAATGGCCAAGAATGATGATTCCTCAATCTTCTTCTGGGGAGCCGAAAGAAGCCCCGCTTTAGCGGCGTCATCGCGGGCTTCTTCCCGCGACGGAAATATCGTCGCTATTGTCGATTTCCACTCCGGGTTGGGTCGTCAGTGTGCTAAACGCGCTGGTCGAGCCCGATGCGCGGGTCGCGATGGCGACGGGAAGATCAATGAGTTCCTTTTGGGTCTTCGTCTCGGCTATATGGGAGACCCCGGTGGCAATCGGGGCTTCTGCGGCCGCGCTCACCTCGACCTGCTGGTTTGCGGTGCCCACCTTGAGGCTGCCATCAACACGAATCTTTTGCTGGGTGAGAAGCCGAATATTGGTAACTTCCTCCGACGCGAATCCCGGCGCTTCCATATGAACCTTATATCCGCCGGGCATGAGATTCAGCACCTCGTAGTTGCCGTTTACGTTGGTCTTCGCAGTTCTCCGCTCGCCAGTACCGACGTTTGTCACAGTAATCGTGAGCCTGTACCCAAGCAGCAAATCTTTGTTGCCTCTGATGCGGAATAGTCTCGCGCGTTGAAATAGGCATGAGCCGGGAACCGACCTCGTTTAATTTCGGCACGATAGAACCAGCGAGTCGTCAAAGTCAAGCAAAAATGTATACAGCACGACATTAATCGTATACAGTTAAATGAAGGTCACAGCGGTCGTAATTCGTAGCAAATCTACTCGATGACAGGCGTCCCCGCGGAAGCAGACGAACGACACTCCGAGCGAGGGCCGGCGGATCGCTCGCGGGAACCGGCAATCCGGTTAATCCGTCGCAGATAATTCCCGGAATTACGCCAGTGCGGACGGCCACAATCGGCAACCGCGGCCATCGCTTCCAGCAGCACGCTGCCCAGGTCTTCCTGCCGGCTGGGCAGGACAAATACGCCTGCTGCGGCGGATCCGTGCGCGCCGTTGCCGAGCGGGTAGCACAGCGATTGCAGTTGCGAAATCTGGGGCTGATAGAGAAGGATCGGAGCAGTGTGCGCGAAGGTGATTACGCAGCAGCAGTCGGGGCTCATCGGACGGCACTGCCGTCGGAACCCCCGTGATCTCGCTCATAGGCTTGTTGTGGCGGCAATTTCTTTGTGTAGGAGACATACGAGAGCAGAAGAGGCGTATACTGCCCACGCTGGATGTCCAAATCGGAAATTTCCGGGATGACCCGCGAGATCCACGCCAGGTTCAGCCGCAGAGACTGGCTTCGAATGTCGCTGATGGCCGGCGTGACTGTCGTCACGGGCTTTGATCGTTCGTGGTGGCCGCCGGTTGCCTTTGCCGACGCGCAGGCCCCGTTTCACGGTGGCAAGAAAATTGGAGACGTCGGTTTCGTCGGAGAGTTTCCGTTCGAGATGAACGCGGTCATCGGGACGGAGCTGGATGGCCGGCTCTACACGGACCTTTCCACCCTGACCACTGAACATCCTATTACCCCGACAAAGGACTTTTACATACGAACGTGCGTTTCGAAGCTGCTGGAGGACAACCCGCGCGCATGGAAAATGCGGTTCTCAGGGCTTGCTCAGGAAGATCTCAGCTCGGCGCGCCTGACAGCCATGGAAAAGCCCATGGGCGTCCATCTCATGGAGTGTGTCGGAAATCAACGCGCATGTCATTTCGGACTCATGAGTGCCGCTTCCTGGACTGGCGTGGCGTTGTCCGATATTTTGAATCCGGTCCGCATTGGGCCGCGTGCGACGCACGTGTTGGTCTCAGGGTTCGATCGTTACCAGACTGAGTCGGTCAGCTCGATTCCGGGTGCTAGTTGGATATTCAAACTTGAAGAGCTGAGAGCCAGGCGCGCATTTCTGGCAACGCGAATGAACGGGGAACCGCTTTCCAGAGATCATGGCGCGCCCGTACGCCTAGTCGTGCCCGGTTGGTATGGATGCGCGTGCATCAAATGGGTAAATGAAATTGCTCTCGTTTCGGATGATGCCCCGGCAACTCCGCAAATGAAGGAGTACGCTGAGCGAACCGGACAGCAAGGGATCCCGGATCTGGCGAGGGACTACCTTCCTGCTGCCATTGAGTATGCCGCCACACCCATCAGAATCGAACGATGGTCTGCAGACGGCACGTTTAAGTACCGCGTCGTGGGACTTCTTTGGGGCGGCTCAGCACCCGTCAAAAAACTTGAGATTCGCTTCAATCCAGAAGAGGAGTACGTTCCCGTAGATCACCTCGATCCCACCGGCCAGGACTCCTGGCGCTTATGGACCCACGCTTGGGTCCCACGAAACGAGGGCAGATATCTGATACAGCTCCGAGTGAAAGATCCAGTCGTCCAGGCAAAGCGCCTCGATTCTGGTTACCATGTGCGCGCCGTCGTGATCTGAGAAAGGATTGTGAATTGCCCGGAAGTCCGAACATCGCCTTGTTGCGCTTAAGCGCCGTCTTATTTCTTGGTTCGATCGGCTGGGGGTGTGTTGCGCGGCCGGCATTGGCGCAAAGCGACGTCGATTACCCTGGCGAAAAGATCGGTTGGGTGCCCCGGGCAATTCTCGAACGCCCGGTTCCGGTGCGCCAGGGGATTGGCAACCTTCATGAAAAGGTAACCACGTCTTCGCTGCAGGCTCAGACTTTTTACGATCAAGGACTGGATTATCTTTATGGGTATGACTGGATCGAGGCGGCTCGCTCGTTCAATCAGGCGCTACGTCTCGATGCTAATTTGGCAATGGCATATATCCGACTGAGCGAAGTATACACTCAGCTACAGGACAACTCCGCGGCTCGCAATGCCTGCAACAAAGCCCAGTTGCTTTCCGGCAGAGTAAGCGAGCGAGAACGGGCGCGGATTCAGATCCGTGCCGATCATCTTGATTACATCGAAGATCCCGATTCCGAGCAAAAGTACTTCGTGTGGAGAAAGGCAATCAGTGATGCGCTTACGGCCAATCTAACGGATTGGGGGCTGTGGCTCCAGCTTGGCACGGCTATCGGCGACGGCCAAGGTATCGAATCAGTAGCGGACTACGAAACTGCACTCGTGTTTTCTCCCCACAATTCCGCAGCCCATCATATTCTCGCCCATATATTCGAACATCTCGGCCAGACGCAACAAGCGCTTGCGGAAGCCGAAGCATTTGTGCGCTTGGCTCCCTCCATTCCTCATGCCCACCACATGGTGGGACATGAACTGCGAAGATTAGGACGCACCGCAGAGGCGATTGCGGAATTTCGCAAGGCAGACGAGCTGGAAAATTCCTACTATCGCACCGAGAATATTCCCGCGACGTATGACTGGCACCACTCTCATAATCTTGTCCTGCTCGCGACCTGCTACGAGGCGTTGGGGCAGATGAAAGCCGCGGAACCGCTTCTGCACGAAGCCTTCTCGCTTCCGGCCTATACCGACACCTCGGAGTATTATCGCCACCAATGGCCCGATTTCCTACTCGATCGCGGTCGGGCGGAAGAGTCGCTCAAGGCAGCGCAGGAATTGATCGAAAGCAGCACCTCGCCCGCCGGCCGTTTGGCCGGTCACGATTCGGCCGGCAGAGCCCTGCTGGCATTGCACCGCGGCGACGATGCCAAGAACGAGTTCGAATTGGCGGAACGAGAGATGGAGCGCCTTCCGGCTCATTTGTCCAGCGAGCTGCCCAGCACCGGGATCTTGAGCGGTGAAATATTGCTGCAAGATCAAAAACAGTCGGAAGCCGGCGCGGCGTTCAAAAAGGTCGAAGCCGATCTTCGAGCTATGCCTGGGGCGGACACCTGGAGTCTGGCCCTGTTTCAACTCCAGTTCATCGCCCGGGTAGCTCGGCAATCTGACGATTGGAATCTCGCGGAATTCACTGCCCGGCAAATGATCGAGCACGACCCCAGCTATGCCGGCGGCTACTACGCCCTGGGCCTGGCAGCGGAACATGCAGGTGATACGGCCTCGGCGCGTAGGCAATTTCAGATGGCAGAAAAGCTTTGGGGCGGCGCCGACCCAGACTTGCCCGAGCTCGTCCACCTCCGGGAAAAGCTTCGCGGCGTGAGGCATGGCTTTGATTGAGCCACATCGATTAATTTCTTGCGAAGACCGAGATTCTTCCCTTTGCTTGCGCATGACGCAGACCAACGTGAACCCGCTCATTGGTCAAGTTGCGCTCGGGTTCACGAAGAACCGCAAACATTGGACTCTGATGCAAACGCGAACCTATTTTGCCGACTGTGGCCCGCGCTCAAGAATTTTCTTTAGTTCTTCGGGGCTCAGGCGACCCATGCCAAGGCCCTTGAGGTCACGCGCTTTTGAGCGAAGGTCGACCTGAATTAATTCACAAGCTAAGGTTATGATTGCGCTTGTGACGGGGGTTGGGATAGCTGTTAATTTTCCGAGTGATTCCATCGGCACCATCCCGTAAGGGATATCCTCCAATAGGAATCGATGCTGAAGGGTGGCTGGAGCGTAATCCTTCGCATAAACCGGATTTGTGGAAAGGACTTCCTGCAAATTGCTTCCCTTAGCACCTTCATGCCCATACCACTCCAAAGAAACGTCTAACATCGAGTCCAGCGTTAAGCCAAAGTGCTTTCGGCGGTTCTGATCGTCGGATTCACGAAGGTACTGGCGATCCCAGGCTGGGCTCACGCCGCGATTGTGTTGTATGGCTTTGTCGGGGAGGCAGCGATCGCGACACTTTATACCTTTACTTCCGAGAGTTACCCCACCAACTTGCGTGCGACAGGATTCGGATGTGCCTCGCTAGTCGGCCGCCTTACTATGGCATTCCTCGTTTCCCTCGTCTTTGGCGGTATCTTGTGGCCCACAGTGGGGCCTTCCAATGCATTTATCGTAGTTGGCACTCTTCTCATTGCAAGCATGTTCTTGTTGAATCGCTTGCCTGAGACTCGGGGCAAGGTGCTCAACTGAAATTTGCGCATGCTTCTGAATATTGGCACGCTGGGGAAACTCGGGCCGCAAAACAGGCTTCCATCAACGCCGACAGGCGACTGCGAAGCCTTTGCTCACGATCAAGGCGGAACTGGGTGGCCTGAGTAATGTTCGAAGGAGATCTTTTATGGCCGTAGTTATCGTCGAGATGTGGCAAGGGCGCACCGTAGAGCAAAAGCGGAAATTGGTCGAAGTGATTACTGCGGCCATGAAAAAGCACTGCGGCGCGCGTACAGAGCATCTGCACGTCATTATTCACGACGTGCCAAAGGAAAGTTGGGGACGCGACGGTAAGTTGGCCGCGGATGAAAAAAACAAATAACCTTCCAGGGCGTCAGCGTGCAGTTGGAGCGCTTGCCCAAATATCCGCTTTGAAAGGTAGTGGGCCAGTTTGAAACGAAACTGACCCAGTACTCCTCGAAACCCAACCGCCAACCAGCACCAGCTACTTCGCTTTACAAACAAAGTTTGCCGCCACCCAATTGCGCGAATCAGTTTGGCCGCCAGCTGGTCCATGGTATGCGGCCTGTTGTGGGTAAGGGCAGAGCTTACGTTCGTCGTCGACCGGTGTATCTGCAGGCATGCCGTTTCTCTTATCACTGCGATGCACGGCAACAATATAGTCGGGTGCCTTCTCCTGCTCCACCCATTCAGCCAGCGGCGCTAGCTTGTCCCACTCGTTCGGTCCCGGCCCTCCTCCGCAGTGCCCCATCCCTGGCGCCATGAACAACCTTGTTTTGTTCGCCGCAGCGGCGTAATCGCCATTGAAAGTGGCCTTTACCATTTCTTTGTAGTAGTCGATGATTGCCCCGGGATAGGCATCGCCATCACCCCAACCTTGATAGAAGATCAGTTTGCCATTGTGCCTGTTCAAGAACCGTGTTAGATCCGGGTAAGTAGCATCTAGCAACCTCGATTTGGAATCCCCTTTACCAGCAGTGACATCGTCGATGTTAAACTCCCACCAGGCATATTCTGGGAAGGGCGCCTGCTTATCCAGGGGAAAACGAGAGATCCTTTGTATTCGGCGGAGCGACACCTGGAGAGTGCTCGAAAAACAAGAAATTCACGTGATCCACTTCATAGATCAGATGTGAAGGGGTGAGATTGTTTCCGCCATATGGAATCACGTTCTCGGGCCATGAAAACTCCGATCCGTAAGCAAGCCCGTTAAAAATGCGAACACTCTTGCTGTCGTGGGGGCCATAAAGTTTCTTGATGGTCCCGACCTGCGTCTTCGTGAAGCATGCATCGGCGTTCTTGTCACTCGGGCACATCTTATCGACTAGGTCGACATCGGGGTTGAAGTCGCAATTTTCGGGATCACTCACGATGCCATCTTTAATTCCATCCTTGGCATCGCATTTGTCGAGCACGGCTTTGTGCAGCATCTCCAGCTTGGTCAGGCTCTTATAAGTACCGTCGCCAGAGACATCATAGGCGAGATTGCTAGCAAAGTGGTTCTTCATCAGAAGCTGCAGGCTCCACAAGTCCTCAATGTTCAATCTTTCATAACTAAAAACCGGGGCGGCAACGGCAATCCCGTCGAAGTCGTCAGGGAAACGTTGTGCCTCCATCATGCCTTGGCGGCCGCCCTGCGAGCAGCCTTGCCAGTACATGTATCGCTGAGGCTTGCCGTAGTACGCCTTAACCAGTGTCTCCGATGCGTTAGCGGTTACGTGGACGGCGCGATAAGCGAAGTTGGCGAAAGCGAACGAAGCGTAAGGCTCTGAGCCATTGTCGTGGCCCGTGTTGCTGTTCGCTACTGCGTATCCCTGAGCCAAATCGGCGCGGAAAGTGTTTTTGAATTCCTCGACGCGGGCGCTCTTCCAGTTACAACGCGAGGAATTTGTGCGCTCGAACTACGTTAACTACCCTTCTGTGCGCGCGGGGAACACCCGGGTACCTAAGGTTCTCCCACACGGACGAGGAGTTCCTCCATGCTGAACCGCCAATTTTCTTCAAGCTTGTCCAATGCGAGAGCGGTATCCCCCTCCTTGACCGCTCTGATGATCTCCTGATGCTGGTGAACGGAAACGTTGATCAAAGGAAGTTCCCGCATATAGAGAAGTTCGTATCTCCGCATCGCCAGACGCAACCCCTGAATGGCATCTTGGAGGCGGCGATTAGGACAAGAACCCAGGAGTGTTTTATGCCAGCGATTGTCCAGGGTGAGAGCCCGTTTTGGGTTGCGCGTAGCACGCAACTCGTTATTAAGTCTGGTAAGCGAAGGAACAGCCAGCGTTGCGCGAGGGCCGCACAAGCGAAGTGCGAGACACTCGAGTGCCCACAACATCGGGTAGAGTTCGCGAATTTCACGTGCGCTTATGGGCTCGATTGAAAAGCCGCGATCCGGGTCCGAGCGTACGAATCTCTCGCGTTCTAACTGAAAAAGCGCCTCACGAAGAGGGGTTCGGCTGACCCCTAACCCTTTGGCCAACCGCGACTCGTTAACGCGAACTCCTGGAGAGAGCTTCCCGTTCAGTATTCGCTCCAGAAGTTTACAGCGCAGGTCCGTGCGTAGAGGAGCACGACCATTGCCGCCGGCCTGAGGAGACTGTAAGAGTGAATCTTTCATATTTTCTAGTTTGCATTCTACTAAAGTTCCTGGACCCTGTAAAAAATAGCCCCTGTTGGAGCTGACGTATGACAGCTGCCAGCGCGCAGAAACCTCGCACTCCCCACGTTGCGGCGGGGAAATCCCTCCGGCCCCTGGTAAAACGCTAGATGACGAGATGACTGCCATTTTCATCCTCGACTGTGAGTGCCCAGCTCATCGTTAACTCCGCGGTGAACAATTGCCGTGAGGGAGGACGCTGACGACCGACAGCTAGCGTTTGGCAAACTCGCTTCTATGCCGGCTGTAGAAGATGTAGATCAGCAGCCCGATTACGAGCCATACCACGAAGCGCACCCAGGTGATGACCGTCAGGCCCATCATCAAACCGCCGCACAGAATGATGGAAACCAGCGGGAACCACGGCACCAGCGGCACCTTGAAGGCCCGCTGGCGCTCCGGCTGCGTGCGCCGCAGGATAATCACGCCGAGCGAAACCAGAACAAACGCGAACAAGGTTCCGATGTTCGAAAGATCCGCAGCGTCGCTGACCGCAAAAATTCCCGACGGGATTCCAACCGCGAAGCCTGCAATCCAGGTCGACCAATGCGGCGTTTTGAAGCGCGGATGCACTGCCGAGAACAGCTCGGGAAACAATCCATCGCGTGACATCGCGCACCAGATGCGCGCCTGCCCATACTGAAAAACGAGCAGCGACGAGATCATTCCCATCAGCGCGCCGATCACGATCGTCGATTGCGACCACTTGCTTGTACCCAGCATTTTCAGGGCATACGCGAGCGGAGCTTCCGCTGCGGCTTCGGAGACGAACGTCGTGTACTTCATCATTCCCAGCAGCACGATGGAAACGCCGACATATAGCAACGTGCACACGATCAGCGAAGCGATGATGCCGAAGGGCAGATCCCGTTGCGGGTTGCGCGCCTCGTCGGCCGCGGTCGATACGGTATCGAATCCGATATAGGTGAAAAAGATGATTGCGCCACCGGTAACGATGCCGCTGAAACCCGACGGCGCAAACGGCTTCCAGTTGTTCGGATTGATCAGCGCGCCTCCGACCACAAGAAAAACGAGAATCGCGCCAATCTTGATCGCGACCATCACATTGTTGGCTTCGGCCGATTCGCGAACGCCGCGCACCAGAAGCACAGTTAGGATGAAGACAATCAGGAACGCCGGAAAATTGAAATATAATCCAGTCCAGTGCCCCGCTTCCCAGACCGGCGTCGACCATCGATCCGGCAAATCGAGCCCGAAGGAAGAAAGTTGCGCTTTCGAGTACGCCGCGAAACCGATCGCAACCACAACGTTGCTCACGACGTATTCGAGAATCAGGTCCCAGCCGATGATCCAGGCGAAGATTTCGCCTAAGGTTGCGTACGAATAAGTGTAGGCGCTGCCGGCAATGGGAATCATCGACGCCAGCTCTGCATAGCACAAGCCGGCAAAGCTGCAAGCGAGAGCAACCAGAAAAAACGAAATGGCAATCGAAGGACCGGCCGGAGGCCGGCCGTGCATCAAAACCTGTGCCATCCCGCCCCCACGCAAAAGGTTCACCAGAATATCCAGCACCTGCGCGTGGATGATCGATGGGGCCTGGAAATATTCCCCAGCAGCCGCTGTTCCCGTGAGGATGAAAATGCCCGAGCCGATAATGGCGCCGATGCCCAGCGCCGTCAGCGACCACGGCCCCAGCGTCTTTTGCAAACGATGGCCGGGCGTTTCCGATTCGGATATCAAAGAACCTGCAAGGTCTGAGCCGAATCAATCAACAACTGCTGGCGAAGGCGCAGGCCGTGGATTCCCCCCAGCGGGTGGTGCTGGACATGGACAGCACGGAAATCCTTGTCTACGGCGAACAGGAGCACACAACGGACATTTTGAGTCCACCTGCTATAACCCGTCGTTGCTGTTCAACGGCGAGGGCGACTGTCTAGCAGCGAAGCTGCGACCGGGCAACGTGCACAGTGCCGAGGACTGGGACGAAGTGCTTCTGCCCGAGACCGAGCGCCAACAGGCGCTGGGGAAGGAAGTGGTGTTTCGAGCCGATGCCGCGTTTGCCAAACCGGAGATCTACGAAGCAATGGAAGAAAGGGGAGTGAAATACGCGATCCGGCTTCCGGCCAATGCCGGTCTGAAGCGGGACTTGAACGAAGCCGCGGTGCGGCGGACGCATTCGCGTGTCGCTGAGCCGACGGTGGGGTTGATCTGAGTTAGTTTGTGTCGCAGAGGAGGAACTCTCTGTGACACATCTACGCCAGATCATGCTTGAGGAGTTGAGGCGTCGCAACTTCGCCGAGACAACGATTCGCTCGTACCTTCACGGGGTCGAGCATTTCAGCCGATACTTCCATCGTCCACCCGATCAGCTTGGCCCTGAGCACATCCGTCGGTATCAGGCGATGCTCTTCACTGAGTTGAGGTTCAGCCCGAACACCGTAACGCTGCGGCTGGCTGCCTTACGCTTTTTCTATATCCACGTATTGAAGAGAAACTGGAGCATTGCAGAAACACCCTATCCGAAGAAGGTGTTCCATCTTCCGGAGATACTCAGCCAGGAAGAGGTCGCACGTCTGATCGACGCTGCGGAGTTCCCCTTTCACCGCATCTTGCTGATGACGCTCTATGGCACAGGCGCGCGTCGCGCAGAAGTGGCTCACCTGAAGGTCAGCGATATCGACAGCCAGCGGATGATCATACATATCCGGGGAGGCAAGGGCCGCAAAGACCGCGATGTCATGCTCAGCCCGAAGCTGCTCGATGCCCTGCGCGTCTACTGGCGCGGACTGCGACGCAAGCCCACCAATTGGCTGTTTCCCGGCAACCGCTGGCACACGGCAAGTTATCCCGTCACCACTAAAGTTCTTTGGACAGCCTGCCAGCAGGCTGCGCAACGCGCCGGACTTGCAGACAAGCACATCCATCCTCACACTCTGCGTCACTGCTTCGCTACCCATCTGCTGGAAGCTGGTGCCGACCTGCGCACCATCCAGATGCTGCTGGGTCATCGTGACCTGGAGGAAACGACGATCTACTTGCATTTGTCCCGGCGTCATCTCAGCGCCACTGGCAGCCCTTTGGATGCATTGACGATCCGAGGACAGGGAGAGCAAACGCAGAGCGCATGAGCCGGCCTCCTCTGGAGGTGGCTGACATCGTTCGCTATGCCGGACAGCCTTTCGTTGAGCGCAGTCGCAAGTGGATCACCGGACAACACCAAAAAGTGTTACTGGCCATCACCCGCTGCCGAACCGCTGTGCTGGGCGGGCATCGCGATCAGTGCGCGGACTGCGGACATACTGCGTAACCGGCATTGCCCACGCTGCCAAGGCAACGCCCGCCTGCGCTGGCTCCGGGCACGGGGCGGCTTCCTTCAAGTCGCTGTATCCGAAGCGCCCGCACACAATGCTCTGAATCCGTAAGTCTTCGCTCGCGGGCGCCTCAGATACAGCTCTAAGACATCGAGGAACTGCTGACGCGCCTGGTGAGGCGGCCCACTCACAAACCTATCGTGTGGTACAAGGGCTTTCTCTATCAGGCCGCCAGTTGGAAGACAGCACGCCGCGTGGTGGCGAAGGTGGAGTTCCATGCTGGGGAGTTGTTTCCGCGAGTGGGGTTTATCGTGACCAATCTGGAGACGCCGAGCCGGGCGGTCGTGCGCTTCTACAATAAGCGAGGAACGGCGGAGCAGTGGATCAAGGAGGGGAAGCAGGCGGTGAAGATGACTCGTCTTTCCTGCCACCGTTTCCGCTCCAACGAGGTGCGGCTGGCGCTGAGCCTGCTGGCCTACAATCTGGGCAATTTGTGGCGACGGCTGGCGCTGCCCAAGCGAATCGAAAAGTGGTCACTCACCAGTCTGCAGCAACGGTTGGTGAAGACCGGTGGACGGCCGGTGAGGCATGCGCGGTACTACTGGCTTTATCTCGCCGAGGGACATTTGAACCGGCGGCGGTTCGGAGCAATGCTAGGCCGGATCGCGCTGCTGCCGGTACCGACGGGATAGGCGCGGGTGCTGGTCAAGTTCGTATCGGAATCGGTCTACAGCGGGTTTGAGTTGGGGTTAAGGAGAGGGGAGCGGCCGACAAGGCTGCGAATCTAGCAAGGTGGAAGTCCTTGTGCCGTCAATTGCCTGTATTCGGACGGCTAGCATATCCGGTGCGTGCAGAGGCGACGAAGCACGTTCTGCCCGGATGTAAAAGTCTCGGCTGCCCTGCGGCACGTTGTGCAGCGGTAGGAACGACCTGGGAGACGAGCAAACTCGGAGGCCTGAACATAAAGAAATGTCTGCAGCCTCGAAAACACCCCCCCGCGAGAAGTCGTATTCGCGGAATGAAGCGGGAAGCCGACCCAGACCTCTCTGGGGGAAGGCCGATGACACGGAGGAAGAAACAGGTATACGCACTCCGTGGGACCGCCGTGGTAGGGGACCAAGCATCCGAGGAAAGATTCGCAGAGATAACGTCGGGATCGCGTTCGGGAAAGCTTGGAAGAGGGGGAACTGATGGCGAATTAGCGAAACCTCTTATTGTCATCCAGCGGGTGCAAATCCCGCCTGATCAAAGTCGAGCAGACAGGTCAGTAGTGAGTCTTGCCATTCACCGGGCGACTGGTGGGTGTCGAAGCGTAGGCAACAAGGAAGCAAGGCCGTGAGGATCAGCCCCGAAATCTTATCTTGTCGCGAGGCCGACGTGTTTCCCGAAGCGGAAGGCAGTATCTGGCGGCGACCGTCGTTGCGAGGTCGCGCCGACTCGCCGGGGTCTCTAGCCCAAGGCATGCTCCACAGGGATGGCCCAGGAACCGAAGAGAGCTCTCCATCTCCTCTCACACCAGGAGGACCGCCTCTGGAAATGGATCGAGAGGTACGTGCAACCAAGGGTCGACCGGAGGAAGCACGGACGGATGCTGGAGCAGTCTTACAACCCTATAGTACCGATGAAGGTGGGGAACCGCAGGGCTCCCGCAAGGGGCGGCCACGGAACCCACTGGAGGGAAGGGGGAAGCAAGCGTAGTGCAGCGATGCTAGCTGCCATTCTAGCGGGTGTCAGACCCGCCCGTGGGACTTGCCCAGTTGCCACGGTAGCGATATC
>Ga0187872_10000542_pt1 | contig 43359 bp, 35 predicted proteins | sample June2016WEW_16_4_FD_132973 | JGI IMG/M metagenome (GOLD analysis project Ga0187872, IMG submission 132973) | Peatland microbial communities from SPRUCE experiment site at the Marcell Experimental Forest, Minnesota, USA - June2016WEW_16_40 | ecosystem: Environmental > Terrestrial > Soil >...
CCGGCCAGACCGACATTGAGCGCGGACGCCAGCTCATCGACCAGATGGTCACGGCCCTGGGCGGCGAGATGTGGCTCGACCGCGCCACCATCCAGATCGATGGCCGCACCTCCTCCTTCTTCCACGGCCAGCCCAACCCCTATATCACGGAGTACCACGAGCTTCGCCGTCTGGCTGTCAACGGCCAGCCCGAGGCCGACCGGGTCGGCTTCCTCACTGAGCGCGGCATGATCCTGCCCGGAAAGAAGATCGATGTGGTGCAGATATGGACCGCGGGCAACGGCTATGAGATCACGTACAAGGGCCAGACGCCCCTGCCCAAGGAGCAGGTGGAGGACTACTACCGCCGCCGCGCCCACTCCATCGAGGAGGTCGTCCACACCTGGCTCAAAGCGCCCGGCGTGATGGTGGTCGCCGAGGGGACCGTCATGGTGGAGCGCCGCCTGGCCGACCGCGTCACCGTGCTCGCCGCCACCAACGACGCCGTCACGCTGGACCTCGACGCCACCACCCACCTGCCGCTGCGCCGCACCTTCCGCTGGCGCAACCCCCAGTTCAACGACTACGACGAGGAGTCCGAGACCTACGACGACTACCACACCATCCAGGGCCTGCCCACGCCGCTCACCATCACCCGCTACCACAACGGAGAGATGTCCAACCAGCGCTTTCTGACCAAGGTCGTCTACAACCTGCCGCTCGACCCATCCCTCTTCGACCCCGCCGTCCTGCTCAAGAAAAAGTGACGGGCATTTATACTCAAGCGTGATATGAGCGACCAGACAAACCAGCCCGCCGCAGCCGCCAAGACCGTGGACATCAACGAGATCATGTCCCTGCTTCCCCACCGCTATCCCTTCCTGCTGATCGACCGGCTGATCGAGATTGAGCGCAAGAAGCGCGTGGTGGCGCTGAAGAACGTCACCGTCAATGAGCCGCACTTCGCCGGCCACTTCCCGAATTTCCCCATCATGCCCGGCGTGCTCATCGTCGAGGCCATCGCGCAGGCCGGCGCGGCACTGCTGCTCACCGAGTATCCCGCAGCCGACCGCGCCAGCAAGCTGATGGTCTTCCGAAGCATCGACGCAGCCAAGTTCCGCAGCCCGGTGGTTCCCGGCGACCAGTTGCGCATCGAGGTCACCGTGCTGAACTGGCGCAGCAACGCGGTCAAGATGCGCGGCGTCGCCACGGTCGACGGCAAGATCGCCTGCGAGGCCACCGTGATGTGCGCCATGACCAACCGCAAGCCAGCCGAACCAGCAGCCGCGCCAGCCGGAGCCTCAGCCGAGTGAGCCGCATCCATCCCACCGCGATCGTCGCACCGGGCGCGCAGATTCCCGCATCCTGCACCGTCGGCCCGTACTGCACCATTGGGCCCAATGTTGTGCTGGGCGAAGAGTGCGAGCTCATCTCCCATGTTGTGCTCGACGGGCATCTCACGCTGGGCCGCGGCAACCGCATCTTCCCCTTCGCCTCGGTCGGCGTTGCTCCGCAGGACCTGAAGTACGCGGGCGAGCCCACACGCTGCGAGCTGGGCGACAACAACACCATCCGCGAGTCAGTCACCATCTCGCGCGGGACCGCGGGCGGCGGCGGCGTCACCCGCCTGGGGAATGGCTGCCTCATCATGGCCTACGTGCACATCGGCCACGACTGCCAGATCGCAGACGGCTGCATCCTGGCCAACGCGGCCACGCTGGCCGGCCACGTCACGATCGAGGAGTACGCCGTCGTCGGCGCGCTCTGCCCGGTGCATCAGTACTGCCGCATCGGCCGCTACTCCTACATCGGCGGCGGGACCACAATTACGCAGGACGTGCTGCCTTACTCGCTCACCTGCGTCGAGCGCAACAACCACGCCTACGGGCTGAACAAGGTCGGCCTGGAGCGGCGCGGCTTCACCCCGGCACAGATCAAGCAGCTCCGCCAAGCCTACCACCTGCTACAGGCCTCCAAGCTGAACACCACGGACGCGCTGGCCGCCATCCGCGCCACGCTGCTGGCCGACGGCGCAGCCCCAACGACCGAGCTATCCGCCGCCGAGCACGTCCGCTACCTCGCCGACTTCATCGCGGCCAGCCCCCGCGGGGTGATCAAGTAGGATCAACAGCTATGCGGAAACTGACATTTCTCCTATTTGCAGCCGTCTTCATCTTTCCCACTGGCTGCCACAGGTCCGCCACGCCAATTAACGTGTATGACGGCTTTGAAGGAACGAAGCTCAGCCCTCTGTGGGAGACCACGCGCGTAGTTCAAGGCGCTGTCCAAATGCAGTCCGAAGTCGTGCGCGCGGGCCATGGCGCAGTCCGCATCACGCTGCGTCCCCGCGACGTCTTTGAGCCCGGTGCCGATGGCGACAAGGACAGCGAACGCGACGAATTGCTGGAAGCGAGCAGGCTCACCTCCAGAGAGAACATTGGGTATGAGTATTCCTGGAGCATGTATCTCCCGGTCGACTTTCCCATCGTCCCGGTGCGGCTCGTCGTGGCTCAGTGGAAGCAGGACTGTAGCGGGAGCGCGCCCTGTTCCAACGACAGTCCCCTGCTTGCCGTTCGCTATATCGACGGCGTTCTCTCTATCACGCAGACCTTTGGCCGCAGCGAAAAAACTGTCCTCTACGAGGAGAAGCGGGACCTGCGCGGGCGCTGGCTCGACCTCCGCTTCCAGGCGCGCTTCACGCCGCAGGCGACCGGTCGCGTCAAGGCATGGCTCGACGGCAAGCAGGTCGTCGATTACACCGGCGTCACCGCCAACGCTGAGAACTCAGCCACCGGCTACCCCGCTCCCGGCTTCTTCTACTTCAAAATGGGCCTCTACCGCGACGTCATGCCCCAGCCCATGACCCTCTACCTCGATGAGTTCCGCAAACGCCAGCTCCCCCCGAACGCGTTCTAAACACTTCTCTGATTTACGTAACGCGCCACCGCAGACTAAACTGGGCAGAGGAAGAGTGGCCGAGTGGTTGATGGCTCCAGTCTTGAAAACTGGCGTACCTGAAAGGGTATCGGGGGTTCGAATCCCTCCTCTTCCGCCACCTAGTCTTAGATTTTTTTTGTTCAGCTTATATCGAAGAAACCGCACGTTTTCGGGCGAAATCTACGAGTTTGTGGCACCAGAGAATTTCACCTGCCTTAGGAATGCCGCGCGGGAAGAGACCTTTTCTCTGGGCGCCGACCACCAGAATGGCAGCGAGGACGTTGCGGGGAGTTTGCGGACGATTCATTGGATCGGCCGAAGCAGCCTACATAGCTTCCTCATAAAATGCGCGTAGCGCACAGCATCAATATGGTGAAGAGCAGCGGCAGATAGAGCACGCTCACCTTGAGCAGATCGCGGGCCACCATGCGGCTTTCTGCCTCGGGGACAGGGCGCAGGATACGCATGAAGCGAAGGGTATATGCCAGATAGATCAAGCCGAGAAGGACAGCCAGAACCGCATAGGTTCCGCTCGCCATGCCCAGCCGCCACGGCGCGAGGCTTACAGGAATCATCAGGACGGCAAAGACCAGGGCCAGAACCGCGGTGGACCATCCATCCGGATGCACAACCGGAAGCATACGAATGCCCGCGCGCGCATAGTCTTCGCGATAGAGCCAGGCGATGGACATGAAGTGGGGAAATTGCCAGACCCAGAGAATGGCGAAGAGCGCAACGCCGGGCCACTCGATGCGTCCACGCGCCGCTGTCCATCCCAGCATCGGCCCCATGGCGCCGGGAAATGCGCCGATGAAAGTGGCCAGAGCGGTAACGCGCTTGAGCGGCGTGTACACCGCAACGTAGGCAAACGCGGTCAGCAGCGCCAGCAGCGTGGTGAGTGGATTGGCGAAGAGATGCAGGTCCAATGCGCCCAGGGACAGCGCGCCCATGCCGGCCATCACACCCTGCGCAAGCGAGAAGCGTCCAGCGGCGAGGGGGCGATCGGCGGTGCGTTTCATCCGCGCGTCGGTCTTGCGTTCCAGAGCTTCATTGAGTGCTCCGGCGCCGGCGGAGACCAGCCCGATGCCCAGCAATGCACCGAGCAAGCCGCGTTGCACGCTGGATACGCCGGAGTGCATCGCGCCCAGATAGTAGCCGCCCCAGCCGGTGACCAGCACAAGCGTCACAACCCGCACTTTGAAGAGTACAAAGCAGTCGTGCAGCAGCGCTGCCGTGGCCCCGGGACTGGGCGCATGAGTGTGAACCGGATGCGGGACCGGCTGGTCCCGCGCGGGGAACGACGGCGGCAGGCTGGCGATGGAAACGAGCGGCTCTTCGGCTATTTGCAATAAGGAAGAATTCATGCGAGACGCTCCTTGGGTTGATCGAGCAGCCGAATAGTAATCCACATGGCCGGGCCCAGAAAGGCGATCGAACCGAAGACCCACATCACCATCGCGCCCAGCACCTGATCGTCGAGCAGCGAAACGCCAAACGGGTTTGGGTTTTTGGCGTAGTAGAGATACACCGGACGTCCGCAGAAGGCCAGCGAAGCCGAGAGCATGGTGTTGACCAGGTCCGCACCCACCAGATAGGGCAACAGCATCCATCCGAAGTGCCGCTGGCGCGATGGCCAGGGACGAACCAGGCAATTCCAGAAGAGCAGCGACGTGAGCAGAAAGCACAGGTGCTCGATGTCGTGCCAAGTCTCATTCTCCAGGGCAAAGTCGTAAGCCGCCGGCACATGCCAGACGAGGAAGGTCAGGTTCATCATCAGCCATGCCGGAAGGGGCTTCAACAAAAAACCGAATGCGCGCCGCAACCATGCCGCCCTGAGCAGCGGACGCAGCAGAAACAAAGCCCACCGCGGGAGCCCGCGCAGCATGGGGACTACCGGCGCCGCCAACAGGACCAGCGGAGGGACAGCCGACATCAGCAGCAGATGCTCGACCATGTGCGCGCTGAGCAGAGCGTCGGCCAACTCGTCCATGGGCGAAGCAATTGCGCCCCACAAGACTGCCATGCCCAGTTCAAAGGAGCAGAGCCGCCACACGGGAAACTGCTTGGGCCGCGTGCGCCGGATGCGCATCCATCCTACGAAATAGACAACGGCCGAGAGCGCGATGCTGCACGTCAAAGGCAGCGGCAGGGTCCAATCGCGCATGAGGTCCTGCAAGGCATTGGCTTCATTCATGGCGCACCCGATGCACCCTTGGTTGAGTCAACCCGGTGCGAGGCGTTCTGTGGCTGCAAGCCCTGTGAAGCATCGGCCGCCGGACGCAATCCCGGTCCGCGCAGCGTTCGCAGGTACTGCGTGATGGCGGTGGTTTCTTCCGGGCTGAGCGCCTTGCCGTAGGCCGGCATATTGCCGCCGCCTTGCAGGATCTGGCGAACGATCTGGTCCTCAGTCATCTCGGTTGCAACCGCATCCAGAGCGGGGCCGCGCCTTCCGCCCACGCCTCCAATGGAATGGCAGTTGCGGCACTGCTTCTGTTGCAGCAGCAAGGCGCCGCGCCGTTCCAGCGGGGTTCTATGCTCTACGAAAGATGCCGGCACGGGATCGCTGGACCACGAATCCATCGCCGGACTCCACGGCGTATGAAGGCCAAGGTGAGTGAATGTGCCCAGCGTGATAGCGATCAGCGTGACCATGAGGACCGCAACCGGCCGGCGCGACCAATGCTTCTCGCCCTCGCCTGCAATCAGCGGCAACAAGAGCAGTCCGCCGATGATCAACACGGGAGCAATCAGCAGGGCAGGAGTCTCCATCTCCGGCGGCAGGAAGGCCAGCACGGCATAGAGCCAGAGGAAGAAGAAGTCGGGATGCGGCGCGGTTTGAATGAGGGTCGGATCAGGCTCGCCGCCCGGGCCAAAGGGACCGAAGAAGAAAGCGCAGGCCATCACGGCAAGCAAAATGACTGCCGCAAAGACAGCGTCTTTCCACGCGGCATCCGGCACGAAGGGAACGCCGGTGGATTTGGTCAAAGCCGCGTAATTGCGGTCATAATCCGACTTGCGCACCAGACGCCCCGGCATCGGCCATTCATTGATTCCCAGGCGCAGAACCATCAGCAGGTGCAGGCCCACGAAGGCCAGCAGCAGAGCGGGAATCAGGAATACGTGCAGGGCAAAGAAGCGCGAAAGCGTGGCGCCGCCGATGATCGGTCCGCCCAGCAAGAGATGCACCATCGGAGCGCCGACGACCGGAATGCGGCTGGTGACGGAAGCGCCGATGCCCAGGCCCCAGTAGGCGTCCTGATCGAAGCGCAACACCTGTCCGGTGAAGGCCATGCCCAGGGTGAGCAAGAGCAGAAAGACGCCCGCGATCCAGGTCAGCTCGCGCGGATATTTGTATGCGCCAAAGAGAAAAACCTGCATCATGTGAATGAGCACGATGGCGATCATGAAGTCCGATCCCCATCCGTGCATGGCGCGCAAAAACCAGCCCAGCCGCAGGTTGTGATTGATGAATTGCAGGCTGGCGTAGGCATTGCTCGCGCTGGGCGAATAGACCAGGGCCAGCAGAACGCCGGTCATCACCTGTAGGATCAACAGCACCATGGCCGCGCTGCCAAAGACGTACCACCAACTGGCGGCAGAAGAGGGCGTAGGATGCCGGGCCATCTCTTCCATCGGCTTCAGCAGGCCGGTGCGTTTCTCGAACCACTGGAAGATGCGCAGCCCGCGCTGCTTCAGGTCTTTCATCTAGGACCTCTCTTGCGGCGCAGCGGCCGACGCCTGAATGGCAAGCAAGCCCGGTGTGGACGGCTGCGGTGCAGTCGTGACCCGCGGAGCTTTGCCCGCGCAGGCTTGGGTGGTTAGCGTGGGCAATTGCCCGGCGCGAATCATCAATTTGCCGCCTTCGATGCGATGCAGGTACTCGAAGAGTCCACGCTCTGGAGGTCCCGATGCGCGCGAACCATCGGCATAATACGCGCCGCCGTGGCAGGGGCAGAGGAAGAGCTTGGATTGCTCGAACCAGCGCACCGGGCAACCCAGATGCGCGCAATTGATGGCGAATACCTGAAAGCTTCCATCGTCGGCGTGACGAACCCACGCGACCGTCTTCGCGGTATCGCCATCGCTGGGGCTGGTGATGGGATTCATGTACTCGGCCAGCCGCGTCTCGCCAATCGGAAAGGAATCGACCGTGCCGAGCGCAATCCATTTGTCCTCCGCGCCTTCTTTCTTCATCGCTGGACCCAGCAGAAAGCCGACAATCGGCACAGCCAGAATCGCGCCCACCACAGCGTTCAGACCAATCGCCATCCTGAAGAGAAAGCTGCGCCGCGAGGTTGCGCTGGTGTGCGCGTCCTCGATCTCTCTGGCCGTGCCGAGCCACTCCGAGGGTGCAGGCAACGGAGTTTCTTCCGTCGGTTTACTCATGGCTCTTCTCCTTGCTTGAGGCGGGGCTTGAGGCGGGGCCCGTAGCGGGGCTGGCAGCGGAACTCGTGCTTGTCTGTTGCATGGTTGCGGAACGCGGCGTTGCAATGGCGGTGTTCGGTGAAGCTGGCGTCTTGCGCAACGAGGCCAGCCACGCAACGATGTCGGTGACCTGCCGATCGGTCAAGGGCTTGGGTGCAATGCCGCGCCAGTCCGGCATGCCTTCTTCGGGACTGCCGGAAAGAATTGCGGTGCGCAGCCCCTGATCGCTGATCAGCGCCAGATAATTCGCGTCGGCAATGGGGCCTGCAATGTGCGTCTTGTCGATTGCCTCCGCGGCGTGGCAGCGCGTGCAATAGGCCGTGTAAGCCGCCTTGCCTGCCGAGGCATCGCCCGCCAGCATGGCCGCATATGAAGGCGGGTTTTTTCCGGCCAGCAGTTGGGGTTGTCCCCAGTGCCGCACTATGCCTTCGGCCAGCACTTCAATTTGCGCATCGGTCAGCGTCCCACCATAACTTTTGGCGAAAGCCGGCATCAGCTTGCCGGGTCCGCCTTTCGCCGTTGCATTGAGGATCGCCTCTTTACCGGCGATGGCGATGTAGACGGGGTTGGAAAGCGATACAGCCAGGCCGCGCTTGCCCTCCTCTCCGTGACAGGCGGCGCAATTCTGTTTGTAGAGTTTGGCAAACTCCATCACCTGATCGGGCCTCGGTTCGGCAGGGCCGGGCTTGCCTGGAGCGCGGCAGCCGGCGAGGACGAGCATTATGCAGCCCGCTAGAACGAGAGCGATGCGAGGAGTTGTTGCCGTGGTTCTGCTCATCGCCGGCCCTCGTCTTTGCCGATCGTTGCATCGGTATGCAAGCCCGCGCGCGTGGCGAAAGGAAGCGCCTGAAACTCGGCTGAGCGCACCTTGACGCGAAGATTGATCACTGCTCCCGCAACCAGTCCATAGGCGACCTGGGAGAGCACAAACCACCACCAATTCATGCGTCCACTGAGGATGGGGCTGACGATCTTCATCATTGAGCAGGCCAGGGCAGACCACAGCAGCGGAGCAATCAATCCGGCAGTCAGCAGCGACTTGCGCGGGAAGATCGGCAGCATCGCGCCATAGAGCAGGCCCACCAGCACGGAGACCATGGCGTGAATGGCCAGCGCGGCCAAAAGTCCCTGCGGATGGAACTGGCTGAGGAAGCTGTCGGACGCATCTGTCCATCCGGTGAAGCTGCCCGCGGCCAGCAGATTGATGCCGTACCAGAGGCTGTGAAACTTGATCCAACTGAAGACAGTTGCGATTGTGGCCATGGCCGCGCCGCCCGCCAGTCCGGCTTCGATGCCGGAGACGAAGCTGTAGGCGGGGCGCACGAGGACGGGCGTGTGCGGCGAACGCAATGGTTGCGCGGACGCCTGGGCCGCGGTCCCGGCGGAGACCGGCACCGTGATCTGCTCGTGCTTCTCGCGCGGCAGCACGTTGCGGAACCAACCGACCGCGGCCATCCAAGAGAGGATCAGGCCCAGCACGGCGATGGTCTCGTTTGTGATGAGGCCGGCTGCAATCAGCGTGATGCCCAGGCCCAGCACCATGGGCCATACCGTGGGCGCGGGCAGAAGCAGCGTTGCGGTGTGTTCTGTGTGCATTCCTTTTCCCTGTCCTTGCACTGCGTTCACCTTACCTTCCCAGCACATAGACGACGATGAAGACCACCACCCACACCGCGTCCACGAAATGCCAATAATACGAGAGGACGTGCAGTCGATGCGCGTGGCTGCTGTTTAGCTTGCCCGCCACTGCGAAGAGCAGCACCAGGCTCAACATGCCCAGGCCCACGATAACGTGCGAAGCATGCAGACCAACCAGCGAATAGAAGGTCGTGCCAAAGAGATTGGTGCGAATGGTCAAGCCGTGTTCGTAGATCAGCTCATGCCACTCCACTGCGGTGTCGGCGAGAAAGATGCCGCCCAGCAACACCGTCAGCGCCAGCCACAGGGAACTCAGCGGCGCCTCGTTCCTCTCTAAAGCAGCCACCGCGAAGTGCACGGTGAGACTGCTCGACAACAAACACACCGTTCCCAGGACCGGCAGCTTGAGCACTTCGGCGGGCGTGGGCCCGCTGAGGCTTTTGCCGAGGTAAAAGATGTAGGCAAGGACAAAGATGATGAAGATCGCCGCCTCGGCCACGATGAGGCAGATCATGCCCACCTTGCCTTTGTCCGGCAACTGCCATTCGTCCGTGGATTGCGTCAGTACCGCGGTATATGCGCTCATAAGCCTGTCTACTCGTAGTCGGAGTCGGGTGCTTGGGGATGTTTGAGGTCCCACAGGGGACGGCGGCTATGCACCACCGGCTCCTCGGCAAAGTTGTAGTGCGGCGGAGGCGATGCCGTGGACCACTCCAGCGTCCACGCGTCCCACGGATCGGGGCCGGCTTCTTCGCCGTGACGATAGGAGCGAACCACATTCCATACGAAGATGAGGATGGCCGCCGCCTGGAAGATCATGCCGATGCTCTCGATCATGTTCCACACGGCCCAGCCGCGGTCGGCCTCGTAGGTGTAGATTCTGCGCGGCATTCCCATCAAGCCGGGGACATGCATGAAGTCGAAGGTGAGATGGAAGCCGATGGTGAAGAGCCAGAAGTGCCACTTGCCCAGCGTCTCGCTCAGCATCCTGCCAGACATCTTGGGGAACCAGTAGTAGAAGGCGGCGAAGATCATGTAGAGAATCGCGCCCACCAATACGAAGTGGAAGTGCGCCACCACGAAGTAGGAGTTGCCGAGTTGCCAGTCGAAGGGTGCGGCGGAGAGCATGATGCCGGTCAGGCCCGCGATCAGAAATTGAAAGAGGAAGGCGATGGAGAAGATCATCGGCGTGGCGAAGCGAATCTTGCCGCCCCACAATGTGGCCAGCCAGTTGAAGATCTTGATGCCGGTGGGCACGGAGATAATCATGGTGGCCAGCGTGAAGAAGGTGTTGCCCGCCGGTCCCAGGCCCACGGTGAACATGTGATGCGCCCAGACGCCCAGGCTGATGAAGCCGATCAGCACAGTCGCGCCGACCATCGCCGAGTAGCCGAAGATGGGCTTGCGCGAGAAGACCGGGATGATCTCGTTGGCGAAGGCAAAGGCGGGGAGCACCAGGATGTAGACCTCGGGATGGCCGAAGATCCAGAAGAAGTGCATCCACAAGACAGCCGACCCGCCGGCCTGCACATCGAAGAAGTGCGCGCCCAGAAAACGGTCGATGCCCAGCATCATCTGCGCCGCGGTGAGCGGGCCGATGGCGATGAAGACCATCGCCGAGGTGACCAGATAGAGCCACGGCAGCAGCGGCATTCTGGCCATGGTCATGCCCTTGCAGCGCATGCAGACAATGGTGGTCACGATATTCAGCGCCGTGCCCACGCTGCCGATGCCGCTCAAGAAGACGGCGAGAATCCAGTAGTCGGTGCTGTGACCGGGCGAGAAGAGCTTGGCTGTGAGCGGCGCATAAGCAAACCAGCCCACATCCGGCGCTGTGCCCGCGCCATACAAGCCATAGCCGCCAATAAAGCTGAAGTAAAGCAGCAGTCCACCGAAGGCGGAGATCCAGAAGCTGAAGGCGTTGAGGCGGGGAAAGGCCATATCGCGCGCGCCGATCATCAGCGGGACAAGGTAGTTGCCAAAGCCGAAGAGAATCGGCATGCCCACGAAGAAGACCATCGTCGTGCCGTGCATGGTAAACATGCGATTGAAGACCTGGGGCGAGACGAAGTGATTGTTGGGCACGGCCAACTGGATGCGCATCACGGCGGCTTCCAGCCCGGCGATGAGCAGGAAGACCAGCGCGTAGCCGATATACAGCATCCCGATGCGTTTGTGGTCTACCGTGGTGAACCATTCATTCACCGCGTCGAGCCACAGCTTTGGATGAGAGGGCGGGGAATCAAAGGTCATCGCACCGGCCGTCTGCATGGCATCATCCGTTTCTCCTTCTTGCATTCAAGGCGTGCTTTAGTGCAACGAGGCCAGGTAGGCCGTGATCGCGTCCAGTTCAAGGCTGCTCAGATTCATCTTCGGCATCAGCGATCCGGGCTTCATCGAGTCGGGATCGTCGATCCATTGGCGCAGGTTTTGCGGCGTGTTCTTGATCGTGCCGGAAGCGATGGTGTCGCGGCTGGCCAGGTGCGTCAGATCGGGACCGAATTTGCCTTTGGCCGAAGTGCCGGTCACGGTGTGGCAGTTGACGCAGGCGGTGTGTTCAAAGGCCAGCTTGCCCTCGGCTGCCGCCGGATCGTTTTCCGCCGCCATTTTTTGATGGGCAATCCACTTGGCGAAATCCGCCGGCGAGTCCACATAAACGCGAATCAGCATCTTGGCGTGTGCCGTGCCGCAATACTGCGCGCACTGGCCCAGATAGAGGCCCGGTTTGTGCGGATCGATCCACATGACATTGATCTTGTTGGGAATCAAATCCATCTTGCCGGCCAGATTCGGCACCCAGAAGCTGTGATCGACGTCGGCCGAGGACATGGTCATGTAGGTGGGCGTGGGGGCCTTCGGGTCGCTGGCGGGAAGATGCAGTTCGTTGGCCGTAACCACGCCCAAGGCCGGATAGCGATATTCCCACCAATACTGATGGCCAATCACCACCACGTCCAGCGCATTGGCAGGCTTGCGCGCTTGCTCGGTTACGGAGATGACGCGAGCGGTGGACAGAAAAAGCACCACCAGAATCAGAATCGGAATCACCGTCCACAGCACTTCGATCTGATTGCTGCCGTAGACCTGCGTTGGATCGGCATTGGAGTCGCCGGCGCGATGGCGGAAGCGGATGATGGCGTAGAGCAACATCCCTGCCACGGCCAGAAAGATGGCCAGCGTAATGGCCAGAACCAGCATGGACAGGCTGAAGATCGTATGTGCAGGCGTAGCTTGCGGAGAGAAGATGCTGGTGGGAGTGCTGAACAGGTCCGTAACCCATTGCATGGCGCGACGCCACCAGGGCTCGTGCATTTGCATTACAGTCATTGCGTGTCCGGCAGGCATGTCGTCCATGTCGTGCAAAGCCAGAAACAAGGCCAAACTCATCCTACTCTCCAATCACCTGCCGTGGGCCGCCGCACCTGCCGTTTTGTCCTTTGCGCGTCTGGACAACAATAAGGGGCTTGTATTGTTTGTGATGCGCGGCAATTGGCGGTGGATTCTCTGATTTACACTGATGGGGGGTCTGGAAGCTTCCATGACGATCTCGGCTGCTTCAAAGAATGCGCATAAGGCGCCTTCTCCTGCCTTGCGGCGCTTTGCCTGGGCACTTTTGGCGTACTTTGTTGCAGTAATCCTGTGGGGAACACTGGTGCGCGCCACCGGGGCTGGGGCCGGCTGCGGGAACCACTGGCCGCTGTGCAACGGGACCGTCTTGCAGCACTCCGCCAGCGTGAATACCCTCATCGAGTTCACCCACCGCATCACCAGCGGGCTCTCGCTGGTTGCGGTCCTGGGGCTGCTGCTGTGGACCTTCCGCTCCACCAGACGGGGAGATATGGCCAGGGGCGCCGCCGTGGCCGCGGTGGCGCTGACGGTGATGGAGGCGATTCTGGGAGCTTTGCTGGTTGCCCTGGGGCTGACCGCGCAGAGCCATTCGCCGCTGCGTCCCCTCTTTCTGGCGCTGCATCTGACCAATACGCTGCTGCTGCTGGCGGCGCTGACCGTGACCGCGCACTTGCTGAGCCGCCGCACAGGGTATCGCTGGGAGAGTATTCGCCTGGTAAATCCGCTGGCCGCAGTGGCTGGTATTTTCGTGGTCCTGGCGGTGGGTGTAACCGGTTCACTGGCGGCGCTGGGCGACACGCTTTTTCCTGTGACTTCGCTGGCCGGGGCCCTGCATCATGATTTTTCCACGACCAGCGGCTGGCTGGTGCGCTGGCGCTGGATCCATCCGATGGCCGCCCTTGCCGCCGGCGTTTTTCTGATCTGGGTCCTGATGCGGGCGGCGCAGAACGGCCAGCGCGGCCTCTCCGCTTTGGTGCTGACGCTGCTCGCTGCCGTCTATATACTCGGCGTGCTGGATGTAATCCTGCTGGCCCCGGTGTGGGCCCAGGTAGCGCATCTGCTGGCCGCCGACTCGCTCTGGGTTGCGCTGGTGGTCCTGACTGCACGGCTGACGCTGGTCCCTGTAGAAGCAGAATAGAGATCGCGCGTTCTCGGCACTCCTGCCTATGCGGTACGTTCCGATGGGGCGCTCCACCGGCCAGAGCTGTTTCACCGCAACTGTTATCACGCGAGAATTATTAAAGTGTTTTTTCTAGAGGAACAACCACGCAAACGGTCTTCGCTCCTGTAAAGACCTGCGGTGAACCCGCACTATCGTCCGATAGAATACTCAGGGAAGATCGGCAAAGCCTGATAATCAGGCAGGCAATCAGTTCATCCTGCCAGGAAAGGTTCCAATGAAGAGACTTGTACTTCGCGCCAGCTCCGCTTTAGCGTTGCTCGTTCTTGCACTTGCTGCCTCCGCCGCCCGGGCGCAAGCACCCATGGTTACCGATGACGGCGCGGCCGCGCGCATTGCCTGGTGGCGCGATGCCAAGTTTGGCCTCTTTATCCATTGGGGACTCTATGCCATTCCCGGCCGCGGCGAATGGGTGCAATGGAACGAGCAGATTCCGGTGGACGAGTATGCCAAGCTGGCCAGCCAGTTCACCGCGGAGAAGTTCGACGCCGATGCATGGGCTGCCACCGCCAAGGCGGCCGGCATGAAGTACACCGTGATGGTGACGCGACACCACGATGGCTTCGCCATGTTCGACGATCCGGGCAACGATTACACGGCCATGAAGTCGGCGGCCCACCGCGACTTCGTGGCCGCATACGTCACGGCCGCGCGCAAGGCGGGACTGCGCATTGGGCTGTATTATTCCCCGCTCGACTGGAGGTTCCCGGGCTACTACTTTCCGGACCTGTATCGGCCCAGCGCCATCCAGATGCGCGATCAGTATCATCGCCAGCTCAACGAATTGGCATCGAACTACGGCAAGATCGATATTCTCTGGTTCGACGGCGGCGGCGAGAGCTGGCTGGGCTTCGGCGGAGTCCAGTTCAAGGGCGGACAATGGTCTGGCAGGGCCAGGGGGCAGAGCTACTCCGGGTCCTTCTCCTGGCAGGACGACCAGGCGATAGCCAACCTCAAAAAGCTTCAGCCGTCGGTCATTATCAACAACCGCACCAATGCCCCGGCCGATTTTAGCGACCGCGAGGGAGACAAGGCGCTGGGCGACTTCGACAACCAGCACCCATGGGAACTTTGCACCACACTGGCCGGCGGTGTGTGGGGCTACAAGCCGAATGCCAAGGTGAAGACGCGGGACGAGACGATCCGCCTGCTGGTCTCCGTGGTGGGACGCGACGGGAACCTTCTGCTCAATGTCGGTCCACGCCCCGATGGCCAAATCGATCCGGAGCAGGTCCAGGTTTTGCGCGATGTTGGCGACTGGCTGAAGCTGTATGGCCAGAGCATCTACGCCACGCGTGGCGGTCCTTACCTGCCGGGCGACTACGGCGTCTCAACCTTCCACGATAAGACGGTCTATCTGCACATCCTGCACGCCAGCGGCAAGACCCTCACGCTTCCCGCTCTTCCGGCAAAGATTCTTTCGTGTTCCAGCCTCACCGGCGGTGACGCCAATTGCACGCAGACAGGCACCAGTGTCGAAGTCACACTGAGCGGCAATCCGGAGACAGTGGACACGATCGTCGCTCTGACTCTCGCATCTCCTGCAACGGGGATCAACCCGATCGCGACGCCCCTGGCCACCAAGCCAGTCTCCGCCGAGGGCGCCGGCGGACTGTAAGGCAAGGACGGCGCACGGGATCGGGTATCTCAGTTTATGGATTGTTCTCCTCTTTGACTTAGCGATAGTGATAGAACGTAACGCGCATCACGGCCGGCGGCGAGGGTGTGGTGTCGCCCGCTCCGGCGCCACGGCCGCCTCTGCCCCCGGCGCCCAGCGGTATCTGGGAGCCGGACAGGTTGTTGTTGGATGCGGCGGAGACGTCGTAGCCGCGGCCCATGATATCGTCGCCGTTGGCGCGGCGTTGCATGACCCAGGCGCCGTTCTTGAATGCGCCGCGCTCCATGATGGCGGGCGAAGCGACCCTGGCGTTGGGGATGTTGTTCGGCGATACAACGAACGGGAACGATGCGTTGGTCGCGAAGTAATACTCATCCGGGGCGGTGTTGATGATAAGCACGAAAGGCTTGTCGAGGAAGGACAGCCCAACAATGGCGCCGCGTCCTTCACCCTGAGGCGCAGCCTGGGCAACAGGCTTCGTCGCCGGCGCAGCGGCGCCAGCACGTTCACCGGCTGCTCCGCCGCCACGAGTCCCTGCCACGGGGGTGAAATCGAAGATATATCGGCCCATCACGACCTTCCCGGGATTCTGCCCCGGTTCAAGCTCGATCAGTTTGATCGCATCCGGCTTGCCTTGCGCCTCGGCAATTGCGCCCGAGATCGAGTTGATGAACCCATACGACCGCACGAACGGGTCTTCAGAGGCCGCGTTCAGGCGACCGTCAACGCCCATCGGGGAGAAGCACAGGAGATTGAGTTGCGTGAACCCCATCCACGCGTTGTTGGCGTTCTGTCCGGTTTCGGGATTCCAGGCGGGGTTGCCGTTGCGCGAGTAGGTCTTGATGATTCCGGCGAAATCCGGCAGGTAGATGTCCGGCGCCAGGATGTCGATCGCCGGCCCGCCGGCCCGCCAGATGTCATGCACCAGCGGCTCGGGCCCGCCGCTGGGGTAGTCCCCCGCGCCGATGTCGTTGGGCTGCACCAGCCAGGTGTTCACATACATCGGGATCGGATATTCCTTCTTGCCCTGCGCCGCCACGGTGCCGATGTAGCGGGAGTAGTTCCACGCCATGAAAATCTCATCCGTGTGGTTGAAAAGCTCGGCGCCGGCCGCACGCTTAGAACGATTGGGGCTGTTGGGCACCGGTGGATCGTCCGCCGGACGCTGAACATTCTTGCCGAAAACTTGCTCCCAGGTGCCGCTGGTCCTGTCGCCCGCTGCGTCCCAAATCTTCTTCAGTTCCGGCCGCAGGCGGTCCTTGTTCTTCTGAAGATAGTCGGTCAGTTCCTTCGGGACCGGGCCGGCAAAGGCGGTATTGGCGGCGGGGCCGAAGTCCCGGGTGGTGCCCATGGTGCCGACTTCATTTTCCACCTGGATTGCGATGACAGTGTGGGTCTTGTCCACCTCGCGGATGTGTCGCATGACGGCGGCGAAGGCCGTGGCGTCGGCGTTGCGATTGTTTTCGCTCAGCGTGGAGAGGATCTCCAGCGTCTTGCCCTGGGCGTTGACTACGCGCGGGAAGCGCTCCTGGTTGGCCTTGACCCATAGAGGCGGGAAGTGCGACAAGCCGTTCTTCCAACTGGCCATCCAGAGGAAGATGAGCCGCACGTTGTTGGCGCGGGCGGCTTCAATCTGATAGTCGATCATCGAATAGTCGAACTTGCCTTCTTCGGGTTCCACCAGGTCCCAGGAAACGACCGTAAGGACGGTGTTGAAATTGGCCTGCGCCAGGCGCGCGATGGTGGCCTTGGTGGCTTCGCGGTCGGACGAGGCGGTATTGGACAGTTCGCCCGCAAGGCAGATGAAGGGGCGTCCATCCACAATCAGCTTGGTCATCCCATCGCGCTTCTCCAGGTGGGGGATGTCCTTGACGCTGACCCTGACCGGCGGCTTGTTTTCAACCGGCGCCGCTTGCAGATTCGCCGTCATGAACGCGGCGCACAGGGCCGGAACCAGAAAAGATGCTAAACGATATTTGGCTGACATGTTTGATTCTCCGTTTCGTTTCGAACCTTCACTTCGCCGAAATACAAGATGGCAAAGTTGACACAGCTTAGCACGATCCCTAATGCAAAAAAAATCACACGGTCGAACATCTGCGAAATCCTATGTAACGCAATAGGGGGACAGCGACAGATCGGTGATCTGAGTGGACTGGGCAAGAAGGTTATCAAGAAGTCGATCCGAATCCCTGTATCAGGGAATTGATTCCCTGATATGTGGGTGTTAATTCCCTGTTCGGGATGGTGCATGAAAAACGCGAGTAATGCAGGAACTCGCTTAGATTCAGCGCTATAGAGAGAAAGAGTGGCAGAATCATAGGCCAAAAGCGGAACTGCGCCTCCAGCGTTCGGATTCTCCTTGCGGCTGCCGGTCGAGCCTGTGCCGGCAATCACGTCTGACTGGAGAACGCGGGTTGCGATGGAACTTGCAGGAAATCTTTCAATAACCTGACTGAGAGGGATCCAAGTGCACCCTTGGCGGCGAGTGTGTCAGAATCGCCGTGTGAGCTTGTGCAGTTCTAGGAGAGGCAAAAACCGGGTTATAGTAACGACTAACGCAGTTTTCTTGATTGAACGTTGGCCGCACGCGCCACACAGCGTCCCCTCTGTTTCGTTACCGAGCTAGCGATATCTTTCATGACACGTTGGCGTGATTTGCATTCTGGTTATTTCGCGGCAGCATCCATCGCACTCCTCGTCATCGCGATACTCCTTGCATGGCGGCTGGGAGCGTATCCGGGAATAGTGGTCGAACCCTCTCGCGTTACGCTTCCTGCGGATGGCCGTGAGCATAAAGTAGCCATATTCAAAGCGCGTCACCATCTGTCACTGGATGCAACCCAACTCCATCTCACCGGCACTCAGCCCTCTAGCTATCGTCTAGAAGACCTGCCCGACGGTCATGTCGCCCTTTATCTCCGCGCAGGTGTGATTCCTGGCCGTCTTCGCCTTGGCGTAATGGGACGCGGCAGCAATCTTGCTCTACCGATCGCATCTGTACCGGATGACCGCGACAGCTTTGGCGACGGCACGCCCGACTGGATGCGTCTGCACAGTGCCACCGATCGGCAGGCATTCCGGCTCTGGTTCACCGCACTGGCAGACCGGGCCGCCGATGTTGAACCCAGCCAGCTCCCGCCGGAGATCGTTGACTGCGCCTCGCTGCTTCGCTACGCCTATCGCGAGTCGCTCCGGCTCCACGATGACCGCTGGTATGCGCAGTTCTCCGGCGAACCGATGCCGGCGTTGACCTCCGTCCAGCAGTGGAGCTATCCCAATACCCCGCTCGGTCTTGGCCTGTTCCGCGTCCGCCCCGGTCCATTTCGCGTGACCGATCTCACAGACGGCACGTTTGCCCAGTTTGCCGACGCGAAGACGCTCATCCAGGCCAATACATTCTTCGTCAGCCGCGACATCAGCGCCGCCCGTCCAGGAGATTTAATATTTTTTCGCTTGCTTGAAACAGATTCGCAGTATCATTCGATGGTTATCACAGAACACAGCGAATGGGTCGTCTATCACACCGGACCAATCGACAATCATCCAGGCGAGATGCGCCGTGTGCTGCTCGCGGACCTGCTGCATCATCCCGACCCACGCTGGCGGCCGACGCCCTCAAATCCAAACTTTCTCGGCGTCTATCGCTGGAACATTCTGCACGAAGATTAGCGGCGTTCGTCATTCTCTTCCTGCTTTTTGTGCCATGCGCGTTCGCCGCATCACCCTACTTTACCCTCAGTACATATAAGACCTTTGCGCCTGGCGAGAATCCGAAGATCCATGTATATGCACGCAACGAGTCTGAGCTGGAGTTTCGCGTCTATCACGTCAACGACCCGGAAAAGTTCATTGGCGGTCTCTCGGAGATGCATAGCTTCGGCGAGACCATCAACAGCCCCGTCGAGCAGATCGACGAAAAGACATGGCTTGAGCGCTTTCACGACTGGAAGCACGACCTATGGATTGACGTTAAAGACTTCTTCCGCGCCCAGCTCTCCCGTGCTACGCGCGATGCGCTGAAGGAGAAGCAGTCCGGGTTAGCGAAGCGCAGCCGGATCGTCGGCGTTGCACAGTTCGCACAAGTCCCACTGCTGAACGACAAGCAATTGGTCGCGCGCTGGCGTCAGGAAGTGCCGCCAACCTATGTCTCGGACAATCAGGTCCTTCCGATCGATCCGCTTCCACCCGGCATGTATCTGGTGGAGGCCACGGACGGCCACCTGAAGGCCTATACGCTGCTCATGGTCAGTGAGACAGCGCTGATCACGCGTACGGTTGCCGGCCAGATGGTTGCCTTTGTCGTCGACCGCAAGACCGGCGCACCCGTTACCGGGGCCAAAGTTGTGCTTACTCTCGGTAAGCAGCCACCGCACCGCGTCACCACAAAGGCAGACGGACTTGCCACCTTCGACGCGCCTCCTTCGGCCAAAAAAAATGTTGCTTCTGCCAACGATGAAGATGGGGAAGGCGGAGTCGAGACCAACACGGCTGACAGCAAACTCTGGGTCTTGGCCCGCTCGGGCGGCGACGTTGATCTTGTCGCCCCGTGGTACTCCTCGTTTACTCGGTCGCAGGACACTCTCTACTCCTGCTACGGCTACACAGACCGTCCCGTCTATCGCCCCGGCCACACGGTCCACTTCAAGGCAATCATTCGCCAGCACGCAGGCGATGCGCTCATCCTCCCCAAACTGGCGCAGATTCATATCCTGATTCAGGACGACCAGCAGAAGTCCGTGTATGACAAGCAACTGCCCGTCTCCGCGATGGGCACGGTGCAGGGCGACCTGGATCTGCCGCTCACCGCTTCGCTCGGATACTACAGAATCACGAGCGATACACATCCCAATCTCTGGGGGCTTGGGGGCTTTCAAGTTGAGGACTATCGCAAGCCGGAGTACCAGGTGCATGTCACCGCCGCCCGCCAGCGCGTCATGCAGGGAGAGAGCGATTCCGTCACCATCGATGCGCGTTACTTCTTCGGTGAACCCGTCGCCAACGCCAAGGTGAAGTACACCGTCTCTGTCAACCAGCACTGGTGGTGGAACGAGGATGACAGCGATAACAACAACGATCCTGCTGGAGAGAACGCTGACGGGTCGCAGAGCAGCGACTCGCAAGAATCCATCGGCTACGGAGCGAATGAGCAAATCTCCGGCGAGGGCCGCCTCGATGCCGATGGCAAGCTCACCGTCTCCATTCCTACAACCTTCGAACAGGACCACCACCTCGATAAGGATTACGTCGTCGAAGCAGGCGTTACCGACGAGGCAGGCCGGGAGATCAGCGGACGATATCGCATTCTCGCCACATACGGCAGCTTCCGTCTGCAGGTCGAGCCGCTCAGCTACTCTGTGCAGCAGGGGCAGAATGCCAGCTTCCAGGTCACTGCAGTCGATTACGATGGCAAGCCCGTGCAGACTCCCGTGCACCTACATCTCTACCACCGCACCTCCGACACCTCCGCTGGCGATGCCGACACAACCACCGGCGCTGACGGCACCGCCGTTGTGCAGATGCCCGCCAACATGGCTGGATCGCTTAACATTGTCGCCACTGCCGCCACGCCTGAGAAGCGAACCGTGCAGGACATTGGCTGGCTTTGGGTGAATGGCCCACAGACAGAAGACTACGGGGATGAATCGAATCAACAAATCCGAATTATCACCGACAAGAAGACCTACGCTCCTGGCGATACAGCGCACCTTTCGCTCATCACCCAGGTCGATGGCTTCCATGCGTTGATTACCGCCAGCGGTTACACAGTCGAGTTCCGCAAAGTCCTGGACAGCTCCGGCAAGGTTCTGACCTTCGATCTTCCCATCACCAAGGATTCGCAGCCCAATCTAACGGTCGACGTTGTCTTTGTTAATAACGACAAAATCTATCAGGGGCAACGCAACATAGTGGTGCCGACGACCCAGCAGAAACTGCAACTGACAATTACACCGGCGTCAGAAACCTTCCAGCCGCAGCAGAGTGCTGCCTATGATGTGACTGCGCGCGACGCCACGGGCGCGCCGGTCTCCGCGGACTTCAGCTTCGGCGTCGTCGATGAGGCGGTCTACTCTGTCGAACCGGACTCGAGCGGCAATATTCTCAATGCATTTTACCCACAGCGCGAGACCTACCCCGACATAGAAAATTCGCTCGTGTACTACTTCACCGGCGAGGCGGGTTCTCGCTCACCGCTGCTGGCCCAACGCCGCTTCCACCCGCAACTGGCACAGGTCAAACCAAGCATCGACAGTGCGCCACGCATCCGAAAAGACTTCCCGGATACCGCATTCTGGCAGCCGGACGTCCACACCGACGCCACAGGCCACGCTCGCGTCACCCTGACCTTCCCCGACTCGCTCACCACATGGCGTGCCACTGTCCGCGCCATCACGGCAGATTCTAAGGCAGGCGCTACAGTCAACCGGGTCATCGTGCGCAAAAACATCATCGTCCGCATGGGCCAGCCCCGCTTCCTGCGCAAGGGCGACGTCGTTACCATCCCCGTGATTGTGCATAACTATCTTCAACAGACCAAACAGATACAGCTCTCGCTGGATGCCGCCGGTCTCGACATCGTCAGCGGCTCTACACAGCAGGTGACCGTCGCCCCTCGGGCCGATGCCACCATCCTGTATCGCCTGCGCGCCTCTGCTGTGGGCACTGCCACGCTGACCGCAAAGGCCATCTCCTCGCCCGAGAGCGACGCACTGCAGATCACGCTCCCTGTGCATCCCTCCGGAGTTGCGGAGACTATTGCATCTTCCGGCGTCATCGCCAACACCGGGGACCGCACCAGCCAGCTATCCTTCCCCGCTAATACCGACCCCGCCGCTCACTCGCTCACAATTCAAGTGAGTCCATCCATCGCAGGTTCGCTCTTCTCCGCGCTCGACTACCTCACCACCTTCCCCTACGGATGCACCGAGCAGACCATGTCCAGCCTGCTGCCGAACATTATTGTGGCGCAGGCCATGCAGAAGCTGAACCTCCCCTCGAATATCGATCAGGCATCTCTCAACGCCAAGATTCAGGCCGGTTTTGAACGTCTGCGCGACTATCAACATGAAGATGGCGGCTGGGGATGGTGGAAGGAGGACCAGAGCCAGGTCTTCATGACGGCATACGTTGTCAGCGGCCTTGCGCAGGCGAAAAAGGCGGGCTATACCAAGACACAAGAATCGCGTTTCAGGAATGGAAAGCCAGCAAGCATCGACTTCTTGCAAAACGCTCTACAGCAGCATCCGCATATGCTCCCAGAGCTGCGCGCCTATTCGGTCTATGCGTTGGCTGAATCCGATCCAGTTCACATCAATAAAGATCAGCTCGATACGCTCTACTCCCGCCGCGACGATCTCAGCTCGCAGGCCCTCGCCTACACCGGCCTCGCCATGCTCGATGCCAACGACTCGCGCGCCTCGGCCATCGCCCAGTTGCTCGAAAAGAAGGCCCGCATCGAAGGCGATCTTGCCAGTTGGCCCGAGAGCCGCAATAACCTCCTCGACATTGACTACGACGGCAGCGCCGAATCGACCGCGTTTGTGCTCAAGTTCCTTGCCCAGGCCGATCCGCAGAGTCCGCTGTTGGTGAAGGCCGCACAGTGGCTTGTCGCCAATCGCTCCGAAGGCACCTGGTGGGGCAGCACGCAGCAGACTGCGTTCGTGATATACGGATTGACGGACTACCTCCTGGTATCGCACGAACTTGCTGGCGACACAGACGTTGAAGTCTTCGTCAACGGGGCCTCGGCAGGGAAGCGCCACTTCTCGCAGGCAGATGCAGTCAAGGGCACCACGCTTTCCCTCACTCTGGACGCTGCGCATCTGCAGTCGCAGCAGAACACCATCCGCATCGTCTCTACCGGCAGCGGCCGCGCCTACTGGACCACACAGGCGACATACTTCTCAACCTCGCCACATAGCTATCAGCAGGGCTCGCTTGCATTGAGCATCGCTCGCGATTATTCCATCCTGGTTCCCACAACGAAGGACGGCAGCATCGTCTATACGCTCAAACCGCTCAACGGTCCGGTGGAGCAGGGAGATGTTCTCGCTGTTCATCTCGGCGTTGGCGGTTCGCCACAGAAGTATCTGTTGATCGAAGACCCCATCCCCGCCGGTGTTGAGTTCCTGCAGAACAGCGACAGCTACAACATCGTCAACCGACCCGCCAGTTGGGACTGGTGGTACACACGTCAGGAGTTCCATGACGATCACGCCGCAATCTTCGCAGGCACATTCGACGGCCGTCATGATTCGTTCTATCTTCTCAAGGTTGTAAACCCCGGAAGCTTTGCCATCAGCCCTGCCAGCGTCTCTCCCATGTACCAGCCGGGCGTGCAGGCCACCACGGATGAGCTTCACCTCGACGTAAAAGAGGTAGCCAAGTGAATATTCTTTTCCTCGCTGCACGCCGCCGTATCACCATTCGCATCCTGCTGTGGCAGATCTTCGGCAATCTTGGGTTGATAGGCATTGCGATTGCCGCTACAACCATTCCTGACTCGCATCTCTGGGAACTTGCGCTCTCGGCCCTAACCATTTGTTTGCTGGTTGTGGGGACGCTCTCACTTCACACCTTCATCGTGCGCCGTCTCCGTCAGTCCGCCGAAAACAAACCTATCTGGCTGGGCGGTCTTCTGCTCGCGCTCTGGATTGCAATCTTCTCACTCGCAAACTACATACTCGACCCGCTCAACGACCGCGCCTCGCAGCGCGCGTCCTACTGGAACGCCATGCTCGGCCCACACCTGCGCAGCATCTTTACGCAGGTGCGCCTGCTCAACTGGCAAAATAATATTTTCGACTTTCTGATGTGGACCGTACTGCCTGCGCTCTTTATCCCGGTAGCGATCGAGACCGTCACGCGTGGCTGGTCCGCGCGACGAAACGCCTCGCGCATTCTCCTCCGCTGGCAGTATTGGCTTACTCCAATCCTGTTTTATTGCGCAGCCAATGTCCTTACTTCATTGATTGACTGGCATCCACCAAGCAACCCGACTGTCGAAGTTATCAGCGTCGTGCTGCGGCTCACCGTGGTCTATGTTGTCTTGGTCTACCTGTTCACATACGTCGTGGCGCTCACATCCGAGCTACTCGCCCGCAACCAGGCCTTGCGGGACTCCGCTGCGTAGCCAGCCGCGCACCGCCTGCATTCCGTATTTGGCAATCAGTCCGCGCACCAACCCGCACGCCGCACGATGCGCTTGTTCCGCCTCCTGCTGATTGCCTGCTCTGAGCAAGGCTGCGTCGATTTGAACTGGAGTCATGTTCTTCGGACCTCCAGACTCGCTCGCCAGCGCCTCCACCAACCCCTCTCGTAGCCATAGCGGCGCGACATCCGTCGCTTCGCTTTCCACCATGCTGTGCAGAAACTCATGCAGCAGCAGCGCCTCTGCACCGCCATGCCGTTGTAATGGTTTCATCGGCTGCAATGCAATCGTGTCGCCGCGAGCGGTTCCCAGCATCCATCCAGGCACATTGGTAGCCTGCCGAAAGAGTTCCGTCGTCGGGTACACGGTCACCACTGGATGCACATTGCCTGCAAACAATGCATGCGCCCGAAGCAGCGCCCGGTTCCCCTGCGCCATCAAACTCGCCGTATCTCCCGTAGACCGCAGTGTCCATCCATTCCCGTCGTGCTGCATCCATCCCGCATCATTGGCCTCCACCTGCAGGCCCGTAGTGGGAAAGTAGAACGCCAGAATCTCTCGATAGTTCTTGCCTGCCTTCGCCATCTCTGCCGCACCGGCCTGGCATAGCCCAACGCCATGCCCATATCCCTTTCCATCGAACACCACACGCCCATCGTTCAAGGTCACTTCATACCAATCGCTGCGCAGACGGTTCCAGCCTAGCGACCGGTTCAACGCAAACCGCAGGCTCGCTGCCGGAATTGTCACTCGTTCAGTTCCTGCCGAAACCAGCAGCTTTCGCGCGCGACCGCTTCCGTCCCGCTGCTCAACTCGAACGCCATCGATCGCACCAACCAGCTTCCAACCCTCCGCATACAGAGCCTCGCGCAACTCTGTAACGCTCATCTCTGCATGCCATTGGGAGGGGAGTCTTACGCAGTAGCGATCTGCATGGGACGTCAGCCACGGCTTTTCCTCTCCACCCCACATAACCGCAGCATCTTCCGTCATCCCACCGCAACTCTGTGTGAAATATCCTGGCACGCGAGCTCCATGCCACCACAGTGTCTCGCCCGCGGTTGCACGCACCGCGCTCTCAATCTCTGCCGGAACATCACCCATGCGCAGGGCCTGGCAATGCGTGCTGTTGCACAGCCCTTCCGCCCCGTGCCGATGCGGATTCGTCAATGCAAAGCTGCGTGCCGTCACCGCCAGCGCCTTGAGTGATTCCGCGGATTCGTTTGCCCCTGCCTCGCTCTGAAGGACTGCCATCACGTACCGTTCACTGGGAATTGTCAGCAGTACATGCAGCCCATCCGGCGCCGCAGTAACCTTCCACTGTCCATAGCCCAACTCAACCTCCCCGCTGTCTGCAGTCACGCGAACCTGTCCGTTTAAATCCAGTTCAGGCACAGCTTTTCCGCCTACTATCAACTGCGCCTTACTAGTACTGATCTGCAACTGCGCGGGAATCAAACTGGTTTTGCACCCCTTACACAATCGCATGACCGCATCCACCGGTGTAACCGTGGCAGCATGTATGGCGTGGGTGTAGAACAGCCGTACAGTGACATCCGTTGCAGATTGCGACCTTGCAGTTGAGGTAACCAACAGGCCCAGCAGGATTCCATGCGCGAGCCTCATTGCACTGCCTTTCGCTGTAATACTCTCTTTGCCAGCAATGCCGCGTCGTTGCCAGTGCCGCGGGGCACATAGATGACGAGGACGCGCCGTGCCTGCATCTGCCCGTCAAACAGGATGCCCACAAACCACCCATGACTCCACGGTGCAGGAGCATCCTGTGCTGTCCCTGTCTTGCCGCCAAGCATCATACCGTCGACCTGCGCCCCGCGTGCCATGCCGGTCGCGACCGACTGCAGCATCCCATCGCGCACTACACCCACCGCATGTCCCGTTGCTCCATTCATCTGCTGTGCCAGCATGCGATAGGCCATGGCCTGTTCGCGCGGCGACGTCTTGATCCCCACAATTCCAACAGCAAGGAGCGCACGGTCGTCGGGTACGGCAGCAGATCCTGCCGGATGCAGACCATACGCTTGCAATCCCTTAATCAACACCTGCGGTGTCATACGCCTTGCCAGAGTAACGAAGTAGGTATTACAGGATTCCGCCAACGCCTGTCTCGCGTCCAGAACAGTGATGTCGCGGGGATGTCCGCACGCCAGATTATGTCCCTTTACCATCAGCGTACCGCGGCAGTGGATCCTCTCCTGCGCGGAAATCACATCAGCATCCAGTGCCGCCTTCAGCACAAATGGTTTTAGGGTCGAACCCGGTGCAGCCGGCATATCCAGAGCGCCATAGCTGTCAAGGATGCTTCCAGAGGGCACATCCACGACAACAGCGGTGGCGTGTGTCCCGTGGAGTGCACTTGCCAGGGGAGAGACATGCCGGACCTGGGCTTGGCCCACTAGCCCTCCCAGCCACAGCATGCATGTAAGTATTCGCCTCACGGTGCTTCCATCCTAACCTGGCCAATGAGAGGATGGCCTGGGTGAGTGCATCTTCATCCTTGCTCTGTGTCGGCTGATATCAGGGAATTGCAACGTCACAGCCGCTCGCTCAGCCCCACGCGCAAGCGTCCGTCGCCTAAAGCGGTTTTGTTCAAGTCAGCATTTCGGAAAGTTCGCTGCCACAGCTTGGGTTGGCAGGATCGCTCCGTTCACCGGACCGTAGCTGAGGTTTCACGGTCCCTGCCGCCTGCACCCATCAGGACTAGAGATCGCTGTGCAAAGGGCGAGTAGACGAGAAGCGCCGTACACGATACTGCCAATCCGATGCTGATGTGGTGCAGCAGCAGGAATGGCGAGAGCGACCAAAGCTCATCGAACAGAAACAGAAACGGCCAAATCCTGAGGAACTTCTCGCGCACTCGGGGCGCGTGCATGAGCACAGCAGTGAGCACGAAGGCACGAACAGGTATCAGAACTGCGGCAGTCACGATCAAGACAGTAAGTGCCTGCGATGCTTTCGGCAGTGGGGAGAAAAGGTCTTCAATTTCCGGCAGATTTGCCAGCGCACCGATATAGAAGCTCAGGTACATGCACTGAAACAAGACGAAGAGCGTCTGCACAACGGGATACGAGGCCTTCGGAAGTTCCTGCGGAGAGGCCAGAATCCGGCTGAGAAGGTCAGCCTCAGACTCGCTCGAAACGACCGCATGCTCGCTCGAACCCGAGGCCGTGGACTCGGAGACTGAGGGAGACGGATCTTCACCGAGGCCAATCCGTTCCACGGGAGCCACGAAGCGATATCCACGACGGGCCAAGGTCTCAACGAATCGAGGATTGCTTGCCGTATCTCCGAGGGCTTCGCGGATGCGATTGACCGCTGAGTTCACGCCATGTTCGTAATCGACAAAGGTGCCCTCGGGCCACAGCTCGCGGGAGATAGCCTCTCGAGTCAGCAGTTCGCCGGGCCGCTCCAGCAGCATGCAGAGTACCTGAAAGGGCTGGGCGTTTAATTTGGTTCGGATTCCCTGCCGCAGAAGCTCTCCCGAGGCAGCGTTTGCTTCAAATACACCAAAACGATAGCGCCGGGCTGGTCTTGTTTCCGTCATGTTATGTGCCAGTGTATCCGATCGCGCGTTCAATCTATACCTGTCGCCGAATTGATAACTATCAGAAAGTCTAATTACTGCAATCCGTTGCACCGTGAGAAACAAACTCCAACCGGTGAGGTCCCATGCATTGATCTGGCAGGCCGGGGAGGAGCATTGTGCAGTTCATGAAGCGAGGCGCACCCATGACGCGATTCCAACCCATACGCTCCCGAACCTTCTCTCTTCTCTGCGGACTATTGCTCTTCGTCACTGCTCCCCACTGCGTTGCTGCAGGGCCCCCACCGGCTGCGGTTGCAGCCTTTAACTCCTACACACATACGGTTGAGACGCGCCTCGCTCAGCAGCATCGATCGCAGAGTGCTTTCCTGGCTCCGGCGGCTTCTGATCCGCAAAGTGGGGACCGTCTGCGCCGGGGTGAGTTGATCATCGAGAAGCTGACACCGCCTGCGGGTGCGGATTTGCCCGGAGCGATGCTGCACCACTGGCGCGGCACGGCATTTGCCCCTGGAGCCAAAGCGGCGGATTTTGAACGGCTGATGAAGGACTTCAGCGCCTACCCGAAACACTTCTCTCCGCAGGTGCTACAGGCACGTGTGCTGGCACAACAGGCAGACCGGCTGCAGGCAACGATGCGCGTACGCCAGCGGCACGTCATCACGGTGGTGATGGATACGGCCTACGACATCTCGTATGGACGACTCGATGCCCAGCAAGGATTCAGCATCTCGCGGAGCACGCAGATCAACGAGATCGACTCGCCCGGCACGGCCAGCGAGCGCGCGCTGAGCCCCGGCGAGGAGCACGGCTTCCTGTGGCGACTGAACACCTACTGGAGCTACGAGGAGCGGGACGGCGGACTTTACATGCAGATCGAGTCGGTCTCGCTGACGCGCTCCATACCAACCGGCCTCGGCTGGGCGGTTCGGCCATTTGTGGAGAGCGTTCCACGCGAGTCGCTGGAGTTCACATTGCGTTCCACATGCAACGCGCTGCGCAGATAGCTCGCTCGACGAGCGACGAGACGACAACACGGAAATCAACAATTGGAATGGAGACCATGATGAACGCACAGGCAACCATAAGGATGAATGAGAGATCAACTGCTTCAAAGAATGCTGCGGGATTTCAAACCGCCCGCCGTATCAATCAGTCCCTCACCGCTTCCATCGAGAAGCGCGCATTGCTGTGGATGGCCGAGCGAGCGCCGCAGTGGCTCAGCTCTGACCAGCTCACCCTGCTCGGTCTCGGCGCTCAGGTCGCGGCAGGGATCTTTTATGCGCTCTCACGAACCAACCGCTACGCGCTGCTTCTGGTGGTTCTGTGCATCGCGCTCAACTGGCTGGGCGACAGCATGGATGGCACCCTGGCCCGAGTGCGCCGCCAGCAGAGGCCGCGCTATGGCTTCTACGTGGACCACATGGTGGACATCTTCGGCTCCATTGCGTTGATGGTCGGACTCGGCTGCTCCGGTCTGCTGCACTGGCCGACCGCGATCGCGATGCTGATCGCGTTTCTCCTCCTCTCCAGCGAGAGCTACCTGGCCACTTATACGCTGTCGTGCTTCGAGCTTTCGCAGGGCATCTTCGGCCCCACGGAGATTCGCATTCTGCTGATCGTCGGCACGCTGGCTGCGCTGCGCAGTCCGTACGCGACGCTGTTCGGCCACAGGATGCTGCTCTTCGATCTGGGAGGAACGATCGCAGCAGTCTGCATGTCCGCGTTGGCGATCGTCATTACTCTGCGTCACACGGCAGAGCTCTACCGGCAGGAGCCGCTGCCATGAACTCCCTCATCCGCTGGTGCAAATTCAATCTGGTAGGGGCCATGGGGATGGTGGTGCAGCTTGCCGCGCTCGCTCTCTTCAATCGGGTTTCGGCGGGCCACTATCTCTATGCCACGGCTGCGGCCATTGAGCTTGCGCTCGTACACAATTTTGTATGGCACCTGCACTACACTTGGCGCGACCGCCGCGACCGTGCCGCACTGCTCACGCAATTCATTCGGTTTCATCTTTCCAATGGTTTGGTCTCCATGCTGGGAAATCTGCTGCTGATGCGAATCCTGGTCCATGAAGCACACATCCCCCTGCTCGTTTCGAACAGTATCGCGATTCTGTGCTGCTCCATTGTCAACTTTTGTATGGGAAATCACTGGGCGTTCGCGGCACGGACGCAGGCAACACATAACAAGACTGCGGTGTTGAGCAGACCCTAATCCGGCATGTGGTCTATAGAAAAAATAGCCAGACGGTATCGCCTCAACGACGAGTTTGAGGCCAAGGTTGTTAATCAGCCCCGGTATTTCTGAACCAACGTGAGTGTTAGGGCGTGTCATCAAACTCTAGGCCGCCGATCGGCCTACTGCCCGGTTGGGGGCGTTCCTCGCAGGAGAGATTGGGCGGAAAGATTGGGAAGAGAGCGGCGGAAGATAGGGAAGGGCGTGGCAGGAAAATGGGTGGTGCGCCCGAGAAGATTCGAACTTCTGGCCTACAGCTTCGGAGGCTGCCGCTCTATCCAGCTGAGCTACGGGCGCATCTTTGGTATCAATAACTTATGAAAATGACCAACCCCTAAAATAGTATACAGAACTGCTATTACACACGGGGAGGTTGCGAGAGAAAGTCATGCCTTCAAGATACCAGATGGGAACGATCCATAAGGTCAAAAGACGCAACGGAATTGCTTGGGAGTGGCGCTACCGGGAAGGCCCGGACCAGAAGCAGAGACATAAGACGTTTTCGGTGCGGGAGTTTCCGACTGAGAAAGCTCTTCGCCGGCACCTGACGACCCTAATCGAGATCCTGGACCCGCCAACTTTGCGCACTTTTCAGCGTTCCACGCGTGGGAATGCATCGCAAGGAAAAAGCAGCCAACCTCTTGAAAGATCACAGGTGAGCCACAGGCCGGATAGGAAAACCAACCGTTCGATCAGCAATGCGCGGTCTGGATCATCCACCGATCTATGAATTCTCCGCAAAGCGATAGCCGACGTGCGCTTCCGTGAGCAGGTACTTGGGGTTCGCGGGATCGTCTTCCAGTTTCTTGCGCAGTTGGCGCATGAAGGTGCGCAGATACTCCAGCTCGTTGCCGTATCCTTCTCCCCACACGGTATTCAGCAGGCGGCTATGCTGGATGGGCCTGCCTGCATGGGTCATCAGGTGTTGCGTCAACTCAAACTCCTTGGGGGTGAGGTGAATGAGCCGGCCGGCCTTCTTCACCGTGTGGCGCGCGGGGTCGAGTTCAATCTCGTTGATGCGCAGCACAGCCGCTTCCTGCGTGTCGGGCATCCTAGACCAGCGCATCGCGGCCCGCATCCTGGCCGTGAGCTCGCGCAACTGAAAGGGCTTGGTGATGTAATCGTCCGCGCCCGCGTCCAGCGCCTCCACCTTGTCGTCTTCGCTGTCGCGCACGGTGAGCATCAGGATGGGAATGCGCGGAAACAGGCGGCGCATGCTCCTGCAGGCGTCGATGCCGCTCATGCCCGGCATATTGATGTCCAGCAGGACCGCGTCGAATGTAGTTGTGCGCAGCAGCGACAGGGCCTCCTCGCCGCGCGCCGCCTCCACCGTCCTGAACCCCAGATTGTTGAGGGTTGTATGCAGCGCGCGCCGGATGGACAGCTCGTCATCCACAATCAGAATCAGTCCGGATTCCATGGCTAGTACCCTCCCATCTGCATCTTCGGAATCGATAAAAAGAAGGTCGTGCCTTCCTGTTCGGCGCTGGTCACCCATACATGTCCGCGGTAGGCCTCGGCCGCCTTCTTGACGATGGACAGGCCAACCCCGGCGCCGGGTGCGCGCTCCTTGGCGTCGGAGCTGCGATAGAAGCGCTCGAAGATGCGCTCGCGGTCCTGCATCTGGATCACGGAGCCCTGGTTGTGCACCGAGAGCAGCAGCTCGGAGTTGCTCTCGCGCACTGCAATATCGATCGGAGCGTCGGGTGCGGAGTACTTGGCGGCGTTGTCCAGATACTGCGTCAGGATCATGGTGAGCAGCTCCCGGTCGCCCTGCAGCGGCGTCTCCTGCTCCTCGATGGAGAGCTCAATCGGATGTTGCTTGAGCGTTCCCGAGAGCTCCGCCACTACATCCTTCACCAACTTCGATACAACCACCGGTTCGGTGCGCATGGTCACGCTGGAAGCCTCCAGCTTCGCGGTCTGCAGCAGGCGGGTGCAGAGTTGATTGAGGTTGACGGACTCTTCATCAATCAATTCAGCCAGCTCAGACTCGGTCTTGCCCAGCGTGCCCATCTCCAGCAGCCCGGAGCTGGCCGTGCAGATCGCCGTCAACGGCGTCTTGAATGCATGCGCCAGTGCATCGAGTACGGCTACGCGCAGTTGCTCAGTCTGTTTCGCGCTCTCCGCGCTTGCCTCTTTTTCATACGAGCGGTAACGCTCAAAGGCGATTGCGGCAAGCGAAGCGATGGAGTTGGCAATCAAGGGGTCAACCTCTCCGCGAATGGCCATCGCGCCGATGGACTTGTTCCCAATGCGAATCACACGCTGCGTGGTGCGTGTGTCATGGTCGTCCTCGGTGTGATCGGTGAGGAAGGTTGTCCTGGCAATCTGCTGCTCCTCCGTCGACCAGCTCCCCTCGTGATTGAGCAGGACGGTATTTGCGTCGAAGATGGCAACATCGTCGGCCTGGAAGATGCGCCGGATCGACTGCACCAGTTGCAGCCCCGGCGGTTGGTGCAGATCGAAGAGCAGAGTGCCGCGGCTCAGCTCATACAGCTTCTTCATCTGAATTCGCTGGTAGTTGGCGTCGCGCGCAATCTTTTGCTCCCGGGAGGAGAGCCGGCTCACCACCAGCGCACAGATCTGAAACGAGACCAGCGCGATCCAGTCCCGATCGTCTGAGACGGTAAACGACCAAATAGGAGGAATAAAAAAGTAGTTCAGGCAGCAGACCGCGACCAGTGAAATAAAGGTCGCCTGCCATACCCCATAAGAAATGGATGCAATGACCACAAGAAGCAGATAGATAAAGCCCACGGTGGCGACCGGGAAATGCAATTTATACGCAACAAAGGTCACGGCCGCAACGGAGGCGCAGCCAATCGCGCACTGCTTGAGCAGTTGCATCCACGACCGCTTCTCTGTCAACGGGATTACCATTGTAAGCCGTGAGGTCATTCAATTAATCCACCGCGATGGTAATGTGTGAAGCCATAATAAAGAAATCAAGAAAGCGCAAGAAAGTCGTAAGAAAATTACGCACATGGAGCATGGCGCCGGTAAGATGCGGCACGTGTTCCATGTGCGTTTTCCTGACCGCAAAAGAACGATGCATTAATACAGATGCGCATTCCCATGCAGCGGCGCATTACAGCTTGCCCTGCGATGCAGTGGCGAACTGCTGTTCATGCTGAGTCTGGGCCGCCGCGAGCTGGTCGAAGTGCTGGGCCTGGAGTGCTGCGCTGTCGGCTTGGGAGAGATACGACTCATACAGGTACTGGGCCGAATCGACTGGACGTGGGTACTTCTGCGTCAAGCCGGCATTCACCTGAGCTCGCCGGTCCCGCTCGATCTTCTCGGCGGCGGCCTCGGCGCGGAACTTCGCCTCCTGCTGGTGGAAGTAGCCGGCAAGCTGCTGGTACTGGACGCTGTTGTGCGCGCTCAGCATCAGGCTGTGCACTTCACGCGGGGTGATTGGCGTAGACAGGCTTGCTGTCTGCGTCGTGGATTGTGCCATTCCCGCAAGCGGAAATGTAAGGGAAAGAGCCGCAACAACCAATATTCGGTTCATGACTGGACCCTCCTGTAGAAGACTCTAGGGCGGGCCGCATAAGGAGCGCATAAGGAAATAAATAGATGATTGTTAAAGATTCTGATGCCCAAAATCACCGAATGCGGTACGGCACGCGATCGGCCGGCGCATCTCCGCGCTGATTAATGCCGGAAAACTTCAACTGAATACTTTTGCGAACTTTCTATTTCTTCTTTATGCCATTTTTATGTCCCTCCCGGCACACTGGAGCATCTGCTACATGTGGAGGTGGTACTTATGGCTCTCGGTCAAACACAGTATTTCTACACCGTGGAACTAAGTGCGCTCGAAGAGAATCTGGGCCTCTCAATGGACCGGGTTGCCCGGTTGCGCGAGAAGGCAATGAGGCGGAACGACACCCATGCAGCTGATCAGATCAATAAGCTGCAGCGGGTGATCGGGGTTGTGCAGCAACGCGTAGCGCGCTTGAAATAAATCGGATCAACCTTCGCCAGTTGGGACCTGCCAGCGATCACAAAAAACCGCTTAGGTGGACGTGTATCCGCCGGAGAAAGAGGACAGAGTATGCCTAGCTATCATTTGAAGTCAGCCATTGCAAATGGATTGGCCTTTCTGGTCTGTTTGGCCGCGCCTGGAAACAGCGTGTCCGCACAGACGACGCAGGCCGCGCCCTCAACTCAAACTTCGTCCAGCGCACCGCAGACCACCGAGCAGCAACTGGTGGACTTGAAGGCGCGCCTTGCAACGCTTGAGAAGACCGTTGCCGATTCGACTCCGACGATAAGCGCGGAGAGGACTAAGAAGAGCGCGCCATTCCCCGGGGACTGGACATGGCTCAACTCGAATGGCCGCGTGGTCGACAGCCCGATGTCGACGAAGTATTTCACGCCGGAGTTTCGCGCGGACGTCAACTACACCTGGGACCATAACCATCCGGCAGACGACTCGCTGGGCGGTTCGACCGAGACATTTCGCTCGGATGAATTCCAGTTGGAGCAGTTGAGCTTCGGCGGCGACCTCCGTCTCGACAATGTGCGCGGCAGGTTCCTTACCATGTTCGGCGAGTGGGCCACCACCACACCGCGCAACGATGCCAGCTATAACCGAGGCCAATGGGACCTTTCCGACGCCTACAAATATGTATCGGAGGCGTGGGGCGGATATCACTTCGACAAGATGCATGGCATTAATGTCGATGCCGGGATCTTCGTCTCCTACATCGGGTTGTTCAGCTACTATAACGCCGACAACTGGGCCTATCAGCCGTCCTATGTATCCTCCAATACTCCATGGTTCTTCACTGGGCTGCGTTTACAGTTCTTCCCTACCGAGAAGCTGAAGATTGAGCCGTGGTTCATCAATGGCTGGCAGACGTATGCAAGACCTAACAGCAAGCCGGGACTGGGCGGACAGATCCTATGGCGTCCCAGACCGTGGCTGGATCTGGTCTTCAACAACTACGGTGTGGGCGAAGATGATCTTGGGTTGCCGTATCGTCACCGTTTGCACACCGACGACAGCATTGAGGTCAAATACTACGACAACAAGAAGAAATACATCGACAAGGCAGCATTCACCTTTACCGCGGACGCCGGTTGCGAATACGGCCTGGATGGATCCGGCCCGCCGAATGAGAACGTAGCCTGCCACGGCAACCCGAAGGCGCCCGCGGCCGCCGGCGGCGGACAGTCCTTCAAGCAAGACTTCCTCGGCTGGATGGCCTACGACCGAACATGGTGGAAAAAGGACAAGTACGCCCTCACGCTCGGCGGCGGCATGATGACCAATCCAGGCCGCTATCTTACCCTGCTGCCACCCATCAACGGCGCGACTGCCTTCACTGGATCGCCTTACTTCACGGAGAATCCAGGGGATCAGGTGCATTCATGGGACATGACAGTCACCTATGATTACATGCCCAGCCAGTACATCACATTCCGCACAGAATCAGGCTATCGTCACTCGGATGTGCCGTACTGGACTGGACGCGGAGGCATCACTCCTCCGGGTGGCAACAATGGCTCCCCGTCGGACTATGCCTGTTCTACCGGCGCCTCCTCCGGCGTCGGTTGGGCACCTGCCGGAGCGGGAATTGTAGCTGCCGAGGCAGCATGCGGCGGACCAGTAGGCCAGACTTCTGCAGTCTGGTTTCCGTCCCTTGTCAAAGACCAACTCGTTGTGACGGAAGCGATCTTGGTGAGGTTCTAGCCGGAATCCGCAATCAACTACGAAACGCAGCATCCTCAACCTGGAGCAGCGCAGGGACGAGCAAGGTCCCTGCACTGCATCCCAGAGTACCCGCACGTCTTAATCCTTATAGGTCGCGTTTCGCGACACATCAGGAAGTGAGTAAGGGAGTAGTACAGATTGACATAAATGGATGTTGATCGTGTATTCGAGTTCATGCTTTAACTTTTTTTCTACTCTCTTTTTATAAAAACTCTACTTATTCCTTATGCCGTTCTTACTATTGATCTATCAACATAAGAAACAGCATCATGCAGCAAGGCTGAATCGGAACGCTGACACTTCTTATGCCGCTGACGCCGATTCGCTTGCTCGGGAGGGTTAGCATGTTCGCCGCAGCCACCAGAGTGCATAAGAATCCAGTAGCGATGAGTCTCGTGGTTCTTGGCACCGCCATGCTGATGGCGGTAGGAGCCTGCAAGCGGGGAGAGACGGATCCCGCGGCCGGTGCGCCGCCGTCGGCCAAAGTCACCACAGCCTACCAAGCGGAGGAGTTTTCCGTTGACCGCCCGGACCAGTACCCACTGACCGCAACAGTGGAGCATCGGGCGACCACGCAGCTTGCCGTGACCGGCACGGTGAATCCCGATATTGACCGCACGGTCCCTGTCATCTCGCTGGCGTCCGGCCGCATTGTGGGCATCTTCGCGCGCCTGGGAGACGAGGTGAAGAAGGGTCAACTGCTGCTGCGCTTGCGTAGCGACGATATCTCCGGCGCCTTTGCCAGCTATCAGTCGAACGTGGCCGACGAGGTGCTGGCCAAGGCGCAACTGGAGCGCATGCAGCTTCTCTACGCCAAAGGCGCATACGCACTGAACGATCTGCAGATGGCAGAGGACACCGAGAGCAAGGCGAAGATTGCCGTGGATACCGCGGCGGAGCATCTCCGCCTTCTGGGCAGCAACGTGGACCATCCCACCGGCATGGTCGATATCACCGCGCCGGTCTCCGGCGTCATCACCGATCAGGAGGTGACCAACGCGGCGGGCGTGCAGAGCCTGGGAACGAGTCCCTTCACCATCTCGGACCTCTCCACGGTGTGGATCGTGTGCGACGTGTACGAGAACGACCTGGCCAACGTGCACGTCGGCGATCCTGCCGACATTACGCTGAATGCCTATCCCAACCGCGTGCTGAAGGGCAGAGTCAGCAATATTCTGCCGATTCTGGATCCGACGATCCGCACAGGCAAGGTCCGAATCGAGGTGGCCAATCCCGGCATGATGAAGGTGGGGATGTTTGTGACGGCCACGTTCCATGGTTTGACGGAGCAGACGGTTGTGGCTGTGCCGGCCTCGGCGATCCTGCATCTGCACGATCGCGACTGGGTCTATGTTCCGGCGCCAGGCAACAAGTTTCGCAGGGTGATGGTGGTCGGAGGAGATCTCTTGCCGGGCGCCATGCAGGAGATCATCTCGGGCATACCGGTTGGCCAGCAGGTGGTGATCAATCCACTGCCGTTACAGAACACCATCGATAACCAGTAACCTCCGAAGGGCCTTGGGGAGAACGCTATGATCCGCACTCTGGTCGATTTTGCCCTGAACAATCGCGTTGTGGTGATTGCGATCGCGCTGCTGCTGGTTTTCTGGGGAGCAATTTCGTTTCACCAGTTGCCGGTTGAGGCCTACCCCGACATTGCGGACAACTATGTAACGGTGATTACGCAGTGGCCAGGACGGTCCGCTGAGGAAATCGAACAGCAGGTGACGATTCCCATTGAAGTACAGATGGCGGGAATGCCGCATATGACCTATTTGCGGTCAGAGTCCATCTTCGGCCTGTCGTTCGTCATTATGATCTTCGACGACAGCTCCGTGAACGACTGGAACCGTCAGAAGGTGCTGGAGCGACTGACCCAGGTCGATCTACCCAACGGACAAAACCTGCAACCTCAAATCGGCACGGACTGGAGCACCACGGGCCAGATCTACTGGTACACGATTCGCAGCACGGACCCACGATACGACCTGATGCAACTGCGATCGATCGAAGACTGGGTCCTGCTGAAGGAGTTCAAATCCGTTCTCAATGTGGTCGATGTCTCCGACTTTGGCGGCACCGTGCGCGAGTACCAGGTCAGGGTCGATCCCAACAAACTGGTGTCGTACGGGCTGAGCATCGGCCAGGTGGAACAGCAGTTGTCCAACAACAATAACAACGCCGGCGGCAGCTTCGTCGAGCTCGGCATGCAGCAGATGAACGTTCGTGCACTCGGGCTCTTCAAGAATGTGCAGGACATCGAGAACACCGTCCTGACCACCAAGAACGGGACCGCGCTGCGAGTCAAGGACATCGCGGAGGTGCAGCAGGGGCCGATGATCCGGCTGGGCCACATGGCCAGGGCCAACCACATGGAGGATGGAAGCATTGTCGACGAGCCCGATGTGATCCAGGGCGGCGTGCTGATGCGCAAAGGCGCCGAAGAGCAGCCTACGCTGGATGCGATTCACAAGAAGGTCGACCAGCTCAACAACGGAATTCTGCCGGCCGGGGTGAAGGTGGTCCCCATGCTGGACCGCAGCGACCTGCTGCATTTCACCTTGCACACGGTGATGCACAATCTGACCGAAGGCATGGTGCTGGTCACCATCATCCTTCTGCTGTTTCTGCTCAATGCCCGCGCGGCTTTTATCGTAGCTCTCACAATTCCGTTCTCCCTGTTGTTTGCGTCGATCTGCCTGGACCTGAACCATATTCCCGCGAACCTGCTCTCCTTGGGCGCCCTGGATTTTGGCATGGTGGTGGATGGTGCGGTGGTGATGATGGAAAACATCATTCGCCACCTGGCCCATATGCGCGATCAAGGTCCTGCCGATCCCAAGAAGTCTGTGGCCGAGATCATCCGCGAGGCCTGCCACGAGGTGCAGCGGCCGGTCTTTTACGCCATCGCAATCATCATCACCGCGTATATGCCGATCTTCACCCTGCAACGCATCGAAGGACGGCTCTTCCGGCCCATGGCGTGGACGGTTGCTTTCGCTCTGCTGGGTGCGATGACGTTCTCCATCTTCATTGTGCCTGTACTGGCGAGCATCCTCTTTCGCGGGGGATTCAAGGAGCGGCGAAACCGTGTGATGGAAGTCATAACGGCCGGGTACCGGAAGCAGTTGCGATGGGCGATCGCACATCGCTGGATCATTGCAGGGGTGGGCGCGGTTGCTGTGGCTGGAACGATCTATCTGGGATTCAGCGGGGCCATCGGGTCGGAGTTTCTGCCGCACCTCGACGAAGGCGCCATCTGGGCACGCGGTACGCTGGCCAACAGTACCAGTCTCTCGGAAGGCGAAAAATTCACGGAGCAGGAGCGCCTGGTCTTTGCATCGTTTCCCGAGGTGAAGACCGTTGTGTCGCAGGCGGGACGGCCCGATGACGGAACCGACACCGGCGGTTTCGGGAACACCGAGTATTTTGTCGATTTGAAACCGCATGACCAGTGGCGGCCAATCTTCCACAAGAACAAAGAGGAACTGATCGCCGCCATGAACCTGGCAGTGCAAAAATATCCGGGAGCTGTCTGGAACTTTTCGCAGCCGATTGAGGACAACGTCGGCGAGTCGATGACTGGTACCAAGGGATCTCTGGCGCTCAAGATCTTTGGCAATGACCTTAGCGTACTCGAGCAGAAGGGCGACGAAGTCGCCTCGGTGATGGCTGCCATCCCAGGCATGCACGACGTCAAGCTGTTACGCGACTTTGGCCAGCCAAACCTCGACCTGACGATCGACCGCAAGATGGCGGCCCGTTTTGGAATCAACGTGGAGGACATTCAGGATGCAATCCAGACAGCAGTGGGCGGCAACGCGGTTAGCCAGGTGTTGATCGACGAGCAGCGGTACAACGTGGTGGTGCGCTACCAGGGGCAATACCGCAACACCGAGCAAGCAATCAGCAATATTCGCCTGCTCGCTCCTTCCGGAGAGCGTGTTTCGCTGGCGCAAATGTGCAAGATGGAGATCAAGGATGGGGCCTACGACATCTACCGTGAAGGCAACAGCCGATATATCGCAGTGACCTTCAATGTGAGAGACCGGGACCTGGGATCTACGGTCGAGGATGCAATCAAGCAGATCAATGACAAGGTTAAGATACCGCGCGGCTATCGAGTGGACTGGTCGGGTGAATATGAGAGTGAAAAGAGGGCGGCGGCGCGCCTTGCGCTCATCATTCCGATCACGGTTCTCGGTATCTTCATCATCCTCTTCACCATGTTCCGCTCCTACAAGTGGTCAACGCTGATTATGATGAATGTCGGTCTGGCTCCCATCGGCGGCCTGCTCGCGCTGGTGGTCACCGGAACGTACCTTAGCGTGTCGTCGGGCATCGGCATGCTGGCGCTCTTTGGTGTTTCGGTGCAGACCGGAGTCATCATGGTGGAGTACATCAACCAGCTTCGCGCGAGGGGCCTCAATATTGTCGATGCCGCCGTAGAGGGCGCCGTCCTGCGGCTTCGCCCGATCATGATGACCATGCTGGTGGCAACGCTTGGCCTGCTGCCGGCAGCGTTGTCGCACGATATCGGATCGGACTCGCAACGGCCATTCGCGATCGTCATTGTAGGCGGCCTGATCTCCGATCTGTTGCTCAGCATATTCCTGTTGCCCACATTTTATGTATGGATCGCAAGGGATGACGATGATCTCCCGAAGGCGGAGGTGGTGCATGAATAACCTGAGAGCTGTGTTCTCCCGCAGATCCGGTGCGATGATCTTCGCAGTTCTTCTCCTTCTGTTCTGTGCCGCGGGCGCAAGCGCGCAGCAGGCGCTCACCTGGGACCAGGTGAAGACGAAGTTCGAGACCGCCAACCCCGCGCTGCAGGCGGACCAGAGCAACGTGGATGAGTTGAAGGCCGAGGAGATCACCGCGTTTCTTCGCCCCAATCCGGTGTTCACATTGAGTGCGGACGGAACTCAGATCGCTCCCCACGAGGGCTACTGGCGTCCCACGTCGGGCACGCAGGTGCAGCCCAACTTCAGCTATCTGCACGAGCGCGACCACAAGCGCGAGCTGCGCCTGGAGACGGCGAAGGAGTCAACGCGCATCGGCGGCTCGCTGCATGAGGACCTGGAGCGCAACCTGCTCTTCAGCCTGCGCTCCGCCTTCGTGCAGACGCTCGAGGCCAAGGCTGTGCTGGAGCTGGCGCGCGCCGACCTCAACTACTACGACAAGATCATCTCTATCAGCCAGGACCGCTTCAAGGCCGGCGACCTGGCGCAGATCGATCTGGACCGCATTGAACTGCTGCGCGTGCAGTATGAGTCGGAGATCGAGACGGCAACCGTAAACCTGCGCACGCAGAAGATCCAGCTGCTACAGTTGCTGGACGCGCGTACGCCGGTCGATCAGTTCGATGTAACCGGACCGTTTGAATTCTCCACCGATCTGAAGCCGCTCGATGATTTTCACCAGACAGCGCTCGATTCGCGTCCCGACCTGAGCGCCGCGATCCAGGGAATCGAGCAGGCCAAGACGAACCACAAGCTGGCAATCGCAAATGGCTCGACCGATCCGACCTTCGGCGCGTGGTACACCTACAACCCATCGTTCTACAATCCCTATGCCCAGCAGACGCTCGGTCTCAGCGTGAACATCCCGCTGCGCATCTTCGACCGCAACCAGGGCGAGAAAAAACGCACGCTGATCGACATCGACCGCAGCCAGCAGTTCACCGAGCAGATGCGGGCGCAGGTCTTCAGCGACGTGGACTCGGCATATGAGCAGGTGCGCAGCAGCATTGCGCTGCTGGTTCCGTATCGCGACAAGTACAAGGACCAGGCAACGTGGGTGCGCGACACGGTCACGTTCTCCTACCAGCATGGCGGCGCGTCGCTGATGGATTTTCTCAATGCCCAAAGCGATTATCGCGTGGTGCAGCTCGCCTATCTGCAATTGATAGGCTCCTACCTGACGGCCGCGAGTCAGCTCAATCTCGCCGTGGGACGCGAGGTCATCCCTTAGGGGTCGGGCAGGATCAGCATTGAGTGAGTTCGAGAGCGACGGACAACACATGATTTGATATCAAGCATCGAGGTCGGAATCATGAATCGAGAAGAAGTTCGAGTGCGCATAGAAGATATCGGCATTATGCCAAGCATCCGTGTCGCGTCCGCTGAGCTGGCGCTGTTTGCCGCCGAGACGGTTTACGAAGCGGGCATCCCGGTGGTCGAGGTCACCATGACCGTGCCCAACGCGGTCGATGTGATTGCGCAGTTGACGCAAAACTACCCGAACTTCGTGGTTGGCGCCGGGACTGTGCTCGATACGGATACGGCACAGCGCTGCGTCGATGCCGGCGCACGGTTTATCACCAGTCCAGGGCTGGTTCCGGACGTGTTGGAATTCACCCTGAAGAAGGATGTGGCCGCCATCCCCGGCGCACTCACGCCAAGTGAAGTGATTGCGGCGTGGAAGGCAGGGGCTGACTTCGTGAAGATCTACCCCTGTGCGCAAGTCGGTGGAGACCGGTACATCCGCGCCCTCAAGGTCCCCTTGCCACAGGTGCGCATCATCGCGTCCGGAGGCGTCAATCAACTGACCGCAGCCAACTTCATCTTCGCCGGCGCGGCGTCCCTGGGCATCGGATCGGAGTTGATGCCGCGTCAGGCGCTCAAGATGCGCCAGGACCAGTGGATTCGCGAACTGGCGCGCAGGTTTCTGGAGGCGGTTCGCAGCGCGCGCATCCATCTCGCGGAGATCGAGTGAGATAGAGAAGGCAAAGGAGGATGAACCGCGTGTCGTTCCATTCGCGAATCCCCATTGCGGGTACACCTACAGCTGGTAACCGGTGTGTAGCCAAGAATAGCCTTGCGACCTTATGAACCACTTTCAACAGCATCCGCAAGCATGGCCTTGCCAGGCCGAACTTCCCTCCTGAATGAGGAGGGAATGACTGCCAATGCAGCCATCGAATCGAACCATGGGAGATGGAATACCGCATTGACCGCGAGGCTAGCCAGTGTAATCAAAGCAGCGACGGTGATTCTGACCTGCCTCATGCCTGGCAAACTCTTCAAGCTGCTCAACGGAAGTTAATTACAGACTCTAGAAGAAAACAGGCCCTTTTCCGGCCGAATCAAATATTGGCCAGGCACAATGGACTCCCGCTTATATTCGAGTCTCCATTTCGCTCGGATGGAATTTTGGCGAGGTGCTGGAATGCGGCAGAGGACTCTCGAAGAGCCCAGCCGGCGATCAGCAGACTAGGCGCGTCAACCGGCTCGGCGTTGCCGAGTGCGGCGAGCGTAGTGCAGCGAAGCTGCTGGCCGGGCTGAGAGGCTTGTGAGACGACGGCGCAGGGGAATTCGGGGGGCAGGCCTTCGTCGAGCCATTGTTCCGCCAGCAAACGCAGATCGCGGCCGGGCATATAAACCACGCGGGTTGCGTCTTCCAGTTGCGGCAGCGCCGCGCAATTGTGAGACTGGGCGTGATGGCCGGTGGAGAAGATCACATTCGATGCGCTGTTGCGGCTGGAAAGCGGGCAGCCGATGGCCGCGGCTGCGGCAAAAGCGGCAGAGAGGCCGGGGACGATCTCAAAGGGCAC
>Ga0187872_10000546_pt1 | contig 43240 bp, 49 predicted proteins | sample June2016WEW_16_4_FD_132973 | JGI IMG/M metagenome (GOLD analysis project Ga0187872, IMG submission 132973) | Peatland microbial communities from SPRUCE experiment site at the Marcell Experimental Forest, Minnesota, USA - June2016WEW_16_40 | ecosystem: Environmental > Terrestrial > Soil >...
GTCCCTACCGTGCGCTCTCCGACTGGCTCGGACAATTCGGGTCGCGACTATTTCCGGAAATCAGCGCTATACCCGGTTGGCGAGTCGTTCCTCGGTAGAGGGGTTTCTGCCACGGGCTGCTAGCGCCAAGCGCAGCTTCTCGTGCTCAGCGTCGTCGGCCTCAGCGAGATTCACGGCGATCAGGCCATCCTCATGGCCAGTCATTACCCTATGGCCGCTCGCATCCGGAGCGTCGGCAAGGAAATCAAACACGAGGCCCCGCTCGGGATCCTCGGCACGACCGGGGAGCGGGAGGCCCAGCCTCATCAGCGTATAAAACAGGCGATGCCCGTGTAAGGTTGTCGCTCAGCGTAAGGTTGGGGATCGTTCGGTTGTGCCGGCAGCACGCGCAGAAGGCTTCAGACGAGTCAGCCGAAACGAGCCAATTGCAGGCATCGTAAGCGGCGTTGGCGCAGAAGCGGTAGCGGCCCCTGGACAGGCCAGCGCACGCCACACACCATCGCCTCGCTCCACCGCGGAAAGCTCACCTACCGCGGCAAGTAACCGAGCCGGCGAAAGTAGTTCTGACATTGCCGGTTTTCAAAGTAGAGCAGTTCCGCGCACTGCTAGCACAGTAACAGTTTCATTGAACGCGTTAGTGGTTACGCTCAGTGGAACATGCCAAGCATGTAGGCGATGAGGAGAATTATCAGGATTGTCCCCAGTCCTATACCAGCGCCGCCGCCAGAGCCCCAGCGGTTATAGCCGTAGTATCCTCCACCGACGCCAAAAAGCAGTAGCAAAACGATAATTAGTAGCAGCATTGTCATTCTTCCTTTCTTCTGAACCTTAGGCCGCAGCCAGCCCTGCCGAAATTATTCCTTCCTACGTGCTACCAAGAGCACAACGCCGCCAATGATCGCCACTGCGCCTGCGATAGGAGGCAGCGGTACATTATGTTTCTCGTCGCGAGAAGCGTGAATCGGTCCAATGTCCACAATCTTTTCCCGGGTCGTGTACGTAAAACCTCCCCAGGCAAGACCGAACAGGCCGAGAGCGATCAGAATGATTCCGAGTGTCTTGTTCATTGCGGCGCTTCCTTGGGCGACGGTAGCCTGGCGACTGCGGATTTTCACGCGGCGCAGCTCCGCCACGCGAAGAAACACGCAGGGCGATCCGGCCTATCTACGAATCCAACACCTTTTCGATCTGGCCGACCTTCTTTTGGACTACGCCAGCGATTTTTTCGGCTTGGCCCTCGGCCGCTAGGTCGGGGTTGTTGGTGACCTGTCCCGCTTTCTGTTTGGCTTTGCCCTTTATTTCATGAAGCTTGCCTTGGATCTGATCTTTCGTGCTCGGTTTCATACTTCCTCCTGGTGGTACCCGGTCTCCCTCTTGGAGCCGCTAAGCGCACACCTCACCACCAAGCTTGCATCTCTTAGACCAATGTTTTTTAGGCCATTGTGGGCAATGGGTTCAAGCCGAAATGGCCCCTGCACGTGGTACTTGGACTAACCTAGCGCTCGTTTGGAAGTGCGCTTGCGACCAAATACGGTCAGAGAGACAGAATTGAGCGCAAGACTCCGAATCCAGGAAGAGGGAGAAAATATGCACTCCGCAGCCTCCCCGGCACAGAGCGGCCCGCGGCTCCTTGAGGCGAACGCCGAAAACACGTACCGGAGAGACAATTTCGAGGAGATTGTCGGCCGAAGTGCGGCTATGAAGCGGGTCTTGCGAGATGTTGAAACTGTTGCTCCCACCGATGCCACCGTGCTGATTCTGGGAGAAACCGGTACCGGAAAAGAGTTGATCGCACGTGCCGTTCACAAAATGAGTGCGCGCAAGGATCATCCTTTCATCACCTTAAACTGTGCCGCCATTCCGACCGGCCTTCTCGAAAGCGAGTTGTTCGGCTACGAGAAAGGAGCCTTCACCGGAGCCTTAGGGCAAAAGATCGGCCGGTTTGAAATGGCGCATCGCGGGACGCTGTTTCTGGATGAGGTAGGCGACATCCCGCTGGATCTGCAACCCAAATTACTGCGGGCGTTGCAGGAGAAGGCGTTTGAGAGGTTGGGCGGCACCAGGACCATCCCCATTGACCTCCGGCTGGTCGCAGCGACCAATCGCAATCAAACAAATGATGAGCGACAAGCTCTTTCGGAGCGACCTTTTATTATCGGCTGAAGGTCTTCCCGATCACGGCGCCTCCGTTGCGCGATCACCCCGAGGACATACCCATACTCGCCCAGCACTTCACCCAAAAGTACGCACGGGAAATGAACAGGCGAGTTGAAACGATTCCGACTGACACAATGCCCGCTTTGATGAGTTGGCCCTGGCCCGGGAATGTACGCGAGCTTGAGAACTTTATTGAACGGTCGGTCATCCTTTCGCCGGGGACCACGCTCCGTGCTCCCTTGGCTGAACTGCGGGCCGATGCGGTGGAAACTGCCGGGGGGCACGCTCGCGGAAATGGAGCGCGAATATATCATCCGCGTTCTCCAGAAGACCGGTGGCGTGATCAGCGCCGCAGCCATCCGTCTCGGGGTGCCACGCACGACCTTGAACGCCATGATGCGGAAGCTGGGGATCACGCGCAAGGATATTTGATTATGTGGATTAGCGAGCATCGAAACGTAATCATCCTGCTCGCGGCTTCATCCGCGCTCCTTGCTCAAAATGACGATTTCCTGGTCCAATCTCAAAGTTATTCCAACACACCGGAGGTCCGTCAGATTGTAGACTCGTCAATCGCGGCGACCGAGCGGAGCTGGCAGGGGCGCTTCCAGTACACCTATATGGAGCGCGACGAGGATCGGCGGCTCGACTCGGAAGGGCACGTCAAGTCTGAGAAAGTGGACGTCTCGAGAATGATTCTGGTCAATGGCGTTCCGTTCGAGCAACTCGTGGAACGCGACGGGCAGCCACCCTCGGCCGAGGGCGAACGAAAACAGAAGGAGAAGCTCGCTAAGTTGCAGCGGGAAACTCAAGAGGAGGGGGCCGAGCGCTTACGTAAGGAGGAAGAGGATACCGTGTCGCTGGTCCGGGAAATACCCAAAGCCTTCGATTTCCAACTCATGGGCGAAGAGGTGGTCAACGGCCGGCCGGCGTATGTACTGCAAGCGACGCCGCACCCCGGCTACCAAGCACAGGGAAAGTACGGCAAGATGTTCTCCAAGCTGGAAGGCAAGCTGTGGGTCGACAAGGAAGACTTTGGGTGGATCAAGGCCGATGGGCAGGTGATCCAGCCGTTCTCACTGGGGTTATTCCTGGTGCGCGTGCTGCGCGGTTCGCACATTACGATGGAGCAGACACGCGTCGGCGAAGGGAGCTGGGTGCCGGAACACGTCGAGATACAAGCGGCCGCTAAAATCTTCTTCATCAAGAGTCTTCGGATCGATCGCGTCCTGACTTATTCGGATTACAGGCTGGCGGAGGCCGGCGTGCCCGAGATCATGCCTCCGGCACGTCAGCAATAAAGGCCAACACGGACTGAAGCTCCGTTGCCTTCCGAGCTGGTCTTTGAATTGCTGCCTTGGTTGTAGGCGGTTGGCGGGTTCTCGAAACTGAAGCCTCCGCGGGCAGGCCGGCGACCACCACCGTCGGCGCTCTATGAGGTGCTGTCCTCATTTTCGAAGAGCGGCGAGAGCGGCAATCTTCGTGATGTTCGCGTGGGACGTTTGTGTGCGCGCACAGGAGGTTGCCTCCCCGGAGACCGCTATCGCGGGCGATGCTCTGCCAGGCGTTACTTTACCTGATGCCACTTCACAGGGTGCCGTTTTACCGGACGCGCCTTTGCCGGGCTCCGCGCCGCAGGAGGAGGCCACGAAAAACGTGGCATCGCCCTGCCGGCAGCCGCCTCCGCTCCTCAGCTGGGAAGACTACCATGGTCCATTCCAGAAGGTGGTGGGAGCCTTCGCCCGGAAACTGGAGCTTAAATCGGTGCATCCTCCGCATTACAAACCCGGGATCGTACTGTGCTCACTTGAGATGAAAGACAAGTTCACCCTATTCGTTCGGGATACGTTTGATCCAATCTCATTCTTTGAGGCCGCGTTCAACGCCGGCTTGGATCAAGCGTCAAACCGGGACCCCACGTTCGGACAGGGCGCGGAGGGTTATGGGAGACGCTTTGGCGCCGACTTCGCCGGGCAGACAACCTGGAGGTTCTTCACGGATTTCGCGTATCCAACGATCTTCTCGGAGGACCCTCGATACTACCGCCTGATTCACGGCAACGGCAGGCAGCGTTTCTTCCATGCAGTCGAGCATACCTTTGTGGCGCAGCACGACAGCGGCCAGCACATGTTCAATTTTTCGCAATGGTTGGGAACTGCGACCGCTGTCGCTTTCAGCGACGCCTACCATCCGGGGAACGAACGCGGGTTTACTCCCGCCCTGAGGGTAAGTGGCTATGCCCTCGCGGCAGGCATGGGTTTCGATGTCCTCCGGGAATTTTGGCCGGATATCGCCCACAAGCTCCACATGCCCTTTAGCGATGCGCGTGAGCGGCTGGCAACGGCGACTGGCCGCTCTTCTCATTGAGCATCGCGCACAACCCACAAGGCCGCTATTGCCTTCTTCGATATGCGCGCACGTCCCTCACCAGACATCCTCCCGATAAAGCCGGGGCGTCGCTCCTTTCCCATGCGATCGCGATCATTGCCGGGCGCTGTGTACGGTGCTCGGGCACAAGGGTCACGATCTTTCTGTCATCTCGGTTGGCGCTTATCTTAGTTGGAGCGTCACGGTTGGCGCGTCACGCATCTGCCTTCCTTACCCTTCCTCATCGAGGCTCATTCTGAGCATCCGATCGCAGCAGCGAAAATACAGTCGTAGCCGAAACATACGTCATGGCAGTTGCGGCACGGGGACCACCTCTGGAATTGCTTTCAAACGATCGAGCTGATCCACTAACTTCGTCAATTCGGCTCTGTCTTTCTTGTTGGACTTGACTGAACTAGACCGGTTCAGGTCCACATAGTACGCCAGGATATTCTGGCGAAGCTCCGGGGAAATCCCGGCGAACTGACGGTCCGCGAGCTTCCCCACCAGTTTTGCGTACGCTTCGTCGGTTCCCTTGTACTTGCCGACAATCGTTGCTCCTCCGGCATCGAAATTCTCGTTCGGCAGCTCAGGCCCGCCGGCGTCCACGTTGGCGAGTACGGCCTTGTAGCGGTCAATGGTTGCGTTGAAGCTCGCCATGAACAGTTTCTCCACCGCCGGAGTCGGCGTGCGAATCTTGAGCGCTTTGAACGGACCGCCGCCAGGCAGCCATCTGAACAGAAAAGCCAATATCCTCGTACCCAATCCTGGCTTGTGGTAGTCCTTTCCCCACTCCTTTTCGTAGCTCGAGCGGGAGAGATTGTAGAGAAACTTCTTGCGCGTGATGCCGGGTATCTCTTTCTTGAGCTGTTCCTGCTTGAGAGTCCATGCCACTCGCGTCATGCCGGGAATGATTTCCCGAATAGCATACCGGTAGGACCCGAGGGCGAGCGTGACATTTCCGAAGATATCCTTCATTTCGATGCCATAAGTATCCCGGAACGCACGCTCCAGCACGTCCCTGGATACTTGAAAACCGATGAAACTGTGATACGCGTCCGGCGCGTATCGCCCCGACGCGACCTGGAGCACATCGAACCCGAATTCGGTCCTGACGTGCGCCACTGGATTGTCCCAATAAGTCACATCATTTCCATATTTGCGCCGCAGTTCGGGATACAACATCGGTACCGCGCGGTTGGTCGCAATGCGGTGCCCCTCGGTATCGGCGGCATAATGCTCCAACGCGCCCAGGGCGAATGCATATTCATTGAGATCCTTCGACTCGCGGATCAACGCCGTGATGAAATCTCCGCTGCGGACGTAATGCGTGAGATCGCTGAAAAAGTGGCTGCTGAACGGATAATATCCCAGGTCCTGAATGATGCAACCCCCGTAGGCGTAGGCATGCGCCTGCTGTAACTCCTCCGGGGTTGCATTGGGAAATCGTTTGAGGAGCAGTTTCTGGAGGGATGCGTCCCACACCGAATCGATGATTGCTTCGTGGGTGAGAACCGTGTAGCCGTAGGAAAGCGAGGTTGAGATGAGGACCGCAAAAACCAGACGACCGATGGCAGCGATGATCCAGGGCCTTTTACCTTTCACCCAAGCGCGAGTGGTACTCAAAAAGTGCATGCTCATCTATCGTATATGGCACTTGGCCAAGTAGGTCACAATCGAGGCCGAATTCTCCACGGCCGTTCGAACCATCCTTGCGTCGAAGAGTTAGGGTGCGACCGCGGCGTCAGGCGAAGCATCGAGCTTGGCGAGTTCTCTGGCAAAGAGCGGATTTTGGGGGAACTCCGCGACGAGATCCATAAGTTGAACGCGGGCAACTGATGTCTTCTTCTCGCGTAGGGCCGCCATCGCCAGCAAAATTTTCGCAAACGGCCGCAGGTAACGGCCGCGCGTAGCGGCGATTTCAAGCTGCTGGAGGCCGACGCGCTTATCGCCGCTGATCCCCTTGAAGTGAAGAAAGAATCGCTTTAGTGCCGGCAGGCTGCCGATGATGTAATTCGCCGCGCCCAGGGTAAGGTAAGCATCGTCGGCGTCCGGGTTGATGGCCAGTAGTCTCTTAGCAAATCCGTCTGCCTCGCGAATCATGGCAAGGCTTTCCAGCTGGTGCTTCTCGATCAAACTGGCATAGTCGGCCTGCATGCCCACGCTAATGGTCATGGCGAACAGCGCGTTCACATCGTCCGGATCTGTCTCCAATCGAAGCCGTGCCAAGCTTTGCGCTCGGAGATCCGCGGCGAAAAATGCATCGCGAATCTGCTTGTCCGGCTGGATCGCTATCTTGCCCAGAAAACGCTTGTTGTCAAAGAAGTACTCCGACGTCAGGACGCCTTGGCGGTAGCACTCCTCAAACAAATAGCTGGCGGCTTCCGATGCGCTCCCCATGGCGTCTTCCGGATGGGCCCCCTGCCAAACGGCAAACTGCGCCCGGGCTTCTTGAGGCTTCAGTTCGTACAGCAGGTGAAAGCCGGCGTCGAGTTCCGACGCGTTCAAAACCTCAGCCTGAGCCCGCCACGACCAAGCTGACGCCGCGCGGGCGCTAAGCGCCACCACGATTAGATGGAGAAGAAGCCAGCACGAAAGTTGTCGCATAAGCCACGCGCCAATCCCTCATCACGAGGGACGACTATCTTCCCGGTTGCAAGGGCGATGCCAACTCTTCCTCGGAACGCGATTTTGGCGGCGAACAGCGGAGTGAGTGCTTTCACCCAGGACAACAGTCGAATTGCGGCGTTTTTGCGCAGCCGTTCGCCTAAGACGAAAGTGACGCGCAGCGCGGCCGGTACTGGATGTCCCAATTGAGTATCGGGCCTCATTCCAGGCCTTCGATTTGAAGATCGACGGAAGTATATTCGTGGGACTTGTGGCATTCTGGGCACTTAAATGACACTCTTCCATTGAGGGCTCTGCCACTGGGGATGCTTCGGATCATACAGCTAACCGCCCGGAGGAGAAGGGCCGGCGAGCCCGGGGCCCAGTGAGCCTCGGGCATTCGCCAATACACTAACCGATGCTGATGGAAATATACACGCCGGGGTGGACGGGATTGCACAGGAAATAACCCCCGTTGATGTAGTCAACGTAAACGTCGTCAGTATAGAGCCACCCCACGGGCCATGGGTCAAGCACGTTGAACCAAAACCCGCCGTATTGAAAACGTCGCGACCCGCCCTCGAAGTCGGAACGGTTTACATGAAACCTGTGCTCACGGCCGAAACTGGCACGGAAGCGGTCGTCAGGAATGCGCCCGTGACTTCCCGTGGGCTGTGCACGGTTGGCTTGTTGCTGTTGCTGCGCCGGCTTGCCCCGTTGCTGTTGCTGTGCCGGCTTGGCCTGTTGCTGGTGTTGAGCTTGTTTCGGTTGCTGTGCCGGCTTGGCCTGTTGCTGGTGCTGAGCTTGTTTCGGTTGCTGTGTCGGCTTGGCCTGCTGCTGGTGCTGAGCTTGTTTCGGTTGCTGTGCCGGCTTAGCCTGCTGCTGGTGCTGAGCTTGCCTCGGTTGCTGTGCCGGCTTAGCTTGTTGCTGCTTCTGCTGAGGTTGTTTCTCCTCCTCGTGTTCTTTCTGCGCGTACGCAGGAGCAATAGCTGCAGGAAGCAACAACAGAACTGTTGCACTTAGAGCTTCAATTAGTTTCATGAGTGCTGCCTCGATTCCAAATCAGAGTGACGAAAAGCAATTCAAAGTCCGTGCTGGATGGCCCCGAATGCCGTTGACGATCTCTATCCCACCTCAGAACAAATCGACCTTATTTGGTCAAGTGACCATTAATAGTCGATACCGGGAGTGAACCCGTTCCGGCGCGGGGCAGGATAGTGATCGCAACGGCGCCACCGTGGGCACGAGCTGAGAAAATACGAGGATAAGATCGCATATCCTCACGAGTGTGCCGGCCTGCCGGAAACGCTCCTCGCGACTTATCGATCGCGGTGGGGCGACTCCCGATGCAGCGCCCTTTCAAACCTTCTCGCTGCCGCCGGGGTCTTGAAGTCACCGGTCAGAATTTCACGATTCGTTGCTTCGCGGCCATAGAGTTCCCGGTTGGTATCTCCATCCGGACGAAGCGTCGCGCCTGACAGCGAGATGCCTGCGAACAGCCCGTGCGAGCGGGAATACGACAGCATTTCCGCCTGCAGCTCCACGTCCGTCTGAGCGGTCAAGGACCGGCCAATCGGGCCTGCGGCCACGGATGCATCTCCGCCGAGGGTAAACTTATCAGATAATAGGTGCTTCATTCCGCCCTCATTCATTACCAGCAACACGATATCGGTGTCCGAAGCGCCAATCTGGAATCCGAAGCTACCGCCTTCCGAGCGCATCCCGGCCGGCGCGCTCCAGCCCGAGCCACCAGGCCGGCGGCATACCGCGAACCCGCGGCCATACTCCGCACCGAAGATGAATCCGGCCTTTTTCATACCCGGGATGACAACGACGCAGCGCGCCTTATCGATCAGATCGTGGGGGATACCGTGATCGGAAGCCCTCATCATGTCGGTCAGCGTTTCGGCCGAAGCATCCAGCCTGTCGTCGACCTTGATTGCTCTCTCCGACGCGAAAGCGGCGGTACTCAGGGAACCGGCAATTGCCAGAACCCAGACACATTGTTTTAGATTCGTTCTCATAAAACTTCATCCTTTCGTCTTTGCTCTTAAGGCCGGGATTCCGTTTTGTCCGGGCCGCTAGCGCTCCGAGCTTTACTCCAAAACGGACCCACAGCTATTTTGGACAAGGCACGGCCATGACCATTCCAGAGGGCGGCGCGAATAGCAGCCGCCAAGTGGACGGCCGTCTTGGCAGTAAAGGTGCTTTGAGTGAAGACAGGCTACGGCGATAAGCCGGCCGGTTACACCCGTGCGGTCGCTTGATGCGGTCGCCGAAGCGGCATTAGCCGCAGAAGGAGTGTTATATGACCCGTTTAGTTTTTGCAATGGCATCCATCGGACTGCTTGGAGTGGCTATCGCGCCCAGCGGCCGCGCGGACGAATGGAACAAAAAGACGACCTTGACCGTGAGTGAATCGTTTCAGGTTCCCAATAAAGTACTGCCTCCGGGCACGTACGTGATCAAACTGCTCGATTCGCCGTCGGATCGTCACATCGTTCAAATCTTCAACGCGGATGAGACTCAGCTACAGACCACCATCCTCGCGATCCCAAACTACCGCCTTCGACCGACCGGCAAGACGGTAGTCACGTTCTGGGAGACACCTCCCGGACAACCGAAGGCTTTGAGGGCGTGGTTCTACCCAGGAGATAACTTCGGCCAGGAGTTCGCATATCCGAAGTCGGCAGCCGTGCAGATCGCGGCCGTGTCGCATGAACCGGTGCCGACCACTGAAGCAATCCAGCCGGCCGAGTTGCCGAAAGCGGAAGTGACGCAAACGCAGCCCGAGCCGCAGGAAGTAGCGCAGGCTACTCCTCCAACAGCAACGGCAGCGCAGGAGCCTGCTCTTGCTCCGGCTCCAGAAGCAGTGCCGGCTCCGGCCCCTCAGGAGCTGCCCAAGACTGCTAGCCCGTATCCGTTGATTGGCTTAGCCGGCATATTATCGCTCGGCTTGTTTGCGCTACTGCGTTCTTTCCGTTTGTCGTAGCGTTATGATCGGAGAGTTATGACCCGCGGCCGCAGAGTGGCTTTGCCGTGAGTGTGCTGGTTTGTCGCAGCCATCCATCGAGGGCAAGATGTGGCTTCGAGGGACAAGTGCCGATGGATGCGCTCAAGCGCTTGCTGGCTGGCCCGCACCAACAGGATTAGACGATGAGTGGCAAAAGCAGCCGCGGGTCACAAGCGGGTCACAAGATGTTAACTGGAAACACGATTGCTATCGGAATGGCGTGCGAGGCTTAAATGTCACGGGAGGTAACGACAATGACACTCAGAACTCTGTTCGAAAAGCGTGTCTTCGTTCGGCTCAGCGAGGACCATACCGCCTTCATCTGCACCACAAGATGGCCATTGCTCTCGAAAATCAAACGGGTCAGCGTTAATGAGGCGGCGCGCGACTTTGCGCCTCAGGTCGACGAACCTGCTTCGATTACTCCCGAGGAGGTTCCGGTGCTCCGGCGTGGCGCTGTAGAGCAAGGCCGGGCTCACCGATGGGCAGAGCTCGAGAGACGGACTTTACGATTCGTAACAGAACGCCTGCCAGACCTGGTAGGAAAGACCTCAAAGGAGTTTTGAAATGCCAACTACTCAAGACGAACTCGGAACACGCCGCCGGGCTACGCTGGCGACACCCAGTGACCTCGGCGCCGAAGCCGTCAAAAACATCACCGGCGCGCTCAATGCGCTGCTGGCTGATGTATTTGCTATTTATGTGAAGGCGAAGAACTTTCATTGGCACGTCAGCGGACCTCACTTTCGCGACTACCACCTCTTGCTCGATGAGCAAGCCGGCCAGCTTTTTGCGATGACCGACGACATTGCCGAGCGCGTGCGCAAAATCGGCGGTACCACAATCCGATCAATCGGCCACATTGCCCGCCTGCAACGCATCAGCGATAACGACGCCGACTATGTCGATCCGCTCGACATGCTGGCCGAATTGCGCGAAGACAACCGGACGATTCTTGCCAACATGCGCGAAGTTCATGACCTATGCAGCGAATCGAACGACGTAGCCACAACAAGTCTCTTAGAGAATTGGATAGACGAAACGGAGCGGCGTATCTGGTTTCTCTTCGAAACAGGACGAACCACATAGAGTTGTGCGCGTTAACACCACCGGCTCCGCGTGAAGGGATTCCACACGCGCAAGGTGGTGCGGTTCAGCTCATGCACCGCTTGCACCCAAGTGCCTTCGGACGGGATGTGCCGACACTGACGCTCTGAGCCGTCCGCGAGTGGCACCACGTTAGGCGACATTTCAGGCGACAAAACCGTCCCGCGCAGTGGCTTGAGATCGGCGTGCGCCGCCTGCCAGCCGTGCATGAAGGCCTCGCGCACCCCCGCAGCTTCGGGGTAATGCACACCAAGAGCAGCCAGGTAAACCAGACACGCGTCCTTCGCCGCTTGGCCGAGGTGCGCCCAGCGCTCGCTGGGGAGGGGTCAGTGTGCTCGGCGCGTTCCGCTGCGTGGGCCATCGCTCGCTCTACCGATTCGCGCGCGTTCTCGTCGTTTAACTCACCCACGGCCGCACCCCTTCCCGTGCACAGCGCGTGGACAGAATAATCGAAAAGCAGACGGTCAGGGGCGAGCTTCGGGCCGCTGGAAGTTGCTAAGTAATTGAAAAGTGGTATGCCCGAGAGGATTCGAACCTCTGACCTTTTGCTCCGGAGGTGCGTGAACCGTCTCCAAAGCTTCCTTCAATCCTATCCTGTTCCTTTGTTTTTCAACAATCTGGGGAGTCTGCTTTCGCTCGGCTGACAACCTACATAGGATCGAACAAAAAGGGGGGTTTGATACAGTTTTGATACGGTCGGAGTCGCTGTCGTCTTCAGTACTCTCATGCCAATCATCATTCTGGATCTGCATGGACGCAAACTGGCTTGGGCGGCGCGCACCAATCCGAAACTTCTCTGGGTTTATTTCTATTTCCAAGCGTCAATAGCGCTAGGAACCCACACTTCGGTTAGGAGGAAAGCATTTCGGCTCAGGTGACTGTTTTTTGGTCCCAAATGATGAGAGAGGTCACCGCGAGCCCGATCATCATGCCCCAGCGGTTGAACGTATCGCAGAGGTAACCGAACGGAAGATTGATAACAATCGCTACAACATAGCTGGCGCTGATCAAATAGGGGCTCTGCAACGCGCCCAGGTGAAAGGTCGACTTTACCGCCGACGGCACAAAGAACGTCGCACTGAAGCCGCCCATGTTGATCAGCCCGAGCATGACCATGCTCCAGACCACAGGCGTGCTGAATGCGCTCCTGCTTGGCATCGATGGCCCATGCGCGTGAAATGAGCCCTCCCCGCTGTCCGCGCCGCTTTTGTAGCCGAACGAGAAAACAGCGGCGCCCAGCAGTGCCATCACGGCGAAACCGACGATGCTCCTTAAGGCTCCGCGATGATGGTGCCGAATGGTGCGCCAATTATCGATGCGAGTGACGCATCGCACCGCGAATGCCCATTGCCGTGCTGCGAAACGCAGCCGGCGCAACCAATGCGATGGACGTCATTACGCAAACGAACGCCACTCGATATCCGAGCAGCCAAACCACGCGAGCGCCGAGCGCGCCTCGGTAGGAGGATGCCTGGCTCAGCAGCAAGAACCCGAGCCCCACCCCCAAGAGTCCCGCGAAAAGCGCGAGCTTCTCTCCTATGCGCTTCGCCAGAATGCCGGCAGCCAAGCTCACCGCCATTGCCACCAGACCGTAGAGGCCCGTGAACAACCCGATCTGTGAATAACTGAGTCCGAAGTCTTTCTGGATCGCCGGAAGCAGCGGGGAAAAGCTCAGGCTTTTGAATCGCCGTCATCGCGGCGAAGGAAAGAACCCAGCCCCTGGCGAAACAACGCACAGGCTCTAGACTACGCGGAAAACGACTCCCGCAACAGTTTCATAAACGCTAGGATCTCGCCCTTCCGCCTTCCTTTTCGATGAGCGGCCACCAGGCTGACTACCGGCGCTGGATTCCACGTTAGCGGTTTCACCACGACGCCCTTAGGAAGAATGGAAGTCGCGTAATCAGGAAGAAGCGCGAACCCGATGCCGGCGCAAATCATGTTGAGATTCCCCAAAATGTTATCGGCTTGTTGCACCTCGCGCGGATGTAAGCCCGAGCGCTCGCAAAAAGCTCGTACCGCGGCGTGTAACTCCGGGGAGCCCTCGCGCGAGACCATGATAAAGGGCAAATCGTTTAACTGCCGGACCGTAATCGCTTTCTTGCGTGCCAAAGGATGCTTGGCGGGAAGACCGACAACAAAGGCCTCCCAGAGTACGTCTTCGACTTCAAGGCGAGGATCGTGCAAAGGTCCCCTCAGGAGCCCAATGTCCAGCGAGCCAGTTGCGAGCAAACGTTTCTGCTCCGCCGATGGCAAATTGTGGAACACCAGGCGAACCTTCGGAAGATTGCGCTCCACCAACGGGATCAACTTCGGCAGGATCTTAATCTCAGCCGCGGGCACGACTCCGATGCTGAGTTCTATGGATTCGCCTTGCTGCGCGCGGGCGGCATGCTGCACCGCGCGGTCCAGGCGCGCCAACAGCTCCTTGGCCTCCGCCAGAAAAACCTTGCCTCCTTCGGTGAGCGCCACGTGACGCTTGCTGCGATTCAAGAGCCGGACGCCCAGGTCTTGTTCCAGATGCTTGATCTGCTGGCTGAGCGAGGGCTGCGCCGTGTTGAGTCGCTCGGCGGCGCGCGTAAAGTTGAGCTCTTCGCCGACCGCGACGAAGTAACGCAAGTGGCGCAGTTCCATGCCAGCCTAGTTTAGACGTACCACGTCTTAAAATACAACGGTCGAGATCTTTCCGAACGGAACCTTGGTTAAACTAGACTCCCTTCATGGATCCCCGCCTTACCGAGGACTTCGATCCCTTGGCTGCCGAAGATTTCACCAGTGCGCACGCTTTGTATCGCGAACTGCGTGGCCATTGCCCGGTGGCGCATAGCAACGAGTGGAACGGCTTCTGGGCGTTGCTGCGGTATCGGGACGTCGTCAGTGCCTTGCGCCAGCCGGACACGTTTATCACCTCGGTGCAAAACGTGGTTCCAAAGGTTGCGTTCACGGGCCGGCGGCCTCCGCTGCATTTTGATCCGCCTGAACACACGCCGTATCGCCGCGCGTTGAACCCGTTCTTCACTGAGAGAAAGATGCAATCTCTGGAGCCGGCGGTGCGGGCGATCACGATCCAGTTGTTAGACCCGCTGATCGAGGCCGGCGGGGGCGAGGTCTGTTCGGAATTCACGCGTAAGCTTCCCGGCCACGTATTTGCAGAGTTCTTCCACCTGTCGCCCGAGCTGGCCATGTCTATCAAAGAAACCACGGTGATCTACAACCGGGCCTTGCAGGAGGCGGACGACAATCTGGTGAAGGAGACCAGTCTGCGGCTTTATGAGCTCGCGCGGCTGATCATCGAAATGCGCAAGGCCGAGCCTTGGGATCCGGCTGAGGATCCTACCAGCGCGCTGCTCGAAGCCCGTGGCAATGACGGCGAGCTTCTGCCGGAAAACCTGGTGCTCGGGACCATCCGCCAAATGATCGTGGTCGGCATGATTGCTCCCAGCGTCATGATCGGGTGTATTCTGGTGCACTTGGCACAGCATCCGGAGATCGAACGGCAATTGCGCGAAGAACCAGATTTGATTCCAGCCGCTGTGGAAGAATATTTGCGCCTGTTTACGCCCTATCGCGGGTTTGCGCGCACCGCGAAGCACGATGTGGAATTCGGCGGTCGAGCCATTCACAAGGACGAACCGATCGCTTTGGTATACGCATCCGCGAATCGGGACGAGCAGGTTTTCGAGAATCCGGACGGGTTCGTTTTGAATCGGCCGAATATCGACAAACACATTGCCTTTGGCCTCGGTCCGCATCGTTGTGCGGGCGCCCCGTTAGCGCGAATGATGCTGCGAGTGACGCTGGAGGAGCTCCTGGGCCGCGTAAAAGTGACCGGGCTAGCGGGAGAAGTGGTAATGACGCGCTGGCCGGAATGGGGCGTGCTTTCAGCCTCCGTGCTTCTCGAGCGGTTATGAAAACGGGCAGAGGCTGGGTGGCTCCCTACGTGGCAACTCTGCTTGCCATGCTGGCGTTGCAGATGTCGAATCTCGGATTTTCTCCGCTGCTTCCCGCCATGCGCGATGCGTTCCATATGAACTTTGCTCAGATGGGTCTGTTCGCTGGAATGTATGGGCTGCTATCTGTTCTATGGAGCGTCCCGGCCGGAATGCTGGCGAAACGATTTGGCGAGAGAACGGTGCTTGCCGGGGGACTTGTCACGGTGGCTGTTGGCCTGGCGGCTTTGAGTATAGCGCCAGGCTTCGCCGCGGCGTTCGGTGCGCGGGCGATATGGCTGTCCGGATATCGATTCTCATTTGTCTCAGTGATGGTGGCCGTCGCGCTCACGTGCCCACCCGGCGTGCGGGGTGCGTCCATGGGCATCCTCGGCGCTATTTCCGCTTTCGCTTCCGTGATCGGCGCGCCTTTGGGTGGAGTGATTGGACGCGATTTCGGCTGGAGGAGCGGTATTCTCGCCTACGCCGGAGTTGCGCTCGCGGGAGCCTTAATATTTGCTGCTTTTTATCACCGTGATCCGAACGTTCTTGGGGTGCGTCCGGATCGAGGACACGGGGCTTCCGCGAGTGTGTTCCGCAGTCCTCTCGTCTGGTCCTTAGCCGCGCTCTCGGGCTTGGCCGGGATGGGCAGCTTGAGCGCGAATTTCTTCGTCCCGTCGGCGGCGCAAGCCTTGTTCCATTTGGATCAGGTAGGCGCCTCGTACCTGATCAGCACGGGATTCGCGCTAGCCATCTTCGTCAATCTGTTATTCGGATTTCTCATGGACCGCTTCCATCGCTGGAAGGTGATGGCTGCCTTGGCGGGTTTGGGAATGGTGGGTGGAATCGCGATGACATCGCACCAACTGATGGTCTTTCGCATCGGAGCGGCGCTGGTGCTGGCGCTCGGACACGCGGGCATTCAACAATCCTACACGCTGGCGGCGGACGTACTCCGTGGCCGTGAGACGGGCAACGTGATGGGGGTGGTGAGCATGGTGGCGGGGGTATTTTCGTATCTCGGACCGCAAATGCTCGGGGTGCTGCGCGACTGGAGCGGAGGATTCGCGGTGGGCTGGTACTTTATCATAGGCGCTGCCACCGTTACGCTTTTGTTGGTGCTCGCGCTGTGGAGTTATGCGTCACGCCAAACGCGGACAAGCGTCGCTGTGTTGATCGGGCTCTTGGTCGCAGTTGCGATTCCAGCTTTTCCCCAGTCACAACCTCGCTGGATCGAGCCAGGCGAGGGCGTCACATTACCCGCCGAGTTTGAATTCGCCGACGATCGCGGCCGGCTGGGGATCGTGAATGCCTCCGGCCCGGTGAACACACAAGGCCATCCATTCTTCGAGCCCCTAGGCGCGAACGGGCGTGCCTGCATCACCTGCCATCAGCCGGCCTACGCCACGACAATTTCGGCTGCCGCGATTCGTGAGCGATGGAACGCAACCCAAGGGACGGACCCGCTTTTTGCGGCCATCGACGGCTCGAACTGTCCGGATCTACCCCAGGAGAAGGAAAGTTCTCATTCACTGCTCCTCAATCGCGGACTGATCCGCCTGGCGATTCCCTGGCCGCCCGCAAAAGCAAAGCCCGAGTTTTCGATTGAAGTAGTGAGCGATCCAACCGGCTGCAATACCAGTCCAACCTACGGGCTTCACAGCGCCCATCCGGCGGTGTCCGTATTCCGGCGTCCGCGCATGGCTGCGAATTTAAAGTACGTCACCAATCCCACGCCGAAGTTCGCATTGAAGCTGGGTGGCTTGGCGGAAATCGATCCAGAGACTGGAAATCCAGTCAGCATGAACTTCATGGCGGATGCGCGTGAGCCGAGTCTCCGGTCGCAAGCGCGAACCGCCGCTCGCGAGCACGAAGAGAGACAGGCGCCGTTGTCCGATGCAGCGTTAGAACGCATCGTCGATTTCGAGAGCCAGCTATACGTGGCGCAGATTTTCGACGACAAAGCGGGCAATCTGGCAGAAGCGAGCGGTCCACCGGCGCTGGGGCCGTGGGCCATGGTCAATCATCGCACGGGCGTGCTTGGAGATAACGATTACGATCCGGTCTTTCAACTGTTCGACTCCTGGAAGCAGCCCGGACAATCCACGCAAGCTGAATTCCGGGCATCGGTGGCACGCGGCAACGACATCTTCATGTTCCGCCAATTCTGGCTGCGAGACGCCACGCACATCAACTCCATCGGCTTGGGAAATCCCCTAAAAAGGACTTGCGCCACTTGCCATAACGCGCAGATGACCGGGCAGGACCTCTCCGCGGGCTGGGTGGATGTGGGTACAACGAACTATCCCACTTGGACCGAATCGCCATTCTATAGTGAATCCCGAGAACTGCCGGTGTTCAAAATTACGTGCGACAAAGATGCGGCACCGCACCCATACCTCGGCCGTGTGATCTATACGAGCGATCCCGGGCGCGCCCTGATTTCCGGCCGATGCGGGGATGTGGGATCCATCGTCATGCAGCAATTTCGCGGGCTGGCAGCGCGAGCTCCCTACTTCTCGAACGGTTCCGCGAAGTCGCTTCGGGAGCTGGTGGATTTCTACGATCGCCGTTTTGATATGAAACTGACAGAGCCGGAAAAACAAGATCTGATCAATTTTCTGGGGGTTCTGTGATGCGGCTGTTCGTCGCGTTGGCGATGACCCTGCCAGCCCTGGCGCAACACTTAAATTTTGTGGCTTGCCCCGTGGTGCGTGACACCAAGACTGTTCCGTGTTTTCTGGCCGAGTACCAGGGAGAAACCTATTTCCTGGGAATCCAGCAAGACATCACGGCGGATTTCTATCCACCGCAATTGTTGCACGGAGCGCTGATAGAAGGGATCGTCGCGCCCGGGCCGCGCGTTTGCGGGGGGATTCCGTTGAAGCCCTTGCACGTTTCCGTGTTGGCTGAACTGAACCGCGCTTGCAACACCATTCTTCCGGCCGAGCCGGGAATTGATGCCCCGGCTGCCAAGCGCCCTGCGGGACCATCCACGCGTCAGGCTCCAGTGTCCACCGCTGCCGTACCACCCAAGAAGCCGGAGCCCCCGTTCTTAGAGCGCGAATTCGTGATCCAGTACGACTTTGACAGCGACTTTCTTTTCGCTCGTAACACCAGGCAGCTTACCGATATCGCCGAGTACGCGCGCATTTCCATAGCCCAAAGAGTCGAAGTGACCGGTCACCGCGGCTCGACGCTACTTTCCGACGGACAGGTATTGATCGAAAAATCCGATGTGGCAAGGCTGCGTGCCCAGCGCGTCGCGGATGTACTGAAAGGACTCGGCACACCAGCCTCCGACGTTCGCTGGATTTCCGAACCCGCGGCTGCCAACGGCGAAACCGACTACGAGAGCCGCCGCGTTGCGGTACGAGTTGTTCCATCCGCTGGGAGATAACAAAATGTCATTGCAAAAAATATTCTGGCTTTCGTGTCTGACGGTCTGTATGACCTCCCAACTGCCGGCTTCAGCCGCCTCCGGGCACATTCAAGGCGCCTAAGGCCCGTGTCTGTCCCCTGCCGATTCTGCCCGCGCTCCCCTCTTACGCGGACGCGGCCTTCTTTGCAAAAGCCGATGTCCCGCATGGGAAGGTGGAGCAGCCGACTTACAAAAACTACAAGAGCGCTGACAATCGAATCCACATTTACCTGCCGCCCGATTATGACAGTAACGCGGCGGCCAGATATCCGGTTCTGTACCTGAACCACGGCGGAGGCGGCGATGACGCCAACTGGACATCGGAAAATCTGAAAGGGGGCGGCAGCGCACAGTTCATCCTGGACAACCTGATCGCTGCCGGCAAGGCCAAACCGATGATCATTGTGATGCCCAACACTCACGGCTGCGCCAGTGGGACGCCATCGGCTCCCGGCAAGGATGACGCGTGCACGCAAGAGTACTTGAAGGACATTATCCCCTACGTGAACAGCCATTACCGCACATGGACATGAACCATCAGCAGATTCTTCGCTTGGCTGAGCAGCACGGCTACGTTCTGGCCTCGCCGCTCGGCTATAGCCCGCTGGGCCGCCTCTCAGGCTGCCCGCAGTCTTCGGACAACCGGAGATCGCCGCAAAGCAGAGAGCAACGGTCACGCCCGAAGCGGAGCACACGATCGAGCTCAGCGAAAAGGATGTGATCAATGTCCTTGAAATCGTGATGAATGAATACCCCCATCAACCGGTCTTCGATATTCCTAGCGGGCCATTCCATGGGCGCCGGTGGAACGTGGTCCCTGGGCGCGAAGTATTCGAAGTATTGGCGCTCCATCGCTCCCATGTCCGGGCCATTCGTTGACCAAGCGAATTATCCCTGGGACCGAATTCGTTCCATGCCGGTGATGATGAGTGAGGGCACTCGGGCCCTTCCATCCGTCCAAGGCAGCCGCCTGATGCGAGACTGGAAGTTCCAGCAGGACTTTCATTTCGAATACTATGAGGTCAAAGCCGACCACGGCGGCATGGTGCCATTAGAGTGCTGCCCGCCGTTTTCGACTTCTTTGACCGATACCGGGATAAATAATCAGCTCGCAACCCTTCACTTTGGTCGTACTCACGCAGTTCGCATTCAAGCTGCCGGATCACGCTTTCCTAGCTTCTGCGGATTGCTGCCGAGCGTTTGCCGGGCTTCTCCTGCTACGCCTTCGCGAGTGCTCGCCGGAAGCCTTCGATCTGATCCCCTGTTCGATCTTGTTGAGCATCACTCTTGATCATGGTCGTGCCGCCTTCCCAAGACCAACACCGATACGGTGATAGGCCTTCGAACTCGTCGTTGTCGGGCAACCAGTACTTTGTTGTTCTCTAGCAGCGGCAGGCGAATCCTGGCCTCAACCTGGCTGATTCAAGTTGGACGAAGTAATGAACGAGACTTAGTTTGAGAATTCGAACGCATCGGCGGACGGTGTAGACACCATGACGCCCGTTCCCGACGACTGTACGTCTCCACTGATCGCGTAAAAACGACTTCCCACCACCCCGCCCGCGACTCCATGCCGGCCGATCGCCATCGGAGGAAGAATGCTCCAGGTGTTGGTGGCCGGATCGTACGCTTCGAAAGCATGATAGGCAGTGTGCTGAAAGAAATCTTGATTCTCGCCTCCGGCGACGTAGATCCGTCCGTTGTAAACGCCAACATCGAGCCCGCTCCGCGCCGTCGGCATCTTCGCTAGCGGCCCACCCCAAGTGTCGGTGACCGGGTCGTAAGCCTCTACGTTGCCTAGGTCCGAGGAAGCCGCGATGAATGCGGCGCCGATTCGGCCGCCGATGACGTAGATCTTGCCGTTGACCACGCCGGCGGCAGTATGGTTGCGAGGCGTCGGCATGGTGGCGCGCTCGCGCCAGGTATTCGTTTCGGGATCGTATTCCTGAACTGTGCCGAGAACTCGCTGCGGCGTGGGCGGACGGATGGCTGGATTTGTGGCGCCCGGGGCCGTCGTTACGCCACCGATGACGTACATCTTGTCTCCCACCGTAGCCGCGACCGCAGCGCCGCGTTTCACAGGCATAGGTGCGAGGGCCCTCCACGAATCATTGGTGGGGTCGTATTCAAATGCGTTGTTGATGGGTGTCCATGCAGAGAGGCCGTCCACGGTACCCGCCGTGAAGCCGCCAAACACATAGATCTTGCCCTTGTACTCGGTGAGGGCCAAATGGTGAGCGGGCAAGGCCATCGGCTTCTTCTTGTGCCACTGGTTGGTGGCCGGATCGAACTCGTACACCATGCCGACGGGCAACCAGACCGGCGCCGACACGAGACCGGCAAACACATACATCTTGCCGTTCGCGCCCTGACCGATAACCTCCTCGTGCGGTTCGGGGAATGGAGGCAGACTCACCCACTTCCCCTGCGCGCTCGCCCTGGGAGCCGCAAACGTGAGATAAGCCGCCGCCATTGCCAGAAGCGCGAAGCCTCCCGGCAAAACGGCTTTCGCAATCGAATGGCCAAGAACAGATGGGAACATGCTATGCATTAGCCTCAACAATCGAATTGTCCGGATCGATCAGGAAGATCCAGATCAGCGCACCGAGCGCCATCACACCGGCACTGACAAAAAATGGAGTCACCCAGAGGCCCCGGTCGAACAGAGTTCCGTAGACGATGGCGGCAAGAGACCCGCCAATGGCTCCGACCATGTTCATCACGCCTGTCACTGTTCCACTAAACTTGCCTCCGATGTCCATCGGAACCGCCCAGGCTGGACCAATCACCCACTCCAGAAAGAAAAAGGATGCTGCGAGATAAAGAATCGACGTCACAGGGTCGGAGGTTAGCGCCGCGGGAATCACGAACAGCGCTGCAAAAAGAAACCCCGGAGCGGCGACGACACGGCGGGCGACACGCGCATTCTTGGTGCGTCTGAAAATCAAATCCGACAATGTTCCTCCGGTGATGTCGCCGATCATGCCGGCAAACAGAGGCACCGAGCCCCAGAAGCCCAGGGCGGTCAGGGACAAATGCCGATGCTCCCGCAGATACGTCGGATACCACGTGAGATAGAAGTTCGATCCAAAAAAAAAGCAGGCGTAGCCGATGGCTACGAACCACATGTTGGCGGAGAGCAGAATTCGCCGCCAGGGCGCCGGCTGACGGTCGAACGCAAACGTCCTGGGCAGCCCCCGCTCGTCCACGCCGCGGATCTGGCCCAGTTCAGCTGCATTCACGGCCGGGTGGTCTTCGGGCCGATCCTGATAAAGCGCGCTGAAAGCGATCGCCCACAGAATGCCCAACGATCCGAAGATGTAGAAGATCGCCCGCCATCCGAACGCGATGATGATGCTTCCGGCGACAAACGGGGTGACGGCGACCGCAAAACGGCTGAAGAAGTGAGTAATGCCCTGGATGCGCCCGCGCTCGGAGCGCGGAAACCACAGCAGCATACCGCGGCTGGCCACCGGAAAAGCCCCAGCCTCGCCTACGCCCAGCAAGAATCGCGCGCCGAACAAAGACCCGAGGCCGATGGCCGCGCCGGTCATCATCGCCGCCGCGGACCACCAGCTCATGATGATCGTAAGAACCCTCTTAGCCCCGAAATGGTCGCCCAGCCAACCGGCGGGAACTTGTCCGAGGGCGTATGCCCAGGTGAAGGCCGCCAGTACCAGGCTCATCGTGCTTTTGCTTAAGTGGAACTGCCTGGCTATTTCCGGCTGCGCTACGGAGATGTTGCTCCGATCCATGTAGCAGATGAGGTACATCAAACTGATAAGGATGAGAATCCACCAGCGCGTTCGAGTCGGCTCCTGGCGAATACCACTGGAGCCGAGGGGAGTCTCTGACTCTTTCACCGCCTCATCAGGAGCAGCCAAGATTCTCTCCGGTTCACCAACTAGGCCAAGGCCGGTTGGATAGAAAGCGCATCTTTGCCGGCCAAACTCACCGGCGCATTGGTCTCGGCCGAAAGGTCCGCTGCCTGATAAACCTGCATCGCTAGCCGTGCCTGTTCCGGCGTTACGAGAGGCTGTCTGCCGAGCGCCACGCATTCCAGAAAATGCAGCGTTTCGGCTTGCATGGGGCCCGCATAGACGTGGTTGACTTTCTCGCCCGGCATGGATGACATGGGGAACTGGATGCCGCTCTGCATCGTCGTGACGTAAACGTCGCGGTGGGTGTCGTCAACCATGGCCGCGCCCTCGGTCCCGACAAATTCAATCCAGGTCGATGAGAAGTTCGGATACGCAGGCGGCAGCACCCAGCCGGCGCCGATCGTAAACACAACTCCATCGTCCATGGTCACAACCACCCAAACGCAGTCTGGGACGTTGTATTGTGCGCCCATGATTTTCTTGACTTCCTGGGCATATACACGGATGGGCTTGCGCGGTGCGAGGCACCACAGCACGAAATCGATGTCGTGCGTGGCTTCCATGGCGGCCGGCGACAGCTTGACGCGTCCGCCGATTTTCTTGCCCAGATTGCGGGTGATGTGCCGGCTTACCAGCGCGCTTACAGGCTGTCCGATCGTCCCATCTTCGATGGAACGCTTCACATAGGCGAACTTCGGATTGAACCGCTGCGAATAACCAATGGTGAATAAAAGACTCTTTTCCTTCGCCAGAGCGATCAGTTCATCGGCTTCGGCGAGTTCAAGCGCGATTGGTTTTTCAAGAAAGACGTGCTTGCCCGCCAGCATGCTCTCTTTGGCGATGGGGTAGTGAGTGGGTTCAGGCGTGGTTGAAATCATTACCGCGTCAATCGAGGGATCCTTCAGCAGATCGCGGTAATCCATGGTTGCGGTTGCGGGGTTGGCGAGAGCCGCGACCTCCTTCAACCGTTCCTCGCGGATCTCGGCAATGTGAAGTTCGTTGACCCACGGACTGCTGGAGCATGCCACCGCGCGGATCCCTCCGCACCAGCCCGTACCAATAATAGCTATGTTGATTTTTCTCATTTCCCTCATTGCTTCGTCATAACAATAGCATCGCCGCCCGGGAACATCTCCTGACTTATTCGACGCGTCGGGCCATTGCCGCCTTCATGCATTCGGATTGTACATCCAAGAATTTGGCGTAGCTCGCCGGCCCTACTACGAAGGGGTTCGGCGTTCCCGATTTGCGTTCCTTGAGCGCAGCTAGCTTCTCGGGCATTCCGTCATAAAGTGGATGATTCTGAATTTCCACGTCCACCTTCATTTTCCGGGCAACCTGCTTGTAATGTTCGATCGACTCCAAGTACTTGTGAAGGTCGGCGTCGGAAATTCTTCCGGATAGGAGGATCGTCCCGCCAAATAGTCCCGCGACATGCATCTTTCCGCCATCCTTAACCTGAAAAATTAACGCCATGGACCCAGGAGTGTGCCCCGGCACCATGACCGGCGTGACTTTTTCGTCGGCAAGCGTGATCGGAGATCCCTCAACCGCCACGAAGTCTTTTCGAGGCGGCTTGACCGGAGCCGGAGGCGGCCCTTTCCCGGCTGGATTGAAGCCCGGGGGCGGAGGCGGAGGGTTCTCCATCAATTCCCAGTCGGCGGCCGATTCAACAATGCGTGTACCGTAGTGATCCTGAAAGTACGCCGCGCCGCCGAAATGGTCCCCGTGGCCGTGAGTGAGAATGATGGTCTTCACCTGCGCGGGATCCAAACCCAAGGATTTCATCTGGGCGATCAACACCGTCTCCACTTCGTTGACGTAACCGGAATCGATCAGAATAATTCCCGCCGAGGTTGTGAGCGCATAGACCACGGTGCCTGATCGGCCGAAGGCGTACAGATTATCAAAAAGTTTTGCCGGCTCGATGAGAGGATCGGTTGGCAGGTTCGCTCTCGGTGCAGTGCAGAAAAAAGTCGCCTCGCTCGCCCATTCGGTTCCCGCAATTTTCTTCGCCTTCTCGATATGCGCCAATACTGCCGGAGAATCAGGCTTGGCTGGAGCGGCCTGAGGAGGTTGCGCTCTGAGCCACGTTGCCAGTGCAGCCGCGGCACAAGGGAATAGCACAAGGGTTCGCATGCATTTCATCTTCAGATCGGCTGCTCCTCTACGGTTGTGCGGCTGGGGACCGCCTTTGGAATTCTATCGCCACGCGGAAGGAGCCGCAGCTTCTAATCGTAAAGATATGTTAAGCCATTGTGGACAGCATGAGTTTCTGAATAGAAACTTGTTACATGCTCCGTTGTAATCGCTCTCGCGCTCTGCTGCAGGCGAAGAGAAATAGCGCATTCTGGTTTCGATGCTTGATCTTGAGCTTAGCCACGGCGGTGATCGCAGCGGCGCAATTTCCGGGCATCGGACCGCCCCCGGGCCCGCCACCTCCTCCTCGCGCCGCCGCCCCAGTGGATCTGACCGGATACTGGGTATCGTTAGTTACGGAAGATTGGCGCCAGCGGATGACAACCGCGCCGAAGGGCGACATGGAGTCGATTCCCCTGAACGCCGAGGGCCGGAAGGCCGCGCTTGCTTGGGATCCGGCCAAGGATGAAGCCTCCGGTGAGCAGTGCCGGGCGTACGGCGCCGGCGGGATCGTGCGGCTGCCGGGCCGGATTCACATCACTTGGCAGGACGACAATACGCTCAAGGCCGAGTTCGACGCAGGCACACAAATGCGCATTCTACGTTTCGGAGCTCCGGCGGGCCCCGGCGGGGACTGGCAGGGTGTTTCGGTGGCGGGTTGGGACATACCTGGCACCATCATGACGCGCGGTGGATTCACTCTTGGCATGCCTCCGGGCCCGGAAAGAGGCGGCGCCTTGAAAGTAGTGACAACCAAAATGAAAGCCGGGTATCTGCGCAAGAACGGAATCCCCTACAGCCAAGACGCTGTGATTACCGAGTATTATGACCGCTTTGACATACCGGGCGGGGATTCTCTGCTGCTGGTAACAACCGAGGTTGTCGATCCGAAGTATCTCAGCGCACCCTTCTGGACCAGTACGCATTTCAAAAGGCAGAATGATTCGGCGGGTTGGAATCCAACGCCGTGCTCGGCGAAATAGAGGGACATGATGAAAGCGAATCTGCTCAATATCACCTGGATTCTTGTAGCTTTCTCAGCCACACTGTGGGCGCCGGTCAATGCTTTAGGACAAGGTGCACCGCCATCGGGCCCCGGCGGACCAGCCCGCCCCGCTTCGCCCATTGACCTTTCAGGCTACTGGTCGCCTGCCGTCAACGAGGACGGCCTCGAGCGCGGCGCGGGCTCCGAACTCGGAGACTATGCCGGGTTCGCGATCAACGAGGCGGGACGTCTTTGGGCACTTTCCTACGACCCCTCGCGCTTAACTCTGAAGCATCATCAATGCGATGGATACGTCGCGCCCTATCAGATGCGCGCGATCGGCAACTTCCGCATCTGGGAGGACCGCGATCCGCACACAATGCAACTCGTCGCCATTCACATTTGGGCGCAAACCACGGAAGGATTTCGCACCATCTGGATGGATGGCCGGCCGCATCCGCCCGCCTATGCGCCGCACACTTATCAGGGATTCTCAACGGGCCGTTACGTGGGGGACGCGCTGGTTGTAAATACCACACACCTGAAACAGGGCTGGCTGCGGCGCAATGGACTCCCGGAAAGCGATCAGGCCACGATGGTGGAGTTCTTTGTCCGCCATGGCGATCACTTGGTGGATACAACCGTTGTGACCGATCCCGTATTCTTGACCGAACCGGAAGTGCGCAGCAACGACTTTTTCCGTCAGCCCACCGATCCCGGCGCCTGGCTCTACGCTTGCGACGATGGCGAAGAGATCATTGGGCGACCGCCAGATGCAGTACCAAATTATCTGTTTGGCGCGCAGCCGTTTGCGAAAGAATATTCGAAAAAATACAAGATTCCAATGTTGTCCGGCATCGCCGGGGCTGCTTCGATCTATCCGGAATTTGCGGCGAGGCTCCAAACCGCGACCGATGCCGAAGCAATCGCCTTGCTGCGGCCCGCACCCGGTCCCTCCCCGGAAAGCCGCGCGGAGGATCCTGAACCGCACGATGGCGAGATTCACGTACTGCCGGTTTCCGGCAATGTCTATATGCTGGCCGGCGATGGCGGGAACATTGTTGTGGAGACCGGCGACGAGGGTCCGTTTGTCGTCGACACTGGGTCCGGCAAGCTTTCGGACAAGGTGATTGAGACCATTCACAAGCTCAGCGACAAGCCGATCCAATTCATTGTCAATACCAGTTATCTTCCCGACCGGGCGGGAGGCAACGTGCAGCTTCGCGCCGCTGGCCAAGACCCGAGCCTGGTGGGGTCCTTCTTCTCGCTGCAGTTCCGGGATGCCGGCGTTGGCGCGACGATCATCGCTCAGCAGAACACGGAGACGCATATGGTGAATGCCAAGCTACCTGCGCAGGGCTGGCCGACCGATACGTTCCTGGAAGATCGCAGGCGTAAATACCATAACGGAAACGCCATAGAGATTTTCCACGAGCCGCACGCGATTACCGATGGCGATAGCATCGTTCATTTCCGTCAATCCGACGTCATCGTTGCCGGCGATATCTTCAATACAATCCAGTTTCCGTTCATCGATATCAAGGACGGCGGTAGCGTTCAGGGCGAAATCAACGCGCTCAACGACATCCTCAATCGCACCGTTTTTCGGCACGAGGGCCAGGGAGGCACCCTCATTGTTCCGGGGCACGGATACTTGTCCGATGAACATGAAGTGGTGGAATATCGCGACATGCTGGCGATCATCCGAGACCGTGTTCGGGCGATGATCAAGGACGGCGCCAGCCTGGATCAGGTAAAGGCCGCCAGAGTTACGGCCGATTACGATACGCGATACGGGGCCAATACGGGTCCTTGGACAACGGACATGTTCGTAGAGGCGGTCTATGACAGTCTTAAGCAACCGGCCAAATAGACAGTGGCTGCGATCGAATCTCGATCTCCAGGTCTAACGCACGGCGGCTTTCGTGACTACCGCGGGAGCCGGTTTTGACAGCTTTGAGCTCTCAATCTGGACGTTGGGCTGAACTTCGTTTAACTGAAAGGTCGACTGGCCGTCAGTCCACGTCACGACCCAGTGAAAGGGCAACTTCACGCCATCGACGTCGCGATAATCCGAGTAGTCGATTTGCAGTGGAACGGTGCCGACCACGGTTTTCGTGTAGCGCACTTGCCGCACCAGCAGCCCAGTCTGGCTATCGAAGTAGAGCTTCATGCGAGACCCGCCACCAGCGATACCTTGGACAATGCGCACTTCTTTGTCGTCGATGGACGCCACTGGGAAGCCCGTTTTCCATTGACTCAGGGCCTGCTTGATCCCGGCGGGAAAGCACAGATCCGCATCCAGTTTGGCACCGTCCAGTTCCGATCCTGGCAGTAGCGGCAGCAAATGCACTGGCTTGTCTACGGCGGCCACCCAGCCCGCGCTGCCGTCGAAGGTTGTCGTGCTGTCGCCGTTTTGCGTATGGACAACTAAAGTGCGTTGCCCAGGAGCCCTCGCGTAAATCTCCATGGGGACTTTTTCGTGGTAGCTGTCGTAGCCTTCATACGTTCCCTTCCCGATGAAGCTGTTCAGTGCTGCCAGCTTTTCTGTTCCACCGATGGACTGGATGTATTTGTCCAGCATCTGATCCGCCGAAGGTCCTGGCTGGGCGTCCTTCACGATTTCGACCTCGTTGGGGTCCTCTTGAGGAACGCTGTATTGGTCGGCCAGGCTCGGAATCACCTTAGGATGTTCGGCGCCCCGGTGACAGGAATAACAGGTCAGAGCCGCGCGTCCTCCGAAATTGTTCTTGTTGATGGCGTTGACCATCAGTATCATTTGACGCGCTACATTCTTGCGAGGAACATCCTCTGCAAACTTGTCCCAATTCTCAAGGCTTTCGGAAACATGGCAATAAACGCAATTTAATCCCAAAGATGCGGCGAAGAAGCCCATGGTATCCATGAACTCCCCAACAGGGATTCCCTTCAAGACCTTGACGTTCTTGAACACTTGCTCTGCCATCAAGGTTTTGTCCCCAGGCGCGTCCTGACCTGGGGCGGTGACAGCAAAGAGGAAACAAACGACCAGAACGGTCAGGCACTTCCTGCCACGAATCATACGGTGATGCAATTTCTCGGCGCCCAAGCTTCGACCAATCTCTACAGCAATCAGCGATGATCCTACACTCCAAAGCAGCAGCGCTCCCCCCTTAACATATCTTTACGATTACGCTCGCATACTCTCGCGAGAGCGGGTTAGAATTCTACTGAAATAGCGGCCTTACGTTGCGTACCGAGCTGTAGCGCCGGACGCCCTACTGGAGTGACCCGCACGAAAGATTATCGATGACCAAAGCGCAGTTTTCCCTCTTACTGACAAGCGCTCTACTATTTGCAGCGCTTCCAGTCGCCGCCCATCACGGCACTGCCGTGTCTTACGATGCGAGTCACCCCGTCACGATGAAAGCGGTGGTCACGGAATTCCACTATGCGAACCCGCATCCTCAATTGTTCTTCGACGTCACCGATGAAAAGGGCAATGTCGTACATTGGGGTGGCGAATTTTACCCCAATCCTTCGCAGTTAATTCAAGAGGGATGGGGCAAGAAGCGTTCAGAAGCCGCGCTACCGCCCGGGGCTCACATTACGATAACCGTTGCGCCCTCCAGAGCGGGAACGCCGGTTGGTGCTATTCTCAAGCTCCTCAACGACCAAGGCGAAGTAATTATGGGCGTGGCTGGAGGAGGTCCAGGTGGCCCCCCGCCAGAACCGGCGCCTCATCCGAACGAACAAAAACAACCGTAAACATGGCTCGGAAATGATGAAAGTCCTAGCTGGCCTCCTCGCCGCAAGTTGCCTGTTGTGCGTGTCTCCCGCTCTGGCGCAGGGCGGCCGCGGCATCATGGCCGCCGATCCCAAGAATGCGAATCGGGTGTACGATAAGCACGACTTATCGGGAATCTGGAGCCGTAATGGCTCCCCCGGCGGGTACGGCGGAGGCGGGACATGCAGGGACTGCGGCGATCGCGGGTTCAGCAATGATGTTCCTCCCTTAACTCCACTTGGGCAAAAAATGTTCGACTCCAATAAGCCCTCGTACGGGCGGCTCCTAGGCAGCGCCGATGCCGCGGCGCACCCGGAAGAGGCCATTGGGCGGCGCAGATCCGTGCCTCCAGCCAACGGGACCGATCCCTATCAAAGCTGTAACCCCATGGGCCCTTCGCGCGCCCTGATTTACCCGGATCCGCTGGAGATGAATGTCCTCCCTGATAAAATTCTTCAGCAGTTCGAGTGGGGCAACGGCGTGCGCACCATTTGGACCGATGGGCGCGAGACGCTCAAGGATCCTGACATACCACGCTGGTGGGGTTATTCGGTTGGAAAATGGGACGGCAACACATTCGTTGTGACAACTACCGGCATGGACGAAAGAACCTGGGTGGATCAATTTGGTTATCCACACAGCGACGCTATGGTTCTGGAGGAACGCTACCAGCGGATCGCTTATGACGTGCTGGAACTGAACATGACAATTACAGACCCGAAGGTCTACACCAGCCCCTGGAAAAGCCAAACTAAGAAATTTAGGAAGTTGACCAAGGAGGGCATCAAGACGGTTGATGGCTGGGCAGGTATCTTGGAGGACATTTGTGCGCCGGCCGATGATGTCGAAGAGTTTAACCGCAGAATAAGGGACCCTGCGGGAGGTGTGGTTCACCAATGAAGTGAGTTATCGGATTCGTATCCCCCGGAGCGAGACATGGACCTCGGCGGTCTGGACCTCAATTTATTAGTTGTAATGGACGCTCTCTTCACCGAGAAGAATGTCTCTCGCGCGGGACAGCGTCTTCATCTGAGTCAATCTGCCACCAGCGGAGCACTCGCACGCCTGCGACACACGTTCAACGATCCGCTATTAATCCAGGTTGGACGCAAAATGACTCTCACCGCGCGTGCGGAAGGTCTGGTCGAACCCGTGCGCGATGTTCTTCTGAAGGCTGAAGCGATTCACTCGAAGAACCCAGTCTTCCATCCCGCGACTTCCAGGCGCAGGTTTCGGCTCATCATGTCGGATTACGCGGAGACCGTCCTGATGGCCGAAGCCGTCCCACTGATCCAAAAAGTCGCTCCCGGGGTGACACTGGAACTCTTTTCCAACGTCGATGGCTGCACGGAAGTTTTGGATCGAGGTGAAATCGATTTGGCGATTACACCCAGCAATTATGTATCCGCCAAACATTCTTCAGAACGCCTCTTTGATGATGATTTCGTCTGTTTAGTGTGGTCGGGGAATCAGTTGGTTCATGATCGCATCTCTCGCGAGTTGTACCTTGAACTAGGCCATGTCGTTGTTCGATTCGGCAAGCATCGCCAACTGCCTACCTTCGACGAATGGTTCCTCGAACGCAGCGGGCAACAAAGGCGAATCGAAGTAATTACGACTGCTTTCAGCCTCGTTCCGAAGCTTCTCATCGGCACCACGCGGATTGCGACCCTCCACCGAAAACTTTCGGCGTTTTACGCGCAGTACTTGCCACTGCGATTATTGCGTCCGCCGTTTGAAATGCCTCGATTGGAGGAGTGCTTGCAGTGGCACAAATCTCGTGACAACGATCCGGGCATTCTGTGGATGCGGAGCATCCTGAAGAAGGCCATGCAGAATAGCGCATCCCGGCGGCGCGCCGATCGCGTACCTGCCTGAGCGCGTCGGGCTGCGCCATTAAAATATGTATTTCATGGCGAACTGCACCACTCTTCCACCATCACCCGGCGCAGAACCCGTGGTGGGTTGGTCGCTGGTTATTGTGCCAAATGTCCCACCTAACGTTTGATTGGGCGTCCCCAGCCGGACCGAGTTCGTAACATTGAAAGCTTCTGCCCTGATCTCCAGATGGGTTTTCTCGGTGATTGGGAATTGTCGGGAAATAGTCTGATCCCATTCCCAAAATCCCGGGGCCCTCAGAGCGCCAATTCCCATGTCCCCGTATGTACCGGCGGCCGGTGTGGAAAACGCAGCAGGGTTGAGATAACTAACGCATGGAGCGGGAGAACAAGACTGTCCCTGGTTGCTCGCATACACATTGGGAAGCACTTGATTGGGGCGCTGCGGCACCGGGTTGTTCCCAGCTGGATTAAAGCCATTCAAAGCATTGTCGGTGCCTAGTTCGGCATCGAAAGGAGCTCCGGTGCGTACGGTGTAGATGGTGGAAAGAGTCCAGCCCGTCCCTAAACGGCGGGCCCAATTATTATCAAACCTGGGCGTATTGACCACCAAAGTCACGTTCACGATGTGCCGGATATCCAGGGCGCCGGATTCGCAGGGACCCATATCCAGGTGTCGATTCACGGGGCCGTTGTTCTGATAGGGCGTATTCAAATATGTAGCCTCTAGGTTCGCCAGTGTCGTCGCCGGAAGTCCAATGCAGTGGGACCAAGTCCAATTGCCGGCTAGATTCACATTATCTCCGAGGCGCCAGCGGGCGTTGAGCAGAAGTCCATCGTAGTGCTGAGTGCCGCTCGAATCCAGACTGGTCAACGATCCGTACACGTTGCCCGCCGAGGGATTCCGGAGCTCCAAAAGACGACGCTGGTTTTCGTTCGTGGTGCAGTTTGCCTGCAAGGATGCGCATAACGCTTGCTGAGCGGGAGTAAAGGCCTCCAAGAAGTTGGGTACGCCTGGAATCAGTTGCGGCGGGTTCAAATCGACGCCAGTCCACAGATGCGCGATCTCCGAGCCCACATAGGTTGCCGAAAAGAAAACGCTCTTGGTGATCTGCCGTTGAATCCCGAAATTCCAAGAATATTGAACAGGCGTTTGAATATTTGCCGGGATCGGCAGGAACGATTGATAAGGCAGGTCGGGGAACACGGGGGTTTTCGGATTGTAGTTGTAAGGAAATGGATTTCCGCCGGGCACGGTCGCGTAGGGGTTATCCAGGCTGACGGGGAAACTCTCCACAACACTGGTTCGGAACGGCAACACCGAGGAGGTGTTCTCGTTGATATCCTGCCGGAGGAAGTCGTACGCAATTCCTGCGCCGGCCCGGATGGCAGTCTTGCCGTCGCCAAATGGGTCCCAGGCCAATCCAGCGCGCGGCTCGAAGTGCCCCCATGCATTGTCCATTCCCGCTCGACCGTTAAACCCGGGGTCGCCCGAATATAGAAACCCTGGAGGCGCCGTGGGAATCACCTTGCTGTGAACATCATTGTAAAAATCGCTGAGGTTGAAGGTGTAACTATCGGACTGCTTAAACTGCATGGGAATAAAAGGATTCCACCGTAGCCCGTAATTCAGGGTAAAACGATGGGTCACCTTCCAGGTATCGCCGGCATATAACCCCACAAAATTCTGTGTCAGATTCTCCGGATTTGGATTGGCCTGATGAAACTCAGCCGCATTGCCCGTTAGGAAATCGACCATCGGTGAGCCGAAGATCCCGGCGAACAGGAAGAAACCCTCCGACCAGGCATACGAGTGGGCGTTCAGCAAGGCGCGCATCGTATTCACGCCAAAGCTGAACTGGTGCGATCCGCGAATAATGCTCAAATCATCGTTGAGTCCGAAGTTCGTCGTGGTGTCGCTGCCAATAGAAAAATTGGAGATGAAATTCGTCGAGAAGCCGTCCGCAACCAGGAATATCGGGATAAAGTTCCCGCCGTAATCGTAGAAATTATGGATTCCTACTTGCTGGGGACCAAAGGTCTGTGCGCCGGGCGTCGTCGCACCTACCCGGTTGCCAAAAACGCGGAAGGAGTTGACCACATTCGTACTAAACAGATAGGTATCGCCAAGGGCCAATGAGTTTGCTTCGTCGTTGGCGCCTTGCCCGTCGGTCGACAGCACGTTCTTGCTGATGTCGTAGGGTTGGGCGATGTCGATCTTAGTGACGATATACCGGGCGAAGAGCATGTTCTTGGGGCTGATGTTGTAATCAAGCCGGACGGGCGCCTGCGACTCATTCTGGTGCAGGGGAATTCCGCTGAAAACTTGCCCGCAGGGATTGGTCGATTGCGGAAGATAGGACGAGATCTTGATCGCAGCGGGGCTGAGAGGCACCACCACAAAACCGTTGTGCACTATAGGCGAAGCTTCAATTCCCTGGTACCCGGGGCATCCGGCTGCAATGTATGGTCCGAAATTACCCGTCAGTTCGGCCGCCGTGGGAACGTACTGAATTGTGGCCTGACTGTACTGGCGGATCATTGTACCCTCATAGCCGACGAAGAAAAAGAACTTATCTTTCTTGACCGGGCCGCCGACCACTCCCCCGAACTGATTGCGTTTCAGACCGTCCGCCACCGGCGAGAAGAAGTCTCGTCCATTCAAATCGGAGTTGCGGAAAAACTCGAAAACATCCCCGTGGAAGGCGTTGGAACCGGATTTTGTAACCGCGTCTACGGTAGCCCCCGAATGTCCGCCACCCTGGGTCGCATCCTGCGCGCTCGTGACCAGCCTGAACTCTTGAAGCGCCTCGGGGAAGGGTAGCGGCATGTTGGTGCCAACATAAGTGTCTAAATGCGATGCTCCGTCCAGATTGTACTGGACGCTATAGCTGGTTCCGCCGGCCACGCTGATGTTGACTCCCGTAGCCATGGTGTAGGTCGGAGAAGACCCAGTCTGGACCGACAGACCGCTCAGTGTGATCAGATCTGTCGGCTGCCTTCCGTTCAGCGGCAAGTCCAGGATTCGTTGCGTCTCGACCACGCTGCCTACGCCGAGGTTTCGTGTCTCTACTTCTGTCGTGGCGGCTTCCACCTGTATCCGTTCGTTTACATCACCCACTCTCAGTTTCACCGGTACCGTGGGGCTGCTGCCGACCTGCAAAATGATTCCGGTCTGCACATAAATCTCGAATCCCATTTTCATGGCCTGCAGCCGATACGGGCCCAGTGGAAGGTTTGGAATGATAAACGAGCCGTTGACATCCGTGGTGACGCTCCGGCTTACGCCTGTATCGGTCTGCGTTACGCTCACTTCCACGGCCGGCACGGACGCACCGGAGGGATCCGAAACAGTCCCGGAAATGGTCGCCGTGTCTTGCGCCACGAGAGCAACGGTACTGAGCGTTGCAATGATAATCCACGTCGCCGCCTTAAACAGATGCTGTGCCATATGTTTTTATCCCTTTCCAATGGATCGAAGCGGAATCGCCGCCCTACCTGGCCGCGCGCGGCAAGGCCGTACCGCTACTTCACCCTCGATGACGTAAGTTGCCCCCGCAATCGGAACGCGTTCGACTATACACCGGGTTTGTCTGAAGTAAAAATTGATTGTTGCGATTCTAGGTATCGATCACGTCGATAGCCAGATGTTGACACCTGGCGAGCAGCGTGCCGCCCACGGGCTAGCGATTCGACGTCGCGTTCTATCGTTCCGGGCGATGCAAGTTATCGAGCGGATCGATGGAAACGATCCGTGCTGGTATGGTTATAATGCAGCAACCGGTTGAAAAATGGTCACGGAGTGACTAGGAAACTATCCTGGGGAGCGATAAACAACACTGTATGATTGCGGCGCGCGACACGCACTCAATACTTCTGATCGACGACGACCGTGCGCTGTGCGCGCTTATGTCGACCTTTTTCTCGTCCCACGATTTTCGGCTCACCTCCGCCCACGATGGCCCCACCGGTCTTGGCCGGGCGCTAGAGGGTCAGCATGATCTGATCATTCTCGATTGGATGCTGCCGGGACTGGACGGAATCGAGATACTCAAGCACCTGCGCCGCAAGAGTCTCACTCCGGTGATCATGCTGACCGCACGCAGGATGCAACGAGACAGAATCACCGGGCTCGATGCCGGAGCTGACGACTACCTGCCGAAACCGTTTGGTCCCCAGGAATTGCTGGCGCGGGTCCGCGCCGTTCTTCGGAGGGCGGAACACCATAGGACTGCGGTATCGCGGGGACTTGAAGTCGGAGACTTGAAGCTCGCACCAGAATCCCGCGAAGTATGGCAGCGGAACAAACAGGTGGAGGTCACGTCGGTCGAGTACGATGTGCTCGACGTTCTCGTGCGCTCGGCGGGCAAGGTGGTTTCGCGTGACGAAATTGCCGCCGTACTCTATCAGAGGGTCTCAACTCCCTTCGAGCGCGCAATCGACGTTCACGTTTGCCACTTAAGGCGAAAACTGGAAACGGATGGGCGAACACTGATTCGATCAGTCCGCGGCGTTGGCTATATGCTCGTCGTGAACCGGCACGAATCGTCATAACTCACAAATGAGATCCGTATACACACGCGTGCTGTCCTCAACCTTAGCTGTACTCGTGTTCACCTTTCTAGTCTTCCTGTTAACGGTAAGGTCGGTGGCTTATTCCGACTTTCAAAGTGGCGGGCCCTTCAGCGGCATACTCAGTGAGCAAGTGGAGCAAGCCCGTAACGCGTACGAGACCGGTGGGTCAAGGGCTCTCGCGGAGCAACTCAACTCGCTTAGACGAACTTATCCGGATACCTATCGATACCTTGTGGATCGAACCGGACGAGACCTGTTGACTGGAGCGGACCTCTCTGCAACGTTGGGGAGGGCCGACTCACGGCTAAGCCGCTTCAATTTCTTCAGACCGGTCTATGTACCGCAGGCATCCCCGGACGGTCGTTACATTTTGCTCTTTACGCCCTCGTATCGTTACAGCCTACATGGCATGGCCGTGTATTACGTGCTCACGCTACTTGCCATAGGATTGCTCTTCTGCGCGCTGGCCTTTCAATTCGTCTCGCCCTTGGGCCGGTTGACGAGAACCGTCCAACAGTTTGGTGCGGGCGATCTCAAGGCCAGGGTTTATTTGCAGCGCCGGGACGAACTCGGTGAGCTCGGGCTCGCCTTCGATACGATGGCGGCGCGTATTGAAGCTCTGCTTACTGCGGAGCGGCGCTTGCTACAGGATATTTCGCACGAATTGCGGTCCCCGCTGACGCGACTGAGTTTCGCGCTGGAACTTGTTCGTACGTCCGCGGATCGAGAAAGCGCCATTATGAGCGTACGAACGGAAATCGACCGCCTCGACGAACTCATTGAACATCTGCTTCAGTCCACCCGCTCTCAAGGCAATCCGGAAGCCGTGCATTTACAGATCGTGTCGCTCAGCGAAGTTTTGCGTGACGTGGTCGACAAGTGCCGAATCGAGGCAACCGCGTCCCAGTGCGAGTTGAGGCTGAATGGAAACCACCGGGTTTCCGCGCACGGCGAAGCCGAGCAATTGCGGAGGGCCTTCGAGAACGTGATCCGGAACGCAATTCGCCACGCTCCACCGTCCAGCTCGATCGAAATAACTTTGGCCGCGATCGCGAATGATGCTTTGATCACGGTCAGGGACTATGGACCGGGAGTTCCCCCGGAGCACCTGGAGAGCATCTTCAAGCCGTTTTTCCGGGTGGATGAGTCACGCGATGCTTCAACGGGGGGCGCAGGTCTCGGATTGTCCATCGTGGAGCGCGCCGTCTCCTTGCACCACGGACGCGTTTGGGCGGAGAACGCCTCCCCTGGATTAGCGGTCGTGATCGCGTTGCCGATATACAATCCTGCAACTGACCCTCCGTCTATGTTCGTCCTGCGCACCCCCCGGACGCGCCACCGCCGAAGTCCTGCTTCTCACTAAACACACTCTTAACACATGTTTACAATCTTGATGACTACGGTGGAGCGGTTCTCGCATAAACTCTTGAGAAGATGATTCCCAATTCACGTTTGCGCCTCGGAGGAAACTTCCACGCCTGAAGAAGTTACCAAGTCGCGCTCTTACGCACGCAGTATAGTGCGGATTGGCGCAGGCCTTCTATTCTTCCAGCACGGGGCCGAAAAACTCTGGGGATTCGCGCACGGCAGGGTGGTCGGGTTTCACTTCACCTCGCTGCTGGGGATTGCAGGTCCCCTGGAAGTCATCGGTGGTTTCTTAATCATCGTCGGCTTGTTTACCCGTACTGCGGCGTTCATCCTCTCGGGAGAGATGGCCGTCGCGTACTTTAGCCGATGGGCGCCGCGCGGATTCTGGCCGATCAGCAACGGCGGCGAGGAAGCAGCCATTTTCTGTTTCATCTTTTTCTGGCTCGTAGCCGCCGGGCCTGGCCCCTGGAGCGTCGATGAACTGCTCCGGAAGAGTCGAAGCGCGCCCGGCGCTCACACACCACAAAAAGCCGTCAGTTCGCTGGAAAGTTACCTGAGATCCTTGCTTCGGTTCGTTCTGGCATTTACTTTTTCTCTGCATGGTTATCGGCTTGCTTTCGGCGTGCTTCCCGCGCTGGCGGGCCGGCAAAGCGCTGTTCCGATGGCATTGGATCGGCTGCCCCCGGTCTTCGGCGTTTTGGAAATCGCCGGCGGACTGCTGTTGTTCATTGGCCTGCTCACTCGTCCCGTGGCGTTGATTCTTTCCTGCCAGCTGCTGCTTGCCTATTTCTACGTGGCTGTTCCCAAATCGATATGGCCGATCCGCAATGGCGGCAACGAAGTGCTGCTTTACCTTCTTGTCTTTGTCTATTTGGCTTTGAGCGGCGCCGGCAAGTGGAGCTGGGATGATCTCCGTAAGAAACGAGCCTCAGGCGATCTGGTGTCAGCGAACGCGCCAGGAATTCCATGAAGATTTTGCGGGCGGCTGTGCAACTGCTCTAAGAAGAGCTTGCGGCGAACCATGTCAATTGCCAATCCACTCAGCACCTCGCCCAACGCATTCGCGGTGCTCGAATGCTTCCACATTGCGGGCTTCGCGCTTGCGATCGGAACAATCGCGCTCGTCGATTTCCGTCTGTTCGGCTTCGACCTGCTGAAGCAATCTCCGGCTGAGACCGCGCGCACTTTTGAATGGTGGACGCTGGGTGCTCTCATTGTGGCCGTCTTTTCCGGACTACTCATATTTTCCACCGATCCGGACATGTACTACCTAAACTGGCCGTTCCTGATCAAGATGGCATGCCTTGTACTCGCGATTACCTTCAACTACACCATCCACAGGCGAGTGGCGTCCGCGAATCTGTCATCCGCCTCTGCTCGCCTGGCGGCTTGCGTTTCCCTCCTGCTGTGGGTGGCCGTTATTTTTGGAGGTATTTTCATCGCTGTCATTCCTGTTGGCCTGGGTTGAGTGTTCATGGTTGTTTCGTTTCTCATATGGCTCGAGAATCTGGCGCCGTTCTCTGGCCTGCGAAGCTCGGCATACGTTTACCCGGTGGTGCTGGCGCTCCACCTATCCGCAATCTCTCTGTTTGCAGCAACCATCGTCGCGACGGATCTGAGGCTGCTTGGGTGGGCTTTGCCCGGCGCCTCGACTGCGGAAGTGATTCATCGTTTGCGCTCGGCGAAACAAATCGGCTTTGTCCTTGCCGCGACCTGCGGGTTTCTCCTCTTCGCTTCCAAGGCCGAGGAGTATTATTACAATGTCTTCTTTCGGATCAAGATCCTATTGTTTCTTCTCGTGGTGATTCATGCGCTAGTGTTCCGGAGAAGCGTGTACGCACACTCCGGGCAATTGGAACACACTGCGCGGCCGCACTCGAGTGCCAAATTTGCCGCGTCACTGTCTCTCATTTTGTGGCTTGGAATCTTATGCGCGGGCAGGGGCATCGGATATGTCGCGGGGAGACCCGGCATGCATTACAAATAGCGGGATCGTATTGGCTGCTAGCGACCGCCGTAAAGTGAGCTTAGCGGGAGATACGCGGGAGCAGGGCGTCAGCGAGGCGACGATCTACCCGTGGAAAAGCAAGTACGGCGGCATGGAGGTGAGCGAAGCGCGACGGCTGAAAGAGCTGGAAGATGAGAACTGGTCGGCTGAAGCATATGGTGGCTGATCTCAGCCTGGCGCAACGCTGAAAATATGGCCGAGAACTTTTCGAGCCGGCCGAAGACCGGCGCTTTCGAACACCGCTCATCCGAGCATGATGCATGATGATCTTGTACGCCGTAGCCAAAACCCGGCGCTCGCCGCGCGCGGCTGGCTTCCGTGGCCGAAGCCGAATTTTCCTATCCTCATCGTTCGCCATGTTTCACCAACTCCTGCATTGCCAGCCTTGAATCGGCGCCCATCGCCTGGCCGGCGCTCTTCAACAGTCGTGCATGACGGCCTTGCGCCCTGGCGACGGCGCTTCCAGCGCGTGTATGTCTGGTTCGGGAATACAGGTCAACAGAATCTTGGCTACACTGTCCACCAGAGCGAACAAGGCTTGCTGAGATCGCCCCAGCACCAAAAGCTCCCCCTTTACCTGCTCGATACCAGCGACGAGGCGCTCCTCGGTAGTCGCAAGTTGTTCAGTGTCTCCGGCCAATTCCTGCTCTACCGCATGGCGGATAAACGCCGTCGGTGACGAGAAGCCACGCTTTTCGGTCGCATCGTGAATGCCTCTATCCGTAGCTTCAGAGAAGCGAATCGCTCGCTGTGCCATATATGGGCCCTCACCAGATAAGGAAACGGCGAGGCCCCTTCGGGACGGCAAAAATCGGAGGAATCAATGTGCACCCCGACTGGGATGCGTTTTGCCTGAAATGCATCCCGCAAGAAAGTGCAAGCGCAGTAACCACAAGGCAATCAAAACGCGAAGCGGCGCATCCCAACCGTTATGTTCCACTACACATTTTTGGCTGCCTGGGAGCCGTCTTGGGGGGGCGACTGTAACAATCCGATGCACTTCGATCACAAACTGATGCACCCTCTGAGGAGAACCCAAGACTGATGCACTTTGTTCACAAACTGTTTCAAGTGACCCCCTAAGCTGAGACAAACTGGAGTGCGACAGTCTGCAGCTTAATGAATTTTACTTTCTCAAGCTACACCATCTCCTTCAAACTGTTGCACGGCTGGTGAAGCGGAGGCGGGCTCTGGTGGAGACCAACCCGCCAAGGAATAACCAGCCGGAGACTCATCGAGACGATGGTCCGGGGAGCCGGCTTCGGTCGGCTTCCCGTCAATCAAAGAACCTACATCGGATCGAAAGATCTCCCGATGCCTGAAAAAACTCATGGTCGCTCCTTGAGTTCCGCCGGAAGCGACAGCGATGGCCTCTTCGAACTCCTCGGGCGGCCGATAGCCGAGCGCCGAATGAAGCCGCTGGCAGTTGTAATAACGCTCGATGAAATCTTCGATGTTCGCACGCAGGTGATCGCGATCGCGGTAATCGCGGGCATAGATCTCCTCGTGCTTGAGCGTTTTCATGAAGCTTTCGCAACTGGCGTTGTCATACGGATTCGCCGGCCGGCTCATGCTCGGCAGAATGTAATGGTCCCGCAGAATCGCCACGTAGCCGCTGGAAGCGTACTGCAAACCGCGATCGGAGTGATGCACGAGGCCAGGCGGTGGCTGCCTCTCTGCCACTGCTTTCTCCAACGCTGCGATCGTCAACCTTGCCGCCAACGTGCAGTCCAGGGCCCATCCGACAACTCTGCGCGAGAAGGCATCAAGAACCACCGCCAAGTAGACAAACTCGCGCTGCAACCGGATGTAGGTGATGTCCGCCACCCAGAGCTGATTGATTCCCGTCAGCTTCATGCGTCCGGCCAGATTCAGATAGACTTCCAGCTCGTGACGAGAGTCTGTTGTCACGACAAAGGAGCGCGGCTGGACCGCCAGCAGGTTATCTTCGCGCATGATCCGCGCCACGCGTTTGCGATTGACCTGCATTCCTTGGCGGCGCAATTCGGCGGTGATCCTTCGATACCCGTAGCGGCGCCTGTGCTCGAGCGCAATCTTCTGAACCGCGGCACGCACTTCCAATTCCTCTTCCGCGGGCATCTTTTCGATCATCGACCGATAGAATCCCGCCCGGCTGACCCGTGCCAGGTAGCACATCCGTTCAATACTCAATTGGCCTTGCATCGGCATCACTTCCCGGATTTGGTCGTAGATGCCCTCTCGCCAGTGTCGGTGTTCCGCTGGCGACGAGCCGCGATTTTTTGCAAGGCACCCTTGAAAAAATCCACTTCCAGACCCTTCTCGGCCAGGGCACGTTTCAGGACACCGTTCTCCTCACGGAGTTTAGCAGCCTGCGGATCTTCCGGCGCCTGACCATTCGCTGTCTCATCCGAAGGGGTCGCTGCCAGCTGACCCCTCCACCGATACATAAGACTCCGGTTGACCCCGAGTTCCCTCGCGAGCTCGTTCACGTTGGTACTGTTGCGCATGCGCTCAACGGCCATGCGACGGAATTCCAACGGATATCGTCCAACTTGTCCTCTTGCCATCTTTTGCAGTCCCTTTCCCTGCAAAGTGTCGCAATTTCCAGTGTCTCAATTTAAGGGGTCAGTCCATCTTGCAGACTGTTGCACGTGGCAGAAAAACAGAAATTTCACCGTCCCGCACCCCTCTCGCCATTTCCTTTTCGATTGAGGGAGCAAATGCAGGCAACGTCGATGGACATTACTCCAAAAGCGCGCCGTAGAAAAACAAGGTCGGACTTGGTCCACTTGCGCTCCCTCCCTTCAATCCAGCCCGCCACCAAGATCGGCCAGGTGACCTGGGCCTGGGCCGAAATTGAAGCTGGCTTGGCTGCCGGCATGAAACTCAAGGAAGTTTGGGGGGCTGCCGGTCGCGATGGACTGGAGATGTCGTATGCCCAATTCCGCGTCTGCGTCTCACGCCTAAGGCGGAGGCGTCAGAAACCTTCCCCATCGGGGCCGGAACAACCGCCGCCGCAAATCAGCCCAGAGAACGCGTCACCACCAGCGCCATCACCCTCCGATCCGTTCAGAAACCTGCGGGAGCAGCGGGAGAAAGCGAAGCTGTCCAGATTCGAGGCGATCCATCCGCTATTAGAGAAGACTTAATTTGATCGATTGAGAAGCGCCGAAATGGTCCTTTTTCTGGGGGGCGCCAGGCGAGTGGATGTGGTGCGCTGCTAAGGAAAAAGAGCCGTCCCGAGGTACCTTTGCCATTTCCTTATAGATGAGGGGACGGAGAAATTCCATGGGATCGACGACCGGCGTTCCATTGCGCTCTACCATCGACGAACTGCCGATTCGCGTGCGGGAAGCCGCCATATTCCTTGGCGTGAGCCCGCAAACGGTGAATCTTTGGGTTGAGGGAAAGCAGATTCGCCATCTCCGCGTGATGGGCCGCAATATCCGGTTTTTGAAATCGGAGTTAGAGCCCTTCCGCGCTCAGTTCAAACAGGAGATTGGGAATGGCAAGACCGAGTAAACACGATGGTGTCGTTTATCGACGCAAGGAGAGCAACGTTTGGTGGATGCGCTACCGGGATAAATCCGGTTAAACATGGGTATCAACGTTCTCAAGGCAGCCCTGTTAGCGACGTGTGTGGCGGCACTGCGAATTGGGGGCTTGGAGTAATTTTCCAGGAAAAAGTCCGCCCATTCGCCAAAACGGATCTGCTCGCCCTTGCGGACGATATGCAGCGTATTGTTATCCCTGGCCTCAAGCCTTTCGCGAAGTTGACGCTGAGCCTCTTGCCAGTCTTCCGTATGGGTTGATTCCAGGCGGCGGCAGGGTGAAGGGTTTGTTCCGGCCGCACTACATGACATGGTCGGAGCAGCTCAAGATTGAAGAGCACGCACCAGCATACCTGCGAAACGTGATTCGGATCATCACCGAGACGGGCCTCCGGGTCTACAAGGAACTGGCTTCGATGAAGACCTCGGTGGACACCCAAAACCGGCCATCGGTGGACACCTGAAAAGCGGCCAACGGAATAGCTGATCCAGGACATTGACTGGGATGGAGGATTATCCTCCAGCGGTGAATGTCTTGAGCGAAGA